>Ga0315905_10005020_pt1 | contig 13503 bp, 12 predicted proteins | sample LakEriMetagenome_5_FD_203522 | JGI IMG/M metagenome (GOLD analysis project Ga0315905, IMG submission 203522) | Freshwater fungal communities from buoy surface, Lake Erie, Ohio, United States - Buoy 4 MA121 | ecosystem: Environmental > Aquatic > Freshwater > Lake | place: USA: Lake Erie, Ohio... | reverse complement strand
CGATCTTCACCCTCAACATCCTTTGGAGGGAAGAACTCGAATGAATACGAAGTGCGAAGAACCACGGAGTGAGGGTACCGTTACCGCGTGAGTTCAGAGCCAAAGGCGACATTAAAGAGCGTGCGAAGTGCCGTCGAGGAAGAGTTAAGCATCTTCCTGAACCGTGAAAGCGCTTATCTGAATTCGATCTCATTGGATTTGTCGCCGGTTTCCGAAGCCTTGTCCTCCTTCTTATTGGATAGCGGAAAGCGACTTCGTCCACTGTTTGCTTATGCCGGCTTTGCAGCCGCGGGCGGTTCTATTGAGAAATCTACAACCCGTGCATTTGCGGCGTTAGAACTTTTACAAGCATGCGCACTGATACATGATGATTTGATGGATGGTTCTGATACTCGTCGCGGTAAACCATCTATACATCGCCACTTTGAAACCATGCATGTGCAGGATCAGTTAGATGGCTTTGCGCCTCAATATGGTCTATCTGCTGCAGTTTTGCTCGGTGACTTAGCACTTGTTTGGTCAGATCAGATGCTTAATAGTGCAGGGTTATCAAATGAGCACTATGCACGAATGATTCCGTTGTACAACGAAATGCGTGTTGAGTTAATGGCCGGACAATTTTTAGATATTCACGAACAGACTCAAAAGAATACTGACACCGCACGATCTATGAAGATTGCGCGTTATAAGTCAGGTAAGTACACAATTGAGCGCCCGCTACATCTGGGCGCAGCACTGAGTTCGAAATACAATAATGAAATTCTCGCTGCCTTATCGGCATACGGATTGCCACTCGGTGAAGCTTTCCAACTGCGGGATGATCTTCTAGGAGTCTTTGGCGATCCATCTGTGACAGGTAAACCTGCCGGAGATGATCTGCGTGAAGGAAAGCGCACCGTGTTGATCGCTATGACCCATGAACGCCAAACTGCTGCACAAGCCGAAACCGGTAAGAAGTACTTTGGTCGCCCAGATCTTGATGCCAACGGGGTTGCTATCTTGCAAGAAATTATTGAATCAACAGGGGCTCGCGCCGAACTTGAATCAACGATTGAAACACTGACAGATGCCGCACTTGCTGCAGCAGAATCTTCACTTTTCACCAATGATGGAAAGGCTTTGCTCGTCGAGCTAGCTAACATCGCAACTAAAAGGAGTGCTTAAATGCCTGCTCGCGTCAAAGGTCCCACAGATCACGTTGTCATCGTTGGAGCTGGCTATGCCGGCTTAAGCGCTGCGCTTCGTCTTGCAGGTGCAGGACGCAAAGTAACTGTGATTGAACGTGAAGCGGTTCCTGGTGGTCGAAGTGGATTGCTACAAAAAGATGGATACTCATTTGATACAGGTCCTTCTGTTTTAACAATGCCTTCCTTGATTCAAGATGCATTTAGTTGCGTCGGAGAAGATATGAAGGACTGGGTTGAACTGATGCCGGTTTCGCCGTTGTACCGCGCCTTTTATGCCGATGGATCTCAATTAGATGTGCACGCAAATACTGCGCAGATGGAAGCTGAAATTGCCGACAAGATCAGCCCCGAAGAAGCTGCTGGTTATGCACGCTATGTAGATTTCGTAACCAAGTTATACAAGTATGAAATGAATGACTTTATCGATCGCAATATTGATTCACCATTTAATCTTTTAACTCCGAACCTTGCACGTTTGATCGCACTGGGTGGTTTCCGCCGCCTTTCTCCAAAGGTCAATCAGTTTATGAAAGACCCACGTTTACAGAAGGTGTATTCATTCCAGGCGATGTATGCAGGCGTAAGCCCGCAGCAAGCGTTGGCTATCTATGCCGTTATTGCTTACATGGATTCAGTTAATGGTGTGTTCTTCCCTAAGGGTGGAATGCACGCGGTTCCGCGCGCAATGGCGGCAGCTGCACAAAAGCATGGAGTTGAATTTAAGTACAGCACAACCGTGTCAAAGGTAGATGTTCAAAATGGTCGCGCAAAGGCGGTTATTACCGAAGATGGTCAACGCATTGAATGCGATGCGGTGATCTTGAACCCAGATCTACCGGTTGCTTGGCGTGATCTATTGGGTAAGACCCCGCTAAATGTTAAGCGCCTTAACTATTCACCATCATGTGTAACCATGTTGGTTGGTTCTTCAAAGAAGTACGACTTTGCTGCTCACCACAATATTCACTTCGGAGAATCATGGGATGGCGTCTTTGACGAATTAATCAAGAAGAAGCAGTTGATGAGTGATCCAAGCGTGCTGGTAACTATTCCTTCACTTGATGATCCGTCGTTGGCTCCAGCTGGAAAGACTTCTTACTATGTTCTATTTCCTACCCCAAACCTGACTGCCGATATTGATTGGACAAAGCAAACCAAGCCTTACCGCGATCACATGGTTGAAACTCTTGAACAACGTGGCTACACAGGTTTTGGTGATGCAATTGAAACTGAAGTTGTTACGACTCCCCTTGATTGGAAAAATCAAGGAATGGAAGCAGGTGCACCATTTGCTAGCGCGCATACTTTCTTCCAGACCGGACCATTTAGACCGCGCAACATGGCTGCTGGAATTGAAAATGTTGTCTTTGCCGGATCTGGAACACAACCAGGTGTTGGCGTACCAATGGTTTTGATCTCTGGTCGTCTTGCGGCAGAACGCATTGTGGGTCCGGTTAAGTAAATGGATGAACTCACCGCTGCCGGGATTACAGATCCTGATCTTCGAGCATCCTACGAAGAGTGCAAGCGGCTTAATGCTTTGCATGGAAAGACTTATTACTTAGCAACTTTGCTGTTGCCAAAAGCAAAGCGTCCATTTGTTCACGCACTGTACGGATTTGCTCGGTATGCCGATGAGATCGTGGATGATTTAGCATCTGAATTAAGTGTCGAAGAAAAAGCCGAAGTCCTTGGTAAATGGGGCAACGGAGTATTGGCAGATTTGAAAAAGGGCACTAGCCAAGATCATGTCGGTCGAGCGCTGATTGATACCGTTAATCGCTTTGCTATCCCCCACGAACATTTCGAAGCTTTCTTACATTCAATGACAATGGATTTAACGGTTCAGGAATATGAAAGTTATGACGATCTAATTGAATATGTGTATGGGTCGGCTGCAGTTATTGGTCTGGAAATGGTTCCAATTCTTGGCCCCCTTCACAATGATGCTTTTGGCGCTGCCGAAAAGTTAGGTATTGCTTTTCAGTTAGCAAACTTCATCAGAGATGTAGATGAAGATCTAGATCGTGGTCGTGTGTATCTTCCTTTGAAAGAGTTAGGTCAGTTTGGCGTTACCCGCGAAATGTTGGAAGAGCGGGTACTGACACCTGAAATCATTGAAGCCCTCAAGTTTCAGATCGCTCGCGTGCGTCAATTGCAAGCTGAAGCTGCGCCTGGAATCAAAATGCTGGAACCATCAAGTCGCCCATGCATTGAAGCGGCAAGTACGTTGTATTGTGGAATTGTTGATGAGGTCGAAAAAATTGGTTATGACATCTTTAATCACCGCGCCAAGACTTCAACGGCGCGAAGGATTCGTGTTGCCGGTGGCGCTTTCATCAAGCGCCAACTCATTTCACGCTAAAGTAACCACCACGGGAGCCCACAAGGCTGAGAGGGTCTGAAATTCAGACCGACCGATTGACCCGTCCGGTAATGCGGATGCGGAAAGGAACGAGTCATGTCATCCATTTTATTTACAGCCTGGGGCTATGAAGTTTCTATTTTAGAATTTGTTGCCGCGATCGCTTCATTTATCGGTGTGTATCTCGGGACGACTGGAAAAAGAATCACCTGGCCTTGGTGGGTTTTAAGCAGCAGCTTGTACGGTGTTTTCTTTTATCAAGTAGATCTTTTTGCAAGTGCGATGCTGCAGATCATCTTTATCGCTGCAGCGATTTATGGCTGGTTTGGGTGGGCACCAACGGGCGCGGTACCTGGAACTATTTCAACTAGAAACCGAATCAGAATTGCAATAGCAACCCTAGTAAGTGTCTCAGTTTTATCGCCTGTGTTGGCAGGTGTTAATGCAGCTGCAACGTGGACGGATGCATTTATTCTTATCGCTTCTCTAGTAGCTCAGTTACTGATGATTTATGAAAAGTATGAGACGTGGGTGCTCTGGCTTATCGTCAACGTTGTTGCGACAGCGCAGTACCTTTCACTTGGGTATTGGTTTACCGCCATTCTTTATGCAGTATTTGCGATAGTTGCCATTCTTGGATGGAAGCGCTGGCGTGCCTCTCTTAGCAATTGATGGTCCAGCAGGTGCTGGCAAAACAACACTTGCTACCAAATTAGAAGCTGAGTACTCGGTTAAATCAACGGTAAAGGTTGTTCACATGGATGATCTTTACAACGGTTGGGATGATGCCCTTGGGCAATCCCTCACAGATACTTTGCAAGCGATAACTGATGCTTATCTTTCAGGCAGTACCTGCACCATCAAGATTTTTAATTGGCATGAGATGAAATTTGATCGCGAAGAGGTGATTGTTCCTGCCGATTACTTAATCCTAGAAGGTGTGGGGGCTGCTCAAGACGTCGTTAGAAAAGCAGGAGCAACCACCTATTGGCTAGATATTGATGCAGAGACTGGATTACAAAGGGTTCTAGCGCGAGATGGTGCTCACATTGAAAAGGAAATGCGTCAATGGCAAATCCAACAATCGATTCACTTTGCAAAGGATCAAACCCGAGAAAACTGCGAGATTAAAGTTACTTCATAGCTTTTTTGGGCGCGCCCTTAAGGGCAGAGCAGCGCATGCTCCTTAAAATTTGTACATGTCTGATCTGACCGGAGAGCTCATTGATGGGCGCTACCAATTACTACGTCAGGTTGCCAATGGTGGAATGGCTTCTATCTATGAAGCCATCGACACCCGACTTGATCGAAAAGTTGCTGTCAAGATCATGCATCCCCATCTTGCTCAAGACGAAGCCTTTGTCTCGCGCTTTATAAAAGAAGCAAAAGCTGCAGCAGCGCTATCTCATCCCAACATAGTTGCCGTGCAAGATCAAGGATGGAATCAAAGCGGAGTTCCAGCAGTCTTTTTGGTGATGGAGTTAATTGAAGGACACACTCTTCGCGAATACTTGAACGAACGTGGCCGCTTTGAAATTAAAGATGCAATTAATTACTTAACCCCCATCCTGAGCGCATTAGCTGCCGCACATGCCTTGGGCATTGTTCATCGTGATATCAAACCTGAAAACATTTTGATATCTAAAGAGGGCCGAGTGAAAATTGCTGATTTTGGTTTGGCCCGAGGCGAGCTCATTGGTTCGACGATGACCGCCGAATCAAGTGTGATTTTGGGAAGTGTTTCCTATCTTTCGCCTGAACAAGTTCAGCGCGGCATTGCAGATTCCCGAAGTGATGTCTATGCAGCAGGAATTGTTGCTTATGAAATGCTCACTGGCGAAAAGCCATTTTCGGCCGAAACCCCGATTCAAATTGCTTACATGCATGTCAATGAAGAGATCCCGCGTTTGCGCAGCAAGCGCAAAGAGATCCCACAGGCTTTGGATGAACTGATTGCAAGTGCTACGGCCAAGAACCCTGATGAGCGTCCTCGTACCGCTGGCGAATTTCTGGATAAGTTGCAGCAGATTCAGATTGATCTTGATCCACGTAAGAATCAAATGGATCTAGGTTTAGACCTGCCGGTTGAACCAATCAGAGAGAAAGTTCGCAAGAAGGTCAAAGAGGATGTTCCTGTAAAAGATCCTGAACCGGTTGTAGAGACAACCAAAGAGATTCGCCGTAAGGAAGAGAAAAAACAGCGCGCAAGTAAACGTGTTCGTCGCAATCGCAAAGTGGCTTTGCTGCTGGCTGTGGCGCTAGGTGTTGGTGGCTGGTGGACCTTAGTTGGTCCAGGTTCACGGGTCGTTGTTCCATCAGTTGTTGGCGGAAGTTTTGATGAAGCGGTCAACGTTGTTTCGCCTTTGGGACTTACAGCCGTTGTTGTTGAAAACAGATTTGATGAAGAGATTCCGAAGTCCAAGATTATTGAAAGTATCCCAGCAGGTGGTGGCAGAGTTGATGCCGGCGGAACAGTGAAGTTGATTGTTTCGAAAGGTCCCGAGCGATATGCGGTACCGATGACAACTGGATTAACACCTGAAGCAGCACAAGCTGCGCTAAAGAAGTTTCCACTTTTGGTCGGAACGATAAATGAAGTCTTTAACTCTGAAATTCCAAAGGGTTTTGTGATTTCTACATCACCTGCATCAGGCGCCTCGGTCAAGCGAGATACAACAGTTAACTTGTTGGTATCAAAAGGAATCGAACAGATTGCCCTTGCTTCCTATCTTGGAAAAAGCGGCGAACAAGCACTCAATGAGTTAACTGAGGCAGGTTTTTCAGTTGAAGCAGGGTATGCATTTAATGAAACCGTCCCAGAACTTGCGGTTATTTCACAGAGCCCAGCAGGTGGCACAACTGCAAATAAGGGTGGCAAAGTTACGATTCTTATTTCAAAGGGTCCGCGCAACACTGTTATTCCAAGAACTGTAATCACAATGGAGGCAAAGGCTGCGCAACAGCTGCTTGAATCCCTTGGACTAAAGGTGAGAGTTGTTTCAGTTGGAAACAATAAGAAAAAGGTAGTGAAAACAGTTTCACCTGCAGCCAACACTTCAGTGAAACGTGGCAGCTTGGTGACGATTACCGTAGGGTAAGCCAATGCCTAAACCAGTAAAAAAGCCGCGTATTGGCGCCCACACCCCTACTACTGGTGGAATGGCGAAAAGATCCATCGCATATGCACAAGAAATTGGCGCAGAAGCGATTCAGGTTTTTGCATCAAGTCCTAGAACATGGGCGATGCCTGAAGCAAAACCAGAACTAGATGAAGCTTTCAAAATTAAGGCAGCTGAGTTGGATATTGAAACCTATGTACATGCACCATTTTTGATTAACTTAGGTTCACCAACTGAGGCCACATACCTGAATTCATTAGCTTCAACCAAATATTCAATGCAGCGAGGCGCAGAAATCGGTGCGCTGGGCGTTGTGATTCATACCGGCTCTGCCGTGGATGTAAATCATGTGGAAAAAGCATGGAACCAGATTCACGAAGGCATGATGCCGATCCTGAACGCGCTAGGCGATGATGCGCCGTACTTGTTGCTAGAGCCAACTGCTGGCCAAGGTCAAAGCTTGGTTAAGAAATTAGATGATCTTGAGATGTATCTAAAGGCGCTGGAACATCACCCAAAGGTTGGAATTTGTTTGGATACTTGCCATGTATTTGCCGCAGGCCATGACATTTCAGTCAAGGGTGGCATGACGGCAACGATTGATCTATTAGTTGAAGTTGCAGGCATCGAACGTTTCCAATTAGTTCACGCTAATGATTCGATGGATGTGTGCGGTGCACTTAAGGATCGCCATCAAAATATTGGTGATGGCCACATTGGCGTCGATCCCTTTAAAGAGCTGCTCGCCCACCCTGCCGTTGCTAACGCGCCCTTAATTCTTGAAACTCCAGGCATGGAGCCAGAACATGGCAAGGAAGTTGCCTTGCTAAAGAAGTTACGCGGCTAATGACTGCTCGTCATCAACTTCAGTTAAAACTTGCCCCATGGGCTTTATTAACAGTATCTGCTGCCTGGGGGTTTTCCTTCATTGTCATGAAGGATGCAATCCAAAGACAAAGTGTTAATAACTTTCTTTTTTCACGCTTTGCTTTAGCAGTCTTAGTCATGCTGTTGATTCGCCCGCAAACTATTAAGCATTTCAATAAGGATTTGTTGCAGCGAGGCTCTTTAGCCGGCATCTTTCTAGGTTTGGGCTACATCACTCAAACTCTAGGACTGGAACGTACAGGTGCGGCAATTACCGGATTTATTACTGGCTTGTATGTTGTCCTGACACCTGTTCTGGCGTGGCTCGTACTGAAAGAAAAGATAACTCGCTTTATTTGGCTGTGCATCATGGTGGCAACAGTTGGTTTGGGATTGCTATCTATCCGAGGATTCTCGGTTGGTATTGGTGAAATGTTTGTATTAGCCAGTGCCTTTTTGTTTGCCGCTCACATTATTGCTTTAAGTAAGTGGTCATCAGGTCGCGATGTGTATGCCATGACAGTTGTTCAGTTAACAATGTGCGCCCTGTTGGCGGGTATTGCATCTATTCCTGGTGGTTATTCAGCACCACCAGATTCAGGAGTCTGGGCGGTCGTTATCTTTACCGCAGTCTTTGCAACTGCAGTCGCCTTCATTGTCCAAACCTGGTCACAAGCTCATATGAGCGCAACCAAGGTTGCCGTCATTTTGACCATGGAAGTCGTTTTTGCTGCAATCTTTGCAATCTTCTTTGGTGGCGAAAGGTTGACGCTGCAAAGCGCAATTGGCGGTGTGTTAGTAGTCGTTGCTATGTATTTGATTGTGCTGAAGGAACCGAAGTAGGCTGATGTAATGGCAATTGATCTAAGAAGTGACACTGTTACTCGACCATCTGCTGCGATGCGCGAGGCTATTGCACAGGCACCTGTAGGTGATGATGTTTACAGTGATGATCCAACGGTTAATTCCCTTGAAGAACGCGTTGCGGCAATGTTTGGCAAGGAAGCAGGGTTGTTTACACCAACTGGTTCACTTGCCAACCAATTAGCTATTCGTATGTTGGTAGCCCCTGGTGAAGAGTTAATTGCCGAAACCAATAGCCACATTGTGCGCGCCGAACTTGGTGCTGCCGCGGTGTTTAGTGGAATAACTACACGTACATTTCCGGCAAAAAATGGTTTGCTCAAAGCAGCAGATGCCCTTGAAATCGCACGCCCCAACAGCGGCCCCTACCTGGTTTCAACAACGGCTATCGCTGTAGAAAATACCCACAACTTTGGTGGCGGAACTGTTCAACCAATTTCAGAGATTGCAGCTTTGCGTAAAGGTGCTGATGAATTAGGTTTGGCCCTTCACTTAGATGGTGCGCGCATCTGGAACGCCCACGTTGCATCTGGTGTTTCCTTTACTGAATACGGCACATACTTTGACACTATTTCAGTCTGCTTATCTAAGGGATTAGGTGCACCAGTTGGTTCGGTGATGCTTTCCACGAAAGAGCGTGTAGCAAAGGCTCGCGTCTGGCGTAAGCGTTATGGCGCAGGAATGCGTCAGATCGGATTGCTGGCAGCCGGTGCGCATTACGCACTAGATAACAACATCACCCGACTATCTGAAGATCACCGTCGCGCTCAAGAATTGGCACAAGCAATAGCAGCAGTTGATTCATCATTGATCGACCCAACAACGGTTCATACAAACATCGTTGGTTTGGATCTTGCCGCGCTTCCTATTACTGCCGCAGATCTTGCTGCGCGCTGTAAGGATGCAGGTTTATGGATTAGCGCACTTGGTCCAAAGTATGCGCGCTTAGTAACGCATTTAGATTTTGATGATGCGCAATGTGCCGAAGCAATTGAGATTTTAAAGAAAGCCCTCATGGCTTAAGAGCCACTGCTTCTTATCAACACCGTAAGCATAATTTCCTAACGCTCCCCCAGTTTTTACAATGCGGTGGCAAGGGACAACAAGCATGATCGCATTGTTTGCACATGCACTTCCGGCAGCTCTGACTGCGGCTGGGCTGCCTGCTTTTTCCGCTAGGTCGGCGTATGACCAAGTTTTACCGGGTGCAATCTTTCGCATCGCTTTCCAAGCAGCTTGTGAAAATGCAGCACCTGGTTGCCTGACTTTAATGCCGTTGAGCGCAGTTAAGTCACCATCAAAGTAATCATTTACTAGATCTGAAATAACTGGAATCGATTTCACTATCTTTACATCACGACCAGCTTTAAAGGCTGAAACAGTGGAAAGGTTTGCGCCGATTAGAATTTGGTCATCGGCCAATAAATTGAGGGTGCCTACAGGTGTCTTGTGAGAAGTTATGAAAAGCGGCACTGACCAAAATTAGCGATCGCGCAACATTTCAGCAACTAAGAAGGCAAGTTCCAGCGATTGAGCATGATTAAGGCGTGGGTCGCACGCAGTTTCATATCGTGAAGCCAGGTCTTCGTGTGAGATCTCTTCGCCTCCGCCAACGCATTCAGTGACATCATCGCCAGTTAGTTCGATATGAACTCCACCAGGATGTGTGCCTAAAGCTTTGTGAACTTCAAAGAAACCCTTTACTTCATCCATAACATCATCAAAGCTGCGTGTTTTGTAGCCAGATGGTGCTTCGTAAGTATTGCCATGCATTGGATCGCACACCCAAAGAACCTTGGCACCTGACTTTGTTACACCATCAACTAGTGCAGGCAGGATTTCGCGGATGTTTTTTGCACCCATGCGCGTAATAAATGTAATGCGACCAGGCTCGCGGTTTGGATCTAACTTATCGATTAACGCAAGTGCATCTTCAACGGTGGACTTTGGTCCAAGTTTGATGCCGATTGGATTACGAACCTTTGATGCAAAATCAACGTGTGCGCCATCTAGCTGGCGAGTACGTTCGCCAATCCAGATGAAGTGTCCTGAAACATCGTAAGCATCTCCGGTACGTGAATCAATACGGGTTAACGCCTTTTCGTACTCCATGATCAAAGCTTCGTGGCTGGCAAAGAAATCTACTGATTTGAAACTTTCAGGATCTACTCCTGCAGATTTCATGAAAGCTAATGCGCGACCGATTTCATCGGCCATCTTTTCGTAGCGATCGCCAACCTTTGAATCACGAATAAATCCCTTGTTCCATTCGTGCACCTGGCGAAGATCGGCAAAACCACCTTGTGTAAATGCGCGCACCAAATTGAGCGTTGCCGCAGATGTGTTGTAGACCCGAACCAAACGCATTGGATCGGGCGTGCGTGCCTTTTCAGTAAATTCAATATCGTTGACTGCATCGCCGCGGTATGCAGGAAGTGTTACATCCCCGCGAGTTTCAAACTCACTTGATCGTGGCTTAGCAAACTGCCCCGCCATGCGGCCAACCTTGATTACCGGAAGGCTTGAGTAGTACTGCAAAACTGCAGCCATCTGAAGAATAGTTTTGATGCGACTTCGAATTGAATCCGCGGTGGCTGAAACAAAAGTTTCGGCACAATCGCCACCTTGTAACCAAAATGCTTTACCTTCTGCAGCAAGCGCGATTCGAGCTTTGAGATCATCACATTCACCAGCAAAGACAAGTGGTGGCAAAGCTTTTAGCTCTGCAACTGCAGCCTTAACTTGCGGACCATCTGGTCCACCTGGCCAGGTTGGTTGCTGAGCAGCAACAAGGCCAGGTGTGAACAGATTGTCTAACGTAGTGCTCGCATTCGAGTTCATTGCAGAAGTGTAGAGAGTTCAAAGGTGATTGCGCGGGGCAATTATCCGAAGAAGATCTCTGATTCCTTGTATAGCTCCAAAGGCACGGTCTTTAGCTTTTCAGTCGCAGATGCCAACGGCACACGAGCGATATTTGTACCGTGAAGTGCAACCATCTTGCCCCAGTCACCTTCGTGAGCGGCAGTGATGGCATGTAGGCCAAAGCGCGTAGCAAGAACGCGGTCAAATGCAGTTGGAGATCCACCGCGTTGGATGTGACCCAATACAGATGTACGAGCTTCCTTACCTGTTCTCTCTTCAATCTGATTCGCAAGCCAATCACCAATACCTGAAAGCTTTACGTGGCCAAATGAGTCAAGGGTCTGATCCTTAACAACCATGTCGCCATCTTGCGGAATTGCACCTTCGGCAATAACGATGATGGGTGCGTAGTGAGACTTAAAGCGTGATTCGACCCATTCGCAAACTTTTTCAACAGAGAACTTTTGCTCTGGAATCAAAATACAGGTTGCGCCACCTGCAAGACCTGAGTGAAGCGCGATCCATCCTGCGTGACGGCCCATAACTTCAACGATCAATGCGCGATGGTGTGATTCTGCAGTTGTATGTAGACGGTCAATAGCTTCAACTGCAATGTTTACAGAGGTATCAAAACCAAATGTGTAATCAGTGTTGTTCAGATCGTTATCGATTGTCTTTGGAACACCGATGACCTTGACGCCAAGTGCGTCGAGCTTTGTTGCAACACCAAGAGTGTCTTCTCCACCGATTGCGATCAACGCATCGATGCCAGCCTTTTCAAGATTTTCCTTAATCTTTTCTACGCCACCCTCGATCTTGAAAGGGTTTGTGCGTGATGAACCAAGAATGGTTCCACCGCGAGGCAAAATTCCGCGAGTTACTTCGATGTTCAAAGGCATTGTTAGACCTTCTAGAGGTCCCTTCCAACCATCACGGAAACCTACAAACTCGTGACCGTACTCTTTAACACCTTTACGAACTACGGCGCGGATAACCGCGTTAAGACCAGGGCAATCTCCGCCGCCAGTGAGGACACCAATACGCATGATTTACTCCAACAATTTTATTGTTTGATTGTGTGGCTCAAATATTTTCCGCCACCTGTGGTCAACGCTGACTGGCACAGTCTAGCCTTGCCCCATGGCTAATCGACAACTTATCGCCGGCGTGGATTCCTCAACACAATCTGTGAAGGTTGTTATTCGTGATGCTCACACGGGCGAATTAGTACGACAGGGTCGCGCCTCCCATCCCGACGGCACCGAAGTCGATCCTGCACATTGGTTGACCGCAATTCATGCAGCTTTTAAAGATGCTGGTGGATTAGATGATGTCGAAGCAATTTCTATTGCAGGACAACAACATGGAATGGTCGCATTAGATTCTGATGGCGAAGTTATTCGTCCGGCGCTCTTGTGGAATGACACTCGCTCTGCAAAGGAAGCCGAAGATCTAAACCACGAAGTCGGCGGCGATCCTGTGATTGCGCGAAAAGTTGGTTCGAAATTAGTTGCCTCCTTCACCGCAGCCAAAGTGCGTTGGATGGCAGATCACGAACCACAGAATGCATCACGTGTTGCATCCATTGCACTGCCCCACGATTGGCTGTCCTGGCAGTTACAGGGCGGTAAGGATTTAACGAAGTTGTTTACCGATCGAAGCGATGCATCTGGAACTGGTTACTTTGATCCCAGCACTTCGCATTATCGAGATGAGATGGTGCGCTTAGCACTTCGCCATGATCAGAATTTCACGCTTCCACGAATCATTGAGCCATCACAATTTGGTGGAACAACTCTTGCTGGTATTCCAATTGCTGCAGGTGCTGGCGATAATGCTGGCGCAGCTTTGGGAATACAAGCACAACCAGGCGATGTAATTGTTTCATTAGGAACAAGTGGCACAGCATTTGCAGTATCTGAAACGCCAACACATGATCCATCGGGCGCTGTTGCCGGTTTTGCCGATGCAACTGGTCGCTATCTGCCACTTGTCTGCACATTAAATGCGGCGCGCATTCTTGATGCAGCCTGTCGGATTCTTGGAAAGACACATGATGAAGTTGGGCAACTTGCCTTAGCTGCAAAAGCTGGCGCTAATGGATTAACACTATTGCCTTACTTTGAAGGTGAGCGAACACCTAATCGCCCCAAGGCAACAGGTGTATTTGCAGGTATGAACCTGAACAATTCAAACCCGGAAGACATCGCACGTGCCATGGTCGAAGGAATGCTGGCTG
>Ga0315905_10005019_pt1 | contig 13504 bp, 13 predicted proteins | sample LakEriMetagenome_5_FD_203522 | JGI IMG/M metagenome (GOLD analysis project Ga0315905, IMG submission 203522) | Freshwater fungal communities from buoy surface, Lake Erie, Ohio, United States - Buoy 4 MA121 | ecosystem: Environmental > Aquatic > Freshwater > Lake | place: USA: Lake Erie, Ohio... | reverse complement strand
CTCGGGTTTGCCCGCAAAATCAGGTAAAATCCGCCGGCTTTTGTCTGTGCGCTCGGCTTCAAACAACTATAGTTCCGTGCCAGCGCGCTCTGTATTCCGAACTTTTACGCCTGCCTATTATGAAAACCGCACAAGAAATCCGTATCGGTAATGTTGTCATGGTCTCGGGCGAGCCCATGGTGATTGTCAAAACCGAATTTTCCAAGTCTGGCCGCAATGCTTCTGTGGTCAAGATGAAAATGAAAAACCTGCTGACCGACGCTGGTCAGGAAGCGGTGTACCGCTCCGACGATAAGTTCGAAATGGTCCTGCTCGATCGCAAGGAAGCCACTTACTCGTATTTCGCCGATCCGCTGTATGTGTTCATGGACGCCGAGTACAACCAGTACGAAGTCGAAGCCGAAAATCTTGGCGACGCGATTCATTATGTAGAAGACGGCATGGCATGCGAAGTCGTGTTCTATAACGACAAAGCTATCTCGGTTGAATTGCCGACAACGGTGGTTCGTGAGATCACCTATACCGAGCCAGCAGTCAAAGGCGACACCTCGGGCAAGGTACTTAAGCCTGCGAAGACCGCCACCGGCTTTGAAGTTTCAGTGCCTTTGTTTGTCGGACAAGGCGACAAGATTGAAATTGATACCCGGACGGGTGAATACAAGCGTCGCGTCTGAGTATTCATCGCCATTAAAAAAACCGCAGCTTCATCTGCGGTTTTTTTTCGTCAACGTTTTTTAGTTAACTTCCTGCCTTCAGGGGGCGGGCTTTGGACGCTTTCGTTCTCAGGCAAGTCGTTCGTCTGTCCAGAGCGGTAGGACTGCGCGATCAGCCCTGTTCATCGACGATGGGTCGTTGTGTCATGAAATTTTTTGAACGGAATTTGCAGACAAACTCAACGCGCGCATCACCTGCAGAGCCTGGCTTGACCTGCTGGAAGCGCAGCTTTTCCAGTGCTACTTTGGGCTCCTCATGCACGGGCTTGCCGACGGGATCTTCAGTGCGGTAGTAGATATTGGCCGTAAATGCGATGCTGCGCGTGTCGCAATCGAAATAATTAATATAGGTGGATGACTGATACACCGTGTTATCCGGTGCATATTGCGGGGTAGACCAGCTGGTGCGAAGAAACGCGCGCATGTAGTCGTCTTCATGCACGATGCTGCCCATGTCCACGTACCAACTAGTGACTTTGTCGAGCTCTGTGGTTTCCGAGACCAGTTGCCACTCGGTTGCACTGGCTGGCAAAGCAATGGCGGCGAAGATAAGACAGAACAAACGGGATTTCATCGAGGCGGGTCTCCGGTGCATAGTTTCCGGAAATCTTACCGGATTCGGGCGATGGGTGTTGCCGCCGCCCGTGCGAGCACTCAAGCTTCGTATCCGAGCCGTTTCGAGATCTCTTGCGCGCAAGCGAGTACTTTTTGGGCGATCACACCCTGCCAGCCAGCGTCAAAGTTACCTGCCGGTCCTATGGCGGTGATTCCCAGTCGAATGGCGCCCGTGTGCTCGAATACGGGTGCACAAATGGCATTGATGCCAGGGATGGGCTCACCCATCACGCGCGCCATGCCGCGCTTGCGCACATCGGCCAGCAGCGTCTCCATCGCAGCACGCTTCATGCCTTGCGCACCAAACCCCGCGGCCACACCGTTGCGATTTTCCTGCTCAATCATCCGTTCAACTTGTTTCGGTGGCAGATAGGCAGCGAATACCCGACCAGTCGCCGTCGACTGTATCGACATCACCGTACCGGTGCGCATGTTCACATGGATGGGATAGCTCGATTCGCTGATGTAGATGATGGTCGGACCCTGATTGCCGAGGACCGAGAGACCGACCGTCTGATCGATGTCGGCCGTCAATGAGGTCACCATCGGGATGGCGATGCGCACCGGATCCAGCCGCTGAAGACTAATCAGTCCCATTTGCAGGGCAAACGGCCCCAACTCATAGCGGCCTGTCAGCGGGTTTTGTTCAATCAGGCCAAAGCTGGCGAAGCTCACCAAATACGGATGCGCCTTCGCGGCGGGCATACCCGCCTTTTTCGCCAGATCACCCAGACTCATCGGGCCACCTTCCTCGGCCAGTGTCGTCAGCAAGCGACCACCTGTTTCTATCGACTGTATGCCGCGCCGGCTTTTTTCCATGCTGTGTCTGCAGTGATCAGTAAGGTTAAAAAATTATATTAATGAAAATAATTCGTTAATATCTAATTAGTTGACGAGGAACAAATTCTATCCTAACCTTCTTCTTATTCCCAGACAAGACAACCCTTCCTCAGGCTCACGTTATGCCTGACCGAATCCACGGAGACCTCATGAGCGCCAAACCCTTTGCATCGCAGGCTGATCTGCAGGAAAAGAAAACCAGTTTCATCAAGCTGTCGGACAATGCGTATGCCTATACCGCCGAAGGTGATCCGAACTCTGGCGTGATCATCGGGGATGACGCCGTGATGGTGATTGACACCACCGCCACGCCGGCGATGGCGCAGGCGCTGATCAAACACATACGCGAAATCACCGACCTGCCAATCAAGTACGTCACTCTTACGCATTACCACGCGGTGCGCGTGCTGGGGGCTTCTGCTTATTTCAACGAAGGTGCGCAGCAAGTGATTGCTTCGCGCGGCACCTATGAGCTGATCGTTGAACGCGGCGAGCAGGATATGAAATCCGAAATTGATCGTTTCCCGCGCCTGTTCGCTGGCGTGGAATCGGTGCCGGGCCTCACTTGGCCTACGCTGGTGTTCGAGCGCGAACTCACGGTATTCATGGGTAAGCTGGAAGTAAAGATCATGCATGTCGGCATGGGGCACACCAAGGGCGACACCATCGTCTGGATACCATCGCAAAAGGTTTTGTTCTCAGGAGATCTGGTGGAATTTGATGCGGCGGCTTACACCGGTGACGCACAACTTGAAGAATGGCCAGAAACGCTCGAAATTCTGCGCAGCATGGGTGCGGAAAAACTGGTGCCCGGTCGTGGTCCAGCGCTGACTACCTCTGCCAGAGTCAATGAAGGTCTCGACTACACGAAAGATTTTGTTTCAACGCTCTTGCGCAGCGCGAAGGAAGCGGTACAAGCCGGTCATGATCTCAAGGCAGCGATGGCACACGTGCGTTCCCACATGGACAGCAAGTTTGGCCATGTCTTCATTTACGAGCATTGCCTGCCGTTTGATGTAACGCGTGCCGTTGATGAGGCCAGTGGCATCAAGCATCCGCGCATCTGGACTGCAGAGCGAGACAAGGCTATGTGGGATGCGCTGCAATCCTGATGAGTACGACCACTGACAGCCGCACGAATCAACATCGTGCGCCACACGTTCACAACGCCGCCACTCGCATGCAAACGGATTACCAAACGCTTCGGTTCTCGTACCAGCGCCCGCCGGATTTCGGACAATCGTCCTCTACACACTACCCGGTGGTGGTGGTCGGTGCCGGACCGGTGGGTCTGGTGACGGCGATTGATCTTGCGCGACAGGGTTTGCAAGTCGTTTTGCTGGACGATGATGATTGCTTGTCGGGTGGATCGCGTGCGCTCTGTTATGCAAAACGTACGCTCGAAGTGCTGGATAGGCTGGGTTGCGGCGACAGGGTGGTTGACAAGGGCGTGTCTTGGAATGTGGGCAAGGTGTTTTTCAGGGATGAACCCGTATACCAGTTCAATCTGCTGCCGGAAGAGGGACATCACAGACCTGCATTCGTCAATTTGCAGCAGTATTACCTCGAGGGGTATTTGCACGAATGCGCCGCCAGCTACCCGAATCTTGATATCCGCTGGAAAAGCAAAGTCACGCAATTACAAAACACCGACACCAAGGTCAATGTCACCGTTACCACGCCCGAGGGTGATTACACACTGAGTGCTGACTATGTGATCGCTGCGGATGGTGCGCGCAGTCCAGTGCGGGGCATGCTGAATCTTGAAAGCAAAGGTCGTATCTTTCAGGATCGTTTCTTGATCGCGGATGTAAAAATGAAAGCGCCTTTTCCGGCCGAGCGTTGGTTCTGGTTTGATCCCCCGTTTCATCCGAATCAGTCAGTACTTTTGCACCGTGAAGCCGATGATGTTTGGCGTATCGATTTTCAACTGGGTTGGGATGCGGATCCGGAACTGGAAAAAACACCCGAGCGCGTTATTCCCCGTGTGCGTGCGCTGCTGGGAGATGATGTCGACTTCGACCTGGAATGGGTGAGTGTCTACACCTTCGCTTGCATGCGCATGGAAAAATTTCGTCATGGTCGCGTTATCTTCGCCGGTGATGCGGCGCATGGCGTATCGCCGTTCGGTGCGCGCGGCGCCAACAGCGGTGTACAGGATGCCGACAATTTGGGCTGGAAGCTGGGACTGGTGCTGCGTGGCGAAGCACCGGTGTCCTTGCTGGATACGTATGGTGTCGAGCGCGAATATGCAGCGGATGAAAATATTCTGAACTCCACGCGCGCCACGGATTTCATTACACCAAAAAGTGCGATCAGCCGTGTCTTTCGTGATGCGGTGTTATCGCTTTCAAAGCATCACGCTTTTGCACAAAAGTTGGTCAACAGCGGTCGTCTATCGACGCCATCAACGTATCTGGATTCACCGTTGAATACGCCGGACTCGGATAATTTTGCAGGGCTGATGCGACCCGGTGCTCCGGCCGGAGATGCGCCGGTTGTCACTGCGAATGGCGAGCGTCACTGGTTTTTACCGCAAATAGGTGACCGCTTCACGACAGTGCTGTTCACAGACGCCTATATTCCTGCAGCCGAGATATCAGAAGCGACGGTATTGCAAGTGCTGTCGGCAGGTGCCTCCGCGTCATCGTACGCGAATGCAATCGTGGATGTGGATGGATTGCTTGCTGCTCGCTTTGATGCGCGCCCGGGCACGACTTATTTATTACGACCCGATCAACACGTGGCTGCGCGCTGGCGCGAATTTGATCCGATCCGCGTGGCGGCAGCATGGCGCCGCGCGAGCGGTCAGGAGTTGAGGCATTGAACACATTGAACACCGCGCCAAATATGGCCAATCCGGATGATTTTTACGAGGCGCTGATCGATATGCACCGCGATCTCGATGAGGCGCAGAGTCAGGCTGTGAATGCGCGATTGATTCTGCTGCTTGCTAATCACATCGGCGATATGCAGGTCTTACGCGAAGCAATGAGTCATGCGCGCACCGAACCCCAAGCGCCATTTTAGTCAGGAGAGCGCATGAGCAGAACTTATCAGTCGGGTTTTGGCAATGAATTTGCAACCGAGGCCCTGCCCGGTGTCCTGCCCGCCAGTCAGAACTCGCCGCAAAAAGTGGCGTATGGTCTGTATGCAGAACAGCTCTCCGGCACGGCTTTTACCGCGCCACGTTCGGACAATCAGCGCAGTTGGTTGTATCGGATACGTCCTGCGGCCATGCATCAGCCGTTTGCGAAAGTGTTTCATCCGACGCTGCAATCGGGACCTTTCACCGAGATTTCTGCTTCACCCAATCAATTGCGCTGGAACCCATTTCCCATTCCATCGGTGTCCGCAGATTTTATTGAAGGACTGATTACGATCGCTGGTAATGGTAGTGCTGATAGTCAGATCGGCGTTGCTATCCATGTGTATACAGCGAATCGTTCGATGCAGGATCGTTTCTTTTACAACGCCGATGGTGAATTGCTGATTGTGCCGCAGCAGGGTGCCTTGTCATTGCGCACAGAATTTGGTGTGCTGGATATCGCGCCCGGCGAGATCGCTGTTATGCCGCGCGGTGTACGCTTTGCCGTGGATTTGCAAGCGGACAGTGCGCGTGGTTATGTCTGCGAAAACTACGGTCAGCGCTTGCGTCTACCGGACCTGGGCCCGATTGGTGCGAACGGCCTGGCTAATTCGCGCGACTTTCTCGCGCCGATCGCTGCCTACGAAGACCGCGAAGGTCAATTCGAGCTATTGGCCAAATTTGCCGGCAAACTCTGGTCCGCTGCGATCGATCATTCACCGCTGGATGTCGTTGCATGGCATGGCAACTACACGCCCTACAAATACAATCTGGCAGCGTTCAATGCAATGAATTCGGTTAGCTTTGATCACGCTGATCCTTCCATCTTCACGGTGCTGACATCACCATCAGGAATTCCCGGCACAGCGAATATGGATTTCGTGATCTTTCCGCCGCGCTGGATGGTGGCCGAACACACTTTCCGTCCTCCCTGGTTCCATCGCAATGTGATGAGTGAATACATGGGTCTTGTGTATGGCGAATACGATGCCAAGGCTGAAGGCTTTCTTCCCGGTGGTGGGAGTCTGCACAATTGCATGAGTGGTCACGGACCGGATGCAACGACCTTCGATGTAGCGAGTAATGCGGTGCTGCAGCCGCAGAAACTCGACAAGACCATGGCTTTTATGTTTGAGACGCGTTTGCTGATTCATCCAACGCGGTTTGCAATGGAATCGCCCCAACTGCAAAAAGATTATCTGCAGTGCTGGCATGGATTGAAAAAAAATTTTACTGGCTAGGTACGCGCATGCATCCGAATGACCCTGCACTGAAATCTTTCCTTGATGTTGCTGAGCAAAGCGATTTCCCGATTCAGAATCTGCCCCTGGGTATTTTCAGTACCGCTTCCCAACCGCAGGCGCGCGCAGGTGTCGCTATTGGTGATTGGGTGCTTGATTTGTCAGTGTTGGAATCGCGAGGACTGCTCAAGCCGGCAGTGCATGCTGTGTTTGGTGTTGACACGTTGAATTCGTTCATCAAACTTGGCAGACAGGTATGGCGTGACACACGCGGCGCTATCAGCCAGCTGCTTCGTCATGACAATCCTGTTCTGCGCGACGATGCCGCCCTGCGCTCGCAAGCGCTGGTGTTGCAGTCGGAGGTTCGTATGCATCTTCCGATCAAGGTAGGTGGTTATACAGATTTTTATTCATCCAAAGAGCACGCGACCAATGTGGGCAGCATGTTTCGCGACCCCGCGAATGCCTTGCTACCGAACTGGTTGCATCTGCCGGTGGGCTACAACGGGCGGGCGAGTTCCGTGATTGTCAGTGGTGTCGATGTGCATCGACCCATGGGTCAGGTCAAGCCGCCGTCAGCCGAGCAGCCACTGTTTGCAGCTTGTTCTAAATTGGATTTCGAACTGGAGACCGCATTTATCGTCGGTGCCGATACCGTATTAGGCGAGGCCGTGCGGGTGAGTGAAGCCGAGTCGCTGATGTTCGGCATGGTGCTGCTTAATGACTGGAGCGCGCGCGACATACAGCAATGGGAATATGTACCGCTGGGTCCATTCAATGCAAAAACGTTTGCGACCTCCATCTCGCCTTGGATTGTAACTATGGAGGCGCTTGAACCTTTTCGCGTGCAAGGTCCGGCGCAAGAGCCTCAGCCTTTGCCTTATCTGCAGCAGAGCGGCGCGCACAGTTTCGATATTTCGCTAGCGGTTGATCTGCAACCTGAGAGCGCCGAGAAGCCAACTACCATCTGCAAAACAAACTATCGCGCGATGTATTGGAGCATGGCGCAACAGCTTGCCCATCACACTGTGTCCGGCTGTAATGTGGGCGTTGGTGATGTGATGGCCTCGGGCACCATCAGCGGCGCCACGCCGGACTCTTACGGCAGTTTGCTAGAGCTGAGCTGGAATGGTCAGAGGCCGCTCACGCTGGAAGACGGCATCACGCAGCGCAGTTTTCTGGAGAACGGTGACCGAGTAACGATGCGCGGGTGGTGTCAAGGAGCTGCATATCGGATTGGTTTTGGCGAGGTCAGCGCGCGCGTTTTGCCTTGCTTGCCTGTTCGCAGCTGAGTGATTTTGGCATACGCTCACATGCGGTGAGATACCAACCGAGAGCCATCGCGGTTATCATGGCGCACTTCGATCGAACAGAGACGGGTAAAGCCCGCGATAAGGGAGTCAATATGCAGGAGCCTGGCGTACTTGATGACACTGGTGCGCAATACGTGCAGTCGCTTGGACCTTGGGGTCAGCGACTTTATGCATTTACGCGCTGGTTTGCTATCGCAGGTGGTGTCGGTTTTATCGTACTGGTCACCATGTCACTCGTATCCATTATCGGTCGCAAAATCGCGGCAACACCTGTTCCCGGTGATATCGAGATCGTGCAGATGGGAACGGCCGTTGCTTCAGCGGCGATGCTGGCTTTTTGCGAAATGGACCGTCAGCATTTGCGTGTGGATTTTTTCACTGCAAAGCTCTCAGCAAAAATTCGGCATGTGCTGGATGCGCTTTCGCATCTTATTCTGGCTGTCGTCGCACTGGTGATTGCCTGGCGCACGGGCTTATCGGCGCTGTCGCTCAATGAGGCTGGCGAGACCTCGGTCATTCTTGGTTGGCCCGTCTGGGCGGTGGTCGCTGGTTTGGTGCCCAGTTTTCTGCTGCTGTCCATCGCCGGTCTGTACAACACGGTGCACAGCATGTCTTCCGCCGTTGTGGAGGACGTAATATGAGCGGTATGAGTGGCATGAGTGTAGGCATGATCATGTTTGGCACGCTGATGCTTCTACTGGTGTTGCGACTGCATATCGGTATTGCGATGTTTGTGATCGGTGCGGCGGGCTTTGTGGTCATGTTTGACTACTCCTGGCCGCCTTTACTCAACACCCTCAAGAACCTCGCTTACGCGCGCTTTTCCAATTACGACCTGGCCGTTATTCCAGTCTTCATGCTGATGGGGCAGTTTGCAACCAACGGTGGTTTGTCGCGCGCACTTTTCCGCTGTGTGAATAATTTTGTCGGCCACATGCGCGGAGGTGTCGCAATGGCCGCTATCGGCGCTTGTGCATCGTTTGGTGCGATCTGTGGTTCGTCGCTGGCGACAGCCGCTACCATGGGGCAGGTTGCGCTACCGGAGCTGCGGCGCTACAACTACTCGGGCGCACTGGCGACGGGTGCGCTGGCTGCAGGCGGTACGCTGGGTATCATGATTCCGCCGTCTGTACCCTTGGTGATTTATGCGGTGCTCACACAGGAATCGATTGGCAAGCTTTTCATGGCAGCGATCATTCCCGGCATTCTTGCCATGGTGGGCTACATGATCGTTGTTCGTATCGTGGTCACTATCAATCCTTCAGCTGGTCCTGCTGGTGAACGTGTGCCGCTGGCGACAGCACTTCGCTCATTGTTGGGCGTGCTGCCGATTTTGTTGGTATTCGTAGTTGTCATCGTCGGCATTTACGGTGGCTGGGCCAACCCCACTGAAGCGGCATCGATAGGTGCAGCTGCCTGCGGGATTTTGGCGGTAGTCACGGGCGGTATGCGCATTGAAGGTCTGATTAAAAGTCTGGTTGGTACAGCGCAGGCAACCGCGATGATTTTTCTGGTGTTGCTGGGCGCTGATTTGCTCAATGCCGGACTGGCACTGACACAAATGCCAGCAGAGTTAGCTGCTTGGGTGCAGGGCAGTGGATTGCCGCCCTTGTCCGTGATATTTGCGATCTTGCTGATTTATATTTTCCTTGGTTGCGTGATGGATTCGCTGGCCATGATTTTGCTGACCATCCCTATTTTTTATCCGATCGTGATGGGCTTGGATTTTTGGGGTATGAGCGGCTCTGACAAGTCCTTGTGGTTCGGTATACTCGCGCTCATGGTCGTGGAGGTCGGTCTCGTCCATCCGCCGGTCGGCATGAATATCTACATCATCAACCGACTGGCCAAAGATGTACCCGTGATGGAAACGTTCAAGGGCGTACTGCCCTTCTTGGCCTCGGATTTGGTACGTATTGTGTTGCTCGTGTTTTTCCCTGTGATTTCGCTGTATCTGGTCCATACCTTTGGTACCTGAACGGTGCCGACATTTGAGAGGATGATGGTGATGACGAAGAATTTTTTTCAACGTGTGATGATGGTGGTGCTGCTGTTGTCGGCGGGTGCAGCCAGTGCACAAACCATTACGCTGAAGGTGCATCACTTCCTGCCAGCCGTCTCAAGTGCACATCGCAATTTCATCGTGCCCTGGTGCGACAAGATCGCCAAAGACTCCGGTGGCAAGCTCAAGTGTCAGATTTATCCGCAAATGCAATTGAGTGGCACGCCCCAGCAATTGTTTGATCAGGCCAAGGATGGTGTAGTGGATATCGTCTGGACGGTACCCAGCTATCAGGCCGGACGTTTTCCGGTAGTCGAGGCTTTTGAATTGCCTTTCATGGTGTTTGATACCGAACGCGCCAGCCGCGGTCTCTGGAATTACGCAACGAAGAATGCCACGGCTGAATTCAAGGGTGTGAAACCTTTGCTGTTTCATGTGCATGATGGTTCCCTGGTGCACACCACCAAAAAGGCTGTGAAGGTACTGGAAGATTTCAAAGGCCTGAAAATTCGTGCGCCGAATCGTCAGGCATCCCGAATGATTGAAGCATTGGGCGCTGCTCCCGTACAAATGCCATTGCCTCAGGCAGCTGAAGCGTTGTCCAAAGGCGTGATTGATGGTGCGATGATTCCTTGGGAGGTCGTGCCTGCGATGAAGTTTGAAGAGGTCACCAAGTTTCACACCGAGATGCCCGCAGGGAGCGCCCAGATTTCCAATACGGTATTCGTTTTTGCAATGAATCAGGCCAGATACGACAGCTTGCCGCCTGAACTCAAAAAAGTTATTGATGCGAACAGCGGTGCCGAGCGCTCCGCATGGGTGGGCAAGGTGTTCGTCGAAGATTCGCTTCCCGGACGTAAAACTGCCGAGGTGCGCAATAACAATTTCTACACGCTGCCTGCTGCCGAACTAAAGCGTTGGGAAGCCGCGACATCGCGTGTGGCCGATGAATGGGTAACGGATCTCAACGCCAAAGGATTTAATGGCAAACAATTGCTGAGTGAAGCGAAGGCCGCGTGTAAATAAATCCGGGCAAAAGCCGATTAAAAAGCACCTGCATGTCAGGTGCTTTTTTTCGCCCATCGTTTCAGGGGGAGTGGCTACGCCGCTACTTTGATGAGACGGAGCTAGTCTAAGAAGTTGCGCATAAACTAACTTTTAGTTAAGTAGTTGTTTTTTAAGAACAAATTTATTGCGCCAGATTATTAAGTTGTTTTTCTAACAATATTGTGTTAAAAAAATGTATGTTTGAAGGCATATTTTCGATCAAACGCTTGAAAATGTTGCTGCGATGACATATAAATTAGCATTCGGGTAATTACCCGCTGGCAACATCAGTAACAAAACAAATTCCGCCAGTTTTAATCATTCCGCGAGGAGAGACGTCATGGACAAACATCCTCTGGTATCGCAAGACGGCTACGATCCTAATCGTTTGCTTGATGCGTTAATCCAGAAGCTCAACCTGAAAAACGATGCGGCGTTGTCGCGTGCACTGGAAGTGCGGCCACCCGTTATCAGTAAGATACGTCACCGTACTTTGCCAGTTGGAGCTTCATTATTGATTCGTATGCATGAGGTCACCGACCTTAGCATTCGTGAACTGCGCGAGCTCATGGGTGATCGTCGCAAACGCATGCGCATCAGCGAAGTCGATGGTAAGCCCAAGAAATTCGACGACGACGAGTAAATCAGGCGATCTGCGCAACAGGTTTTATACGCCGCGCAGGTTAGCCCCGATGACGGTTGCTATCAGTAGCACCACCACAGCAACCGTCAATCTTCCTCTAAGCTGAATTAGCCAGCGCGGCATGCCGTAGCGGCCAAACATTCGCTTGTCCACTTCCAGCGCTGCAACAAAGCCGCCTATTAGTACGGCCATACCAAATCCATCTGAGAGCGTTGCACTCCAAGCGATCAGTGATGGCGTAACGCTCCACATCAAGGCTTTTTTCGTGTCGATCAGCGAGAGCGTGCTGCAAAGCATTGCAGCACCCCAGTGAATTCCGCCCAGAAAAGACAAGATCACCATCGCGTAGGCTTTTTGTCCACGCAAAAAATCACCGAGCCAGGAAACGTCGGCAAACCATACGCCAAGCATCAGCAGCAGGAAAGGTAACAGGCCTGCAAAACCCAGCTGATGGGCGAGTCGTTTATTCAAAAAATGCGGATTCATGAGGTTTTCTGATCGTATGGATCGCATATTTTACGAAAGTTGAGCGTCGTGCAATAAAGAAAATGAAGATCCGTGCCAAGCAGCGCGATTCATTGCGCAAGAAGCACGAAGTCTTTCACGGCTGCCATTAGCTGTGCCGGCTGATCACGATGAGGAGAATGTCCGCAAGCATCGAGTTCCAGCACTTGCGCCTGAGGACACTGATTGCGTATGCCATGAACCTGAAGCATCGTGCCGTACTCATCTTGTTTTCCCTGAATCGCTAATAAAGGGCAGCGTATTGCGGCGAGTTCCGACGTGATATCCCAAGTTCGGAAGGCAGGGGAGAGCCAGATATCGTTCCAGCCAAAAAAAGCGGAATCCACATCGTCGTGATAGCGCGCGAGTTTTTCGCGCAGTCCGTGCTGCAGGTAGGCCTTGCGCGCGACGCGTATGCTATTCACACTGATATCTTCAACGAAAATATGCGGTGCGATCACGATAGCGCCCCTCAACGCTTCAGAAAATTTTGCCGCAAAGAGTAATGCGATAGAGCCACCATCGCTGTGGCCGAAGAGCCAGGGTCTATTGATACTCAGCGCTTTCAATAATGCAGGCAAGATGTCGGTCGCCTGTTGGTGCATGAAATCCACATCCCATTGCTCATCAATGGCGCGTGGCGTCGATGCACCATAACCGGGGCGGGAGTAAACCAGACCACGCATATTCAGATGCTGACACAGCGTGTCGGGAAAATCTTTCCACATCTCCACCGAGCCCAGACCTTCGTGCAGAAAGACCATGACGGGCGCATCGGCTGCAGAAACGCCGACCCAGGTGTACTCAATGTCGATGCAGCGAGTATTCCGGGTTAGCGACAGCTTAGAGGTCATGCGAGTTCGACTCACGCAATCTGAAACGCTGTATTTTTCCGGTCGCAGTTTTAGGTAAGTCACTCACGAAGATAATCTCGCGCGGATACTTGTGGGGTGCCAGACACGTTTTTACAAAGGCTTTGAGTTCGGCCTCGATCTCCTTGTGCTCGCGCGAAGGGTCGCGCAAGACGACATAAGCCATCGTCTTCATCAGGCCTTGGTTATCCGGCTTGCCGACAACGGCAGATTCGAGTACGGCTTCATGACCCATCAGTGCATTCTCTACCTCGATGGGTGAAACATATTGTCCGCTCACCTTGAGCATGTCATCGCTGCGGCCTGCATACACGTAGTAGCCTTCCGCATCAACTTGATATTTGTCACCGCTCTTTATCCATGGACCCTGAAACGTCGCGAGCGTTTTTTCACGCTGATTCCAGTACAGATGCGCGGCACTGGGGCCTTGAATATAAAGATCGCCAATCTCGCCCTGAGCCACCGGGTGTCCCTGTTCGTCACGTAACTCGACCGCATACCCCGGTACCGGCTTGCCTGTCGCGCCGTAGCGCAGATCATCGCTGCGGTTGGAGATAAAAATATGCAGCATTTCGGTCGAGCCCAAGCCATCAAGAATATCGCAGCCGAAATGCTGACTGAATTTT
>Ga0315905_10005018_pt1 | contig 13507 bp, 11 predicted proteins | sample LakEriMetagenome_5_FD_203522 | JGI IMG/M metagenome (GOLD analysis project Ga0315905, IMG submission 203522) | Freshwater fungal communities from buoy surface, Lake Erie, Ohio, United States - Buoy 4 MA121 | ecosystem: Environmental > Aquatic > Freshwater > Lake | place: USA: Lake Erie, Ohio... | reverse complement strand
CAGTCCTGCTTTGACCTCGACACGGACTGAGGACTTGTCGACATCCGGCGTGATCTTCAACCCCTGCACAGCTGCGAGCGGCTCGCGCTCAATCCACACCGTTTGCCAGATGCCACTCACGGGCGTGTACCAGATGCCATTCGGCTTCTGGACCTGCTTGCCGCGCGGTTGGTACCCCTCGTCGGTGTTGTCCAGCACCCGCACGATCAACTCGTTCTCGCCGTTGTAACTCAGCTTCGATGACGGATGATCGATGTAGAAGCTGAACGGGTCATAACCACCCGTGTGGCGAGCGTACTCGATCGGCTGTCCATTCAGGTAAACCTGACAGCTCCAGTCGACCGCCCCGAAGTGCAGGAGTGTGCGATGGTGCTGCGTCTTCTCGTTCTGATCGAGGGTGAACTTGCGGCGATACCAGAGGGCCTGATCGGGGCCCACTGTCTTGCCGACGCCGCTGAGGGCCGATTCGACCGCAAATGGCACGAGAATTTGCCCATCCCATTTCTCCGGGACGCCCGACTTGCGATCAGTGATCGCATAGTCCCACAGCCCGTTCAGGCTCTGCCATTTGTCCCGCTGAAATTGCGGACGCGGGTACTCCGGCAGGACCTTGTCGGGAGTGACATCCTTGGCCCAGCGCGTCAGCAGCCGCGGATTCGCGGGCTTCCATTCGGCAAATGTCGACGTACCGAGCATCAGGACACAAATGAACGGGAACAGCCGAACCATGTGAGACTCCCCAGCGAGATCACCTCATACTACCGGATCAAATCGTGCCTCGCGATTCCGCCAGATCGCCTTCAGTCCAGCCACTCATCGGCGGGGTCGAACTTCGGCAACACAAGAATCAGCACCTTCATCCGCCCCACAGCTCGATGGCGAGTTCCCGGTTGAATCAGCACACAGCTGCCCACATGCAGCGGCAGCGACTCACCATTCAGTTCCATGCGCGCGTCGGGCTGGCACTCCAGTACGTAGTACACCTCGGTGAGGCGTTTGTGATAATGGACCCGGGCGGTCTCCAGGATCTCCGTCACGTGCACCGTGGCTGGAAAATCGGCCAGGTCCCCAAAGGCCCGGCGTGCCAGACCGCACGGGCATGGAGTCGGTGGGATCGAAGCGAAGTCGGCGACTACGAAACCGTCGGGCATCGATTCACCTGCAACTCGGCAGAATTCTTACGAATTCTGCTACAAGTCTCCGCATGACGACTCAGCAACAGGTCTTTTCCGGAGCGACTGGAACCCCTCCGTCCACATCCAGAATCCGTTGCTGATCGGCCCCGGCCAGCAGTGACAGCTGGTACATCTCTTCGCCAGCTGGAGTCGGGTACTCTCCAGTCAGGCAGGCCTGGCACAGCTTGCTGGCGGGCATCTGCACCGCATCGGCGATGGCTGCCAGTGGCAGATACCGTAGCGAGGTCGCTTTGAGCTCCTTCGCCATCTGTTCCTCGATCTCGCGGGTCAGCGGCCCCCCCTTGAGGAACTCGGGAGCGAACAGCTCCTTCACGCGAGTCATGTCGATCCCATAAAAGCACGGAGCGACAATCGGCGGGCAAGCGACGCGGACATGGACCTCAGCGGCGCCGCCGCGCTCGAACAGCTGGGTGATCAGCGTGCGCATCGTGGTGGAGCGGACGATCGTGTCCTCGACGAGGAACACTTTGCGGCCTTCGAGGACCTCCCGCAGCGGGGTGTACTTGATCTTGGCCTTGTCGCCGCGGTTGGTGCCTTCGATGAAGGTCCGGCCCACGTAGCGATTGCGGATCAGTCCTTCGAGGCAGGGAATCTTGAGGGCATAGGCCATCGAATCGGCCGCAGCCTTGGCGGTGTCGGGCACGGGGACCACGATCGACCGGTCGTCGATCGGAACATGTTCCTGCTCGGCCAGCTTCTCGCCCAAGACCTTGCGGCTGAGGTACACGCTGCGGTCATCGAGCGTACTGGATACGTTGGCGAAGTAGATCCACTCGAAGAAGCAGTGAGCCGTCCGAGGGCTCTCCGCGTACTTCTCCACCCGCAGCTTGCCGTCTTGAATGATGATTGCATGACCCGGCGGCAGGGAATGAATCCGCTTGGGATCAAAGCCCAGATTGGCCAGGGCCACGCTCTCGCTGGCAGCTGCGAAGAGCCCTTCTTCTTCCGCCCAGCACAGGGGCCGAACCCCCAGCGGATCGCGGGAGACAAACATCTCGCCCAAGGCATTCAGGAAGACAATGTTGTAGGCGCCGTCGAGCTTCGTATGCAGCCGCTTGAGCAGGTCCAGCGGGTCGCTCTTGGTCTGCCGGGCGATCTCCTGCCCCAGCAGATGCAGGAGGATCTCGGTATCGGTTTCGCGGCTGAGGTGAAAATCTCCTTGAGCCAAAACCTCTTTACGAAGCTTTTGATAGTTGGCCAGTTGACCGTTGAATCCGAAGGCAAAGCACTTACGTTTTTCGAGGTGGTGCCGCTCGAACGGCTGGGCGTAGTTCCTGTCATTCTTGCCGCAGGTCGCGTAGCGGACGTGGCCGATGGCTGCGGGCCCTTCTAGTCCCTTGAGCAGGGCCTCGGCCTCGTTCTGATGGTTGAGGTGGAACACCTCGCTGACGGTGCCGACGTCTTTATACGTCTCGACGAGGTTTGTCCCGCCGGGGCGGTAAACTGACATCCCCGCAGCCAGCTGGCCGCGGTTCTGGATATCGAGCAGAAGTCTCGGGATTAGACGAGAGCTGACGTCGCCGCCTTGCTTGGGAGCCAGCGAGCTGACCTTGCCAGTGGGGAGGTGGTAGATCGCAGCTACGCCACACTCGTGGAACAGATCGGCCATCAGGGGTGTCCGCTTCCGTCGCGAGAGATCACGGGAAAGAAGCCGGGAGAATGGCACGGATGGCGCAGACCGCCTCCGCAGAAATTCACCAGGAGTTCACCAATCATACTGCCCTCAAGGGGGAATGCCAGTACGCCTGCGCGTGACTTTCGATCACAGTCCGGTTATCAGTAGACGTTCCAAGGTGGCGCTCGCCATCGATTTGCGACCACCCTCTTCTGAGGCGGAAGACCATGCTCTCTCGACGTTTGTGGCTGGCAGGACTGATCCTGTGCGGAGTGTGGGGCTGTGCGAAAACGACACCTCCGGCCCCCGCTGCCGGTGGTAGAGCTGGTTCAGGAACTCTCGCGAATGGGACACAGACACCTGAGGTGACCGAGACTCCAACGTCCCGCGGCACGATTGGGGTCAGCCTGCTGACGTTCGAGAACCCGTTCTTCAAGGTCATCGCTGACAACATCGAGAGCGAAGGCAAAAAGCACGGCTACGAGACCATTGCGCTCAGTGCCGACGAAGACCCGGCCAAGCAATCGGATCAAGTCAATGACTTTGTGGTGAAAAAGGTCTCAGCGATCGTGCTCAGCCCCTGCGAGTCGCGCTCGATCGTCCCGGCGATTCAGGCTGCGAACAAAGCCGGCATCCCGGTCTTTACAGTCGACATTCCCTGCCTGGAGGAAGGCGTCGAGATCGTCAGCCAGATCGCCACCGACAACCTCGGCGGCGGTCGCGCAGCTGCAAGTGCGATCATCGAAGTCCTCGGTGAAGCGGGGGGACAGGTTGCAGTTCTGGAATACGCTCAGGCCGAATCATGTCGGCTGCGCGTGAAGGGCTTCATGGAGGTCATTACCGCCCACAACGCGGTGGTTCAAGACAAGATCGAAGTGGTCGGCAACTACGAAGGGGGCGGCGATCGCGAGAAAAGTGCTGCAGCCATGAAAGACATCCTGCAGTCGAAGCCCGACCTCAAGGCGATCTTCTGCATCAACGACCCCTCGGCACTGGGAGCCCGCGCGACTTTGGAACAGGCTGGAAAGGCCGATGCCGTGACGATCGTCGGCTTCGATGGCCAGACCGAAGCCAAGCAAGCGATCAAGGAAGGCAAGATCTACGCTGACCCGATCCAGTTCCCGGACCGGATGGGGATCGAAGCTGTGAATGCGATCGTGGCCCACTCGAAGGGGAAGGACGTACCGGCTCAGAACCTGATCCCGACAAAGTTGTACAAGAAGGCCGACGCGGACGCGGACCCGAGTTTGAAGTAAGTGGGAATGCTCACTTCGACGGGTGATGTGGTCTGAAGAGACTCATGGAACGCGACGCTGCGATTGGAAAAATGGCACTAGGTATCTGAACCGTTCATCAATCGCGTGTGTCGTTGCGGAAGGACGTTTGCGGGAACAGTTGAGACCTGCGTCCGTTTGATTCGCAAAGAGTCCCCCTTCCGCCGAGACTACAAAAAGATGTCCATCCTTCAGACAAGAGGTGTCGATCTTTCCCGGCTAAACTCCGCGACCAAGTACCCTTCGATTCCGACCTATCATCGACTCGGAGATCGCGGGGCCTTGCTGGATGAACATGTCGATCTGGCCACGCGGGATCTCATTTACACAGAGAAAGTCGATGGAACGAATAGCCGCATCATCTTGATGCCGGATGGCTGTTACCTTCTCGGCAGTCGTGAGGAGTTACTGTTCGCGCGCGGAGACCTTGTCCACAATCCGGCCATGGGGATTGTGGAGGCATTAAGAGATCTCGCTGAAAAGCTCGTCGGCCAATCCACGGATGTGATCACGGTCGTCTACCTTGAGACCTACGGCGGCAAGATTACAGCGGCCTCGAAGAACTATTCCGGTCAGGGGCAGGTCGCTTATCGATTGTTTGATGTCTGTCGAATCGACTCAATCATTCTTGAGCAAGAGACCTCTCTGATTTCCAGCTGGCGTGAAGGAGGCGGGCAGCACTATCTTCCGGAGAATGACCTGACCGAATTCGCGGCCGAGTGTGGAATTCCACTCACGCCACGATTGGTCATCGATGCTCCGCTCCCGGTGTCGGTCGAGGAAACGGGCGCATGGCTGAAGTCGGCTTTGCCGACGACACTGGTCGCACTCGATTCCCAATCCAAGGGGCACCCGGAAGGGATTGTTGTACGAACCTGGAATCGATCCAGGATCGCCAAGATCAGAAACGAGGACTACGAACGTCATCTCAAGCGGAGTCACGCACGATAAGTGAGTGCTTTGATGACAGCTTCACGCGGCGGTTAGCGAATCCCCATCTCGAACGGGTCGCGGGGATCGAGCAGTAATGTCGCCTCGGCGTTCACGAAGGCAGTCCCGGTGATGCGAGGGATGATTGTGTCCCCTTCGCAGCGGTAGGAGCCTTCGAAGACGCTGCCGATCACGCTCTCCTGCCGCCAGATCTCTCCGGGAGCCAGCTTCTCGTCCGCAGCCAGGCAAGCGAGCTTGGCACTCGTGCCGGTTCCGCAGGGAGACCGGTCGTAGGCACTGCCCGGGCAGAGGACGAAATTGCGGCTGTGATTGGCTGGGTTGCCCGGGGCTCCGAACAGCTCGATATGGTCGATCTCTCCGCCGTCTTCGCCGGTGATCCTGCTGGCCTCCAAGGTACGACGGACAGCTCGGGAGACCTCCAGCAGGCGTTCGACGCGGGAGACTTCGATCGGCTCGGCGTAGTCCTTGACCAGAAAGAACCAGTTCCCGCCCCAGGCAATATCGCCCGTCAGCGGACCGATGCCGGGGACTTCGATCCTGACATCTGCGCGAGTGCGGTACGACGGAACGTTTTCGAGTGTCACCCGGTTCTCACCGTGGTACTCGAATGCTACGACGCCGACTGGCGTTTCCAGCTTATGCCGACCCGGCTGAATTCGACCGAGGTGAGCCAACGTGACTGCCACTCCGATGGTGCCGTGCCCGCACATGTAGAGCGGGCCGACGTTGTTGAAGAAGATCACCCCGGCGACGCAGGTCGGGTCGACCGGCTCGCAGAGCAGGGCTCCGACGATGACATCGGAACCGCGCGGCTCGTTGACGATGGCGGAGCGCCAGGGATCGAACTGCTCGCGAAAGACCTCACGGCGCTCGGCCAGCGTGCCGGTTCCGAGGTCTGGAAATCCGGAAATCACACAGCGGGTCGGCTCTCCGCCGGTGTGGGAATCGATGATCTGAATGCGGCGCATGCTGGCTCGAAAGGTGCGGGACGTTTGCTCTGTCATGAAATGGCGCGAGAGAGAATACCACCCAAATCAGAGATTCGCACCGTTCGCTTTGCTCCGACTGTGGCCAAATCCCCCAGCAATCGAGTCCGGAACCGGATGCCCCCTCTTGACTTGGGGTCCTCCCGGTTTAGACTGACAGAGAGAGTTTGCCCACCGCGCCCGAACTGCGGATGGTGCGGATTATTCGGGTGTTTCCTGAGAGACGCGGCACAACCGTCGTAGCAGGGAATGGAATTGAGCTGCAGCCGCGTCCTCGGAGTCCCGAATCAGAGGATGTGGAGTCGAGCGCGAAGGGAATGCGCGCTGCGGAATTTGCCGGTGTTCCGGTGAAGTTCTGCGTCGGTGTCTTGTGCAGCCCGGTCTGGGTTTCACGGAATCAGTCTCACCCCTTTTCGCTGCTGGCCCTCATCTGAAAGGCCTCTTTCATGGCTGCCCCATCCAAGTCCGGCCCCGGTGCTGTTGAGATCTCGCTGATCGGTGTGTCGATCCTGGCGCTGATTTTTCTCGTGACGACGATCATGTTCGCGAAGAATCATGGCGAAGCCGTGGCCGTGGCAGAAGCTGCGAAGAAGAGTGAATCGACAGCGAACGGTGTGATCTCGAACTTGCAGGCCGACATCGAAGCCCTGAAGAAACAACTGGGCTACAACCAGGCCGACGTTGGCGTGGGAGATCCCGCTCCCGCGAACACGGTTCGTGAAAACTTGTCCCGCGACCTCAAAGGATTCGCTGGCGATGACAAGCTCACGGTATCCGCTGCCTTGCAGCAGCTGTTCACGCGGCTCGAGGCTGCGACCTCGGAGAACGCTCAGCTGAAAGCCAATCTGGAAGCCGAAAAGGCCCAGTTCCTGGCCATGCTGAATGGGAACAATAATAAGGTCGACTCTTTCAAGACCGACAAAGAGAAGTCGGAAGCCGACCTGACCAAGCTCGTGAAGGACCGGGATGAACTGGTCCGTCAGAAAGACGCCGAGATCGCCAAGTGGCAGCAGTCGTACCGGACGGAGCAGATCGAAAAGGAACAGATTCGCGACGAAGCCGCCCGCAAGGCGAAAGAAGATGCGGAACACATCTCCCGCCTGAACAAGGTCGTGGACTACCAGCGGCAACAGCTCGAAGAGATCCAGAACCTGAGCTTTGATGTTCCCGATGGACACGTGACGAACGTGGACAACACCAACGGAACCGTCTGGCTGGATCTGGGACATAAGGACGGGCTGCGTCCGCAGGTTACCTTCTCGGTCTACAGCCGAACCAACAAGGGAATTGCTCGCGGACCAGAAGATGTGAAGGCCAAGATCGAGATCGTGGAAGTCCGCGATACCTCGGCCATCGCTCGAATCGTTGAAGAAGAACGCGATCGCCCGGTGGCCATTGGCGACGAAGTGTTCTCGCCTGCCTGGAATGCCGGCCTGACCGAATACTTCGCCATCGTCGGAAACGCCGACCTGAACAAGGACGGCGTGATGGACGAGAAGGATCGCAAGATCCTGAAAGATCAGCTCGCCAACGCCGGTGCTCAGATCGAAGTGGAAGTGAACTCGGACGGAATCCGGGAACCGGCTGAAGGCCTGATCACCGTCCAGACCAAGTGGCTGGTCGTGGGTGACGTGGGTGACCCTGCGTCCGCGATCGGCGACGATGCAAAGCTGCAACGGATTCTGGCTGTGCAGAAGCAGCACGAGATGCTGGTTCAGGAAGCCCGCGAGCACGGGATCCGGATCGTCTCGATGAAGGACTTCCTGACCTATCTGGGCTGGAAGCCGGAATCTCGGCTGTACATTCCTGGTTCGGATGCCCCGTTCACGTTGAAGGCTGGTGCTCGCAGCGCTGGGATCAACGATGGGGTCGGAAATCGGGCGTCGAACGCTCCGATCTCCAAGGCGATCCAGGTCAAGAAGTAATCGACCTGCTTTGAATAACGGGATCATGACAGGACGGGTGAACCACCCGTCCTGTTTGCTTTTTGGGGCACTTCGGGCGAGCCCGACGCCTCAACTCTGAATGATTACTCATCCAGTTTGGGGCTGCGGCGCTGGGTCTTTTTCTCTGACCCCAAACGCTTATCCTTCAGCCGCCGGGCCTTCGCGGCTCGTGAGGGCTTCGACTTCTTCCGCACCTTGGGGACGATCAGCGAGGCTCGGATAATCTCCCGCAGCTTCTCCAGGCAGTCTTCGCGATTCCGCGGCTGGTCCCGATAGAGCTGGGACATCACCAGCAGGTCACCCTCCACGGTGAGCTGGGGCTCCAGTTTCGTCAGTACTCGAAACCGGACCTCTTCCGGGATGGACGGAGACTCGGCAGGCTTCCAGCGCAGCTGGACCTTGGAGTTCACCTTGTTGACATTCTGCCCGCCGGGTCCCGAGCTGCGCGCGACAGCGAACTCGATTTCGGACAACGGGATCCGAAATCGGGAGTTGATGTCGAGCCATTCCGGAGTCGTGGACATGCGAGTGTGGCGGGCAAAGCCCGAGGTTGAGCGGTACGAACACGAACGGACACCGGATCTCGAAGTGGGTTCGCTCAGCGGCTCATGGCGGCGGTCAGCTGATCCAGGTCCGAGGAGAGCGCCAGATCCGAGTCCTTGAGCTTCTCGACTCGCTGGCAGGCGTACATCACGCTGGCATGATTGCGACCACCGAAATAGTCACCGATCGTCGCAAAGTGAGATTGCCCGATCTCGCGAGCCAGATACATGGCCACATGCCGGGCTGTGACCAGTGACGACAACCGGCTGGCCGACCGAAGGTCGGTCAGCTTCAGGCCGTAATGCCGCGCCACACGCTTGGCGATTTCGTTCAGTGAGAGTGATGTCGCAGTTGTCGCCAGAAATGAAGCCAGATCATCCGGGCTGATTGGTCCCTTGGTCCGGACCTGCCGCAGGCGGCCCACGATCTCCAGCAGCTCTCCAGGAGTCGATGGCCCGCGTTTGGCCAGCACTGCCACAGTCGGCTCCGGCAGAACAAAACTGAGCGAACCGGCAAAGTGCTCGATCAGTTTGCGGCGGCTGGAGTCTCCGGGAACCTGCAGATCGACCAGGATTCCTCCCTGACACCGACTGACGAGCCGGCGACTGAGACCTTTGACCTCTCCTGGCGATTGCCGCGCGGTGAACAGCACCCGCCCTCCGGCCGCCAGCAGATCGTCAATCATGGCGACCAGCTGTTGCTGGACTTCGGGTCGCGTCTGCAGCTCATGCAGGTCATCGAAGATCAACAGATCGATCTTTTCGCGATGGGCCTTTTGGAACTCGCGAATCTGCGATTCCCGAGCAGCCCGCTGGAACTTGCCGGTAAACTCCGCAGCTGAGGTCCGCAGGATGCTGGTGGCAGAATTCTCTTCCAGAACCTCGCGGTGCAGCTGACGGGCAAGATGCGATTTTCCGGCCCCCGCCGGACCGATCAGGGTCACGATGGGGGCGGTCATTCGCGGATGGCGGGCTTTGAGCCGCATCACGGTCTGGTACGCAAGCTGATTCTCGCGCACAACGAGGAACGCATGCGGTTCTCGAGGGAGCGTGGAGCGCGCCATGGTGCCGGTATGAACCACGTCCTTGTCTCCTGACTCATGCGACCGCCGAGCGCGGTCGGCGAGTGATTCCGTCCTGGTACGAAATATTCTAGGCTGCGAACGACTTCAGGTCATCGGCAGTTTTTGCCGGACTGAACTCAGGCCACCAACCCAAGCTGCGTACCCCCTGATTCACCAGACTCGGAGAGTCTGCAGACCATGCTGGAGACACCATGAAGATTGAACACCTGGCTCTGAATGTGCCCGACCCGCTGGCGATGGCCCGCTGGTATGTGGACCACCTGGGCCTGACCGTCAAGCGACGGTTTCTGGAGGCTCCGTGGGGGCATTTCCTGGCCGACGACAGCGGGACCGTGATGATCGAAATCTACGGGAACGATAAGGCTCCAGCACTCGACCTGCCCAGTGTCGCGCCGCCCGCGCTGCATCTGGCCTTCGTTTCGAAGGACATCGCCGCCGATGTTGCCCGGCTGTCCGCCGCGGGGGCGACCCTCGTCAGCGGACCCGAAACCGCGGCCAACGGAGACGGGCTGGCGATGCTTCGCGATCCGTGGGGCGTCTGTCTCCAGCTGGTGAAGCGGACTCAGCCGATGATTTGAACGACAGCGTTCTGACAGAATCTGTGACATCCCGTGGAGGCCAGCGGGTTTGGAAGAGATCACCACATCACCGCCACGCTCCCGCGAACCGGCATTGACGGCAGCTGCGCTGCTGGCTGTCGGGATCGTGATCGACCGGTATGTTACTGTTTCGATGAACCAGTGGTTGATGGGTGGCCTGATCGCCGGTGCCTTGGCGATCGGTGCGCGGCGGTTCGTGTCGCAGGGGCTGCTCACGACGGCATTCTTGGCGATCCTGCTCGTGATGGCGGGCGGGGCGCGGCATCATCAGTTCTGGTCTCTGAGGGAATCGCAGAGTATCCATGCCCTGCCGCGCGAGTCCCAGCCGGTGCGAGTAGTCGGACGAGTCGCCTCGCCGATCGCGATTCGCAACAACAACCGCCCCGGTGTTCCCTCGTGGATGCGGCTGGACCATTCGGTCTTTCTGCTCGAATGCGAACAGCTGATCGGCTCGGGCGATACCCCCATCCCCATCAGCGGGCTGGTGCGCGTCGATGTTGCGGGACACGTGCTGCACACCGATCGAGGTGAGCAGGTCGAGATCTACGGCCAGCTCGCGATCCCGGACCCGCCGCGGAACCCCGGCGACTTTGACTATCCCGAGTACCTGCGAATGCAGGGGATCGACCGATTGATCCGTACCGACCATCCCGACTGCGTGCGGGTCGTCAGCCAGCCCCAGGGGCCACTGTCTTGGCCGGGGAGGCTCCGCAATGCGGTCCGCAGAGATTGTGACTGGCTGATCTTCGATCACCTGCCACGAGAGATCCGTCCCGTGGCCCTGTCTCTGCTGATTGGGGATCGATCCGATCTTCGCGATGACACCGAGACCGCCTTCATCCGCAGCGGCACGATGCACATCCTGGCAATCTCCGGTCTGCATATCGGAGTGCTGGCGGGATTCGTCTGGATCCTGTGCCGGGCACTGCAGCTCAGGTCACTAACCGCCTCGCTGTGTGTCCTGATCGCAATCCTGGGGTATGCAGCCATTGCCGAGAGTCGTCCGCCCGTGATGCGAGCTGTTCTGCTGGGAGGCATCCTGGTGCTGGGGCGAGCCACGGGACGACAGACGGGGGGGATGCAGTCTCTCGCGTTCAGCGCGCTGGTTCTGCTGCTCGTACGCCCGTCGGATCTATTCGATATCGGTGCCCAGCTGAGCTTCGTGGCCGTGGCGGTGATTATTCTGGTCAGCCCCTGGATTGCCGAGCGAACACAAGAGTCGTTCACCGACAGCGTGTTGGCGGGTGAACGCTCCTGGGTGATGAGAACGCTGTCAGCCACGGGACGCTGGCTGCTAGCAGGGTATCTGCTGACCGGAGCTGTGTGGCTGGTGACAGTTCCGATCACGCTGAGGTCGTTCCATCTGGTTGCTCCCGCCGGGCTGGTGGTCAATGCTCTGATCACGCCGTTCTCGACCTTGGTGCTGATCAGCGGGTATCTGTTTCTGGGAACCGGGCTGCTGATTCCGGTGCTTGCCAAGTGGGTGGCAATTCCATTTAGCTGGTCACTGTCACTGTTCGTCGAGATGGTGAAATGGTCGGCCCAGCTGCCGGGCGGGTACGGAGAGACCCCAGCCCCCGCGCTCGGTTGGATGTCGGGGTTCTATGCCTTGTTACTGGCACTGGTTGTGATTCGAGCTGCGCACATCCGGCGATGGATCTGGCGGGGTACTGCGCTGTGGACACTGGGCTGGGTCGTAATCGCGGCGTGGCCTCGAGCTGAGGAACCGGTCCTCCGCTGCACGTTCTTAAGCGTCGGGCACGGCGAGGCGATCCTCGTCGAGTGCCCGAACGGGCGGACCTTGCTGTATGACTGCGGATCGATGGGGGATGGCCGCCGCGCTGCCCGGGCTGTGCAGTCGCTCCTCCGACAGAGGAAGGCAGGTCACATTGACGCGCTGGTGATCTCGCACGCCGATTCCGACCACTACAACGGCGGAATCGACCTGATTTCGCAGACTCCCGTGGGGACCGCTCTGCTCAGTTCGCATTGCCTCAACTTTGAACAGGAAGGCTTGGCCGAGCTGTTCGACGAACTGGCGAAACACGGGACGGGTTTGAAGCTGATCCAGACGGGCGATCGGATCAAGCTCGATCCGGAAGTCGCCATCGAAGTCCTGCACCCGACCCCGTCAATCGTCGACAAGCATGACAATGCCAACAGCGTGGTGTTGCGAATTACCTATCGCGATCAGACGATCCTGCTGACAGGCGATGTCGAGAAGGAAGGAGCGACTTCCCTGCGGTCAACGGCGACGGAGCCGGTCGATGTTCTGATGGCACCCCACCACGGCGGCAAATCCGCCAACACTGCAGAGCTGGCTGACTGGGCTCGACCGACGCATGTGATTGCCAGTTCCGGAGCGGACGTCACAGCCACGCTGGAGCAGGCCTATCCGCTGGCTCGGTCGGCGCTGTGTACGGCGAGATCGGGGGCGATTCGCGTTGAGATCAGTTCGCAAGGGCAGGTGACCGTTGAGCCGTTTCTCGCGGCGCCACGCTGAAGCCAGCCTCTTGAACCGGCTATACTCCGGGTGTCTCTCTTCCGCTCCGGTGATTGCCATGATTCAACCCGTCAGCTGCCCGATCTGCAAGAAAACTCTGCCTCCCGAGGTGCTGGGCTCGAAGTGGTTCCCGTTCTGCAGCAAACGCTGCAAGGAGATCGACCTGTCCCGCTGGCTGGATGGCAAGTACGCCGTCGTGCAGGAACTCGATCCGCAGGAGCTATATCTGCAACAGCTGGACGGAGACCTGCCGCCGGACGGGGAGCCGGATGAGACGTGACAGTTGAGGTGTCAGTCGCAAGCGGTATGGCAAAAGGTAAATCTCAACTCGCAGCTTCAGACGGGCAAATGTGCCCGTCCTACGGGTCGGGGGCCAGTTCCACCTTGCCGAATCCGAACTCGTCCCAAGACCTCGGCACGGGAGCCAGGATCGGCAGTGGCTCGTAGCGGATTGGGTGCAGGATCGCCAGCCGGGCGGCGTGCAGGGCAATCGGCGATTCTCCGCCCAGGCGGTGTCCCGGGAAAGGAACCTTCGCTCCGTACTGGTCATCCCCCACGATCGGACAGCCGCGGCTGCCGAACTGGATCCGGATCTGGTGCATGCGGCCGGTCCCAAGGTCGATCTCGACGAGAGCCCGCCCGCGGACGCGCTTCAGCACTTTGTAGTGCAGCACAGCTTCCTTGGCGTCGGCCCGGTCCGGCGAGCAGACGATCACCTTGGGCTCGTTCGGGATGCGGTAGAGCCAGTCACGCAGCGTACCACTGTCTTCCGGTGGCGGCGATTCCAACACAGCCACGTAGGTTTTCTGG
>Ga0315905_10005017_pt1 | contig 13511 bp, 11 predicted proteins | sample LakEriMetagenome_5_FD_203522 | JGI IMG/M metagenome (GOLD analysis project Ga0315905, IMG submission 203522) | Freshwater fungal communities from buoy surface, Lake Erie, Ohio, United States - Buoy 4 MA121 | ecosystem: Environmental > Aquatic > Freshwater > Lake | place: USA: Lake Erie, Ohio... | reverse complement strand
TAAATAATTTAATCAAAAAATGACTTTTATTTTTTTGTAAAACTTACCCCTAAACTCTTCGAACATTTCTTACTTTGAATACTCAAAATCTAATTTCGCTCTTCAATCATTGGTCTACTACCCAGTCTTATCGCTTTACATCCGAATTGCTATCCGGCCCTCCAGCGATGTTCGAGATACCCGGCCGGGCATCATCTACCTCCCGCGGAGTTTTGTTGGGGGTTTATCCCAATCCTAAAAACCAGGAAGTATGTCTTGGCGTTTGGGTACCGGAAATAGGGGAAGGCTTATGGTTAATGGTAACTGGTTCGGATTCCGAAGAGTTTAACCTGCATCCATTATCATCCTGCGCTACACCGGAGGCGGTCGTGGCCGCAGTTGATCGACTGACTCAAGAATTCGTCGCGATACTGGAAAACGATAGATCTTAAAATAATTGGTGCGGGGTGCTAGGTCATGCCGGTGGCGGTGCTTTGATTCCCTGAAATCAGGGCCACTTGTAATGTTAGTCTGTAGCCCTAAAAGGAATCCGGATTCCGTCCCAAAACAGGGTTTTAGCCGCACTTGGCCCAGTTTTCGGGCCCCGCTCACTCTTTCTGAATAAACGGCACCCTATTGATCATGGACGTCGACGCCCTTCGCACTGCCATCATCGGTCTCACGTTTGGCAAACGCCTGCCCACCGCCATCTATGTCTGGGATCAAACGGGCGAGCAGCTCCCGCCTATCCTGCGGACGGTTTGCGCAGAACTTAGGCGGCGAATTAACATCGGTCCCGACGCCAACCTTCTCAAATTCCATACGGATCAACCCAAAATATCCTTTCTCTCTTATCCCCGTTTTTTTGAAGATCCGCACCCCGCACTCGCGACTTCCGTCGTTGTAAATCTCGCCACCGGCCAGGTGCGCCATGACAGCTACGCGAGTCGCGCCAATCCGCCTATCTTGCACCGCAAGGAGACTTTCTTACCGCCAGACCATCCGGCGAGGGAGCGATTCGCGGCGCTGACGAAAGCCGAAGAGGAAGCCGGACTCCTGACCGAAACTTCCCGCATTGGATTTCGGCTCAATTGGGAACAACTAATTTCCCGTCGGGGGTTTACCTTCAAGGGGCATCGCCTCATAGCCAAACCGTCCGACAGAACGGATGTCCCATCCAGCGGTGCAGTCGCCGCAGTGCCCGTTCGGATCGACCGTCATCGCACTGCCATCGTGCGCGCCGAAATATCAAAGCCTACGAAGACTTTACTGGAATACCGTCAGCTTCGCTCCGGAGAATCGTTCTTCGACTACGGGTGTGGCATGGGCGCAGACGTTCGCGCTCTTGAAGCAATGGGTTTTGTCGCATCAGGGTGGGACCCCATCCATGCGCCCGGCGATCAACGCTCCCCTGCTGACGTAGTAAACCTTGGGTTTGTGCTCAATGTCATCGAGGATCCCGCCGAACGGGTTGAGGTCCTTTCCTCCGCGTGGGCACTTGCCCGTCGCCTGCTCGTCGTGGCTACCCTTATTCGCGGGCAAGAAGTTTACACTGACTTTCAATGTTTCGGCGACGGGGTGCTGACCTCGCGCAATACTTTTCAAAAATACTTCGAGCCTGCGGAAATCCAATCTCTGATCGAGGACTCCACCGGCTGCGAGGCTGTGCCCGTGGCGATGGGGATCTACTTTGTTTTTCGCAACGTGTCCGAGTTGCAGGATTTTCTATCAGCGCGCACCCAGAGGTTCATCGACTGGGAGGCTCTTTCCCATCGGCTGGGTCTTCGCCGCGCCTTACGTCAAAAGGCCGATCCCTACGATAGGCACAAAGACCTACTCGATGCGTTCTGGCAGATAGCCGTCGCTCTCGGGCGTGTTCCGCGCGAAGATGAGGTCGACCGTCTGGCCGATGTGCGCGTTGCCTGCGGCTCTTTGCCCAAGGCGATGGGGCTTTTCATTGATCGCTTTGGCCAAGCTACATTTGACGCGGCCCGCAACCGGCGACGAGAAGACACGTTGGTATATGTGGCCGCTGGTTGCCTGCGCAAGCGCGTCCCATTCACCACACTTTCCCCGAAACTCCAACGCGACATCCAGAGTTTCTTCGGCTCCTTTCCCGAAGCCGAGAAACGAGCACTTGATGTGATGTTCGCCGCTGGCGACGTGGATGAGTTGTCCCTCGCCGTTCAGCAGCTCGGTTTTGGCTGGTGGGACGCTGCCGAGCAGCAGTTCACCGTGCACCGAAGCCTGCTCGATGAGTTGCCGGTGATACTTCGGGTTTACGTGGAGTGCGGTGCGCGCTTATTCGGCAACCCACGCGAAGCGGATCTTATCAAATTTCATCTCCGCTCCCGTAAACTGACCTTTCAGATCTACGATGATTTCGATGGCTCCCCCTTCCCGGAGCTGAGGCTACGCATCAAGATCGATCTGCCTAAACTCTTTGTGACCGTGCTCGATCAACGGCACGCGAACGAACAGCAGATCCTTTACTTCAAAGAGCGATTCGTTGCGGCGGATTATCCCGGCAGGAAACGATTCGATCAATTGGGTCGCCGCCTCCGCGAGCTTGGCTTCTCTCCCCAAACGATAAGCCACGGGCCTACAAAGGCGGAGTTCGCCCAACTACTGGAAGAACGCGGGCTGACGTGGGCGCTGTGCGCTCGTTCGAGGCGGCGTAAATCCGAGTGACCTTACCGCGCTCGATCCATCCGCTCGTTTATGCAAACCACACCGCTGGGTTTAGAGCGCTTTGTGCAGGCCCAAGAGCGCGTATATTCTGATGTTTTGGTGGAGCTGCTCGCGGGAAGGAAAGAGTCTCACTGGATGTGGTTCGTGTTCCCTCAAATCCGCGGGCTTGGTCGAAGCACGACTGCAGAATTTTTCGGGATCCAAGATATCAAAGAGGCCCGTGGTTATCTTCTTCATCCCTTGCTAGGTGTTAGACTTCTTGAGTGCACCGGGCTGGTTCTTGGTCATCGCGAGCGCACTGCGCGCAGCATGTTTGGTTTTCCGGACGACTTGAAACTCCGCTCTTCGATGACGCTTTTTCATGAAGTGTCACCGAGCCCAAAAAACGTGTTTCGCGACGTAATCGATAGCTTCTACGCCGGTAAACCCGACGAACAAACGTTGCGTCTATTGATCGACACCCGGACGTGAAGAGGAAACCTCACGAGCGCAGCTCGTTGATGCGGTCGGCCACTGCGGTCCAGTCCAAGTCCGGCGTCAGATGGCACCAGCTCAGGCGAACACATTCATTAGCGCTGACGTCATCGAAGCCCATCGCCTTTAGCACGTGGCTTGGGGTGTAACTGCTCGAGGTGCAGGCCGAGCCATTGGAGATGGCGATGAGATCTTTGGTCGCGACCATAAGGGCCTCGGAATCTAGGCCGGGAAATCGGATGTTCAGCGTCGAAGGCAAGGACCGCGTTTGGTCCCCGACCGGCTCGCCGCCCGCGCTGATCAACGCGGCCAGCGCCTGCTCTTTGATGGCACGACATCGTTTCTCTCGCTTGGCCTGTTCCCTGATAGCCACCTCGGAGGCTTCGCCCAACGCAACGATCAGCCCCACCGGTTGCGTGCCGGGGCGGAGGCCCCGTTCCTGACCGCCGCCAAAGACGAGGGGAGCAAGGGGAATCCGGTCGTAGCCGCGCCTGCGCACAATAAGCGCACCGACACCTTTGGGGCCGTAAATCTTGTGGGCGCTCACGCTGATCAATTCGATGCGCGGGTTACGCAGCGCGGGCAGCAGCTTGCCGAAACTTTGGGCTGCATCGACATGGAAAAACGCCTCGTGACCGTTCAGCACCGCCGCGATTTCCCCGATGGGCTGCTCGATGCCGGTCTCGTTGTTCACGTGCATAACCGAGACAAGGAGAGTGTCGGGGCGAAGCGCCGCCCGGATTGCCTCCGCCGAAACCGCGCCGCCTCTGTCGGGTGTAATCAGCGTTACGGTGAAGCCTCGGGCCGCGAGCTGCTCCAGCGGCTCCAGCACCGCCTTGTGCTCGATGGTCGTGCTGACGATGTGCCGCCGCCCCGTCTTCTCGCCGTGATCACGCAGGCCCAGCAGGGCGAGGTTGTTGCTCTCGGTCGCCCCGCTCGTGAATATGACCTCTTCGCGTTTTGCACCGACTACGGACGCCACTTGATCGCGGGCGTTTTGCACTGCCGCTTTTGCCCGACTTCCGTATTCGTGGGTGCGACTGCCGGCATTTCCATACTCCTCGTGCAGGTAGCGGAAGAGCACCTCCTTTACGCTCGGTTCGAGCGGTGTGGTGGCGTTGCAATCGAGGTAAATCGAATCCGACATACGTTAATTTCCAGAGTTTGTTAGTTTTTTATTGAAAAGATAATGACAAACAGTCTTTCCTTTTAAACCAAACAACGATTGCGCCAACTTTCAATCTTTCAAACGCAATGAAGGCTCCCGCCAACGCCTCACCCTCCCCCACCCTCGAAAGTCTCTCCAGCTACCAAGCGTCCATTCACGCAGCCACCGGAGCGCCTAGCCGCCTGCTGAGCATCATCGAAAAAATCATGCGAGAGGAAGTATTTCACAGCACCTTGGATTGGCAAACCCATGCCCAGCTCGACCGAGGCGCGAAGCGCGCTTATACCCTCTACCGTGCCGACTCCGCATTCTACGACGCCAGCGCCACGCTGAACGCCTGCGAGTATTCTGTGATGCGTGCCGAACAGGAATTAGAGGCCGCCCGCGCCACCGGTGACGATTCCGTGATCTCAGCCGCAGCCGCCCACTTGGCGGAGGCAAAGTTTCAACGCACCCGCGCGCGCAAAAACTACGAGCGAATCTGCGGCCACGCCGTCGCCTGAGCACTCCTAACCTTCGCAGTTATGAAACCAACCCTTACCTTTCCCGTCATTCGCGGCTTACAAGCGCAGCGCGAATACTACGTGGCGATGTGGAGCCTACGCACGCTCTGCCAGATCTCCATTTTCAACGAGGACGAACTCCCGCCCGAGCTGCGCGCCCAGCGCACCCTCAACCGTGCGCGCATCCCGGAAATCTCCGGCTACATCCTAAACAACCCGGCGGACTACGTTTTCTCCGCACTCACCGTCTCGATCGATTTCCAGGTCAACTTCCAGCCGCTCCCCGGTCAGGAGGAATTGGGCGCGCTCACCGTGCCGATGGACGCCAAGTTCATCATCAACGACGGCCAGCACCGCCGCGCCGCCATCATCGAGGCGATCAAGCAGCGCCCCGAGGTAGCGCACGAGACCATCGCGGTCGTCTTCTTCCTCGATATCGGCCTGGAGCGTTGCCAGCAGATGTTTGCCGACCTCAACCGCCACGCCATCCGCCCCAGCCGCTCCATCGGTCTCCTCTACGATCACCGCAACGACAAGGCCCGCCTCGCCAAGTTGGTCGTCCTGAAGTCCCCGCTGTTTCGCGACATCGTGGACATGGAAAAATCCTCGCTGGCGGCGCGCTCCCGCAAGCTCTTCACCCTCTCCGCCATGTTCAACGCCTGCGCCGACCTCGTGCAGGGCCTGGCCGACGGAAACCTCGACAAAGACGCCGATCTGGCGCGCGATTTTTGGCACGAGCTGGCCAAACACTTCCCCTCCTGGAGCCAAGTCCAGGCCGGCCGCCAACCCGCGAGTGAGGTGCGCGAAGGCTTCGTCCACGGACACGGCATCGCACTGCAGGCTTTTGGCAAGGCGGGCAACGCCCTCCTGCGCGCCGATCCCAAAGGCTGGCGCGCGCGCCTCGCCCCTCTGGCCAAAATTGACTGGTCGCGCACCCACACCAGCCTCTGGGAAGGTCGCGCCATGATCGGCGGTCGCATGTCCAAAATGACGAACAGCGTCCTACTCACCACCAATGTGATCAAAGAGGCCCTTAAGCTACCTCTCACCGAAGAGGAGGCGAAGGTGGAAAGCACCCAAACCAAGAGCCACAAACGCGCCAAATAACACCATTCAACTTCTGTTTTTTATCATGTCCTTCACCGCCAAACCTGCTTCCGCCGCCCAGCCATCGGCTTTTAAGCCGCAGGGGTTTAAGACCACCGTGGACGCGCTGTGCGCGGAGATTCGCGAACTCTACCTCGCAGACGAAGTGCCGTGGATCATCGGCTACTCCGGCGGCAAAGACTCCACCGCCACCCTCCAACTGGTCTGGATGGCCGTCGCCGGTCTACCCATCGAACAACGCAAAAAAACTGTCCATGTAATCTCCACCGACACCCTCGTCGAAAACCCCGTGGTATCGGCTTGGGTAGGGCAGTCGCTAACGACGATGAAGAAGGCTAGTTCGAACCAAGCGCTTCCGATCACGCCGCATAAACTCACTCCGAGCATTGGGAATACTTTTTGGGTCAATCTGATCGGCAAAGGCTATCCCGCGCCTCGGCACAAATTCCGGTGGTGCACGGAGCGCCTGAAGATCAACCCTTCAAATACGTTCATTCAAAACGTCGTGAAGAAGAACGGAGAAGCTATTCTCGTTCTGGGCACGCGAAAGGCGGAGAGCACCCGTCGTTATGCCAACATGACTAAACACGAAGAGGGACGAGTTCGAGACAGGCTCAGCCCAAACTCTAGCCTGCCCGGTTCGCTAGTTTACACCCCTATTGAAAACTGGAGTAACGACGACGTTTGGTTCTTCTTAATGCAGACCCCCAACCCTTGGGGCTACAACAACCGTGACCTCCTCGGCATGTATGCGGGGGCGTCGTCTGATGGTGAGTGTCCGCTCGTCGTAGACACCAGCACGCCCAGTTGCGGCGATTCCCGTTTTGGCTGCTGGGTCTGCACTCTTGTAGAGCAGGATAAATCAATGTCGGCGATGATCCAGAATGATCAGGAAAAAGAGTGGATGATGCCTCTTCTTGAGATTAGAAACGCACTTGATTTTCGACCCGCGCAAGATGCGAGTGATGAAGAGAAAGAACGAAAACGGGTGGAAACCGATAGACACCTTCGCGATTTCCGTAGAATGAGCGGTGCAGTGCAGTTTACGGAACGCGGCGTAACCGTTATCCCCGGGCCTTACCTTCAATCCGCCCGCGAGACATGGCTCCGAAAACTGCTCAACGCCCAGACCTGGATTCGCCGCAACGGACCCAAGGACGTCCGTGACATCACCCTCATCACCCTCGAAGAGCTGCAAGAGATACGGCGCATCTGGGTGGTGGATAAGCACGAAATGGAGGACGTGCTCCCACGCATTTACCGTGAAGAGACCGGCGAGCCCTATCCCGGCAAACCGCTCGACGATAACCTTGTGCTCGGGGCCGAACAAATGAACACGCTCGGCGAGCTTTGCGGTGAAGACCGCCTGCACTACGAACTCACCCGCGAGCTGCTCAGCGTCACGAACCAGCAGCGCAGCAGCGGTCGACGCTCGGGCCTTTTCGACCAGTTGGAAAAAGCCTTCGGCAAACACTTTTACGACGACAAGTCCGACGCGCTCGACCGCGCCAAACGCCTGCTCGCCGACCGCACCCGGGCCATGGATCGCAGCGGGGCGGTAGCCGAAGGCAGCGGCGCCGACGTGCCGCTCGCCGAGGAGGCGAACGCATGATTCTCGATACCCTCATCCTCGAAAACGTCGGCGTTTATGCTGGCCGGCAAGAGGCCAACCTATCGCCTAAGCCGGGCAAGCCCGTCATCCTCTTCGGCGGCCTTAACGGCGGCGGCAAGACTACCATCCTCGAAGGTCTGCAACTCTGCTTCTACGGACCCAAGGCCCGTGTCGCGAGTCGCGGCAACACGCCCTACAAGGATTACCTGCGCGAGGCCATCCATCGCGGGGCCGATCTAGGCGAAGGCGCGGCTATTACGGTGCGCTTCCGCCGCATCGTCGAAGGCGAGACGCGCCTTTATGAGGTGAAACGAAGCTGGCGCATGGGCGCCAAGGGGCTGGAAGAATTCCTCGAGGTCTGGTGCAACGGCGAGACCGACACCCTGCTAACCGAAAACTGGGCCGACTATATCGAGGGTTACCTGCCCAGCGGCATCGCACACCTCTTCTTCTTCGATGGCGAGCAGATCAAGGAACTCGCCGAAGGCGAGCACGCTGCTGAGATCCTTGGCACCGCCATCCAGACCCTACTTGGTCTCGACATCGTGGATCGACTGGAGGGCGACCTCAAGGTGCTGGAGCGCCGCAAACGCGCCGAGGTGATGGACGACGAGACCGCGCAAAAACTCGTCCGCCTGCAGGAGGAACTGCGCTTGGCCGACGAGGAGCAGGGCAAGGCGCTGATGGAGCAGGGCCGCCTGATGAACGAAGCTGCCCAGCTGAGCAAAGTGCTGCTCGAAGCCGAGGAGACCTTTCGCCGCGAAGGCGGAGAGACCTTCGAGCGCCGGCACGCCATCGATGCGGAGCAAAATCGCTTGCAGCGTGAACACTCCGCAGTGGCCGTCCGGCTGCGCGAGCTGGCGGCCGGGCCGGCCCCGCTGCTGCTACTGGACTCAGCCATCGCCGACTTGGAAAAAACCGTTCGGGATGAGGCCAAGATAAAGCAGTCACGGCTGATTTTGGATAATCTGGTCGCCCGAGACGAGGCGCTGCTCGCCGCGCTCAACATGGATGAACTTCCGCGCGGCCCCCGCCGCAACGTGGCTGATTGGCTGGAAGCCGACCGTCGCGAGCAGGAGGCACTTTCCAAGCAAAAGCCCAAGCTCAACGCCGATCCCCAGCTCGGCCCCGAGATCGCCCACCTGCGCGGTAAAGTGCTGCCCGACCTGCAGGCAGAGATCGAAGCCGAGGTGGCGAAGCTTGGCCGGCTCGACGATGCACTGGGCAAAGTGCAGGCCCAGCTAGACCGCGTGCCCGCCGCCGATGCGGTGGCACGATTGCAACAGCGGCTGGAAAGCGCGCGCAGTGCCCACCAAGCCAAGCTGGCCGACCACGCCGCCGCCGGCCTCCGCGCCGAGGCATGTAAGCGCCACAAAGAAACCCTAGGGCGTCAACTCGAGCAGATCGGCTTGGCAAATGTGGACGAGCGCTTCGCCCACGAGGACCGCCAGCGACTACTCAAGCACTCGGAGAAAGTGCGCTCCACGCTCGCGGGTTTTCGCACCGCCGTCATTCGCAAGCACGCGGCCCGGTTGGAGGGGCTCATTCTCGAGTCGTTCCAGCAACTACTGCGCAAGAACCGGCTCGTCACCAGTCTAAGCATCGACCCCGTCAGCTTTGCCGTCGTCCTGACCGGCAACGACGGCCAGCCCTTGCCTTTCAATCGCCTGTCCGCCGGCGAACGCCAGCTTTTGGCCACCTCGCTGCTCTGGGGTCTGGCGCGGGCCTCCGGCCGGCCCATACCCACGGTGATTGATACGCCGCTGGGGCGGCTCGACTCCTCGCACCGCCACCACCTGGTCGAGCGCTACTTCCCAGTGGCCTCGCACCAAGTCATCCTGCTCTCCACCGACGAGGAAATCGCCGAAGAATACCACGACGGCATAAAACCCTTCGTGGCCCGTGAATTCCGCCTGGAGCACGACGACAAGCTCAGCCGCACCTCCATCATCCCCGACACCTACTTCGCCGCTCATGAAACCACCCGTTGATACCGTTCGCGTCAGTCAGCGCGGGAAAGAGATCCTCATTAAGCTCAAGCGGAACACAGGGCTCGATCAATGGAACGTCCTGTGTCGTTGGGCTATTTGTGCATCACTCATGCGAGACTCCAAGCCACCAAGACTAAAAAGCATGGAAGAAAGTAACATCGAAATGACTTGGCGCACTTTCGCCGGGCCGCAGGCAGATCACTTTGCCGCCTTGGTGAAGGCTCGTGCCGATCAACATGGCGTAGACCTACAGCAAGCCGACGAGGTGGCGGACTACTTCCGTGCTCACCTGGAGAGGGGCATCAGCAATATTCAAAACGTCCGAAACATCGCCGCATTGCTTACGGAACGAGGCTACTGACTCAGATCGCGAGATCCAGCGAGGGGGCGCCGACTTTTTCGGCCAAATTGGTTTCAATGAACTCCAGCAGTCCATTGAGATCAACCTGTCGCGCTTTGAAGTATTCTTTCAGCATCTCGAGGCCACCGTTGGAATACTCTTCAAGAGCGCTTACCCGAAAGTCTTCGGCGGCTTGGGTCGAAGATAGCGGATCAGAGCTATTTGCCTCTGTGATAGCGATAAGGTAGAGAATCCCTGGCCAAGCTGAGCAATTTCCGAAGGTGCTTTGGTCTATTCCTTTTCCAGAGTCGACTGCCGCCAACGGAACACGTTTCCCGAGGGTTAGTCCTACGTGCGCCGCAAAAAGCTGAAGTCTCCAAATCTCCTTAAAAACACCTAGGGAATCGGACGTTAGTGCCTCGATGATCTCCTGTTTGTCCTTGGCTCGATGGATTCGTTTTGGGGTCACGGTGACTTTGGGTTTGAGTTTTTGTTCGGTGAAAAGGCCGTAAAGTTCTGGGCCGGTCATGGTGAAGTGGATCTCTTCTTTACTATCGACGCGTTCGACGTTGTCGGTAGCACGGCGGATTGTGGTTCGTAGCACATGCTCCGGCTTCGGAGTGTTGAAGGTGAATAGCCCCTCAGACGTAATATGGGCCAATATTTCATCAATCGAAGCAGGGCGACCGATTGCCTTAATCGCCTCAATGGCTGCCGTCTCTATGGTCATAGGAACTCTCATTTTAGATCTCCTTGATGACCGTAAATTCCTCGGCGGACTGTTGGTAGAGCTGAACGTTTTCGCCTTCGATCCTGAGCTGCTGGCGGGCCTCGGCGGGTAACTTTGGGCCGTGGTAAACGAGGTAGTAGCGTTTGCCAATCAGCCCGCCTTTGCTAAAGACATTCTCGACCGGACCGTTGTATTGGCTGGAGCTTACAAACGCGACGACTTGGTTGGCCAGCGAGGGCAGCATCTTGGCCACGCCTTCGCGGTAAGAGAGATCCAAGGAGCCAAAGGGCGAGTCCATTACGACCGGATAGACGGAGCCACTCACTCCGAAAAGGATGGTAGGTATCTCCGCGCGCTTCGCGGCCATGCTGACTAAGCTGCCGACAAAAGCCAGGGAAAGGGACTGCCGGAGGGCGGTGTTAGCCGCAACGTCCGTGGCCTCGGTCGTTGACCCGCTGATCACCTGCTTGCGCGCCCGGAGCTTGAAATCCTCCGAGAGTTCGCACCAATAGTCCTTGTCGATGACGTCCTTGAAGTGGCGGTTGATCTCCTTGTTTAGTTCTGGCCGAAGTTCGGCGATTTCGGCCGCTAAGATGTCTTCAAGTGTCTTGATGCAGTCGTCCACCGCATCCATGCGTCGCTGCGCGAGGCGAGCCTGTTCCTCAGACTCTACGATGGCGTCCACGGCCTTCTTGATTTCGGCAGCGCGGGCCTTGAGCGCCTCCTCTTTTTCGCCGAGGCGACCGAGTTCTTTCTGCAAGGAGTCGCGCTTGAGCAGATGATTGCGGCGCGCCTCCTCCAACTCCTGGACTTGATTGTCGTTTTTGGCCCCGAGCTTTTGGTGAATCTCCTCCAGCTCTTCTTCGACGCGGCGGATCTGGGTGCTGAGTTCGAGGCGTTCCGCGTTGAATACCTGAAGGTTTTCGCGGGTCTTGGAAGACACACCGTCAATCAGGCCGAGGGCGTGATCTAGGGCGCCGACTGCGTTGTTGAACTCCTGATCGCCGGCGATGGTGAGCAGATTTTCCACGGCTTTGCGGTGATCGGAGCCGGGCTCCAGGCAGCGCTTGCAGATGCAGTTTCCGCTTTCGAGCAGCTCCTGCAGGAAGGTGTTGAGCACGCGGGCGGGAATTTTGCCTTCGGCGCGAAGCGCGGCGACGATCTCGCGCCCGCGGGCGACGAGGCCCTGGGCGAAGAGAGTGTAGCCGTCTTCGGCGATGAGTCTGGAAAGACGGCGGGTGGTTTCGGTGCGCTTGGCCTGAAGTTCACGCTCGTCGGTTTGTAAGCGACCGCGGCGGAGCTGAAGCTCGGCCGCCTCGCGATTGGCCTCCAGTTTATGTTCGATCAACTGAACCTCACGGTCACAGCTCTCGATCTCCTTCCCTACTTGGGCGCGGCGCTCCCCGATTTTGGCGAGATCGGCGTCGCCGGCCTGTTGTTCGTCGAGCAGCGCTTGTTTTTCCTCGGACGTGTGGTCGCGAAGCTCTTTCACGAACTTGCCCCGCACGTTGGGGTGCTTGAGGTCGTTTATCGTTGTTTTGAGCAGCTCTAGGCCGAGCATCACGCGGATGGCCTCCGCGACCTTAGCGGAGTTTTCCTCCATCGCGAGGTGGTCGATGTTTTCGCCGTTGAAGAAAAGAAACTCGGCGATGCCCTCGGGGACGATGGTGCGAATCTTCTGCGCCGGGCCGGCCACGTTATTAAAAGTCTGGCCGTCGCGCATGACCTCCACCGTGAGCAAGGGCTTGTGGTGGTCGGCGCGCTGCTGGGCCAAGGTAAGCTTGCGGGTGATGGTAATGCGCTCCAAGTCGTGCTTGAAGGTCAGCTCCACCGCGGCGGCGACCTCATTGGGATCTCGGCCTGAGCGAGCCTCGACGTCGTTGATGATCTCCTCGGGCTTTTCAAAGTCATCGGTGAGACCGTCGTCGCCGTGCAAGGCCCAGCGAAAGGCGTTGAGCAGGGTGGTTTTGCCGAAGCCGTTTTCGGCGTGGACGAGCGTGACGTTGCGGGAGCGATTGTCGGCAAAGACGATCTCTTGGCGACCACGGAACTGGCGGAAGTTTTCTACGACGAGGCGTTCCAGTATCATGGCGGGTTTAGGCTTGGGTGACCTGGGTTTTAACTATCTGGCCGAGATCCTTGTGGATGTCGTCCCGACGCTTCATATGCATGACGCCTCGCTCCACGTTGAGCAGGGCCTTGATGAGCTTCTGCGTGGTCGGGTCGGCGGCCTTAAAAATCTGCTGGGAACGCGTTTCGGTGGGTGTGGGCGTGGACATGGCGGAGAAAATCAGGCGGCGATGAGGTTGTAGTGTTTGCGAAGGGGGGCGAGCGTTTCGAGGGCGGCGAAGCCGTTGAGCGCGGTCTGGCAAAATTCGGAGATGCGCTTCAGCTCCGACTGGAAAAGGCGGCGTTCGAGGTTGAAGGCGTGGTCGTTTACGTCGCCGTCCATGGGCGGGGGCACGACCACGAAATCGTAGATGACGGCCTTGTCCTTGCCCGGGGCTTTGCGGAGCAGACGACCGCGGCGCTGCACGAACTGGCGCGGGTTGCTGGAGCTGGCCAATAGGAAGCCGGTTTCCAAGGCCGGAAGGTCGATGCCTTCGTCGAGGCAACGAATGGCCACCACGCCATCGAGGAAGCCACTGCGGAGATCGCGCAGGATGTCTTCACGCTCGGCGGTCTTTTCCTGGTAGGTGAAGGTGCGGACGCGGAGGTTGTGCTGGTTGCCGAGAAGCTGGGCGACGTGCTCGATCTGGCGTTTGTCTTCCTTTGTGAAGGTGTCGCCGGTGCGGCCATCGCCGCAGTAGAACAGGGCGTGGCGGGGTTTTTCGGGCAGGCGCTCAAGGAGTAGATCGAGCTGGGTGAGCTTGTCTGCGGCCGCTCCGATGAGGCGGGCGCGTTTGATGAGCAGGT
>Ga0315905_10005015_pt1 | contig 13517 bp, 10 predicted proteins | sample LakEriMetagenome_5_FD_203522 | JGI IMG/M metagenome (GOLD analysis project Ga0315905, IMG submission 203522) | Freshwater fungal communities from buoy surface, Lake Erie, Ohio, United States - Buoy 4 MA121 | ecosystem: Environmental > Aquatic > Freshwater > Lake | place: USA: Lake Erie, Ohio... | reverse complement strand
AGGTCCTCCCCAGTCCCCATGCCCTGGTCTTCATTCTGTGTGTTCGGTGTGTTCCGTGGTTGACCACCGAGCCGATCTTCTACCACGGAATACTCGGACCACACGGAAAAAGAGAATAGGTCCTCCCCAGTCCCCATGCCCTGGTCTTCATTCCGTGTGTTCGGTGTGTTCCGTGGTTGACCACCGAGCCGATCTTCTACCACGGAATACTCGGACCACACGCAAAAAGAGAATAGGTCCTCCCCAGTCCCCATGCCCTGGTCTTCATTCCGTGTGTTCGGTGTGTTCCGTGGTTACGTTCTTAGGTCTGGGGCTTAGGAGACACCCAAGTCGTATCGGCTACGCCCAGTTCGTGGTTCGCATAGCGGGCCATGACAAACAGCAAGTCGCTCAGACGGTTTAAGAAAATCACGATGTGCGAGACATCGCTCACACGTCGGTCGTGTCCGAGCCTGACGATTTCACGTTCGACCCGACGGCAGATGGTGCGTGCCAAATGCAACTGGGCCGCTTGCGGACTCCCCCCGGGCAAGATGAAATTTCTCAGGGCCGGAAGATCGGTCTCCATCGAATCGATCCAGACCTCGATCTTCGAGACATGGGGATTGCTGTCCCACTTAAGCTTGTGCTCCTCGGGTTCCGGCGTCGCCAATTCGGCTCCGATCGAGAAGAGTTGGTGTTGGATCGCATCTAGCATCTGATCGAGTTTTTCAGAAAGCCGCGTGCTGCGTGCCGTTCCGAGCACAGCATTGAGTTCATCGACCGAACCATACGCGCAAATCCGCGCATCGTCTTTCGAGACCCGAGGGCCTCCAAAAAGTCCAGTCGTCCCCGCATCCCCGGTTTTTGTGTAGATCTTCATATGCCAATTTTCGAAGTGCTGTGTGCGGAATCCCCATCGACCAAACGCCTCGGTATGATACTGCTCTGGCAACCGTTGGGAAGTACGTTCAGGGCCTAGGAAGCTCGCGAGGGCAGGAGCAGGAGCATGGCAAGCAGCGAAAAAGCGACGGTATTTGCATCGGGTTATCTCATTTTCCGAAGATCGAGCTCCCTTCAATTTTTGCTGATGAAACACCCCGACCGCTGGGACTTGCCCAAAGGACATGTCGACCCTGGAGAATCGATTTTCGATGCCGCCAAGCGGGAACTGTGGGAGGAAACCGCGATCCCCTTTGACGCTCTGTGGACCGATCCGACGTTTGCGTTCGTCAATCGCTATTGGGTATCGAAGCGAAAAACGCCCGAGCAAAAATCACTCAAAGAACTCACGATCTACTTGGGTTTACTGCTCCGTCCCATCGAGCTCGTGTGCACCGAACACCCCGATTACCGATGGTGGGATTGGAATCCTCCGCATCGGATCCAAGCCCAATCGATCGATCCGTTGTTATCGGCCGTCGAAGCACACCTCAGCGCACATCGCGATGTCTACGACAAGCTTCACAACGGGTGACCGACCCCAGCATTCGCTTGTCTGCCAAAAGCCCCTTAGGCATGGGATCAGATCTCGAAAAGTCGCCTTAGAGCACAGAACTCCTCGACCCAATTTTCCGCCGCTTGCAAGAGTCCATCCATGACCCGAGGGGCTCCCTGCGAGGCTTCCGTCTGCCGGGAGTAGCCGCTTAGAAAAGAGCTGTAGTCTTCGTTGGCCCGAACGGCAGTGGGCGCTTCGGATTGCTGTTGGATCAGCCATGAGTCGATCGAGAACGCGTCGACACCGAGGCTCAGCATTCGGATCCCATCGTCGAGCGAGCGGATCGGTCCAGAGACCAACAATCCTATACCTGTTACGCCCGAATCGTCGATAGCGCGACGGGCCGTTTCGATCACGTAGTCCAGCGGTTGGAACGACCATGATTTGGCAGGACTCAGACTAGCGGCCACCTCGGATAATACATTGACATAATCGAGTCCCGAGTCGATCAAAAACCGAACATCGTCGTAGACACTTCCAGCGGCGATCGCGCCGCCGAGGATGACTTTGGGTTGGTCGCTCGTATGGCGGAGTAGCTCGATACGTTTGGCCATGCGATCGACGTCCGAAAGATCGCTCGGCAGGGTCGGGATCCATCGATCGGCACGGAAGCTGGTTGCTCGGCTGGTTGCTTGGCCCGTCGGCAAGGGATCGCGAGTCGATTTGCTGTGGCACGGAATGAACTGCAATTCGATCTGCTCGGCATGCATCAGCGGCTGCAGATCGATCGGCTCGTCGACAAAGACCGGTTGGATCCAGAGCCCATCGTCCATGGACCGATCCGCACCGGAAGACAGTTCGTTGGATCGCCGTGGCTGGATGCCTTGGCCTTGCTCGAGCAGGTCCGCTTGGGGCTCAACGACGGAGATCCCACAATTTCGCCGCAGCTTCTCGAGGGTCGGATGCAGCTCCATGGGGTTGGGAATGTCGATCCCTAAACGGGAATAGATCGGCGAAGGCCAGTGGAGCGATTGGCCGGTAGTGCGGCAACTGAGTTTGCAGCCCATGTCTTGCGTCGACCAGGCATCCGGTGGCAGGTCGATACGGTCGGCCAAAGATCGTGCGCGATTCAAGGAACTGGGATTCGAGGAGCTGGAAGGTGGCTTGTTCTTTTTGGTCACGGCGCATTCCCTCAGAGTTCGTTCTTTAGAGTTCGTTCGGGGAGCGATAGACACGGAATTCCTTTAGCGCAGAGGCCTTGAGCCCTGCCTTGAGCAATAGCAAGCTGAGTTTGAGTCGATCGGGCTCGCGCAGGCGGCATTCTTCGAGATCGGGGGTGATGTCTTTCGCCTGGCCTCGGATATAGATCCGACCGCCTGTGAGTTGATGGCCTAGCCCAGGGCCAGCATCGCCACCGATGACGAGCGTCCCGGATCGCATCCGAAAACCAGCTTGTTCACCGACGTTTCCTCGGACCAAAACGGCCGCTCCACGGAGCGATGCAGCGACTTGCTCGGCCGCGTCGCCTAAGACGACCGAGAGACCTCCGTGAGCCATCGCCGAGACACCTCGGCCTGCCGAGCCCATGACCAAGAGCGTTCCGGAGACTTGGGAATGGCCAAAGTATTCTCCGACGTTCCCTTGAACGACGCACTCGCAATTCGAGGTGCATGCAAAAGCGTAATCGCCGATGCTTCCCATGGTTTCGACCTTGAGCAGGTTTTTTAAGCCTGCACCGAGGTGGTCTTTGCCATATCCGCCTTGGACAATGGCGTAGATCGCATCGGGTTCTTCGTCGGTGGTTTGGATAGTGATCGCATCGAGCCGATCGGGGTTTTCGATCGCATCGTCGATCAGGTGCTGCAAGCGCGCCGGGTGCGCGTCGGAGACTTGGATTTCGATGACGCGGGCCATAGCGAATGTCTACTTCTTCTTAGGGGCGGTTTTCTTCGTCGCAGACTTCTTGGCCGGACTCTTCTTGGCGGGAGCCTTCTTGGTCGCAGCCTTCTTAGAGGGAGCCTTCTTGGCGGGGCTCTTGGTTGCTGCCTTAGGAGCCTTGGCCCCACGCTTGGCCTTGGCCTTCTTCGATGGACCGGCCGCCGCACGGGCTTCTAACAATGAAACGGCTTGCTCGAACGTCAGAGTGTCGCCCGATGCGTCTTTGGGAAGCGACGCATTGGTTTCGCCGTCGGTAACATAAAGGCCATAGCGGCCATCGCGCAGCTCGATCGGCTTGCCTGTCACGGGCGAGGCTTCGAGGGTCTTCAGGGGTGGTGCGGCTACGCCTCGACCTCTGCCGGGTGCCTTGGGCTGTGCCAGGACCTCGAGGGCCTGTTCCAGACTGATCTCCAACAAGGAATACTGAGCGGGGATCGATCGCGATTCGGTCCCGTGCTTAAGGAACGGGCCAAAGCGACCTTGCGTGGCGATCACCGGCTGACCATCTTCGGGGTGGTTGCCCAATTCCCTTGGAAGCGAAAGAAGCTTGACGGCCAGATCGATATTGACGTTCTCAGGCGCAACACCTTTGGGCAACGACGCGTTTTTCTTCTCTTCATCGTCGTTGGTTCCGAGTTGAACATAAGGCCCAAAACGCCCTTGTTTCATGTAGATCGGCTTCGACGAAACGGGGTGGAATCCGAGTGGCTCTTCGGCCTTTTGGCTCTTGTCGAGCAACTCGACAGCAAGGTTCAATGTCAACTCATCGGGAGGCATGTCTTCGGGGATACTCGCCCGCCGTTCCCCTTGTTCGATATAAGGCCCGTAGCGTCCGATGCGCACGACGATCTTGTCGTGCGAGCCCGAGACGGACAGGGGTGCATCGCCCGGTTCGAGCGAATACGAACAAGCGTTTCGAGGATCGATTTCGGCTGCCTTTTGAGTCAGCAGAGGCTTGAGCCCGACTCCCCCCGGCGCAGCGTCTTGTTCGTTGACATTATCGCCAAAGTAGAACTCTTGGAGGTACGTCAGATTCTCGCGTTCGTTGCGGCTGATCTGGTCCAAGTAATCTTCCATGTCGGCGGTAAATTGGTAGTCGACAAGCGACGGAAAATGGTCTTCCATCAACTGAATTACAGCAAAAGCAGTCCAGCTTGGGACCAACGCGTTGCCTTTTTTGAAGACATAATCACGACGCAAGATCGTGTCGATGATCGACGCGTAAGTACTCGGGCGGCCGATGCCACGCTCCTCGAGCGCCTGGGTCAAAGAGGCTTCGGTGAATCGGGCCGGGGGTTGGGTCGTGTGCGAGAGCGCATCGAGTTTTCGAAGCTTGAGCTTTTCCTCCGATTGCACGCTGGGCAGGAGTTTTTCTTTTTCTGCAAGCTCCGCCGCAGGATCGTCGCTTCCCTCGACATAGGCTCTCAAGAAACCCTCGAACTCGATCGATGTGCCGGTGGCTTGGAAGACCGCATCGGCCGCATGGATCGTCATGACGACCCGCAGTTTCTTCGCGTCGGCCATCTGCGATGCGACGGTTCGCTTCCAGATCATGTCAAAGACGCGGAATTGGTCATAGCTGAGCTCATCGCGGAGTGTCTCCGGGAGCCGGAACGTATTGCCCGCCGGCCGGATCGCCTCGTGAGCCTCCTGGGCGTTCTTGACCTTGGTCGCGTAGGAACGCTCCGAGTCGTAAAGAAACTCCGGACCATATTGGGTCCTTACAAGGCTTCTGGCCGCCGCGATGGCTTCTTTGGAAAGCGTCGTCGAATCGGTCCGCATGTAGGTGATATAGCCGTTTTCGTAGAGGCTCTGCGCAACACGCATCGTGTCCTTGGCGGTGAGCCCAAGCTTGCGGTTGGCTTCTTGCTGGAGCGTGCTGGTGGTAAACGGCGCCTTGGGCCGCTCGGTAAACGGCTTGATCTCGACTTTCGCTACGGTGAATGGTTCGCCCGATAGGCGTTTTTGAAGTGCCTCGGCTGCCGCTTCGTCGAGCTGGAGCATCTGCGGGTCTTTGAGCTTGCCGGTCGCCGAGTCAAAGTCCTTCCCAGACGGGATTCGACGAGACGCAACGCTGACCAACGAGGCGCTGAAGGACTCGCCCTGAGCGGTGCTCAAGTGAGCCTCGAGATCGAAATACGTCGCGTTGCGAAACGCCATCCGCTCGCGTTCTCGCTGGACGATCAATCGGACTGCGACGCTCTGGACCCGACCGGCCGAGAGCCCCGGCCTGACTTTTTTCCACAAAAGCGGAGAAACATCGTAACCGTAAAGACGATCGAGAATCCGGCGAGTTTCTTGGGCCTTGACCAAGCCCTGGTCGATCTCGCGCGTCGCGAGCAATGCCCCCTGGATCGCTTCCTTGGTGATCTCGTGGAACACCATCCGACGGACCGGAACTTTCGGCTTGAGAACCTCCTGGAGATGCCAAGAGATGGCCTCTCCCTCGCGGTCCTCGTCCGTCGCGAGGTACAGTGCACCGGCGTCTTTGAGAGCCGATTTGAGAAAATTGACATGTTTCTTTTTGTCCGCAGGAACAATGTAAACCGGCTCAAAATCCTGCTCGACGTTGACTCCAAGGTACGCCCAAGGTAGCGATTTGAGCTCCGCGGGCATCTCTTTCGAGCCGCCTGGCAAGTCCCGGATATGGCCGATCGAAGCCTCAACTTGGAAGTCACTTCCAAGGAATTTCGCGATCGTCTTGGCTTTGGCTGGCGACTCGACGATGACCAACGTCTTCTTTAGACTCATATTCAAACAGCTATTCGGCTAGGGGACAAACGGACGCTGCAAAGGTCCGGTAAGTGCGTTGTGTTCCAAACGTTGGCACTTTGTCAAGCCCCCTAGTCCCGAGGCTCGGGAGCGAAAACCACCCCAAATGCGCCCCTTGGAAGGGGTCTCTGCGATTGCGTAGAGCCAAGGATTTCCTAAAATCCTCGGGTTCGCCCGACGGTTTTTTCCGCACAGGGGCGATCGCTCAGCACGGCTCAAGGAAAATTTTCATGGCAAGTCCGTTTTCGTATTTTCGCAAGAACCAACGACTTTGGATGGCTGCGGCCGTCCTGATCGCAATTCTGTCCTTCGTCGTCGCCCCGATGCTCCAATCCTTCACAGGCAGAGGTTCCGGAAGCGGACGCAGGGACGCAAACGCGAAAGCCGCATCCTGGTCCGGCGGATCGATCACCCAAGGTCAACTCGATATCGAACTCGGGGAACTGGCTGTCGCCAATACCTTCCTGAAAAAACTCGCCTTCGATGTGCGCGAAAAAGGCGGGTTTCCCAAAGTCCCTGAAGTCCGCCCCGATTTCGCACTCGTAGGAATCACCCCCGATACCCGAGATCCCTCGTCGATCCTCGAACGCAAAATCCTCGCCGCCGAAGCCAATCGAATGGGGATCCACTTCGATGACCAATCCGTAAAAACCTTCCTCCAGAAATTCGTCGACGGAAAACTCTCCGGAGAGCAAATCCAAAAGGCACTGCGGGAAGTCTCCGGAGGACGCATGTCCCTGGTCGACTTCAACCGCCTGATGAAAGAAGAACTCGCCAAAAATGCAGTCCTACGCCTTGCAAACGGTGGCCAACGCTACGAAGAACGAGCCAACGCCCAAGGCCTCCCGACGGCGGTCCTGAGCCCACCGAGCAAGAACTGGCAGTACTTCACCCGCTTCAAACGCCGAGCATCCGTCGAAACCTATCCGGTCTTCGTCAGAGATTTCGAAGAGTCCGTCGATGGCAAACCCACCGACAAGGAACTTCGCGACCTGTTCGATAAAGGCAAAGAACTCACCCGAATCAATCAGCCGATTCTGACCGAACCGGCCTTCATGACCCCAGAACTCGCCGACTTCGAATTCATCGCTTGCGATATCGAAAAAATTATCGACGAAGAAAAAACCAAAATCACCGAGGAACTCCTGCGCTCCGAATACGAACGTCGAGCCAAAGAAAAAGTCTTCGATGTCCCCCTGACCGAAGAGGAGAAAAAAGCCCTCCAAGAAAAAATCGAACAAGCAAAGAAAGAACAACAAGCCAAAGAGCCCGCGCCTACAAACCTCCCTCCAACCCTCGATAACCCAGACGCGCCAACCCCAGCACCGGCCCCTGCAGCAGAACCAGCTCCGGCTCCTGCGGCAGAACCAGCTCCGGCTCCTGCGGCAGAACCAGCTCCGGCTCCTGCAGCAGAACCAGCACCGGCCCCCGCAGCAGAACCAGCTCCTTCGGCCGAGCCAGCTCCGCCCCCGGCAGCCAACACCCAGTCCTCTTTCACGCAGAACCAACCTAGCCGCCTAGTCTCCTTCCAAGACCCCGCGCCAGTGCCGCCAGCAGAAGTCCCCGCGCCGGTGCCCCCCGCTACGGAAACCCCGGCCCCGGTAACCCCGGCCCCGGATACTCCCGCAGCAGTACCCCAAGCCACCGAAGTCCCTGCAAACCCGTTGCCTGCAACAGCATTGCCCGCAACAACATTGCCTGCTGCGACCCTACCAGCGACGGAAACTCCCTCGGTAGCCCCTTCGGCGGCACCTCAGGCAACCCCTCCGGAAGCTCCCGCTGTTCCCATGCGAACCCAAAGCTTCGAAGAGGTCAAAGAGGCACTTGCTCGCGAACTCGCCGCCGGACCCGCATTCCGCGTGCTCGAACAACGTGTCAACGAAATGCGAGATCTCATGGAAACCTACGCTGCGAACCGCAGAGCATGGGAACGCGCAGTGGCCGAAAAGGACACTTCGATGAAGGAGCCCGAAATGCTCAATCTCCAACAGATCGCCGACAAGTACGGTTTTCAGTACGACCGCACAGGGCCCGTCAACGTGCGCACTGCCTCATCCAAACCGATCGGTCGGTCCAGGGTTTCGCGGGGACCGCGCATGCAACCCTTCGAGTTCCCGAACTTGATCCGTTTTGCACCCAACCCAAATGAATCCGACAGCTTGGGGAATCTCTACATGCCACTTCAAAGCACCGCACTGCTGACCCGCTACCTGTTCTGGAAGGTGGCACATGAAGCCCCTTCGACCCCCTCGTTCGAGACGGCTAGAGAATTGGTAACCTCGGTCTGGAAGATGCAGCGAGCGGCCGAAAAGGCCGAGTCGAAGGCCAAGGCCATCGCAACCAAAGCTTCCACAGCATCGCTAGCCGAATCGCTCGAATCCGATACCGAGCGAGGCCTGGTCGTTCGCCCAACCCCGTTCAGTTGGTTCAACCCTTTGATGGCCGATTTCGACATCCAGTTGAGCAATGTCGAGAACCTCAAGCCCCTGGACAACGATTTTATGGAGAAGGTATTCGCGGCAGAACCGGGAACGACTCTGGTCGCTTCCGATGCAGCCAAAGAGATCTACTACGTCGTGAAGGTTCTGGATTTCTCACCCTCGGAAGAGGACCTGATGCTGAGTTTCTCGGCTGCACCGAATACCGGTGGCGTCCAAAACGTCTCGAACATGGAAAGCTCGTCGTTGATCCGAAGCTGGTTTTCGACGGTCCAGAAGCAACTCGGTTTTCAATCCCGTCAGTGATTCGCCCCCAACAGTGATTCGGTTAAAAAAAACCGCCCCTAGCGGCACGGTCTTGATCGATGCTCCCGCGACTTGCAATGCGATGTCGCGGGAGATGATCCAGCAATTGATCGAAGCGTTTAGCGACTTCCACCAAGACAAGTCGGTACGAGCCGTGATCCTCACGAGCGCCGGCTCGACGTTCTGCTCGGGAGTGGACCTCAAAGAGTGGCAATCGCAATCGCAGGAACGCGATGCGATCGCGCGATGGCAAGAAGTCGCTTTGGCGCTTCATGATCTGATCGAATCGATGCTCCGGTTGCCTAAGCCCATCATCGCGGCGGTCGATGGCCCAGCCCTTGGATTCGGTCTTGCCATGGTCCTGGCATCCGATCTGGTAGTCGCCAGTCCCGCCGCTCGGTTCGAGGTTCCCGCGACCCGATTCGGCCTTGTCTCAGGTCTGTCCATACCGCTTCTGGCTTTCCGGTTGGGAGCCAGTGCAGCGGCCCGCTTAGCTCTCGGCGGACAGCGCATCGATGCGACCGAGGCCCATCAGCTCGGACTTGCGCATCGCATCGTGGCGAGCGATCAGATATGGGCAGCCTCCCATGCATGGGCAACGACCATCGCGGAAAGTTCACACGAATCGATCCAGTTGAGCAAACGGCTGCTCAATGAAATGGTCGGCGAATCGCTTCTGATGAACCTATCGAGCGGTGCGGCCGTTCTTGCTACCGCCTGCAGTACCGAGTCGGCCGTCGAGGGCCTCGCCTCCTTCGTCGATAAAAGACCGCCCAAGTTCCCTTGATCGCATTGCGGTGGATCCGCGAGAGCTTGTGCCGACCTAACGAGTGACCAAGGCCTCGAGTACCCGCTGCCTGCGTACCTTGCGAACCACAATGCGCACTCCCTGATGCTCAAGTGTATCGCCTCCGATGGGTAGATGCCCCAATCGATCCGAGACCCAAGCGCTGAGATTTGGGAACATCTCAGCGCGATCGAACTCAATGCCGGTGAGCTCCTCTAATCGGGTCAAAGAGATTCCACCCCCGGCCAACCAGCCCTGACCGGACCGCACCGCATGGATCGGGAGCATGTCGTACTCGTCTTGGATATCTCCTAGCAGCTCCTCAACAATGTCCTCGAGTGTGATCATCCCGGTGATCACGCCTCGCGAATCGCTTACCATGGCGATGTGCGTATGTTCTCGCAAAAGCCGTTCGAGCGCCGCGGAGATCGTCAGCGACTGATCGAGTTTGGGGATCGACCGCAAGATCCCCGCGATCGAGGGCTCCCTGGGATTGATCCGCATGACCGAGACGATGTCTTTGAACGTGACGTATCCGATGATTGTCTGAGGATCGCTCTTGATCTTGGCCACCGGAAAACGGGTGTGCATGTCCATATGTGCTGCGATCAAACATTCTCCGAGGGTGCTCTCGAGGGGCAAAGCGTGGATCTGCTCGGCGGGTAAGGCGATCTCTTGAAGCGTCCGACTAGCGAGTCGAGCCGCCCCGAGAATGATGTTCTCCTCGCGCGACCCGATCAAGCTTGAGGTGCGTGCCAAGCTTGCAATCGCCCGGAGCTCCTGCAACTCGATCGCTTCGGTCTTCGACTCGTGAGTGGACTTTGGACTCCAAAGTCGTTCGGTGAAGTTCATCAACCCTGTCGCGGAAGCTTCGAGCACCCAGACCAGCGGCCAAGCTAAAATCGAGAAGCCCCGCATCCAAGGGGATAGGCTCAAGCAAACCCACTCTTTGTTCCGAAGCGCAAAGAGCTTGGGCACCAACTCACCGACGACAATCGTGACGATCGTCAGCGGAGCGACAAAGATTGCGATGGACAAGCCATCGGCAGTAGATTCGCTCCATCCGTACTTTTGCAGGATCGGTGATAGGTTTTCCGAGGCCGTCGCACCGCTGGTGGCCCCTGCGATGAGCCCGACGATGGTGATGCCAAGCTGAACGACGGCGAAGCTCTTTTCGATCCGCTCCTTCATGACGATTGCGGCTGTCGCTCCAAAACGCCCTTGGTCCTTGAGCGACTCCAAACGGGCTTTGGTGACGCTCGCAAGCGCGATCTCATAGGCTGCAAACAGCGCGTTGACCAGCACCATCAAGAGAACGATGATCCATTCAAGACCGACCACGGTAGGATGGGCTTTCGCTCGGGGATTATTCGGGGGTTACTCGGGGGTTACTCGTCCGTCACGCAACCTTCGCTGGCGCTTTTAACATTCTTAATGTACTTATAAAGCGTCCCGCGCGTAGCCTTCAACGCCGGTGCGGTCCAGGCCGCAAGCCGCTTGGCCAACTCCGCCTCGCTGACATCCATGACGAGTTGATTGGTTTTGGCATCGATCGTGATGTGATCGTTGTCTTGGACCAATGCCAACGGACCGCCGACTTGAGCCTCAGGGGTGATGTGCCCGACAATGAACCCGTGGGATCCTCCCGAGAATCGACCATCGGTAAGCAACGCGACCTCCGAGCCGAGTCCTGCACCCATGATCGCCGAGGTCGGTGTGAGCATCTCCGGCATTCCTGGACCACCCTTGGGACCTTCGTAACGGATGATGATCACATCCCCTTTGCAGATCTTCTTTTGCTCGAGCGCCTCGAGCATCTGCTCCTCGGAGTCAAAGCATCGGGCTGGACCGGAAAAGACCAATCCCTCTTTGCCTGTAATCTTGGCAACGGCCCCCTCGGGAGCCAAATTCCCAAAGAGGATCTGGATATGGCCGGTGGGTTTGATCGGATCGTTCAAGGATCTTACGATCGTCTGGCCGGGCTTGAGACCGGGCAAATCCTTGAGATTCTCCGCGAGTGTTTTGCCCGTGACCGTCATGCAATCGCCGCTGAGCAAGCCCTCGGCGAGCAAATACTTCATCACCGCAGGGGTGCCACCGATCGAATGCAGGTCCTCTTGAACGAACTTGCCCGAAGGCTTTAAATCGGCAAGATACGCGACGCGATTGCTCGTGCTCTGGAAATCATTGAGCGTCAGAGGGACGTTCACACTCCGGGCCATGGCCAATAAATGAAGCACCGCATTGGTGCTACCACCGAGCGCCACGACGATCGTCATCGCGTTTTCAAACGCTTCGCGGGTCATGATATCGCGAGGCTTCAGGTCGAGTTCCAGCAGATTTCGAATGGCCAGTGCGGCCCGATCGCATTCGTCTTTCTTGGCTGGATCCTCCGCAGGAATCGAGGCCGAATAAGGCAGCGACATGCCCAGGGCCTCGATGGCCGAAGCCATGGTGTTGGCCGTGTACATGCCCCCGCAAGCCCCTGCACCAGGACAGGAGTTTCTCACGATGCTCTCGCGGGTCTGGTCGTCGATTTGACCTGCGAGATACTGACCATAGCATTGGAATGCCGAGACAATGTCCAGCGAATGTCCATTCCACTTGCCAGCTCGAATCGTTCCGCCGTAAATCATCAACGCAGGACGATTCAGTCGCCCCATCGCAATCAAACACCCTGGCATGTTCTTATCGCAACCGGGGATGGCGATCAATCCATCGTACCATTGGCCACCCATGATCGTTTCGATCGAATCGGCAATCAGATCCCGAGATTGAAGCGAGAAGGACATGCCATCGGTGCCCATGCTGATCCCATCGCTTACCCCTACGGTGTTAAACCGCATGCCGACGAGCCCCTGGGCTTGCACCGACTTCTTGGCAGCCAACCCCAAATCCAGCAGGTGCATGTTGCACGGATTGCCCTCGAACCAAACACTGGCGATCCCGACCTGGGCTTTGTGCATGTCCTCAGGCGTGAGACCTGTCGCATAGAGCATCGCTTGCGAGGCCCCTTGACTCTTCGGTTGGGTAATGCGGGACGAGTACTTGTTGATCGACGAGGTCATAAGACAACTGATAGTTATGGGTGATGATACGGATTGCATGGATGCCCACATTACGGGCGACTATGATTGTGGACGCAAATTCGATTTCTTCCTACCTCAAGCGCGAATCGCGGTAGTGTTTTAGAGCGCGACGGTTCGAGACAAACGCCATCTCCTCGAGAACGGCATCGCTCAGCTCGGTCCAAATCCACGATGTCGCCTCGCCATCGACCAACTCGATTTGCCCCTCCTGCACCTGGACCATGAAGAACATGTCCAAAACAGGTAGGCTTACACCGCGATAGACGTACGAATTGACCTCGGAGGTAAGGTACTCAAGGGATTCGACGGTCAACCCGATCTCTTCGAGGACCTCGCGACGCAAGGCGGCTTCTGCGGTCTCTCCATGATCGACAAACCCCCCAGGCATCCCCAATAAACCCTTACCAGGATCATTGGCGCGTCGAAGCAGAAGGACTCGCCCTTGGTTGTCGGCCACCACGGCCCCGACGGCCGAGACCGGACCAAAGAACGTCGAATGGGAACATCCTGAACACCGGAAAGGCCGCACAGGCTCGTAGGATTCTCGGGGGTGTCCGCATGCCGGACAAAATCGATAGCTTTCAGCTAATTCCTTACCCATCGGCAAACAGTCCTCAATGCTCTTTTAGGATGTCCAGTGCTAAGTTCTTCGCTGGGATTCGTCTTAGGCCGTCGCGGGTGTAGGAGACTTGCGTCTGGAAGCTTTAGGCAAACACAGCACCGCTTCGATCAAAAGAGCCGCAAGCATCGCTACGACAAACCATCGCCAG
>Ga0315905_10005013_pt1 | contig 13519 bp, 10 predicted proteins | sample LakEriMetagenome_5_FD_203522 | JGI IMG/M metagenome (GOLD analysis project Ga0315905, IMG submission 203522) | Freshwater fungal communities from buoy surface, Lake Erie, Ohio, United States - Buoy 4 MA121 | ecosystem: Environmental > Aquatic > Freshwater > Lake | place: USA: Lake Erie, Ohio... | reverse complement strand
GGGAGTAGTGGGTCGGCAGCTGCCGCGCGCGCGCGCGCGCGCGAGAGGCGGCCCGGCGGCTTCCTGCTCCGTGGTGGTGGTCCGGCGGCTGGTGACGCCTCGGCCCTTTCGCCAAATCGCGGCGCGCCCTTGACTCGCAGCCTCCTAGCTAGGATGTCACTGAAAGTGTTCTCGACTCTTCCATCCTATTACCACACGCGCGCGCGCACATCCGCAGCACCCACCTCGCTCCTCGTCCCCACCCCCCCGCGCGCAAAATCGCGTTGACAGTTGATCATCAGAGGTCAGCTCCTTTTCGACCCCGCCCGCGCCCGCGCCCCCCCTTTGCGCCCGGCGCGCGCCACCTTGGCGCACAGGCCTTGAGTAGAAGATGGCGTCGCCGCCGCAACTCAAGGCCGGGCGCCGCCTCCGCCTCCTCGCCGTGGCGGCGCTCGCGCTCCTCGCCGCCGCCGCCGGCCCCATCACACCAGTCGCCGCCCAACAAAAGGCCGTCGTCGTCGCCTTTGGCGACTCCGTGACCAAGGGCTTCGTGCCCACCAGCGACGCCAACATCCCCTACACCATCACGCTCGAGCAGCTCCTGCGCGCGCGCTTTGGCGGCGGCGCCCGCGTCGACAACGCGAACAGCGGCGCCGCCGCCTTGCTCCCGGCCCCGGGCAAAGCGCTGATGGCCCCGCCGATCTACGCGGTCCTCTCCACCCCGCAGGCGTCCCAGTACGACTGGGCCGTCTTCATGCTCGGCACCAACGACCTCCTCATGGGCCACCGCAGCGCGGGCGAGGTCGTCGCCGCGGCGCGCCCGCTGATCGACGCCGCGCTCGCCAAGGGCAGCAAGGTGATGCTGCTGACGATGCCGCCCACGGCGATCAGCACGGCCGAGCAGGAGCGGGAGAGGCAGGCGCTGAACGAGCGCTACAAGGCCCTCGCGCGCGAGTACCGGTCGCGCGGCAAGGGCGTGTCGACGGTCGACCTGGACCGGGGCTGGCTCGACCGCCTCGGCGGCGGGTTTGCCCAGTCGGCGCGCGTCACGCTGGAGGACGGCGTGCACCTGTGCCGCGCGTGCTACCAGCGGCTCGGGGGCATCGTGTTCAGGGCGATGGGGGCGGTGGACGGGTGGTGCGGGGGCGGCGGGAAGAAGGGGGCGGCGGTCGTGTCGGCGAGCGACGTCGGCGGGCTGGGCTGCTGATCGGACGGGCGGGTCGTGGGTGGTGGTGGTGCGGCGGCGGTGGCGCGGAGACGGGGTTTCGGGACGTGGAGCGCGCGACGGAACGTCGCCGTCAACGCTCGTCTACGCAGGAGAATCGAGCCGACGTCGTCCCCAACCCGTCCGGGGACCGTGCAGGGCAAAATCTCGGGCGCAGACGGGCCGCAGAGTGCGTGGCGTGCGATGTTCGGATGCTTTATTTAGCATCGGAAGTTTGTTGATGCGCGCGCCTCCCGTCCGTCGCTCGCGTTTTTTGGGGGTTGGCGAGGCGGCGGGCAGGTGGAGGTGGTGCACCCACCCGAAGCAGGAAAAGCCAGCAAGAACATTCGGCTATCTGCCATAGCGCCGCCTGATCAACCCACCAACATACCGTCCGCGCGCGCTCCTCATCATACTCTGTGCAACCACATCCTACCTCCCCAAGCCCCTTGCCCCGCTTCCGTGCCCATCAACCACCCTTGCGAAACAAAAAAAACGATGGAGCTGTCCGCCCCGGACGCGCCCGAGAGCAACGCGCACACCCGGCCCGTGTTCGGGCACAACCTGAGCGGGGGCGTGTGCCCCAACGCGCAAAGCTTGCCCCTGATCGCCGCCGCGTGCCCTGCGCAGGGTCTGGCCCCCGCGAGTCGCCCCGCCCCGCCGTCCAACCCAAAGGCGCTCGACGTCGCGGAGTTCGTCGAGATGCTGGTGGACGCCGCCCGCGCCGCCGCCGCCGAGGAGCTCCGGCAGCCTTACGCGGGAAAGGACGTCCTCGACGGCGACGACGCGATGGTGGACTTTGTGGTCGAGAGGCTCGTGAGCAAGGCCGGCTACGCAGTCATCGCCGCCCAGCAAAAGGTGAGAGGAGGCATCTCGTTCCCGGGCGCAGACGGGCTGCGCTGCGAGGCGATCCTCCACGGGTCGTTCCAGGCGTGCTTCCACGCCAACGTGCACATGCGCGTGACGTTGGACGCCCTCCGGCGCGAATGCGAGGCGGCGTGGCCGGGCGATGCTGCGCGGCTGCGCCGGTGTTTGCGATCGGCGCCGACACAACGTTGATCGAGTACCGCACGCAGCGTCAGTTGCTCGGCGTCGTCGGCTGCTGGATGAGGACGAGCTGCACGCCCAGCGGGACCCAGTTTGCACAACGGGCGGCGGCGGCGGCGGCGGCAAGGGCGGTCCCGCGAGACAACGCGAGCCCCGCGTGCCACCGTGGCGGGGTTGAACAGCTGCGGCACGCGTTTGGTTGGCAGCCTCATTTCATGCAGTGTAGAGATTCTCGATATTACCGTCTCTCTCTCTCTAGACTCGCGATCGACCCAAGCCTCTCCTGCGCGCGCCGGCCCGTGTACCGGCGAGCGGACCCAACCACACCAAACCCCGCCCGCCGCACCCACCCGTCATCTCTAAAACAACAATATGTCCGCCCCGAGGCTCCGCAGCCTGCTCCTGCGGCTGCGCCACGCGGCAGTACTGCACCCGCAGCAGCCTTGCCCTCTGCCGGCGTTTGCGAGCGCGATCAACGATGGACCGCCCCCGCTGCTCCTCCTCCCGTCGCACCAGCAACAGCAGACGCGCGCCAAGCGCACCGTGCGCGTCGTGCTCAAGCGCGCAGACCCCGTGACGGGCGGGCGCGCGGGCGACGTCGTGCGCGTCCCCGCGGGCAGGCAGCGCCTCGACCTGTTCCCGGCGGGCGCGGCCGACTATGCGACGCCGCGCGTGCTGCGCGAGGCGCGCGCGCAGCGGCAGCAACAGGCCGAGGCGGCGGCGGCGGCGGCGGGAGGTGCGGCCAACGAGCAGCAGCACGAGGGCGGGCGGACGGCAGCAGGGGCTGGCGACGACGATGATCAAGGCGACGAACGGTCTCTTGGGCAGGCGCTGGAGGTGCTCGAGTCCAAGGCCGTGGTGCTGCGGCGACGGGGCAAGGCGACCGTCGCGGCTTTGGCGGCGGCGGCGGACGGCGGCGGGGGCGGCGGTGGCGACGAGGCCGGCGGGAGCAGCGGCGGCAGCACCGCCGCCGTCATTGGGCGGGTCACGCGCGCAGACGTGTCGCGCGCCGTCGAGCGCCAGCTCGGCGTCGCCCTCGACGCCCGCCTCCTGCTGATGGCGGACGAGGGGATCCGCGCCTTTGGCGAGTACCGCGTGCCGCTGAACGTCGCGGCGCCTCCTGCTGGTGGTGGTGCTGCCGGCGGCGGAGCGAGGGCGGCGGCGGGCGCGGGGGGCGGCGGGCAGCGGCGGCAGGCGCACGTGCGCGTCGAGGTCGTTCGGACGTGGCGGTGACGGAGGTAGCCCCATTGTGTAAGCCGCGACGTTTGCTCTCTCTCGTGTGCTTGGCGTCGGCGGCGGCGGCGGAAGGGGGAGGTGTGGGCGTTGGCGGACGGCGCGCGCCCCCCCCCGCCCCCCCCCGGCGACGCCGGCCACAACCTTCGGACGATCTAAAAAATCGTTTGCAATGCGTGTGTGCGTCGTTGCGCGATCTCTCCAGCTGTCCCGGTCACCTGATCTCTCACTCGGCCTCGGCGACCGCGCGCTCGAGCGCCGCGAGCCGCGCGCGCCTCGCCGCCAAACGCGCGTCCGCCTCGCGCACGTCGCGCTCCTCCAGCGCCAGCTCGACCATGCAGTCGTGGGCGCGCCAGCGGCGCGCCTCGGAGCAGCGCGCGGCCAGCTCGCGTTTGGAGCGCTCCACCCGCCGCGCCACCATCGGCAGCGCGCACGACGCGATCACGCCGTTGACCTCCTCCTCGCTCTCCTCGCTCACCGAGGCGCCGGAGATGACGAGCTCGGCGACCATGCGGCGGTTCCCCGCGATCGAGCGCTGCAGCGCCGCGTTCTCCTGCGCGAGCCACTGCTCGTCGTCGTCCTCGTCGGCGCCAGGGATCGGGGGCAGGTCGATGATCGTCAAGTCCCAGTCGCCCACGTCCCCCTCCGGAGACAGCCACCCGTCGTTGCCCGCGACCAGGTCCACGGCGCTGCGGCCGTCCTCGAGCCTGGCGCGGCGCTCGGCCTCGGGCGCGCGGCGCAGCAGCTCTTCGAGCAGGGCCACGCGGTCGTCGCTCAGGTACGTAGGGCCCCAAATCGCGCAAGCTCGCAAAAAGGGGGGCTCGCCGCGCGGCCCCCGCACTCCATCGAGCGACGCGCCCGCGCGTAGCAGCGCGAGCGGGGCGCCGGGTCGGGGCTTGTCGTACCCGTGCCCCATCACAGAGAAAGCTTGCACGATCAGGAGGCGGCCGAGGCGGTCGGCGCCGCTGGGGTCGGCGCCCGCGGCCAGCAGCGCAGCGACCGTCTCCGTGTCCGGGTAGCAGCACGTCAGCGGCAGCGCGCCGGTGACGCGGTTGGGCTCGTGCACGTCGGCGTGTCCCTCCTCGAGCAGGAAGCGGACGACCTCGCCGAACCAGGGGCGCTGCGCCGCCGCGATGAGGGGCGTGTCGCCATTCATGTCAAACACGCCGCCCGAGAGGCGCGCCCCCGCGGCGGCGAGCGTGCGCAGGCAGGCGACGAGGCGCGGCCGCGCACTTTGACAAGCGACGAGGATCCAGTGCAGGGCGGGCGGGGCCGCGAAGGGCCCGTGGCCGCAGCGGTTGGGGTCGGCGCCGAGCTCCAGCAGCGGGGCCAGCCAGGTCTCGGCATCGTCCGCCTCGAAGCGGTCGCCGAGCCAGGCGAGCGGGGTGAGGTCGCACGAGTCGACGGCGTTGATGACGAGGTCGGGCGCGCCGCCCCCCTCGCGCAGCAGGGCGTCGAGGCAGCGGAGGCGCGCCGGGCCGCCGCCGCCAAGCGCGTCGAAGACTCTGCAGGGACCCACGCAGAGGTGCGCGGCCGTGCACGTGCGCTCGCCGGGCTTGAAGCACCAGCGGGGGTCGTGCGGCCAGGCAATCCCGACGGGCGCGCTCGCGTCGGCCCCCTGCTGCAGCAGCGCGCGCACGCTCGCCTCGGCGCCGTTTTCCTCGCCGCACGCGATGCACACAGCGAGGGGCGTGGCGCCTCGTCCAAAGACCGGCTCGACCTTTGCGCCCTTCTCGACGAGCACGCAGATCAGCTCGAGGCGGCGCAGGCGGCGCGCGGCCGCGAGCGGCAGCTCCTTCTTGCGGGCCGGCGGCGGCGGCGCGACGGCGGCGTTGAGCGCCGCGAGGCGCCGCTGCTCGACCGCTACTCCTCTCGCCTGGCGGGTGCCGCTCCCGACGGCGCACTCCTCGATGATGGCCCGCAGCTCGGCCGCGCTCTTGCCCGCGACGACCGCCTCGTACACGACGGCCATTGGAGATGTGTTTCCTTGTGCTCTTGTCTTTGTGTGTGTGTGTGTGGGGGGGGGGGGATTGTTGCTTTTTTGCTTTCGCAGACGTGTGCGTGCGCGATCCTAGCCGGCCCGCGCTTTGTAGCGCCTTGGCTCTCTAGGGGAAGAGCTTCATGTTGGTTGTTGTAGCGTGGGCGCGCGCGCGCGGGCGGAAACGAGAATCAAGAATGACGAGCGAAAGAGGGGCGGTCAGCGCTCGCCGTTTTCGAGCGAGACGGCGCGTCGCCGCCGTTGTTGCCGGATCGCGACGCGCCCCCCCGCCGCACACCCCCTTGCGTCTCAAAACTGTTTCCTTCTTTACATGTTTGGGCGGGCTACTCCTGCGCGCGGTCTGCAGCGCGAGGACGGGCTGGCGTTGTGTGTGTGCGTGAGAGAGTGGGGAAAAATCGCCAAAGGGGTTTGTTTCTCAGAGGACAGGGAAGGAGCGCGAAGCGAAAAATCAATCCTGCCAACAAAACAGCGCTTCACGCCGCCACCGGCTGCTTGGCCGCCGGCGCCGCCGCCTTGGCCTTGCCGCCGCCCACGCCCCCCGCACCGGCCCCGTGCCCGCCGTTGTGCTCCTGCACCTGGTGCGCCGCCCCGCGGATCAGCTCCTCGAGCATCTCGGACAGCGTCGGGTGCGCGTGCACGGCAAACCGCAGGTCGACGACCGTCTGCTTGGTCGCGATGGCGTTGCTGGCCTCGTGGATGAGGTCGGCCGCGTGCAGGCCGATGACGTGGACGCCGAGGATCTCCCCCGTGTCCTTGCGGAAGAGCATCTTGGCCATGCCCTCGCCCTCCTTCTCCGCGAGCGCCTTGCTGTTGGCCTTGAACGACGTCTTGACCACGCCGAGCGGGAACCCCGCGCCCTCCTTGGCCAGCTCCTCGGCGCGCTCCTGCGTGACGCCGACGAACGAGACCTCCGGGTGCGTGAAGCACGCGGCGGGGATCGAGTTGTGGTTGAGCACGTGGGGCCGGCCGAGCATGTTCTCGACCGCGCTGATCCCCTGCGCGGACGCGGCGTGCGCGAGCATGTACTTGCCGTTGGCGTCGCCGATGCAGTAGACGCCCGCGACGGGCTTGCCGGCCTTGTCCAGGACCTCCATCTTGTCGCTCACGGGCACGAAGCCGCGGCGGTCCGTCTCGGCGCCGATCGACGCCAGGTTGAGGCCCTGGGTGAAGGGCGCGCGCCCGGTCGCGACCATGCAAGCGTCCACCTCGAGCGTGTCGACGACCTTTTTCGTCTTGAAGTCGGTAAGCTCGATCACGACGGGCTTGACGCCGGGGACGCCCGGCGTCACCTTGGTCGCGATCACCCCCGTCTGGTAGTCGATGGGGCGCGGGGCGATGAGGATGCGCTGCGCGAGGCGCGCGATCTCCTTGTCGAAGCCCGGCATGAGCGCGTCCATGGCCTCGACGAACGTGACCTCGGTGCCGAGCGCCGTGTAGACGTCGGAGAACTCGAGGCCGATGTACCCGCTGCCGATGATGGCGACCCACGAGGGGAGCCACTCGAGCTTGAGGGCGTGGTCCGAGGTGAAGACGGTCTTGCCGTCGATGGGGATGCCGGGCGGCACGAAGGGCACGGAGCCGGTCGCGATGATGATGTTCTTGGCCGTGACCTCGCCGCCGACGTCGACGCGGCCGGGCAGGCCGTACGCGACCTTGTGCGGCCCGGCCATCTTGGCGTTGCCCTTGAGGATCTCGACGCCCATGGCCTCGAGGGAGCGCTGGAGGTTGCCCTGGATGTTCTTGGCCAGGCTCGTCGCGTGGTCGGCGATGCCCTGGCGGTCGAACGACACCGAGCCGATCTGCACGCCCATCGACTTGAGGTGGGCCGCGTTGCGCGCCTCGCGCACGCGCCCCGACGCGGCCAGCAGGGCCTTGCTGGGCACGCAGCCGCGGTTGACGCACGTGCCGCCGATGTCGTGGCCCTCGATCACGGCGACCTTCATGCCCTGTTGTTGACGTTTTCGGGGGGGTTGTTTTGTTTGGGGGGCGGGGTTTTTGTGCCGGGAGAGAGAGAGAGACGAGCGGGTGAGTCGACGTCCAAAAAAGGCGCGCCGCCGAAGGCACGCAAAGAGACTGCTCGACCCACCTGCTCGACGGCGTGGAGGGCCGCGCCGTGGCCGCCGACGCCGCAGCCGATGATGACGAGGTCGTAGTCGTAGCCGCCGGCGGCCTTGGCCACGGCGCGGACGCCGCGCGCGGCCGGGCGGGTGGACGACCTGTTTTTTGGTGGGTTTTTGGGGGGGGGGGACGAGGACGAGGAGGAGGGGGCGGGGGAGAAAGGGGGAGAAGAGGATGAGCGTTGCGACCTGGGGCGTCGTCGTCGCGCGATTGATCCGCCCGAGACGCGCCCGCGTCGTGCGCAGCGAGCAATGCTGACGACGCGCAAGCACGCCGCCGCGGATCGCCGTGCGCCGGCCAGAGAATGGGGCGGGTGCGAGGGAGCCAGAGGGCCGCGCGCGCGCGCGATCGAGGCGTTTTCCTCCCCCCTTTTGTGCTCCAACCGCACGCCGATTGGGTCGCTAAAAGGGGCGTCGAGCGCGCGGCAGGTACTACTCCTCCGATTGAAAACGCACCGGCTGACGCGCACGCAGCAGCCCGCCGCGGCCGACGAGGGCGCGGCGGCGGCCGAGAACGCGCGGGGCGCGACCATGGACGAGGACGAGGCGAGGGCCGGGCGCGCGGGCGCGACGCTCTGCTGCTGACGCGAGGCCGACGCGAGGGCCGAGCGCGACGCGGTGTTCGAGAGCAGCGCCATTGTGATTGATCGATCGGCGGACGGCAGGGGGGAAAGGGGTTGGAATGTGGTGGGCGTGGGTTGGCGCGACCGTGGGGGGGCAGGGTGAAAAGAGGGCGCGCGCGACTGGCGGCGCCGTCGTCGTCCTCCTCCTCCTCCTCCTCGTCCCTCGGCTGCTTGCTCGTCCCCCTCTGCTTGCTTGCTTTTTGTTTTGTTTGCGTCGTCGGTTCATAGGTTGATGAAATAAAGGAGCGCTCGTATCTAGACTAAACAGGACGGCCGCGCGGTGCACAGGGGGTGCGCGCGCGCGCGCCGTGCCACACAGCGCACTCTGCTTTGCGCCGAAGCGGCGGGAGGGGGCCGGCGCCGCCGCGCGCCCAAAAAACCAAAACCACGAGCGCGCAAGGCGCCCCCCGCTCCAGTTTCTCATCCTCGCCTCCGCGTGCCCCCCCGCTGCTGCTGCTGCTGCTGCGCCTGCTGCTGCGCCTGCTGCTGCTGCGCCCGCTCCTGCGCCTGCTCCCGCGCCGCCGCCTCCGCGTCGTAGCTCCCCGTGGCCATCAGCGCGAAGAACGCGCCGTTCAGGGCCTCGACTTGGCGCAGCGCGCTCTGCTGGTCGGTGCGGAACCGCACGCACGCGCGGTCGTCCGTGCACTTGGCCTCGAGCCTCCCCCTGCGGTACTTGAGGACGTAGCGGAAGCGCAGGGGGTCGGCGCGGTACAGGGCCTGCGCCTGCGCGGCGAAGGCGTCCCAGTCCTCCACGAGCATGGCTTTTTTTTTTTGGTTGTTGGGGCGGTGGGTCGTGTGCGCGCGCTGCCGAGTCTTTTGGCGGCTGGGGCGGCGGCGCGCGCGCGCGCGCGCAGCGGCGTCGGCGGCGTCGGCGGCGGCGTTCGGCGTTCGGCGGCGGCTGCCGCTGTTGCGTCCGCGCGCTGTCCCGACTCCCTGCGGCCGCCACGCACAGTCCCAGAGGGAGGGCTCTGGCGGTGGTGGCGCGCGCTGTCTGCGAAGAGTGGGGCGTTGAACAAGGGGGGGAAGAAGCACGAAAGCGCGCGCGGCAAGGTCGGTCGATCGGTCTGGGGGGGGGAGAGGGAGGAGAGCGCAAACTGCACGCGGCGTTGATGAGGAAGAGCGGGCTGCTCGGGGCTCTGGCCGAACGCGGTCTGCGTGCGAGGCAGACGGAGGAGAAGAGCGATGGTAGTGCCTGTGAGTGTGATGCTGAGAGCGTGCTAGGGCGGGTGCGGGCCGGCTTTGCAAGCGCAAGGCAGTTGCAGCAAGCCAGCAGAGAGAGAGAGCAGCACCAGCAAGAAACCAGAGCCGTCGCTCGCTCGTCATTCACAGACGCGATCGAATCCCGAGCCATCCAATCGCCACCACGAGCGAGCCCGCACACGCGCGCCACCCAGTCGCCTTCACACGCATTGCCGACGACGCCACAAACGACACACACACACACACGCACAACCATGACGTCCGTCGACGAGGCCAAGGCGCTCATATGCGAGATGTGCGCCAACTTTTACGCGCAGGGCTGGGTGTCCGGGACGGGCGGCGGCATCTCGGTCAAGGCGAGCGACGGCCGCATCGTCATGGCCCCCTCGGGCGTGCAGAAGGAGCGCATGCGCCCGGAGGACATGTTTGTGCTCGACGGCGCGACCGGCGCCGTCGCCGAGGCGCCCGCGGCGCGGCCGCCGCCGGCGCGCCCTCCCAAACTGAGCGAGTGCGCGCCGCTCTTCATGGCGGTGCGTTTCACAGCCTCGGCGTAGGGAGTTTGGGGGTCGAGACGATCCTCTTCCTTCCGCCATCGGCCGACTCAAAGACCTTCTCCCCCCCCCAAAAAACAACACCACAAAAACAACCCGCCCCCGCCAAAATAAACAAAAAAAATTCAACGCGAACACACCAAAAAAACCACAAAAAACAGGCTTACGAGCTGCGCGGCGCGGGCGCCGTGCTGCACTCGCACTCGCCCGCCTCGGTGCTCGCGACGCTGCTCGACCCGGCCGCGGACGTGTTCAAGGTGACGCACCTCGAGATGATCAAGGGCATCGAGGGGCACGGCTTCTACGGCGAGCTCGTCGTGCCCATCATCGAGAACACTGCGCGCGAGTGCGAGCTGACGGGCCGCCTGCGCGCCGCCATCGCCGCGCACCCAAAGTCGAGCGCGGTGCTCGTGCGGCGGCACGGCGTCTACGTGTGGGGCAAGGACTGGATCCAGGCCAAGACGCAGGCCGAGTGCTACGACTACCTGTTCGACGCGGCCGTGCGCATGGCCGCCCTCGGCATCGACGCGTCGCGCCCGCCCGCGCCCCTGCCGCTGCCCGCTGCTGATGCTGAGGGCGAGGAGGCCGCCGCCGCCGGCAACGGCAACGCCAACGGCAACGGCAACGGCCACGACGCCGCCCCCCCGCCGTCCAAGCGCCCGCGCTCCTCCCCAAAGACGGGCCCGCTCGCCGCCGCCTCCGCCGGCCGCGCCCCGCAGCCCTTGCTGCCGGGCTCGGGCGCGCGCTGCCTGCCAAAGTGCGTCGTGCTCGACATCGAGGGGACCGTCTCCCCGCTGAGCTTTGTGGCCGACGTGATGCGCCCCTACTGCTCGGCCGAGCGCCTGCGCGCGCACCTCGAGGCCACGTACGACGAGGCGCAGACGCGGGCGGACCTGGAGGAGGTCAGGCGGCAGGCGGACGAGGACGACGCCGGCGGCGGCGCGCCGTTCCCGGACCCGTCGAGCGCCGCAAAGGACGAGGTGGTCGCGCGGGCCGTGACGTGGGCGTCCGACGCGTCCGCGCGCGACCGCAAGGTCCCCGCCCTGAAGAGCCTGCAGGGGCGCGTCTGGCGCGGCGGGTTCGCGTCGGGCGACCTCGTCGCGCAGCTCTTCCGCGACGTGCCCGACGCGCTCGCGGAGTGGCGCGACGCGCTGGGCCTCAAGACGTACATCTACTCGTCGGGCAGCCGCGAGGCGCAGCGCCTGTTCTTCGCCAACACGCAGGTCGGGGACTTGAGGCCCTACCTGAGCGGGTTCTTCGACCCGGCCGCCGTGGGCCCCAAGGGCGAGGCCAGGTCGTACGAGGAGATCCGGGCGACGCTCGGGTGCGACGACGCGCGCGCGGACCTCGTGTTTGCGACCGACGCGGTCGCCGAGGCCGAGGCGGCGCGGGCGGCGGGCTGGCGGGCGGTGCTGGTGGCGCGCGAGGGCAACCCGCCGCTGAGCGACAAGGCTAAGAAGGAGTTCCCGGTCGTGACGACCATGACGGAGCTGCTCGAGGCGGCGGCCAGGACGTGAACTAATTCTTGTTGCTGGAGAGCGTTCAAGACTCTGGGTTTTTTCCTTTGACGCGCCTCTCTCCCGACGCTCTGCCCCTCCCCGACGCTCGAGTGACCGCGCGGCGCGCGTGCCGGCGGCGCGCCCTTCCTTCTTCCGCTCCCGCGCCGCCTGCGCCCGCCGCGGCGCTTCCACAGTCACCTCATGCCAAGCCTCTGACTCGCCCCTGTTGGTCACGACACGCCCCCTCTCTCTCTCTCTCTCTCTCTCTCGCGCGCGCGCGCGCAGCTTTCCGACACGATCCTCTACGACAAAAGATCGCGCGGCGCTCTCGTCCATCTTTGACCCGCTCCAAGCGCCCATAACCGACCGACCTGGGTGCCGCCCCCAAGAACGCCGGCACCACCAGCCATGGCGCGCGCGCTGCCCCTCGGCGGCGGCGGGCACGCGCGGCCGGGAGCAGCACTCACGACAGCAGGACGAACGACCGCGACACCCGAGCTCCCGACACGCCCGCCCGGTCGCCTGAGCGCCTCCGCGCCCGCCCCGCGCGACCGGAGAGCGGCACTAGGGTCGCGCGCACCTGGATCCGTGGCGCCCGGCACCTCATTCGTCCTGCGCAAACGCCGCGGCGGCCTGGCCCCCGCCGGCGCCGCCGCGCCCGCCGCCGCCGCCGCGCCCCCCCCTTGCTCGTCGTCGTCGTCGTCGTCGCCCGCCGACCCCGCGCTGCAGCAGCAGCAGCAGCAGCAGCAGCAGCCGCCCGCGCGCCCCCGCCGCGCCCCGCTCGACAACGAGTACCTCGTCGGCCTCCTCCTCTGCCACCGCGGGCACCTCGCCGCCGCCCTCGCCTGCCTCGCCCTCTGCACCGCGAGCAACCTCGCCGCGCCCGTGCTGTCGGGCCTGCTGTTTGAGACGCTCGTGCGCCACGAGCCGATGGAGCGCTACGGCCACCTGCTCGCGGTCCTGCTCCTCGGGTACGTCCTCGAGCCGCTCCTCGCGCGCGTCTACATGCGCAACCTGATCGCCCTCGGGGAGAAGTGCCTCGCCGCCGTGCGCCAGGAGCTCTTCCGGACGCTCCTGATGCAGCGCCTGGCGTTTTACGACGAGCACGCGCCTTCCGAGCTGCAGGCGGCGGTCGGGGCCGAGCTCGACAGCGTGCGCGGCTTTGTGTTCAACAACTGCTCGCGCGACCGCGGGCTCAGGGCGTTCGCCGAGGCCCTCGGCTCGATCCTCGTGCTCTTCGTGCTGTCGTGGCGCCTCGCGCCCGTCTGCACGGCGGTGATCGTCGCGGCCGCGCTCGCGGCCGCGGCCTACCGCGCGCGCACCAAAGCCGTGGAGCAGGCGCTCAGCTCTGCGCTCAGCCGCATGTCCGGCGTGGCCCTCCAGGCCTTTGACGGCATCCGCACCGTGCGCTCCTTTGGGGGAGAGGCGCTCGAGCGCGAGCGCTTCCAGGCGCAGGTGGCCGCCTCGTACGACGCGGGCCTGGCCTTGGGCAGCGCCAAGGCCGACCTCGAGGCGACCAACCGCCTCGCCATCCACGCGGCCCTGCTCGCGCTGTACGGGTGGGGCGGCTGGCTCGTGGCGCGCGGGCACCTGCCCGTGGGCGCCCTCGTCACGGGCATCGGCTTCACGTTCTCGCTCACGTACGCGATCCAGGGCGCCATCGCGACGCTGGCCGAGCTGCGCCGCGCGACGGGCAGCTTGGAGAGGGTGCAGCGCCTCGTGCAGGAGGGCGGGGACCCGGACCCGTCGATGCACGCGGCCCTGCCCCCGGGCGCGTGGTGGGACGTGGCCAACGGCGACGTGGACGCGGCGTCGGTGGAAGCGGCGGCGTGCGCGCTGCCCGTGGCGTCCGTCGTCGGCGCCGGGGTCGGCGGCGGCAGCGTTTCGGCCGCGGCGGCCGCTGCTGCCAAAGCGGCGTCGGCCGCGGCGGCGGGCGCCGCCGCGCGGGCCGAGGTCGCAGGCGCGGAGCAGCGGCCCGCGCGCCGGCCGACCCCGCCCCCCGGTCGCGCGGCCGCGGCCTTTTCCGCGGCCGAGCGCGCCGCGGCCGCCGCCGCCGCCTCTGCGGCC
>Ga0315905_10005011_pt1 | contig 13521 bp, 7 predicted proteins | sample LakEriMetagenome_5_FD_203522 | JGI IMG/M metagenome (GOLD analysis project Ga0315905, IMG submission 203522) | Freshwater fungal communities from buoy surface, Lake Erie, Ohio, United States - Buoy 4 MA121 | ecosystem: Environmental > Aquatic > Freshwater > Lake | place: USA: Lake Erie, Ohio... | reverse complement strand
GAGATAATGCACCGAGACGAGGCCGATATCGACCTTGAGGTGTTGGGTGGCATACCACTCGGCAACCTCATCGCGGTCAAACACGACAGTCGACATCAGGGAATCTCCTTTCGAATCGCGTCACGAGAAAGCAACAACGACTTTGGAAGTCGAACTGCTCAAACGACACCGAACTGTACACTGCGAATTTCCATTCCTCCAGATCCATGGTTTCAACCTGCGTGGTGTGATGAAGTGCGGAGTGGCCTGGCTCACCTCCCGCGATATGTCCGACACTGTCCCCCCAATTGTTCAAGTGGTAGGATTCTGCGGTTTTGACTGGATTCAGTGCGAATTCGGGGAACTGTCCTTCCCCGGATGACGTCTGATTCGCGGCGGGACCGGGGAGCGCTAAAACCGAGGGTGGACCTGGGTTGCGAGATCTCCGCTGCTTTTGCCAAAGACCAAGCGAAAGTTGCCATGGGCCATCGTTCTCGTTGGTTGATCACGCTGGCCAGTTTGCCGGCGGTTCTCTTGGGAGTCGCCCTCTGCATGCCCCGTACCTCGAAATCCGCCGAATCCTCTCCCGCGGAAACCCGTGCCAAGGGGCAGCAGTTGCTGCAGCAGGGGAACTTCAAAGAGGCGTGGGAGCTGTTCCGGAAGCTGGCGGTGAATCCGCAGGCCGGTTCCGCCGAGGCGTCCGCCGATGTGCAGGCGGCCCTGCAAGCGGCGCTGAACCTGGGGGCGACGGAGGAGGTCGATGAGTTCCTGGAAAGCGTCGTCACCGCGCGAGCCAACGATTGGCGGGCGCTGCAAGCCGTCGCCGAGGCGTATCTCAACCAGACCGACCACATGGGGTTCCTGATTGCCGGGAAATTCCGGCGGGGGGGCCATCGCGGCGGGGGCAAAATGATGACTTCCGCGGCCCGCGATCGGGGCCGTGCGCTGCAGTTGTTCCAGCAGGCGCTGCCCCTCGTGAAGCAGGCGGATGACCGTCCGGCTGCGGCGGGGTTCTATTTGTCGTTCGCCAACGCACTCTTGCAAGACAGCGCGGGCGAAGGAGCTTGGAAACTGCAGACCAAGACCGACCTGGCGACCCTGCCCGACCTGGAGGAGGGCTTCTTCTTCCAGCGGTTCGGAGGAGGTGGCGGCGGGTCCAAGGGGGCTCCGGTGGATGCCGAGGGCCAGCCGGTCTATCACCAGATTCCCGCCGATTGGGAGAGTGCCGCCAGTGATGGCGAGCGGTGGCGGTGGATGCTCGCGCAGGCGGTGGCGACCGATCCTGCCCGGCAGGATGAGATCGACCTGCTCTTCGCCAATTTCTGTCGCTCTCAGTTTGGGGTCCAGACGATGGCGGGGGGGCCGCGTCCGATGCCCATGCCGATGAATGACATCGACGGTGCCACCGAGTCTGAGCCGGTCGAAAAGGATCAAAGCGGCCCGTATGCGCTGGCGTCATTGACCGACGACGAAACCATCGCACGGCTGGCGACGGGAATTCGCCGGTTCGCACTGCCTGAGGAGTTCAACTATCTCAAGGTGCTGCGGCGGGTGGCGGACCGGGCACCGGAAGTGAAAAACCCGTGGACGGAATCGGCCCGGGAGCAGTTGTGCCAGGAATATGAAGACCGCCGGCAGTATCCCCGCGCGGCGACGGAATGGCGGCGGGCGCTGGCCGACTTTGGGCCGGGGGTGAATGGCGACCGCCAGCAACGGCTGGACCAGATCGTCAAGAACTGGGGGCAGTTCGAGGGGGGGCGTGTGCAGCCGGCCGGCGCGGGGGCGACCCTCGAATATCGGTTCCGCAATGGTCGCCAGGTCGCCTTTGAGGCGCGGGAAATCAAGGTGCCCGACCTGCTGAAGCAGGTGAAAGACTACCTCAAGAGCCGGCCTGCGCAGCTCGACTGGCAGAAGCTCAACGTGGGGGACCTCGGCTACCGCCTGGTGATTGAGAATCAGGAGTCGTTGCTGGGGCGCAGCGTGGCGAACTGGTCGCTTGATCTCGATCCGCGGCCGAATCATGTCGATGACGTGGTCACCGTCACCACGCCGCTGCAAAAGGCGGGGGCGTATCTCGTCACGGCCACCATGCAGGATGGGAATGTCAGCCGCCTGATCGTGTGGCTCGCCGACACCGTCATCGCCAAGAAGCAGCTCGACGGCAAGAGCTGGTACTACGTGGCCGACGCGGTGACCGGGCAGCCCATCGAGAAGGCGAATGTCGAATTCTTCGGCTGGAACCAGCGGCCGGTGAATCCGAACCAGAACCAGTTCCAGGTCGTGGTTCAAGACAAGGCCTACTACACCAATGCCGAAGGGCAGATCCAGCTCGACGCCAAGACACTGCCCCAGGACTTTCAATGGCTGGTAATCGCCACCACCCCGCAGGGACGGTTGGCTTATCTGGGCTTCACGAATGTCTGGTATGGCAACTACCAGGACCCGGAATTCAACCAAAGCAAGGCGATGTTGATCACCGACCGTCCGGTGTACCGCCCGGGTCAATCGGTGAAATACAAGTTTTGGGTGCAGCAGACCAAGTATGACGAACCCCTCAAGTCGGCGTTTGCCGGGAAGCAATGCCGGGTCACGTTGAACAATCCGCTGGGCGAGCAGATTCATGAATTCACGGGGGCCGCCGATGAATTCGGTGGTCTGGCCGCCGATTATGAACTCCCCAGCTCGGCCAAGCTGGGCCAGTACACACTGTTTGCGTTTGTCGGCCAGAAAATGCTCGGAGCGGGAACCTTCCGGGTTGAAGAATACAAGAAGCCTGAATTTGAAGTGCTGGTCGATGCACCGCAAGAGCCGGTGAAGTTGGGAGAGAAGGTGACTGCCACGATCCGGGCGAAGTACTACTTCGGCTCACCCGTCACCCGGGCGAAAGTGAAGTACAAGGTGCTGCGGACTCCGGCCGCCACCGATTGGCATCCCCCCGCACCGTGGGACTGGTTCTATGGCCGGGGCTATTGGTGGTTCACCCCCGACTACGCCTGGTATCCGGGCTGGGGCGACTGGGGTTGCGTCCGGCCGCTGCCCCCCTGGTGGAATCGGGGCATGATTCCGCCCGAGGTAGTGGCCGAGTCGGAGGCCGAAATTGGGCCCGACGGAACCTTGCCGATCGAGATCGACACGCTGCCCGCCAGGGAACTGCATGGGGCGCAAAGCCAGAGTTACTCGATTACGGCCGAAGTGGTCGATGAATCGCGGCGGACGATTGTCGGCAACGGCGAGGTTCTGGTCGCGCGGAAACCGTTTGAGGTCTTCACCTGGTTGTCGCGCGGTTACTACCAGGTGGGGGATACCATCGAGGCGTTGGTGCACGCCCACACGCTCGATCAAAAGCCCGTGAGCGGCCAGGGAACCCTGACGCTGTTCCGCGTGACCTACGACGCGAAGCAGCAGCCCGTGGAACAGGCGATCCGCACCTGGGAGTTGGCGACCGATGCCCAGGGAGACGCCCGCCAGCAGCTGGCCGCGTCGGAAGCCGGGCAGTACCGCCTGGCCTACCGCCTGACGGATGGTCAGGGAAACACGGAAGAGGGGGCCACGGTGTTTGTGATCCGCGGACAGAAGTTCGACGGACGCGAGTTCCGGTTCAACGACCTCGAACTGATCACCGACAAGCGCGAGTATGCCCCGGGCGACAAGGTGCAGTTGCTGATCAACACAAACCGGGCGGGCGGGGCGGTGCTGCTGTTCCTGCGGCCGACCAACGGCATGTACCTGCCTCCCAAGCTGATTCGGCTGCAGGGGAAGAGCACTGTCGAAGAGGTGGCGGTGGTGCAGAAGGACATGCCCAACTTCTTCATTGAGGCGATCACCATTGCCAACGGACGGTTGCACACCGAGGTGCGCGAGGTGGTGGTGCCTCCCGAAAAGCGGGTGCTGAACATCGAGGTGCTTCCCTCAGAGCAAGAGTATCTTCCCGGAGCGCAGGCGAAGGTGCGGGTGAAACTGACGGGGATCGATGGACAGCCGGTGGTCGGTTCGACCGTGCTCTCGGTCTACGACAAAAGCCTCGATTACATCTCGAGGATCTCGAATGTTCCCGAAATCCGTAGTTTCTTCTGGAAATTCCGCCGCAGTCACCAACCACAGACCGAGTCGACCCTCCAGCGATTCTTCGCCAACCTGCTGAAGCCGGGGGAGATTCCGATGTCGACCCTGGGGGCGTTTGGCGGACTGTTGGAACTCCCCATGGCCCAGAATGGCATGTTGGGTGGGTTTGGAGGCGGAGGAGGCCTGGGAGCGGCACCGGCACGGATGATGATGGCCGAAGGCCCGGTGGCAGCCACCGCGGCTGCCCCGATGGAAGCCGCTGCGATGGACGGTGCCCCCATGGCCAAGGCTGCGATGGGAGATGTCGGCGGCGGGGTTCCCGGGGGGGCTCCCGCGGGCAATGCCCAGCCGATGATTCGGACCGAGTTCGCCGACCTCGCGTTCTGGGCGGCCGCAGTCACGACTCAACCGGACGGAACCGCCGAGGTCGAGTTCCGGATGCCCGAGAACCTGACGGGCTGGAAGGTGAAGGCCTGGGGGCTCTCACACGGAGCCCGCGTGGGCGAGGGAGAGGCCGAGGTCACCACCCGCAAGAATGTGATTGTCCGCCTGCAGGCCCCCCGGTTCTTCGTCGAGAAGGACGAGGTGGTTCTCTCAGCCAATGTGCGGAACGAACTGAAGTCGGCCAAGTCGGTGCAGGTGACGCTCGATCTGGCTGGGGGGACTCTCGAATCGCTGTCGCCCCTTGCCAGCACAGTCGAGATTCCCGCCGGCGGGGAACAACGGGTCGACTGGCGGGTCAAGGTGGTTCAGGAAGGAACCGCCACCGTCCGCATGTCGGCCCTGACCGATGAAGAGTCTGATGCAATGGAAATGAAGTTCCCGGTGCAGGTGCACGGGATGCTCAAGACAGAGTCGTTCAGCGGCGTGGTCCGTCCGAATGAACCCTCGGGCAAGTTGGTCTTTCGCGTGCCGGCGGAACGCCGTATTTCCGACACCCGACTGGAGGTGCGCTATTCCCCGACGCTGGCGGGAGCCATGGTCGATGCACTCCCCTACCTGGTGGACTATCCCTACGGCTGCACCGAGCAGACCTTGAACCGTTTTGTCCCGACCGTGATTACCCAGCGACTGCTGCAAAAGATGCAGCTGGACCTGGCCGAGATCGCCCGGAAAAGGACGAATCTCAACGCCCAGGAGATCGGCGATGATGCCGAGCGGGCCAAGCAGTGGAAACGGCTCGACCGCAACCCGGTTTTCGATGAAGCCGAGGTGACCCGCATGGTGCAGAAGGGGGTCGAAGACCTGACGGCGATGCAGTTGTCGGACGGTGGGTGGGGCTGGTTCAGCGGCTTCGGTGAACACAGCTGGCCCCATACCACGGCGGTGGTGGTTCATGGACTGCAGGTGGCCCGCCAAAACGACGTGGCTCTTGTTCCCGATGTTCTCGAACGGGGCGTCGAGTGGCTGAAGCGGCACCAGGAGGAGCAGGTGACGTGGCTCAAGGAATTCGCAAACAAAGACTCCAGGAAGCCGAAGAAACAGCATGCCGACGATCTCGACGCGCTGGTCTACCTGGTGTTGTCTGACGCCGACGTGGTGAACACCGAGATGCGTGACTTCCTGTTCCGGGACAAGGTGCAGTTGTCGGTTTACGCGAAGTCGGTGTTCGGACTGGCCCTGCACCAGCAGCAGCAGGGCCAGATGCTGGCCGAACTGCAGCGCAACATCGAACAGTTCGTCGTCGAGGATCCCGAGAACCAGACCGCCTACCTCAAGCTGCCCGAGGGAAATTCCTGGTGGTCCTGGTACGGCAGCGAGGTGGAGGCGAACACGTGGTACCTCAAGCTGCTGGCACGGACCGCTCCCCAGGCCCCCCGGACCGCAGGCCTGGTCAAGTACCTGTTGAACAACCGCCGACACGCCACGTACTGGAACAGCACCCGCGACACAGCCTACGCCATCGAAGCCCTGGCCGAGTATCTGAAGGCTTCGGGCGAAGACCAGCCGAACCAGACCATCGAAGTCTGGCTCGACGGGCAAAAAGCGAAGGAGGTGCAGGTGAATCGGCAGAACCTGTTCAGCTTCGACAACAAGTTCGTGCTGTTTGGCGATGCCATTGATACGGGCGACCACACGGTCGAGTTGCGACGGCAGGGGGGTGGCCCGGTCTACTTCAACGCCTACATCAGCAACTTCACGTTGGAAGACCAGATTGCGAAGGCGGGACTCGAGGTGCGGGTGAACCGCAAGTACTACAAGCTGACGAAGGCCGACAAGCAGGTGGCCGTCGCCGGTTCGCGGGGCCAGGCCGTGCTGCAGAAGGTCGAAAAGTACGACCGGACCGAACTGGAAAACCTGGCGACGCTGAAGTCGGGGGACCTGGTCGAGATTGAACTCGAGATCGACAGCAAGAACGACTACGAGTACCTGCTGTTTGAAGACCCGAAAGCGGCGGGATTCGAGGCGGTCGAAGTGCGATCGGGTTACAACGGCAATGAACTCGGAGCCTATATGGAACTGCGCGACGACCGAGTGGCACTGTTCGTGCGGGCGCTGCCTCGCGGCAAGCACAGTGTCTCGTACCGGCTACGGGCCGAGATTCCGGGCCGGTTCAGCGCGTTGCCCACGCGAGCGAGCGCCATGTACGCCCCCGAACTCAAGGGGAACTCCGACGAACTGAAGTTGCAGATTGTCGATTGATTCTGAGGTCGACCACCAAGCCGTCGGAGAGATTTCCCGATCTCGCCGAGGGCTTGGTCTTGCGTGGGGAAGGAGACCGCTCTCAGCCACCCTCGAGCGTTACCTTTATTGAGAGTCACCCCTGCTGTCTGGCGCCAACCTGCATGCCTCGTCAACCTCTGCGAATCGCCCTTCATGTCTGCTGTTCTGGTGCCCGGGGAGCGCGGGGGGCGCTGGAACTGGCGCCGCAGGCGGGGATTGACTGGCTGGAAGTTCCGATTCGAACCGCCGGCTATCTGTCGCGGTCTGGCGATGACCCGCTGGTGACCGATGAATCGTCGCTGGCCGAGGTGGCCGAGGTGGTCAGCGAAGTGTCGGACCGGGGGTTGGCAATCGCGGCAGTTCCGTGCCCGACCGGCCCACTGCACAGGCCCGGGGAACTCGCTCGCGCCGTGAAGAAACTGCAACTGGCCGCCCGCCTGGGGGCACCGCTCATTACCTGTGACGTTGGTGAAGCACCGGATGAGGAGGAGCAGCGGCGGCTGGTGACCCACCTGCGTGAGTTGGGGGCGGCGGCCGACGGAGAAGGAGTCCTGGTGGCCCTCGAATTCGGCCGGGGCTTTACCCGCAATCATCGATATCTGCAGTACTTGCTGCGGGAGGTCGAACATCCACGGATCCGCGCGTGCTTCGATCCCGGACTGCTCCACAGTCTGAATGACGAGATCTACAGCGAAGTATCGCTGGCGAAAATCTGCCACCTGGTGAAGCACTGCCGCTGGCGGGATTTTGATGGGGTGTCAGGCAGCCGCGAGTTTCCCCCTCCCGGCTTGGGCAGCGGCTGTATCAACTTCGTCCGGATGCACCAGATTCTGCGGGATGCCGGTTATCGGGGGGCCTGGTCGCTGGCGATCGAGACCAATTCGGACATCTCTCTCGAACCGCACCAGATGCTGGAGCGAATCAGAAACAGCCTCGGTTATCTGAAGCGGATTGGGGCGCTGGATCCCTATTGAGGCTGCCCGCCACAGCCGGGGAAAGTGGATTGCCTGACCCCAGGGATTTCGTTGCCGGGGATTGGACGCGGAAGTGGTGAACACTCGGTAATCTCGCTGCCTGAGATCAATTTGGGAGGTCAGTCCGCCGTGTCGATCGAGACCGGTTTGGAGGGGGACCCGCAAGTGACTAGAATCTGGTCAGAGAGGGGGGACTGTTCCCCACTTCTTTTGAAGATTTCTCTTCTGGCCCTTTCGATTCATGACCACTCCGCAACAATCGGCGCTCGCCCTGTTGGATTTCGCCCGCGACCGCACCCTGGCAACGCTCGACGCGATCGAGAAGCTGCCACAACCGCAGGCGATTCTTGGCTGGCGTCCGGGACCGGGACGGGCCCACATCGCGTGGCAACTGCTGCATGTGGGAATTACGGAAGAGCTGTTCGCCAGCGAGCGGTTTCGGGGAACCACCCCCGCCTTCGGTGAACTGGTCCCGCGATTCAAGGGGGGCAGTACTCCGGACGACATTGTCCCCACTTCGGCCGAAATTCGGCAGATCCTCGCCGAGACCCGCGACCATCTGCGGGCCACCATCCAGGGACTCTCGGCCGCCGATCTCGAAACTGTTCCCCCGGCTCTCGCGCAGCGCAATATCACCATCGGGAAGGCGCTGCAGATTCTGGTCTGGCACGAGGCCCATCACCAGGGGCAGGCGCATCTCACCCTCAATCTCTACAAGGCGCAACACGGCATCGCCTGATCCGCAGGGCGCCCCACCCGGTCAGTCGATCTCTATCCGCCGATTCCCAACCGAGGAGCGTTCCGTGAGGGAGCCGATTCGTCTCCACTGCCGTTGCGGACTTCCTGCCGGCCAGTCCACTCTCTCGGGCTGTCGGAAACTGGCCGTATTGGCCCTGACCGCGGGTTTGCTGCTGACGGTGGCCGGGTGGACCCAGGCACAGGAGAGCCCCGCCGGTACACCTCAACCGGCCGTGGCGGAGGAAGGCTCCCGGTATCTCGCCCCGATTCTCGAGCACCTGCTGAAAGGGCGCTATGCGGAGGGGGCGGAAGCATGTGCCGATTTGTCCCCCGACCTGCAACAGTCGCCGGCGGTGAAGTGGCTGTGGTCGCATTGCCTGGAAGAGCAGGGGGATGTGGCGGGGGCGGTGGCTCAGGTGCAGGCCGCCCTCGACCGGCAGCCCGAATCCCCGAAACTGCTGGGGCGCCTCGCGGAATTGCAGTATCGCCAGGGGAAGCTCGAAGAGTGTGCGGCTACTGTGGATCGAACGTTTGCCGCCGATCCAGACGAACTGCAATCGCGCATTGTGACCGTCGGGCTGTTGAAGGAGACGGGGCGCGAGGAGGAGGCATTGGAGGCGTCGCGGTGGTTCATCGGATATTACAACCGGCTCCAGCCGGAATCAGCCGAGGTTTTGGTCGGCATAGCCCGGGGGGTCGAACTGTTCGCCCTATGGAATCCGAAGTCGCCGAACCTCAACATGATCATCAATACGCTCTGTCCCGATGCGCTCAAGGCCGACCGCCGGTACTGGCAGGCACATGAGATGGCCGGGGGATTGCTCCTTGAGAAATACAACAAGGCCCAGGGACTTCCCGAGCTCAAGAAAGCTCTCGCCCTCAATCCGCAGGCCTCGTCGATTTACGCGAAGCTGGCCGAGGTCGCGTGGGAAGACCGCGATCTGGTGGAAGCCCGCCAGATGGTGGACCGGGCTCTGGAGATCAATCCCAACTGCGTTCCCGCTCTCTTGGTTCGCAGTGACCTGCAGCGGGAAGGGGGCGATCCCATCGCCGGCAAAGAAACCCTGGCCGCCGTCGAGAAGCTCAATCCGCGCGCCGCGGGTCTCTGGTCACGCCGGGCCGCCGCGTCGCTGTTCGACGAAGGGTTCCCGACTGACGCCGAGCTCGACACCCTGTTTTCCCGGCTGCAGGACCGCCAACCGTTGGGAGAGGCGGCGCAGTCCGGGTTCGGGCGAGCCCTGGCCCACGAAGCCGCGATCAATCCCCGCCCGTCGCGGTTCCTGACCGAAGTGGGGCGGCAGGCCGAATCCAAATTCAAGTTCGACTTCGCGGAGAGATGTTACCGCGAGGCGCTGCGGCTTTCGCAACGCCAGCCTGAGCCCCGCTCGGCCCTGGGACTACTGGCGATGCGGACTGGTCACCTGGCCGAGGCCCGGGAAATTCTCGATCAGGCCTTCGACAGCGACCCGTTTCATGTGCGGGTCAGCAACATGCGGAAGGTGGTCAAGCTGCTGGAGGGTTACGAGACACTCGAGACCGAGCACTTTCTGATCCGTTACGACTCGGTCGCCGACCGGGTCCTGGCCCGGTACCTGGCCGATTACCTCGAGTCGGTCTACCCCGAGATGGTGGCCCAGTATGGCCATGCCCCGGCCGAAAAGACGCAGTTCGAACTGTTCCACAAAGCCAAGGGGGTCTCGGCCCATTCCTGGTTCAGTGCCCGTCTGGTCGGATTGCCGTGGATCCAGACCATCGGGGCGTCGACCGGGATGATCGTGGCGCTCTCTTCTCCCACAGCGTCGGAAAGGCCCTACAACTGGGCCCGCGTGGCCAAACACGAGTTTGTGCACATCCTCACCCTCCAGGGAACCCGGTTCAACATTCCCCACTGGTACACCGAGGCGCTGGCCGTTTTGGCCGAGCAGACGCCGCGGCCCGAACTGTGGAACGAACTGCTGCGTGAACGGGTCCCGGCGGGCAAATTGCTGAACCTCGACACGATCAATGAAGGGTTCACCCGGGCCAAAAACCAGCGGGACTGGAACTTCGCCTACTGCCAGTCGCGGCTGTATGCGGAGTACCTGCAGGAAAGGTTTGGTGCCGACGCGACCAGCCGGCTGTTGGAGGGCTACCGTCAGGGGCTCTCCACCACGCAGGCCCTGCGACAACTGTTCCAGGTCGAGCAGGCCGAGTTCGAACAGGGCTATCGCGAATATCTCAACCGGGTGGTGGACCAATTGAAGGGGGAGATTCCCGAAGAGCCCGAGACCCACCTCCCGACCGCCGAGAAGGCGTACCGCTCCCAGCCCGACGACCCGGCGGTGGCCGCCCGGTACGCGTTGGCCCTCAGCAATGTGAACAAGCGCAAGGAAGCCCGCAAGATCGCCATGGCGGTATTGGAGAAGCAGCCGCGGCATCCCGAGGCGTCGTTGGTAATGGCCCGGCTCTCGCTGCGGGCTGAAGACACGACCGAGGCGGCCCGGTGGCTCGACGAGGCGCTCGATCGCACCCATCCCGATGCCCGCATTCTGGAGGCCCGCGCCCGGCTGCACCTGGAGGAGAAAGAGTACCAGGCCGCAGCTGAACTGTATGAGCTGGGGCTTCAAACTGCTCCGTCACACGTTGCCTGGCAAAAGGGTTTGGCCACCGCGCTGTTGCGGGGCAAGCAGCTCGACCGTCTCAAGCCGGTGCTCGAGCAGCTGGCAAGCAGCGATGGCGACGACCCGCTGGTGCGGCGGAAACGGGCCGAGTTGGCACTGAACGAGCAGGACTTTGCGACTGCCCGCCGATATGCCGAACTGTCGCTGGAGATTGATGTGATGAACCCTGAAACCCACGAGATTCTCGCACAGTCGCTGGGAGAACTCGGGGAATTCGACCGCGCGGCGCGTGAGTGGGGAACCGCCGCCGAGATCCAGCCCAAGGAACCCCGTTTTCGGGTCGAACAGGCCCGGGCCCTGGGGAAGGCCGGCCGGCCTGGCGACGGGGTGGAAGTTCTCCAGGAACTGCTGAAGACCACGCCGGGGCACAAACCGGCCCAACAACTGCTCGAGGAACTTTCCAAGTGATCAAGCCCCTGAAGCCCGATGCCCCGTCCATGACCCTGGCCGATCTGCAGCAGCTGATCCGCACGATGTATTCGTCGAAGGACGAAGCCCGGGGGGTTGATGGCACCTTTATGTGGCTGATGGAGGAGGTGGGGGAACTTGCCGCCGCCCTGCGCGAGGGGACCCGCGAAGAACAGGCCCTGGAGTTTGCCGATGTGCTCGCCTGGCTGGCGACCATCGCCAACGTGGCTGGGGTCGACCTCCAGCAGGCGGTGCACGACAAATATGGACGGGGTTGTCCGGGGTGTGGGCAGTTTGTCTGCCAGTGTGCGGCGTCTGAGAAACCCTGATTCCACTTTCCTGGTCTCACAGCGATGAGTCGCCGATCGGCTGTTGATCCGCTGCCTGGCTTCCTTCGGGACTTCCACGATGCCTGCTGAATCGCTTTCGCTCAACCGCCGCCACGCCGTGTACGCCGGAAGTTTCGATCCGCTGTCACTGGGGCATCTCGATGTGATTCGACGGGGGGTATCGCTGTTCGACCGGATCACGGTTGCGATCGGGATCAATCCGGCCAAGTCGCCGTTGTTCTCTCATCAAGAGCGGCTCTCGATCATTCGGGAAGTGGTGGCCCCTTTGCCGCGAGTGGAAGTCGCCTGTTTTGAAGGGTTGGCGGTCAATTTTCTGCGCTCCATCGGGGCCGGGGTGATGCTGCGGGGATTACGGACCCTGACCGACATCGAGTCGGAATTCACCATGACCCTTGCCAACCACGCCCTGGACCCCGACATCGAGACGGTCTTCCTGATGGCCAGCGAGGGCTACTCGCACATCTCGAGTTCGCTGATCAAGCAGGTGGCGCTGCTGGGTCAGGAGGGGCAGGAGGAGTCGTTGGCCAAGTTCGTCCCCCCCGCAGTCATTCTGGCGCTGCGGAACAAACTGCGGGTGCGGCCCAGCATGCCAGCCTCCCCCGCATGAGGATTGGTCCCATTCCGCACGACCGCTAAACTCACCCAATTCGATTTGGTGAATAGTTGCGGTTGCTCCAATCACCCTCTGCGGTTCCACTGTTCGTCCGAGTTTCTTCCTCTTTTCGCTTGCGAGTTCTTCCATGGCGCTGACGCCCTCCACCATGCTTCCCCTCGGAACCGCCGCCCCCGATTTCCAACTTCCCGATGTCTCGGGCAAGACGGTCGGGCTGGCTGATTTTCGGGGAGCCCCGGCCCTGGTGGTGATGTTCATCTGTAATCATTGTCCCTACGTGAAGCACTTGCGCAGTGCCCTGGCTCAATTCGGCAAGGCGAACCAGGCTCGCGGCGTGGCTGTGGTGGGGATCAGCAGCAATGACCCGGTAGCCTATCCCGACGACTCGCTGGAAAACATGGCGGTGGAAGCGCGCGACGCCGGGTACAGCTTTTCCTACCTGTTTGACGAGTCCCAGGGGGTCGCCAAGGCCTATCAGGCGGCCTGCACTCCCGATTTCTATGTGTTCGACCGCGACCAGAAACTGGTCTACCGGGGTCAGTATGACGACAGTCGGCCTGGCAATGGCGCAGTGATTACGGGGAACGACCTGCAAGCCGCAGTTGACGCGGTTCTGGCTGGCCGTCCCGTCCCGACCGCTCAAAAGCCCAGTATTGGCTGCAACATCAAGTGGAAGCCGGGCAATGCGCCCCCGTACTTCGGCTGACACAGGGCCTCATTTTCCAGATCCCGGTTCTGCTTCGGGTGGATGGGGTTGGCCAAGAGTCGGAAGGGGTTAAACCGGGGGAGGGCTGAACGGTTTCCACCAGAGAGGTGGAGGACAGACTCCTTCACATTGGTCCTTGAAGTCGACCTGACTACGATTTGGGCAGTCTGGCTCAATACCGCCATCTGGCGCATTGCTATTTGGCCCGGCCCCATCGCCTCCTGGTGATTTTGCATGTCCACCCTGACCCACTTTGATGAGACCGGCGCGAGCCGCATGGTGGATGTTGGAGACAAGGGCGTGACCAGGCGCATTGCGCGGGCCGAAGGTTGGGTTGAGATGGAACCGGAAACCCTTCGAACCATTC
>Ga0315905_10005010_pt1 | contig 13522 bp, 18 predicted proteins | sample LakEriMetagenome_5_FD_203522 | JGI IMG/M metagenome (GOLD analysis project Ga0315905, IMG submission 203522) | Freshwater fungal communities from buoy surface, Lake Erie, Ohio, United States - Buoy 4 MA121 | ecosystem: Environmental > Aquatic > Freshwater > Lake | place: USA: Lake Erie, Ohio... | reverse complement strand
AGATACATTGCAGTATATCATTATGGCGGATTCTATTTTGATTTGGATATGGAGGGATTGGCACCATTAAATACAAAATTATTAAAATATGACAGTGTGTTTCCTGTAGATGAAATCATAGAAAAACAACATTGTAAAATTCCTAGATACAAGAAATATTGCGAACAAAATTTTTATAAATTAATCGGGCAATATGCATTTGGTGCCAAACCGAAAAATGAATTTGTAAAAAAATTAATTGACAATATACACAATAATATTGACAAGTTGATAGAAGATTATGAAAATCTGGAAAATAAAAAAGATTTGGATTATGTGTATTCAACAACAGGACCAGATTATGTGACCGATATTTATTTAAAATATCAAGATAAATATGATATTAAAGTATTAAATTGCGGAAAACGGCAATATTTTGGCAATTATGCTGCACACAGATATTATGGAACATGGAAGTAATTATTTATAGACCTGTTTATCAACCCATAAAGCCCCATAATCTTTTGTGGCATTTTTTGAAAAAAATTGATTTTTCTCTTCTAGATAACCATCGTAATATGCTAATATAGGAATTCCATCTTTGTTTATGCAGGTTTTTGTAGGACATTTATCTTCGGATATTCCAATATTTTCGAATTTATTTAATTCATCTTCATTAAATTGTTTAACCAATAACAAAGGTCCAGTTGGTTCAAGCGGACTGTTTCCGTAATATTTATTTTTTACGTTGTTTACAATTTCATTTATACAATTCAATAATTTTTGATTTCCTGGTTTTGATACAATCACACCGTTAATTACGCCAGAACCACTTGGTTCAATGTCTCTTATAAAATACTCTTTATCGGTCAGTGAAAGTAATTTGAATCCATTCACTGTATAAAATTTAATATCTAAATAGATACCTCCCAATTTATACAATATACAATATCGCCACAAATCTGCTTGATATGCACCGGGTATGAGTGCATCATACGCACTAACAATATTGGGTTCAAAATTTTTTACAATAAAGTTTCGCCGGTCATTATCATCATATAGATGATATTCAAATTCCGGATTTTCACTTTTTAATTTTTTGACTGATTCTGCCATTTTTGGTGGTAAATTTTTTGTTTGCCATGTTAAAAATACTTGTTTTGGAATAGTATCTTCAAAATTCTCAAATGGAGAAAGCCTCCGCCATGCGGAAAAGTGTATAAAAAAATATAAGAATGTGATAATAATAATAAATATAAGAATTCGATATGGTTTTTTCATTGTTATAATATCATGACATTTATTTTAGTATGTACTTCGTTAATCGCAACGTAAGTTCCAAAACGTTTTTCATATAAAATGCCCTTTCTGGTTTCTCTGCATTTGCCTCAAGGTCCGCATCCAAAAATCGGATTAGTCCGGTCTCAACATTTTTGTTCAATATGTATCCGCGCATAATTCGTACATCTCCCTTCTGGACTCGTTCATAAAGTTTTTTATATAGTTGATGTTTCGTTCGATCATTTGCGTCTAAATCCTCGATTTGCTGGCTTCCTTCTCTCAATATCTCAGCCATCTCCTCTGCATTTGGCAATTTGTTGAAAACCACTTTGCAAATGCAGTCGCCGATTTCATTGGTAATTATTTCCTGCATTTCTTTGGCGGAAACTTTTTTTATACTGGAGTACTGGTCGGCAGTCCAACACTGTTTTCTTAGCAAATTTTTGCCGACCATCATGTCCGAGTCTTCACCTGCTGTGTATAAATCTTGGTTTCTAATACACATGTCGTCTTTGTCCAAAACAACAAGTCGTGCAGGGCGATACATCAGTGACCCAGTTTGAATCTTAGTTGGGTCGCATCGGTCATTTATTCCAACTGAGACTTTGCAGTCAAAGGGGTCCTCGGGTTTTTTGTTTTCAAAGATGTTGCTGTTCATTTTTTTTCGTAAATTGGTTTATATTTATGGTTTCAATAATTAGTTATTATATTTTTTTCAATTTTAAAGGAAACTAAGGGAACTCGTCGTATTCAGAGAAGCAAAGCTTCTCTTACGCCTTATAATCCCATACTAAGGTGGGCCTCCGATTAATATGGGAAGGTATAAGCGAAGCAAAAAAAAAGGTTTCACCTTTTAATGTTAATGTTAATGTTAATAAATAATGTTAATGTTAATGCACAATTTGTATTAATTATAAAAATCTCCATATAATAGACTCAACATATGTATAGAAGTACATACTTTGCACTCGTTATCACATGACTCCCTTTCCCAGAAGCATGGATAGTTGAAATCTATGTGATAATCCTGGCATCTTGAACGGCAATAAATACCACCAAATTCGATGTTGTCAGTACCACAATAATGGCATTTTGTTAATAATTCAATGGCTTCTTCTGTGCATATGTTCAATTTTCTTTTGTATCTTTCTATAAGTTTTTTTTCTGGATCCACATAGTCAGTTCCATACACATCTTCTGGTCCTGGAGGTTCTTCTTCTTGTTCATTCAATAGATCTTCTGGATAGATATCGGGTTCTGGGATATCATTTTCTATGTTATTATTTTCTATGTTATTAACCAAAAGATCATGAGGATATACATCATCCTCCTCTTCAGCATTAAATCTGGCTCTCTTTGTCACGATATCGATATCGTCATGTTCGTCTCTAGTTCGCTTTAATTCATTAGTGTTCATTTTCGTTTTAATAAGTTTTCGTTTTAATAAGTTTTTGTTTTAATAAATAGTGTATTTGTATATTTAGTGACTTTCAATAAATATACAAAAAAAGATTTCAATTTTAGCGCGAAGCCGACGGCATAATGACCCTTTCCCTTAGTATGGGATTATAAGGGCGGAAGCGTGCTTTGCACGCGGAATCGACGAGTTCCCTTATCTTTAATCAACTCTTTCCAATGAATCATCTCCAAGAGGTTCTTCATTTGCAACTTCAACGGTCGCCTTACCAAATCCATTGGTAGGAACTATCTCCGCTACTTCTCTCTCCTCAAAATTAACAGTCTTGGTCACGCCCACAAGCTCTCCATCCTCCGTTAATGTCTGGGTGAGCTTATTACCCGACTCACGAGCCTTCTTAACGTTCTCCTCAATTGCCTTTCTCTTTGCATCTCTGACACGCTGGTCAAACTCCTGCTTGGCCTTCTCCTCGTTCTTCAACTTCTCGTGGTGTAACTGATTGAGTTCCTCCTCCATAAACTCAACACGACCAGTCTTATAAGCATCGGGGTCCCAAGGCATCCAAACACCAACAGGTCCAACAAAAATATCGTGGTTGGGGTCCGATTCTCTCAACTTCTTGGCGCGCAACTCCGCCTCAGCTTGACTGGAATATGCACCACGAATCTTGATACCACGAACAGAAGTCTGAAATTCGTTCTGCTTGTTGAACTCCTCAGTAATCTTCTCCTCGTTCTTATCCATGAAATTCTTAAAATCGTCGCTAACTGAATAGGACTTTAGGTGTTTTTTCTCCTCCGTGACATAATCCTTCATGTCGGCCATCACATCATCCAACTTTAGCTTGTATTTGTATGAAACGAAATTCATAAAATCGCCGAACTTCTCAATCGATTTGCTGAACTCCCATTGTTGGACGAACTTCTCGAAAATATATTGCTCTCTTTGCTTTAGCACTTTCTCGGGTGAAATAAAAGAGATGCATACAAATTTTTGAGAAGGGATGGTAGCGTCCTCCTCGCATAAATCCACATAATCGGGGTTTTTAGAACCGTTATCTAACTTCTTTTTTTGGAATCCAGACATTTTTGGTATTATATCATTTATGGATTTAATGTTTTAAGTATTTTATTTACAAATCATTTATTTAGGCGCATTTTTTTGTTAGTTTAGTATATATAAAATGTCGAACGAGATTGTCAAGAAAGCCATTAAGTACATTGTTGAGGGTATTATTGTTGCATTTGCTTCCTATGTTATTCCCAAGCAGTCGTTGAAGCTTGAGGAGGTAACTGTTATTGCTTTGGTTGCTGCTGCCACCCTTGCCATTTTAGATACCTTTATTCCTTCTATGGGCACTTCGTCCAGACAGGGTGCTGGTCTTGCCATTGGCACAGGACTTGCCGGAGGTCTCCGAGTTGTTGGTATGTAAGTAGGGGAACCGTAGGTTTCCTTTTTTTGCTTCGCTTATACCTTCCTATATACCTCGCTTCGCTCGGAGTGACGGGTATTAAAAATCCGCTTAGTAAAATAAAACAACATAATGTTTTATTTTATAATGGAAAAATTCTTATTTAAAAAAAGGAGGGGGTCGTAGGGGGAACTTCGTTCCCCCACTTACTTTTGAAAAGAGTTTAAACAATAAAACTCATTCTTTATTAGCAATGAATTTACTCTTGGATTTAAAAAATGTTTCAATAACCAATATTTATTTTATGGAAACCAAACCCAATATGTTATTTGACGGTATTTTCACCAAAATCAATTACTGTGACGAATTCTTCACAATGTATGGTGTCTATCTCAGCGTACCTGTTGAAATTGGTTCGTACGCAAAACCCAAGATTGACACGAACGTTTTAAATGCACTTCTAAAATTGGAGTCTGATATTTTAAAATTATATTTAAAAACCAAACCACTTGGTTATAAAATCACGTATAAGTTGGCCGAGTTTCTGCAAACCAAATTTACAATTTCTCCCATCAGTGGAGAGAAAACCAATTGTCTGAAAATATCGGGAATATGGGAAAATCGGAACAATGAAGTTGGGTTGTCTTTTAAATTTTAAAGGAAACCTACGGTTTCCTTTTGAACCTTCCCTTTATTTTTATAAGCTTCATTCCATAATAAAGGAGGGGTCATAGGGGAACGTAGTTCCCCTATAATATATATGAGTTTATATTCGATTGGTCTTCTCACTATAACTGAGGTTTTTGGCGATTTTGCCTTAAAAAAATACGCCAACGAGGGTGGTCTCAGCTTTTTAGCATACGGTATTCTCGGCTACATTGGCGTTGTTTATTTCCTGGTGCAATCTTTGCGCGGCTCTTCTGTACTCATGGTGAATGCAGCATGGGATGGAATATCCGCATTTGTCGAATCGCTTTTAGCATTTATTGTTTTAGGCGAACGGTTTAGTGACCCAAATCAGTATATTGGCATTGGTTTAATTGTTGCTGGTCTGTTTTTTCTCAAGATTCCGTTGAAGTAATCTGCGTGTCTTTTGATTATTTTTACGACGTTTGCGGGTTTTATTGCCTCCAGTACGTTTCACTTCTTTTTCTCGTTTAATGCTTGAATTTACAACACCAACGTATTCGGTTGTGTCTTTCACATTTTCCAAATCAACATAACTATACAACCTTATTTTGTCGGCATTTTCTTCAGTGTCTTTAATTAAATAATTCAAATCGTTTCCTAATCTATGTGAATTATAATTGCATAAAAATCGATAGTTGGTGCTAGTTACTTTTCCGCCAACCACTGCAACACCCAAATGTATTTCATATTTGCCATCTTCTAAGCGGATAAGTTCGCAATACTGGTCTTTATTTTCATTGTACAATTTTATAAAATCACTAAAATCATTTGTGTCTTTCGCTTTTTTTAACGCGTCTGCAATATCTTTTTTTTCTTCTTTTTTTTCTTCTTTTTTTTTCATTGTTGTTCTTTTTGGTGGCAAAAGTTCAATTATTTCGCTCATGTATTTTTGATAAAACTTAATTTCAGGCACACTCTCAAAAAATTGTCTTTCATTTTGTTCTGAACTATTGCTATTATATCTATATCGGATGTTGTCTTGTTTGGAATTAATAAATTCGGCTATGTATTTTTGAATAAATTCATTATATTCTTTGGTATTTTTTTTTAAATTTGAAACTAAGAAATATAAAATCCATTCTTCTTTGTTTTTTTTTATAGTGTCATCTTTTATTTTTTTTATAGTGTCGTCTGTTGTTTTTGATTGGTCAACATATATTTTTTGAATTTTTGTCCTTATATTATAAATTTTTGTCATATCTTCATCGTTTGAATTCAATATTTGTTTTATTGGTTCGGAGCTTATATTTTCAACAGAATCCAATACATCTTTATAATATTTTTTAACTAACTTGTTTATTTCATAGTAAATTGGATTGCTCGAAATTGTATTTAACCAAATTACTTGGGTGACAGTGGATGGCTTGTTTAGATTTAAATAAGTATATTTATTTGTTTTGAATAATATATTTTTTCCCATTTCAAATATATCGGTTGCGTTACCATCTTTTAATGTGACAGTATCACTAACTGGAAATGAAATTGGAAATAGAGAATTTAACATAATTATAATATTTTCTCTCACAATACTCGAATAATATCTTCCGGTAATTGATTGATTTTTTTTTAATTTTGATGCAAGCACAAAAGTATTAAATTTTTGTCGGTTGAAAAAAATATCAAAAACATCATTCTGTGTTTTATTTTTCAAAATATCTTTACTGTATCTGCAATTTGTGCATAAAAACGGATACTTTCCATTTATACTTTTATTTGCAATTTTGTCTGCTGTCAATTCAACTTCGGTATCCATATTGGTGTGCATCTCAATTTTAAATTCAACTATTTCTAAATCTAAATTTCTTTTGGGTTTTTCTTTATTATCTACCATTTCTTATTATAATCTGGAGAGAAAATAATAAGAAACATGATTATTTTGCTGATGCACAATTGCATTTGGTTGACTCTTTTTGCTCGACGTATTTTTCAACCGTAGATTTGGCTTTCAGATAGTCATCGTGTGAAATGTCTTCATCCATATTGCTATAATATTCCTTCAGTTCATTGGGTAAAATGCAAAGACTGCTGTTTTCGTTGAAGAGAAAATCGAATAAAATTATGAAAACCAGTGTTAAAGCGGCAGCAACATAAATGTCGCGGGTTCCCATCCACGCCATCGCGAAAACCAGAATTTGTCGGCTAAATGTGTATTTCAAATACATCTCTGCAGTTTTTCCAAATTTAAAGGTCACAAATTTGGACGCAATGTTCAGTGTGATAATCATTAGACCCGCAAACATCTTGCTTGTGTTTAAATCCAGTATTTTTTTGTGCATATCCTTAAAAAATGAATCGGAATTTGATTTCACCATTTTATATGTTATTTGTAGATATTAAGGGAACTCGTCGTTCCCTTATAATCCCATACTAAGGGGAGGGGGTCATATGGTAGCTTTCTTTTATGGTTTGCTATAATTTTTTTTTGTCATATTGGGTTCAAACGGTTCTGACGTCCCAAAAAACTGCTTAAATGCGTTAAATAAATCATTCGATGTTTTCGGCATCAGTTTCTTCTCTGTTTCCAGCTTGGCCTCAATAATATTGTAATCGCATGTTCTGTCGCATGGATTGCATTTATTTTTTCCATTGAATTTGATTTCGCTATAAACGTGTTCTGCCATCTCTGATTTTACTGGGAAATCCTTATACATTAACACTCCGTTTTTACACTTCTCTTTAATGAACTCATCTTTTGCCGTATTGAATTGGTCAATGGTTATGACGACGGGCGGTTCAAACGTTTCAAATCCTTCTTCTAAAGAGGGCTGCGATTCATCTTTCAATTCAGGTAAATTGGTACCATCATCCATGGGTTCATTCATCTTCTCTTTCTCTTCTTTTTTGTCGGCAATACTTTCCATTCCCTCAATCTCTGTTTGCTGGTAATACCAAATTACAACAATGCAACAAACAGTTCCATACACAATATCCATGCGTGTATAGTAGAGAATCAACATGACTGCAAACAATTTGCCTAAAACACTATGGCTCAACTTGGTGAAATCATGTCGATAAGTCGCATACGCCAATATTAATAAAATTGGTATAAATTGCATAACAACCGAATTGTTTTTAAAATAGTCGGAGGCTTCTCTCAACAATGAGACTATTGTTTTTTTTGCGATCAATGTATTCATTAATATTCCGTTTATATATATAACTACAGAAGATGTCATTATTAAATACAGCTTCTCCTTGGAATTCATCCGGGACAGATACACGAAAAAGAATTTCTGCAATTGGAAAAGAAAAACGGAAAACACAAAAAGCACCATTGCCTTTGAGAGATGAAGATGTAGACAATTCTGGATTATCATCTTATCATCCCGATTTTGAAGACAACGCCGATGTATCTGAATCTATGCAAAACACCATTGAATTAAATAAGAGTCGCGGGAGTACGATTAACGATTTACTAAACAAGATTACTTCCTCCCAGGTTGGAGAAGGTCTTGCCGATTTTACGCCGGTTTCTACCGTAAAAGATTTAGCAAACCCGAAGGAGGGGTTCGAATCGCCTCTTCTCAAAATGGCTGCTGGTATTCCCGAATACGGTCCCAGCGATATTGGTTCCGACAACTTGAGCAACTACAACAAAAGTTACGAAGCCGGTGCCATTTTAGGAAAACCGTATTACAGCCAATCGACAAAAAATGGTGATGCTGGTGATGGAGTTATGCAAAAACTCAATTATATTACCCACATATTGGAGGATATTCAGATGGAAAAAACAAGTAATATTACAGAGGAGCTTATTCTCTATACATTTTTAGGCGTTTTCACCATTTTTATTGTCGATGCATTTGCTCGTGTGGGCAAGTATCATCGTTAATTCTTGTTTCAATTCATGAAACATTTGCGTTTCTTCCACCATCTCTAATAATTCTTTTCCAACCTTAATATAACCTGCGTCATCATTTTCTAATACAAAATGCACAAATAGACTTGCGGTTTCATGTAGCGCCCACCAACAATAATCGTCGTGTGGATTTGTAAAGTTCATGTTGTATGCCTTTTCTTGGCATTCTTCTGCCAACTTGATTATTTTTTCCATCTTTTTTAAATTAACAAAACTGTATAAATATTTTTTCAATTTTTTAAGGGAAACTTGCGCCTTAGGGTTTGCTTATATATATATATATATATATATATATAATGAATAGAACTAGAACTAGAAGTAGATTACACCGACTATTTGCAGAAATTATCAGAGAAAATGGAAACGAACAACACAAATCGATTTTTTACGATATTTTAAATTATGGAAATATGGAGGCTTTAGATGCATTTGATTTAATGGTTAGAGCAAAAGAATATATTTACGATGTTGATGAAATTGATGAAGAAGTTCCTCTAGATGTTCTCGAGTCATCCAGAACACATTATGTATTATATGTTATTCTGAATAAATTAGCAGGAAATACGGAAAATGATTGGGAAAGCGGTGATTCAAATGAATTATTTGATGAACTGTTAGACAGTGTTTTACTTGACCTACGCCGAGCATACGGCGTTGTTCGTTTAGAACAGATTCAAAATATTGGTGAAGCAGAAATTTTATCCTTTTTTGTGATGATTGAAGAAATAGACAGAGATACGATAGACCTTTACCAATCTTTGTTTAATGATATAAGAGAAGTTGGTAGTGCATATGCTTCTAGATATGCTATGAACCATGAACGGGGCAGAATCCGTTCTATTTTTGGATTGTACGGCAATTATCACGAAATGGAATATTTTATAACAAAAGCCCTTGACCTTGAGATAAGAATGAATCCAAGAGTTCTCGACATGATGAGTGATGAAGATTTCACCGATTATATAATTGAATTGGCAACAGAAAAGCTTGGTAATGAATTTGCATTCACACCTGACATTGTTACCGTTGAACAAGAACTACAAGCAATTTATGATAAAGTTGCAGCTGATCTTCAGAAAACAATATTAACGCGGCTTGGAAAAAAACAAGTTCTATATCGTCCTGAAAGAACGGATGCACTGATTGACGAAATAAATCCTGGTGTTGAATTTAATAATGTTCATATGAAATTCGGGGATAAATTGCTGGCAATTGAAAAATATCTGGAAAATAAGGCAAAAACTGAGGCAAAGGGTACTAAGCGTAGAAAAGTAAGAAAAACAAGAAAAGTAAGAAACTTAAGAAAAGTATCTAAGCGCAGAAAAAATACTAGACGTTAATAGTTTTACCCCAAAAAACATATTAAGAATATTTAATATGTTCTAACAAATATGACATCCACTTGTGTTCTCTATTGTCTCAATTTTAAAAACGAAGTTCGCGCCGAATCAATGAAAAAACGTTTTGCAGGTATAGACGCGGTTTTGCATCCCGGTGTCCCAGTTTCCGACCCGCGTATCGCCGGACGCGGTCTGATTCCACATACCGAAAAATGTTGGTCTTGCATGTACGGCCACTTAGATATGATCCGCGAATTCGTAGAGAAAGATTCGCGTCCCTATGGCATTTTCTGCGAAGACGATATTTTGATTGACGCCAATTTTAAATCAAGGCTGGAACATGTGCTCGCCGATTTCGAATCCATGCAAATGGACACAATGCTTCTGGGTTATCTCATCACTTATCCGATTGTAGGCGAATCCAACGGCTCCTATGCAAAGGTTGGACAGTCCATATATGTAGATATGGATACTGCAGAGACAACCACGTTCCGGTATTATGATTATGGCGACATTTGGGGCACTCAAATGTATTTGCTTTCCAGAAAGCAGGCAATCCGTATCATAGAGAAATATGCCAATGGATATGCTGACCATTTTTTGGCGAATTCGGCCACAGTTTTTCCGCCATTTAGTGCAGATTGGTCAATTACGAAAGAAGGTCGCAGATGCATTGTTTATCCGATGCTGGCAATTGAAGACGGATTAACCGGATATGGTGATGATGAGGGAGGACAGCGAGATTTTCATATGATGGCACACAGTTCGCATTTACATGTGTCCAAATACATTTAGGGTAGGGAAACCTACGGTTTCCCCTACGACCCCTTCCCTTTAGGGAACAATTTTTTTTTGCTTCACTCCCTATGACATCTCTCTTTATTTTATTATTAGTATGGGATTATAAGGCGTAAGAGAAGCTTCGCTTCTCTGAATACGACGAGTTCGCTTAAAGAAACCGTTGGTTTCCTTTATAATCTTTCACTGATATATTATAATGGAATTACCTAGTGATAATTTGGAAATAAATACCGATGAAATTAGTAAAAAAAAAGAAACAATTCAAAATATTATCCCATTTTGGAGCGAGAATCCAAATATTTTATTAAACAATGATTTTATGTTTGAATTTTTTCCTGTAGAGAATATGTCATTCGAACAGAAGTTGAATGCCATTTCACGGACAGTGATTCTTTTGACCATGATGACATTCTTATACACCAAGAGTATTCGCATTTTGATTATTGGTGGTATCTCTCTCTTCTTTATTTTTATGCTTCATAAATCCAAGAAAGTAGAGAACGACGAAATTAAGAAAAAGAAGGAAGGGTTTTATGATGTCTCCGATGATAAAACAATTAAGCCAAGAGACGATGTAGATTTAATCAAATCCGTTGATTTAACGAATGTTTTTAGGGAACCTGATTCTGCCAATCCATTTGGCAATGTTTTAGTGACCGATTACATTTATGACCCAAAGAGAAAGCCTGCGCCACCTGCATTTAACCAAAAGGTAAATGAGGATATCATTGAACAAGCGAAAGAAGTTGTCCGCAACGCTAATCCCGACCAGCCAGATATCACAGAGAAATTGTTTCAGGATTTAGGCGATCAATATGTTTTTGAACAGTCGCTCAGACCTTTTCATAGTACTGCTAGCACTACCATTCCTAATGACCAGCAGTCTTTTTCTGAGTTTTGCTATGGCAGCATGGTTTCGTGCAAAGAAGGCAATGCTTTTGCTTGTGCCAAAAAAGCAAGCAAATACAACTTATATTAGGGGGGCGAAGCCCCCCTATGACCCCCATCAAACTATTTTTTATTAATAAGGGAGGATTCATATAAGCGAACCTACGGTTCTCTTAGGCAAACTAAATTTTATTAATAAGGGAGGGTTCATAAGGGAACCTACGGTTCCCTTATTTTTATATAGTATATAGTATAATCAAATGGCATCATTATATCCATACACATTTAATGGAACTTCCAGAATCCGAAATGACAATACCGATAAATCACAGCAGACCATTATGAATACCAAGTTCAATAATTACATGTTGTCATCTTATTTTAGCGAGAATCGTAGTGACGACCACGTTAATTTTGCGACCAGCCAGCCTTCGATGATGTTCACCGGAATCAACGGTGGAGCCAGCGGTGGTATCAATGCATTCACCGTGGATGTTGATTCCACCTTGAATGTTAAGAAAGAGAACACCCGCGCTTTAGAGAAACTTTCTCTGCAACAGCGTCCCTTTTTGACTGTCCCCTATTTAGGCAGAGGTTCTTGCGATACTGTGTTGGAGTCTCAGCTGAAGCAGGGTGATATTGTTGCGAACAAGAAGAGTGTTTCCACTATTACCGAGCAGTCTTTCTCAAACAACCATATGTATCCTTTGATTGATAGTATTAAGGACACCATTACTAATCCCAAGTATTTGGTTCAGGAGGCGGCATTGGATGGATGGGTTCGCGGTGGATCGGCCACGAGAGAACATGCCAAGCAAGGCCATTTGCCCAATGACTCTGGATTTTAAAGCGAACTACGTTTCAGCTTCGCTTACGCCTTTTGAACCCTCCTTTAAAGGGAACGTAGTTCCCCTATGACCCCTCCTTTATTAAAAGCAAACTAAGGGAAGGGGTCATAGGGCGTAAGAGAAGCGGAGCTTCTCTGAATAACCGTAGGTTTCCCCTAAAAAGAATATAAATAAATAATACACGTTATTTATATTTAGTGAATAAAATGTCTTATAATTACGACGTAAGCGAAGTCTCATACGATGACGATGAAGGATATCAAACTGCAATTTGCAATCTCTTTTCCATGAAAGAATACGACGACGAAACTGTTGGCAATGTTCTTGATTTTATTTATTTAAAGACCAAAGACCAACCATTGTTCCAGGTTGTTTATACTCAAGCCGCGTCCTTTATGCTTTCGGAAAATCCGGAAATCGGATTAGGCGTGCTTTTCGCATACGACAATTTGCCACTTTTCCACAAAATGCTGGTGGCATTTCATACTTTGGAAAACCGCTTCGACGATTCTTGCGAGGCTTATAGGAATCTGCACAAGAAACTTTTCTCCTGAACCAATATATTCAATAATGACCGATACTCGAAAAAAATCACAAAAAGGTGACTATGATTTAGAACAGGCCGTCACTTTTGGCGTCTATGATTACTATTTGAATTCAGAGAACCGCATGGGTTGCCCCGTCAATACGTATTTTCCCGGAAACGGATTAGTTGGACAAACTGTTTCGCGCGTGAATCTTGCGAACAATTCGTGTGATATTGAGACGATGTTGAGGGGGACCGGAACATGCAATATGGTGCAGTCACAGAATCCGATTGTGCCCGATTTAAAACACATTAAATCGCTGAACCTTTTTGAGACCCAGTCTTTGCAACTGCCTGAGCCGATGGTTGTGCATAAGGGACAAAGACCCCGTTGGTGGGGGGGGGGGGCCCCCCCCCCCCCCCCCCCCCCGGGGGCGGGAAAAAAAAGTTTTTTTTTTTAATTTTTTTTTTTTTTAGGGTTA
>Ga0315905_10005009_pt1 | contig 13523 bp, 8 predicted proteins | sample LakEriMetagenome_5_FD_203522 | JGI IMG/M metagenome (GOLD analysis project Ga0315905, IMG submission 203522) | Freshwater fungal communities from buoy surface, Lake Erie, Ohio, United States - Buoy 4 MA121 | ecosystem: Environmental > Aquatic > Freshwater > Lake | place: USA: Lake Erie, Ohio... | reverse complement strand
AGAGCCTCTGGCGTCTCTGCTTTCAATGATTTGTACCAGCTTATTTTTACGCTTGTAGTAGTCAGGCGTGATGAGAGATTCGCGGTCGGGTATCAAATCAGAGACACGCATGTTCGGCACCCAAGGGTGGCGAAGCGGCTGAGACACAGTGCCCTGCAGGGTAATGGCATTGGCAAAGGCAGGGCTAATGGGCAGGAGCGTTAGAACATCACCGTCTTGCAGTGTTTGATCCAAACCCTGCTGGTTAAGCATCAGGTTTTGAACCTCTCTGGGGGCTTGACGCGTTTGATTTGTGTGCACGTTGATGCGCTCAAGCAATGCCTTTTGTTGGCTGGCCAGCGCAGACAAACCACCGCCCAGTGCCAGCACTTCTTTCACTTTAGCACCAGGCTTTAGCTCATAAATTGCGCCATGGTCAGTGGCACCTACCAAAGCCATGCGGGGGCCAGCAGGCGGAATCATGATGACATCGCCAGGCAGCAAAAAAGCGTCTTTGCTTTTGTCACCCTTGGCAATCAATTCGTAAAGGTCTAGGGTGGTGATGGTTTTGCCGCTCCGCTTGAGTTCAATTTGCCGCATGCTACCGTTGGCGCTGGGCCCGCCGCTGGCAAACACGGCGTTGACCAAGGTGCTTAGACTACTTAGGTTGTAGGTACCTGGTTGGTTGGCTTGGCCCACCACATACACCGTCATACCGCGCAATTTGCCCAATGCAGCGTTGACACTGACATTGCTAAACACGGTGCCTACTTGCCTTTTGAGAACCGACTCTAGGTCTTTCACTTGGACGCCGGCTAAGTTGATGGCGCCAATTTTGGGCAAGTTAATTTGGCCATTTCGGTCTAGCGTTTGGTTGCCCACAAAATCTACGCTACCCCAAATTTGAATGCGCACTTCGTCGCCCGGGCCCAGCACATATTCAGCAGGTGCAGGCGCTGCAGTGTCGGCCGCGTAGGCAACGGGATTTTCAAACAAACTGGCCCCAAACAAGGGCAGCAACTTGCCCGTGCCTTCTTGCACAAACTTTTGGAATTGGCTAGAAGGCTGAACTTGGGCAACTCTTGAAGGACTTAAGTAATTTCGCTGGGCGTCTTGGGCTCCAAAGTCTGGGCGAGATGGAATAGAGGGTGATTGCAAGCCTGGTTGGGCCATGCCGACTTGGCCAGCTGCGTTCATGACTGTCATGCCAGCTGCGCTAGGGCCCTGCCCAAGCTGTGCACCCAGTACTGCTGCACTGCTGGTATTTTGAGTTTGAGCCCAAGCTGCGCTGAAGTTCGCAAAGGTACAGATACCCAAGAGAATTGCCAAGCTGAGGGGTCGGGCAATAAAAAAAGAATTCATTGAATTGGCTTTATCAGGAAAATACTCATTGCAGGCTACCGCAATGTAACTTGACTGTTTAGAGGCAGAAATTAACATGAATTTAAGCATTAATTTTCTTGGCCACACGGTACAAACGAAAGATAAACAACTTAATGATTGAAACATTAAAAATGAGGCTTGGTTTAACGTCAATACCTAAATTGTTTAAGTTTTCAATGGCCAGACTTTTAGTAGCCGCCACAAAACCGCCTGTTCTACCTTCTTCAAAACAAGCATTCACCGTTAAAGTATCAAAACCATAACTGTTGCTGAATAAGAAATTGAGAGATTCCGATTTCAAGCAAATCATGGGCGTTGCTTCAGTGAGTTCTATTTTTTTAGCAACATAGTCAAATTGAAGCGTGATGTTTAAATCAATTAACTTAACAACAACAGCATTAAAAAAAGGGATGGGGCTGATTGCTCGAATCATTGCAATGAAAGTCATGTTATTTTTCTTGGCTATTCGATCACAATAGCTTTTAAAGCTTTCACATACCAACTCGTACTTGACTGTATCGTAAACATTTAACTTTTTCAGCTCAATTTCTGCGTATTTTTGGCTCCAAAATTGAATCGCCCTTGTATTTGAAATATCTTCAAAATTGCCACCCAGCACATCATGGGGCTTCAAAATAATCACATGAGATTTGGAATCTTTAAATTTTTCAACAACATCGCTTGGCTTGTTGATTGAGTCGTTAAGGTAACTATTTTCTTGGTTGGAGAAATAAACAAAACTGGCAAACGGAATTACAAATTTAGGCTTGAAAATTGAAATCTGCAAATTCATTGTGTTGAGTTTTTCTAAAGAGGCTTCAACCCTCCACTTCTTATTTGCCACGCCACCTTTCCAAGCTGCATAACTAAACTGTGTCAGCAAAACATCTACTTCGCCAGTCTTTGAAAAAATCTCTTTGACCTTGTTTTGAGTGGTGACATCACAGTCATTCAAATTGAGAATTTTTTCATTGTGATGGGTGACCAAAAGGGCCGAGTCATAAAACCCCTCTTTGATGCAAGTCACCGAGAAGTGTTCACTCAAATTCAAAGCCTGACCGTCTATTAATTCAAAACTTTCTATCGACAGAGTTTGCAGAAATTGAATAACTCTTTTGTCCTGTGTCTCTTGAAATAAAATCTTTATTTCTTTTGCATTGATTTGCTTTGAAAATTTCTTGAAAAATGGAATAGAAAAATGATCGGGATGCTCGTGTGAAATCCAAATGTGGGTCACCTTGTTTAAAACATCTAAAATTTGATCGTCAGATGTTTCGCACAATAAATTCCAGCCTTTGTGAAAAGCATCGCCCTGGTACCAAGGGTCGCTAAGGACAGAAATGTTGTCGCCCTTGATGATGACAGAGGCGTGATTGACAAATTGAATTGAAGTTTTCACATTATTCCTTGAGTGGCCACCGCCAAAAGTTCATCCAGCCCTTGGTTACCCATCTTCCTAACTTACACTGTTGCAAAACCTCGATCACCGTATCGGATTAATCCGCAAAACTTCAAAGAAATCTTCACTTGAAGCCCCTATTGTCATGGCCCCTTTCCGCACGCGAAAAAATCGTGGGAGTGTTCACCGACATTGACGACACCCTCACCACTTCAGGCGCCATCACAAATGATGCGCTTGAAGCGCTGAAAGAGTTAAAAGAAGCGGGCTTCATAGTCATTCCTATTACGGGCAGACCTTTGGGCTGGAGCTTACCCCATGTCTCTATCTGGCCAGTGAATACAATTGTGGCAGAGAACGGCGCAGTTGCTTTATTGCACAGCGATAAAACAAACCAAGTTCAAAAAATCTACCAGCAGGACTTAGACACTCGCAAGCACAACTTTGAACAAATGAAGCGAATTTCGCAACGCGTGCTGCAAGAAATTCCTGGCACCGTGATGGCCCAAGACTCAATGGAAAGAGAAACCGATATAGCGTTTGACCACAGTGAATTTCACAAACTCACAACTGACCAAATTCAACAAGTAGTAAGTCTGCTACAACAGGAAGGCATGACCGCCACCATCAGCAGCATCCACATCAACGCCTGGTTTGGCGACCACAACAAGTGGCATGGCGCGCAGTGGATCCTAAAAGAACTGACAGGAAGAGATTTAAACCAAGAACTCGACCAATGGGTTTACGTGGGCGACTCCACCAACGACCAAGTCATGTTCGAGCATTTAACACACAGCGTGGGTGTGGCCAACATCAAGCGCTTTGAAAAAGAACTCAAGCACTTGCCAAAATACATTGCGCAGAAAGAGCGAGGCGCTGGTTTTGCAGAAGTAGCCCAGGCACTCTTGCAAACTAACTCACGCTAAGCCATCACCCAAAAAGCTGATAAGCCATACCAGCAGTAGACAAGCCCACCACATCCACCATGGTTTTGTTCAACGCGCTTTCCTGCGCATACATGGCCATAGCCGTCGTCGATGCATAAGCACCCGCATTGACCACCAAGCCAGGCACATTGGCCTGCAGCAACTGGGCCACAGTTTCTTTGGAAGCACCGGGCCCTACACGCGCATCAAGGGCCAACAAAGTTAATGCCTCGTAGCTCATGCACGCATCAAAATAAAACAATAGTTATTTGGTGTGAGATTTGGGCGTGTTCTTCTGAGTTTAAAAGAAAAAGGAAGGACAGTTCTTTAAAACCTCATCAAGCGTTCCGATCAGCGATATTGTTCACCATCCGCACACTAGTTGATTTCTGGATTTTGAAGACCCCACCACACCTCCACCTTAACTTCACATGGTTCATTGGGCGGATTGAGTCTATAATTTCTCCATGCTAGCTTCACATTTTACCTCAGAAATTAAAGACGAAGCAGTTCGTCAAATCACTGAACGAGGCTATTTAGTCGCTGGAGTTTTGGCAAGCCTTGGCGTTTCAGCGCATAGCCTTCACAGTTGACGCGCCCGACCGTGTAAGGGTAACGGACATTACCTAAATTCGAACACGGCAGGGCTGGCTGTATTTGACTTTTGTATGAGATTTGCACTCAAGTACGGTCGTTGGCTGGTCCATGAAACCTACGATCGCCAAAGAGGTGGTCTTGGATGCGCTGATGATGGCGCTTTGGCGACGCAAACCCACGCAAGAAGTGATTGTTCACTTAGATCAAGGTAGTCAATACGGAAGTGATGACTAGAAACGGTTTTGTGATGCAAATAAACTGCTGCCGAGCATGAGTCATTGCGAAAATTGCTGGGACAACGCAAAGGCTGAGTCATTCTTGAGTTCTTAAAATAAAAAGCGTATCCGCAAGCGTAATTACAAAACTCGAGTCTGGCCCGTGCTGATGTTTTTGATTGTGTCGAAGTCTTTTACAATCGAACTCAGCGCCATAGACATTTGGGTGGCGTTAGTCACGAGGCATTTGGACGTGCCTCAAATGGAGGCTCGAGTTTGTCTAAAGTTGCGTGTGAAGTCCAAATTTCGAAATCGATATTTCAACAAAAAATTCAAACTGCCTAACGCATACAAATTTTGCTTTTAAGGCCTTATGCTGAAATTTGTAGTGACAGTAAACGCCTAAAATCTATTTTGAGTTTTATTATCACAAAGGCCCTCTGCGAGCCCAAAAAGCTCCCCCGTGCGTCATCAGCCCATCAAATAGATTTTTTTGATTCCACAGTTCATCTAGAATGTCATGAAGTTGTGTTTGATGAGTCAACCAGTTAACAGGTAATAAAATTTCATCTTTCCCAAATCCACCTAAAAGATATGTCATGAGCAGGTACTGTTCGCTATAAAAACGCTCATTCCAAGCTGAGGGGTAGTCAAACGGTAAAAAGATGTCATGAATGCCGTAAATGACACCAGGTGGAAGAGCTGGCATTACTTCTGTAAAAAAAACAGTAACATCAGATCCTGGGAAGCAGCGATGGCTGTTGTCAATGAAAACGATGTCGTTGGCTTTAAGCTTATTCCAAAATTCAGCAGGCATATTTTCAGCGCGCTCAACAATGATCTCATCGCATAAGCCATCCACTGGATTATGCGGGTGCGGGTCTATAGATATAATTTTTGTAGAAAGGCCTAGGTCTGTGATGGCTTGTCTGGCAAATCGCGTCGAAATTCCAGAGCCTACTTCTATGTAATGACTTGGCTTATTGACTGCAATCAACCCATATAGAGCAGCGCCATCGAAGGGGGGGAACCACGGATTTTCCCAACATGGAGCGAGGGGGGCTGAACCTGTGCGAGGAATTAGTTTAAGAGTTCGAACATGCTGAGCAATAGCCTTCAAGGTATCACGCATACGAACTTCATTTTTCTTAAAAATTGCTTCTATCTGAATTCCCCCAGCGGCCTTCTCTATTGCACGAGGACTGGGCAAGTAAGCGTAATCCGTAATGAACAACCTATTTTGAGATTTGGCAAGACGCGCTGCCGCTGTGTTTTCTTCTAGTTTGTAAAATTCGCTTTTAAGATTTTCGTAATCCTTGGATATTCTTACGTTTTCATTAATTGTTGACAGTAAATCGTTTTGAAGTAGTACGAAATCATTTGGTAGGTTTGTGTAGCCTAATTCGTCGTCCTGCAATGAATTTGAAGATTGACTGTGTGCCTCAGTAGCTGTGTGCTTGGTTACATGAATAGTTTCCTCTAACTCATTGATCCGTACATTTGCTAGCTGAAGTTCTGCAAAAAGACGATCGCGCGCTTCAACCACCTGTCTTAGCGGCGGAAAAATAAGTGCCAATGAACGACGTAAACCCATATAAATTATTTTATCAATAAATATATACCTTGGCTTATTTATTTGTTGACCATATATTGCTTTACTGATTCAGCCAGCACACCCAAGCCGCCCAATCCCTTGATGACTTCAATAAATTAACAAGTCTGCCCCGCAAGGGGCTTTTTGTTGTGTGAGATTTGGTCGTGTTGTTCTGGGGTTAAAAGGACAAGGGAAGGACAGAATATCAGTTCTTTAAAACCGCATCCAGCGTTTCGGTCAGAGATGCCGCGCCCCATCCGCATAATAGGTAATTTTGGTAATCCCGACATCCCCACCTTACCCCGACCCAAGCATACTGAGGTGGCCTCTTTTGACAGATTAATCACTGTTCTGCAGCCGCAATATAAAAATTCAAGAATCTTTGTCTAACGTTGGACAAAAGGGCAGTATGGGCGTGTAGATCGGCAAAATAGAATTGTGCTGCCCAGTATCCGCGTAGTTGGTAGAGGCCTTCAATGACTTAATCAACAATTTGTTATCCCCAAAACTGATAAGGCATGCCCGCAGTAGCCAAACCCACCACATCCACCATGGTTTTGTTCAACGCGCTTTCCTGCGCATACATGGCCATAGCCGTCGTCGATGCATAAGCACCCGCATTGACCACCAAGCCAGGCACATTGGCCTGCAGCAACTGGGCCACAGTTTCTTTGGAAGCACCGGGCCCTACACGCGCATCAAGGGCCAGTAAAGTTAAGGCCTCATAGCTCATGCCCGCATCAAAATAAAACAAACCAATACCGCGGTAGACCATATTGGAAAGGCCCTCTTTGCCAAACACTGCTCCTAAAATTTTGGCAGTACGTCCAGCGCTTTGCGCATCGCCTGTATCCAAAGCCCACGAAGTATCCGAAAAAAGCAAGCGCTCCGTATTTTGCAACTCCATGCTGCCAGATGTATTGTTAGCCGCTGCCACATTCCAATAACCTGTCGAAGTGTCCTTGGCCACAGTGAATTCTTTTGATGTGTTCCAGAGCCTGATGATGTCAACACCCCCTTGGCCGTCCACAATATCATTACCGCCCATAAAGGTCACCAGATTATTTTGCGCATTGCCAACAATGACATCGTCATAAGGTGAGCCCATGACATTTTCAATCAAGCTTCCTGCTGCAATAGCTATGTTGTTAAATTTGCTGGTGCCATCTGTGTCCATGCCAATGGAACTTGATTTACCAGCTCGCAAATCAATGCTTACCGATACGCTGACATTCGATGCATCTAACGTATCCATACCGCCATCGTCAACGATAGTCATGTTACTTGTTGCGTCTTTAACGGCATAGGTATCGTTGCCCGACGCATAGGCGCGAGTGCCATAAAGATAGCGAAGGGCCTGCAAATCAAAGCTACCAAACCAAGTCGGCCAAGAACCACCGGCAGATGCCGCAGACACATCTAGCATCACTGTGTTGTTCACTGAACTGAAGGAATTCAACAAAACAGTAGCACCCGAAGTGTCGGCCTCTGTCAATGGATGTTGCAGCCCAAGTGCGTGCGCAATTTCATGCAGCAGTACGTAATAGCCTTCTTGGCCCGGCTTCATGACTGCGGCTGTTTCCTGATCTATCCACACGTCGCCTGCGCGCGCATCACCTTTGAATTCATCTGGAATGAATGAGTAGCCTCTGGTATTGGCCTGTTGATTGACACCAAATCTAATTTGTCCTGCATCACCTGCAACTTCAGAAAAAGCCAAACCTGTTTGGTTCTGAAGCACATAGAAAAGATCGCGAATTGTTTGTTGCTGTGCAGCAGTAAAAGTTGAAAAACCAGTTCCCCCTTCGCTGCCCGAAGTTGGTTTCTGGTTCAAAAAGCTGTAGGTGATGGTGGTTGGATTTCCTGCGACATTAGATTGCCACCCTTTATAACCCCTCAATAAAGTTGAAGGGCCAACATTTTGTAGATCGATTAAATCAATGACATCAAAACTATGGTCAAAATCTTTGCCATTTGAAAGAACTTCACGGAAAATTAATTTTTCAACATTTTTAAGATTTGCCGAATAGCCATTTTTACCAACTATATTAATAGTCTTTCCATCGGCAGAAGTTTTTATTTCAAAGTTTGACGGTTTATTGTTATGAAAATATACAGTATCGAATCCAGCCCTTAAGTCTAAGTTTGCCGAGCCTGGTTTGCGGGAACCCCATTGGAACCCATTCAACCATATTTCATCGGATTTCGAAGTGCCAAAAATTTCGTCACCATCCTGACCACTTGTGTGTACTTGTCGAATGTTAACTAACGTATCTCTTGTACCGAAACCGTCGAGTGCATAGCCTGCCTCTAAATCAATGAATGTAGCTTTTGGAGAATCCCAATAAGCAACTGCACCACTTACATAGTCATATAAGTCATTGATGATGGTGTCATTTCCAGGTCCACCTAATACAAGTGCATTACCGTGAATTGTGATGACATCATTTCCGCCTAAGCTTCGAATATTAGTCCACTCCTTGCCTTTCGGATGCTCGTATACGTCATCTTTTTCAGTAAGGTTTAGATCAGCCATGAAAATGCCTCACTAGTAGGTTTATTAAACTGCACATATTAGCCATTTGAAATCAAATAAAGCCAATAGTTTTTTGTTGAAAATTCGCTAAATTAGGCATCACAGCCAAAGCCTGCGCAGGCGTCAATCCAAGCCACCCCACCAAGTCAGCCATGAATTGATCAGAGGAAAACTGAGGAATCCATTGACCACGGTAAGGCTTGTAAAGCGACGAATCGTCCACACCGCCAGTTTGCAAAGTAGGGAATGTATTGCCGTAAACAACACCACCTTTCACAGGCCCGCCCATCGCAAACCAATGGTTACCCCAAGCGTGGTCAGAGCCTCCGCCAGAAGCCGGATCTAAGGTTCTACCAAACTCGCTCATCACCACCGTGATGACATCGTTGTTCATGCCATAGGCTTGAATTGATTTATCAAAGGCAACAAGGCTGTCAGTGACGTCACCAATTCTCATCTCCAAGCCAACTTTTGCGCTGCTGGTTGAAAGTTGGTCAACATGCGTGTCATAACCACCATCTTGAACCAGGTATATTTGCCGCCGAGAGCCTACCTGTTTGGAGTACGCCAAATGTCTGGCTAAATAGCGCAAGTCTCTGCCTATTTGGGCGTCTGCGAATAGACCTACAGGGGCTGCTCCAGAACTTTGTCCAATCGCAAACTGCACAGTATCTGTATAGGCAGATCTTAGACTTCTGGAAAATTCTGAGTCGTACACATTGCCTGACTGCAATCTGGAAGCCCACTCCACTCTTTGCCGAAACATGCTGTTTGCGTCTGACAAGTCTGCATTGCCCCAGCGTGCGCCACTACCACTGTTAGCAAGACTCAATGAAGTTCGGTTGCCCACAACTGCCGTGTAATCTCGCGCCATGGCCACCAAGGGTTGAAAGTTTTTCATTTCAGCCGACATAACGTCCATGGTACGGCCACCCCAGCCGCTGGTGTCTTCATCGCCCATCCAACCCTGTATCCACTGCTCTTGTTCTGTGTGCGAGCCTAAAAATGGGGGCAATTTAACAGATTTGTTTTTGTACTGCGCCATGGTTGTGGGTTCAACCAACGCACCTGCATTAGCAACAATAGCCATTCTTTTTCGCTCAAACAAATCGGCAAAGCTTCTGTTTGCGGGCGAGAGGCCAAATTGATGGCCAATGTGAGAGCCCGACAAACGCACCAAGCTGTCTTTGGGCAGTACCAATGAAGGCCTGGCCTTGGCGTAGTCGCTGTAGGCTGCATCCATGGGCACCAAGACATTGTTGCCATCAAATCCACCCGACAAAAACACCACCACAAGTGCTTTGTAATCGGCTGCCTGAACATCTTTAACCGAGGCAAGTGTGGCTGCAATACCTGCCAGCGACACGGCGCCAGCATGAGTCAAAAGTTTTCTACGGTTCATCATTTTGAAACTCCAAAGGCAGGTGTCAAAGCAGCCATATCCAGTATGGAACCAGTCAGTCTTAGGCCTTGATCTCTGTTCCACAAATTTTTATTAGCATCAATTAAGCTTTTGTTTATGCTGGCGGGCATTGCGCCTCTAAAAAAACGTTCATTCATCAAGTCCATTAATTTCTCATCTGATACTGCCTGCGCTGTTTTGAATGCAGCCACATCGCATCCTGCGTCGTTCAGGGATGTTTCATTTTGAAGCGCATTACTGAAAAAATTCATCCGACTTGAAAACTCAACAGAGTTCAACAACTTTTGCTCTGGGGCCAGTACATTGGTTCCCTGGGTTCTGTGGTTGGGTGGGAAAAAATTAAACACAGAATACGCGTTTAAGGGCTGTTGATTGTTGCTTTGAATCACTTGGTTGGGTCTATTTGTTTGCTTGATGGCAACCTTGCAACCCAAGCCTCTAAATCCAGACGTAAATACCAATACAGGCTCTTTGATTCGTCCAAAGTTGTTTCTTGATTTACCAAAAACATCACCTGCTCTTGCTTCAGGGTCCGTCAAAATGGCAGTAACCACCTTTGCCAAATTTCCTTTGGTATCTTTAAAGACGGTGGCCACGCGTTGCAAATAAGCTGGCGAAGGATCACTGGTTGTCATGCCTTGAATCAAGCGGAGCGACACAAACGGCGCCGTGTTTGGGTGAGTCACTAAGATTTCTACCAAGCTGTCCAAGTCTTGGGTCGCCGTTTGTCCTGCTGGAATTGTTTTGCCTAAAAACGTTTTACTGTCGGTATCATGTCTTCCGGAAGTTTCAATCATCGGCTTGCCATAGTTAGCCCAATTAGGATTGTTTCTCAAATCAGTGGGGTTAGGCACCGTTTCCCAACCTGTCAATGCACGTGTAATTTCAATCACATCCTTTTGAGTATATGTTTCAAGAACCTTGCCACTGGCATCTCGCTTGAATGTTCCGTCTAAATTAAGTTGCACCAAGCCCACCGAAAATAATTGCATCAGCTCGCGGCCGTAATTTTCATTGAGTTGCCATTTGGTGTTCTGGTTGTTGTCCAAATAAGTACCCATGGCCGGGCTGCGCGTTAAATCTTTTAGCAATTCCCCGTATTGACCAAAAGCATTGGTCTGCAACATGTTCAGGTATTCAATGCCGCCATATTCTGAAACTTTTCGTGTAGAGACCACCAGAAAATTCGACAAGACCCAAGAGGTTCGTATTCTGAGTTGGTCTTCGCCACCAATGAACAAATTGTACAAATTCAAATTGTAAAAGTCACTCATTCTTTCTGCAGCAGGCTTATCAAGTAGGTTATCGAAATTAACCATACTTTGTGGAGTCACTATCTTGGTAGGAGTCAACTTCATTTGAGAAGCTATCCACGCATCCGTACCTTGCGTCTTCACTTGTGTCAGCAATGCCGGAGAAGGCCCCATGGAGGCTTGTTCTAAAAATCTTGCAGCGGCGTAATGACTAGAAGTAGGCGCACTTAAAGCACTCACTTGGCCAGACAAATTGGCAGTGCCCGCGTTATCTTGTCCACCACATCCGTAAAGCAAGAACACCACGGACGTACAAACCATTGCTAACTTAAATTTCATTTCAGTTTTCCTCTTGTCTGTCTATCTTTTCAAGACGGCATTTCAAATGCTATGCCGGTCGTGGCCATACCCGTCAATTGAGCAACCACGGGATTCAAAGCGAGCCCTGAGGCATACACCGCCAAGCTGTCCACAGTGAACTCGGGAGTAATCCATCCCAAATACTTCTCTTTTTCACTTTGAATAGGCACCATGCCAGTCAGCCGTTCATACAAAAATGAGACCACTTTTTCTGCATTTTGCGCATCAGCGCCCAGCCGCACCGCCAAGGCTTCGTGCATGAGTTGTTCAGCGGTCAACTGCTTGTTGTCTAAATAATCTAAGCAAATGCCCATGTACTTGGGCACACTCACGGCCTCTTGACCAAACACCAAGCCAAGCGTTTTGGCGGCAACGCCAGCACGGCCATCCACGTCAAATGCCAAACCCTTGTCTTTGAATTGAAGCCGTTCAATGCTCAACAACCAATCTGAGCCCTCGGAATAGTTGGCACTGCTGACTTCAATGCCATTTACACCAGGTGCGACCACATAGTTAGAGATGGGCCCCTCGTACACCACAGTGTCGATGCCTGGTCCGCCATCGAAGTTATCTTTGCTAGGGGTGTTGAGCAACCTGTCTGGAATTTCAAGCGAAACCACTTTGTCAGAAAACTCGATAGCCTCTACATTTTTAAGAACCAACTTGTCGCTGCGAGAAGCGCCAGAAACCGCATCAAGGTATGTGATGCCTTGAATGGTGGTAATTTTAAATTTAGAGGCAGGCCAGTAAACAAAGACTGTGTCGAAGCCTTTGTTGCCATCAATGAAATCGGAGCCACCTAATGGCGCAATGTAGTCATCCAGGGCGGTGCCTGAAATGACCTCCGTGCCCGTTGTTAATTTGCCATTAATTCGATTGACCAAGGATTCACCACCAAAGTACTAAATCCTAAACTCTACCTCAAAAAGTGAAATTATTTATGAAAATTATAAGGTAGTAGGGACAATCTGTTGTGAGTTTTGGTGAGATTTATTTTACCGCTCGCTCAAACTACCATTCACCTGCTCCACAGAAGCATTCGCGTCATCCCCCACCAAAGACGATAAGCGTACTTTAGACAACAAATAAACCAACCTCGCCTGTGCCAAATCACGCAGCGCCAAGGTGTATTGTTGTTGCGCATTCAATACATCCAATTGGGTGCGCGAACCGGCTTTTTGAGACATCTGAGTCGATTTCATCATTTGCTCAGCAGAACGCGCCGCTTGCTCTAGGGCCCGCACCCTCATCACGCCCTCGCTCACGCCGCGGTATTCCTTGTGCACCCGAACACCCAAATCACGTCGCAGGGCTTCTAGGCTTTCTTCTGTTCGGGTTTGCTCGGCCACGGCCTGACGAATGGTGGAATTAACATAACCACCCGAGTAAATTGGAATGTTCAGTTGTAACCCGATGGTTTTATTTTCATAGCGCGAGTTCACGCGTGTGATGTTTTCGCTGCCGCTGTTAGACCATTGGGCCACTGCGTCTAAGGTGGGAAAATGGCCGGCTTGAGCTTTACCAACTTCGCGGCGAGCAGCTTCTAGGCGGGCTTGCAGGGCTTTAATTTCAGGACTTGCTTGTTCAGCTTTGCGAGTCCATTCGTCTAGGTTGGCCGGCTCTGGCGGCAACAACTTCAAGGCACTCACATTCAAGCGCGCAATTTGCTTGACGGGTTGATTCACCAGCAACTCTAGTTGTCGACGTGTTAAATCTTGGTTTTGGCGCGCCTCCAACTCTTGGGCGGTGGCCATGTCCAATCGGGCTTTGGCATCGTCAATGTCGGTGCGCGTGCCAGAGCCAGCGGCAAAGCCTTTTTGAGCAGCGTCTACCAAGGCGGTGTAGGTTTTCTTTTGCG
>Ga0315905_10005006_pt1 | contig 13530 bp, 17 predicted proteins | sample LakEriMetagenome_5_FD_203522 | JGI IMG/M metagenome (GOLD analysis project Ga0315905, IMG submission 203522) | Freshwater fungal communities from buoy surface, Lake Erie, Ohio, United States - Buoy 4 MA121 | ecosystem: Environmental > Aquatic > Freshwater > Lake | place: USA: Lake Erie, Ohio... | reverse complement strand
TATTCAGTTCTTGCTACTACAGTTTCTTCTTCTTTATCCAAATAAAACTTAGGAGGTACTGCTTTTGATCTTGCATCATCATAACTTTTAGCTACAATAGAAAATCCTCCAGCTTCTATAGCAAATAATTTAACTCTATCATATGGATCTTTAGTATCTAAATACAAAGGATCATTACCACATGAAATAGTTATCTTATTCCAGAATTCAGCATTATCTGGTTTTAATACTTTTACTTTATTCCAAAATTGTGGGTCTTCTATATCTAATACATTAGCTGCAAGTTCTTTTTCTAACTCTGCAACAGCTTCTCTTATTTGTTTTACTCTAGCTTCTTTTTCTTCAGTAGGTAGTAATTTTATCTCAGGAGCAAACTCATTAAGTCCTGTAAGATATCTTACTATACCATTGTTTTCTAAACAAGCTAATTGTTCATGATGTTTTACACCATCATAAAGAGATAGACCATAGTTTTCTAAACCCATATTTGACATAGTGTTGTCAAAGAACGGACGTACTGCAATTTTAGTTTTTTTGTTGGTAGCTTTATTAGTTTCTACCATTGTGAAATTTTCCATGTTTTGTTGGTTTTTATTTGTTGGTTATTTTTTTTTAATTTAAAAAGGGAGGAGTTACCCCCTCCCTATTTTATATATATGATGGATTAGAATGAACCACCAGTGATTGGGTTTCTCATAACAATCTTCAATACTTTAGTTGGGTCTTTTACCCAAATAGCCGGCATTGTTTGAGACATCATTACACGGTATCCATTGAACTGACCAGAAGACTGGAACCCTTGAGTACGTCCCATGTAGTCCATAGTACCATTTTGATACCACCACTTCAATTGATTATCCCAAGATAATTTTAACATGTAAATATTATCATTAGTATTATCAGTGATATCAAAGATAATGAATGAGTAAGAAGATAATGGGAAACCATCAATGATTGGGTTCTCAATATCATTAGTATGAACATTGTCAAATGCTGGGTTCAATACAAACTTAACATTTGCCAAGAATGGAATTACATATGAAGTATAAGCAAATCCAAAGTTCAAATCCATACCTTTACCAGTGATTGCACCAATATCAGCAGCCTGGATAAGAAGACCAGAAGAAATAGCTTCTCTTTTGATAGCTTCATTTACCATTCTCATTCCACCCATACCAGTTTGAACTACTAGAGATCTTTTTGGATCTGGACCTTGGAACTCAACCTTACCATTGAAGAAGTTGTAGATTTCTCCACGGAACAAATCCAATGTAAAGTTATTCTTGTTGTATACTCTTTTGAAAGAGTTATCCAACTGTTTCCAAAGACCCACAGACAATCTAACATCATCTGGACCATCTTGACGTACTCTACCTCCATGTCCCCACATTAAGTAAGTCTCAATGTCAGAAGCAATTTTAGAAAGGTGAGCAGCTTCCATTGTAGTTAAGAATGTTCTAGAAAGATCACCATTATCAAATGCTCTTTTAACTTTATCCTTACCAAGTTTCTTAATCATATCATCTAAAGATGTGATTGAAGGATCCATAGTTTTGTCAAAAGTTCTCCAGATCTCAGTTACAGGAACTGTACCATCTGCATTCATTCCACCTTTGATCATCAAGTCTGCACGTGATGAGATAGAATAATGTACGTGAGCTTCAGCACCTCCTACAAAGTTGTAGAATTCACGGAAACCAGCATTAGTGATGATGTCAGAAAATCTTTCACCATACTCACCTCTTGCAGAACCTTTACGGAAAACTTTTGTACCATTAGACAAATACTTATTTTCAAGATATTTGTAATTGTCATTGTTTACAAGTTGCACAGTATAAATAAATCCATCACCAATTGGTAAAATGTCTTCATTTGTAATGTACATCTCAACACCATTGTACTTGTCATAAGTAATAATGTCACCATGACCAAATTCTCTTTTGCTGATTTTAATACGGAAAGTATTACCATCTACACCTTTAAATTCATTGTCTGGTTCAATGTCTTCAACAATGTAAGGAAGATCTACAGATACAGGAGTCTGCCATCTGTACTCTCCACGAGCATTGTCAACCATGATTACATTTTTACCACCAAAACTTGACATTTGGTAAAGCGGCATTTCAACTTTTTGAGCCATAGCCCAAAGGTCTACTGGACCTAAATCCATAGGTTCAGCATCTTTAAGCATGTTCACCAAGTGGTAAGAATCCACATGGGAACTTGCATTGTAAGCGGTATCTCTGAGGAATATACCATTGTTTAAAACTGGAGTTGCCATTTTATATATTAATTTAAATTGTTACTATTTAAAATCTCTTGAACATATTTGCTCTTGAGATAGTTTTTTGTTGTGAAGATCTAGATGCTGATCTTCTTGTTTCTTCAGGCTCTTCATAGCTTGAAGAACCAGTTTTTCTAGATTCTTCTGTTTTTAATTTTCTTACTGTATCTTCTACAGCTTTTTTAGATCCTTGATCTTTTACTCTATTTTTATAACCATCTGGATCAGCAAGTAACCAAAGTGCTTCTGCAATAAGATCGTGTCTTGGTTGCACAAATTGATACTTTTCTAGAAGGTGACCTAATAGATTTGTAGGTTTTCCAGAGATTGAAGGATAATTTGGTTGAACTAATCCTGAGTATAAAAGACTTTGTGTTTTTTTATCTAGTTTAATTCCACCAAGTTCACCAACAGCAAGAGTATTATATACATTATCTGTATATGCTTTTGCTTGTTGTTGTTGCTGTTCTTTTCTTTCTTCCTGTTCTGCTAATTGTCTTGCAACAATCTCTTCTTGCATTCTATCCAACTTAGGTTTAAATTGATTAGCTTTTTGTTCTAATTTACCTATATCAGTCCAATCTTGGATTTCAGCTTCAATTTCTTCAGGAGTTCCAAACTGTGTAGCATATAAATATTGTCTTGCAATTTCTGCTTGATCATATTCATCAGATGGATCAAGTTGTCTCATTTCTTCTACGTGAGCCAAGGTTCTAAATAAACCTTTAAGATCTTGTCCACCATCAGCTACATATTTAGCAGCAACTTGAAGTTCTTCAGGAAGAGAATTAAAAAACTCTCTTGGAGTATTTTGTCTTATCTCATTCTCTCTTTCTTGAAAGTTTGCTTCAAACAACTCTCTAAAATCTTTGGTAGTATATTCTTCTAATGGTTTGTCATCATCAAAAGGAATAAGTGTACCTTCTTCAATCATTTTAGTAGCTAGTTCAGCAAGACCAGACTTATCCACTTTAGGTCTACCTTTATTACCTGCATCTTCTTCTTGAGAAATAAGATCATTTAATTCAGCAATAGTTTCTTCAACCTCTTTTTTCTTTTCTGCATCTTCAATTTTATCATCAGAAGCAGATTTGTCAAGGAACGTAAAATCTGTTTGTTCTTTTGTAAATAAAGTTTTCTTTTCTTGTTTATCAGAATCAGAAGGTAACATTACACTTTCTGCTCCTGGCATTCCAAATAAATCATCAATATTTACATCTACTTGGTCTACCGTTGTAGACTCTTGTACCTGTTCATCAGGTTTTTTGTTGGTTTCTTCCATTTGTTGGTTTTTTAATGGTTATACTTTAATATACAAAATAAACTTGAAAGATTTAAAATTATACATCAACTTTTTTGCATTATATAGCTAAGGTTATTTTTTATCTTTATTTGATTTTACATCAAACTTATTTTTATTCTCTCTTGCTATCTGTAATTGCTTATCAGCTATTTCTTTTTGTGCTTGTATTTTTTCTCTTTCAATACTCATTTTTTGGTTCTGTCTAGTATTTTCATTTACTTGTTTTTCTCTTTGTAAACTAGTCTGCTGTTCATATTGTTCACTTTGTCTAATATCTTTCATAGCATCTTGGAAATCAGACACTTCATTTTTATTAACATCAGACATAGATCCATAACCAGCAGCTTTAATTTCTGCAATAAGTATATCTTTCTGTCTATTCTTCTCAGCTTCCATAGCTTCATGATCTCTCTTAAGTTTTCCTTCTTCAGCTTGTGCTTGTAACTGTTGTTCTTGCATTTGCTGTTGTTGTTGCATTTCTTGTTGTTTCTGAGCTTGTACTTTAGATTCAGAATCTCTAAGAACATTATTAAGTTGACCAATACTATCTGATTGTATTATTCTTCCTAAATCATATACACTTGCTCCAGAAGTATTATTAGTCATTGCTAATTGTTTTAACTGTTCTAGAACAGATCTATGATTTGCTGTAGTAGATGCAAATATGTTCAAATCTCTTAGTAAGAGATCTGTACCATTTATTTGGAAATTTACTTTTTCATCATTACTAGTAATATATGTTAATCTAGTAGATGGTTTTGTTGAATGATAGTACTGAGCTAAATCAGTTCTCATCTGATGTACTCTTGGCATTAAGTAATCACAGTGTTGTATAAAGAACATTTCTGTTTGTGCATAAGAAGCTGCAGCTGCTTGTTCAACTCCAGTTGCAGTCATCTGTGACAATTGTTGACCCATTCTTTGAGGATTAACACCAATTACTTCATATGCTTGTTGTTTAAAATGATTAGCAAGCTGTATCCTTGACATTAATCTTTCTGTCTGAGATAGATCTAGTTTTTGGAAATGTTGAAAGTTTAATGCATTTTCTGTATTTGTAATAGAAGTATCCAATGGTAACATCTGGAAGTTCTTCATTGCTACATATGCTTTAGCCAAATTATTTTTACCCCAATCTTCTCCTAATGAATGTCTTGGTAAAGTATTCTGATCAAGCATGATAATAGTACCTAATTCATCTACTAGTATATCTGCAATTTGATTATTAACTATATTATATCCAATCTGGTATGGTTTCATTAAATCAATTAATGCAGTAGACTTTGTATTTCTATCTGAAAATACAGATCCTTCTACCGGAAGCTTACAACCATATAAAGTACTATCACCTTTAAATTGAAACTTAAGAGGACCTATATGGTTTTTATCTACACCAATATATATTGGTGAAAAACCTCCTGGATTGTTCATACCCCAAAAAGAAGGAATATTAGGACCAATCTTAATACCACCCCAAACTTCATTAATCCAAATCCAATCTATGTGCTCACCAAATACAATATTATCTTTTGTTTTATTTTTAAATAATCTTGTATCATAAATAGCTTTATCAATTATTTTATAATCTTCTGTTACTATTTCTGTAGTTACTTCTCCATTTTCAGCTACTTTAGTAAGGTGCCCAACTTTTTTCTGTGACTTCCAGTATCCTGTTGTTACTCTTAAAAGATATGCTGTACCTTGATCAAAATAATCTTCACTCTCAGATAGTATCTGATTTATAATATCTCCACCATCCATAACAGATCCTGCTACTGCAGTAGTATATTGTCTGTAAGCTAATGATGGCATATTAGTATTCCAATCATGAGATTTAGTGCCATCATAATAACTACCATCATTTTGGTAACCACCTACAATATATCCTCCAGATCTAATAGGATACACAGCTTCTAAAGCTTCTAACTGATCTTCAGTCATTATGTAACCATACTTATCTATAACATCAGCTACAGTAAGCATATCAATTTTACCAACCCAGTTACCTTCAGAGATATATCTATTATCAGGAGATTTATGATAAAATGTTACTACAGGATTCCAGAGTTCTACTAAATAGTCATCATCCATCATATGAAAATGCCAAAACTCTCTATCAGTAATGAGCATATCACGGAATCCTCTTTCTTCAAGTTCATCCATCTTAAATCTTTCAACATCTACTTTATGTTGATGTGTTGCCCATTCTTCAATCATAGATCTGTAATCTTTCTTAAAGAATTGTTCTATTTCAGGAAGAGTTTTTAGTTTCTCTGGATTAAGTTGTTCTTGTGCTTCTGGTGAAGCTAAATCTAAACCTTGTTCTAGTAAAGCTGCAGTAAGTTTTACTTGAGCATCTGCCATTAAGGTTTCTTCTACCATTTTCTGTTTCTGTTCAAGCATCTCATTATATGAAAACTCATCTACAGCACGGTATGTAAGTTTAGTAGATCTCTTAGCAAATTCAGCTACTAAAACATTAATTACATTTGGAATAATAGGATAGAACTTTAGTTCAAGAGCTGAAGCATCTTCCTTAGTTAATATTTCTACAATATCTCTATACTCATTATCTTCTTCAACAATATAATCTGTTTTATCTATAATACCTTTTGCAAGCTTATAGTTTTTCATTAATCTACGAGCATTTCTCCGGATTTGTTTTAGACCATTCCATTCTAACCAATCTAAATTCCAAGCTGCCCACTCTTCATTTTTATCAGTTTTAGGTATAAACTGCAAAGGTTGTATAATACTACCCATACGGTTCTGTTCTACCTTTGCTCCTTTTTTTATTTGTAACGCATTATATACTTGCATAACTTTTATTTAAAATTCTTAAAAGGAGATCTTTTAACTCCTTGCATTCCTTTATAATAAGATTTACCCATATGCCGGAACGGACTATTATTTAATTTAAACAAATTTTCTGACTTTTGCAAGTTTTTAGCTGCATCATCCATTATTGTTCTTTTAGAATATCCTCTATTTGATTGTTGTATTTTCATAAATGCAACTAATGCACAAAATGAAACTAGTCTATCCACGTTTACTCCATCAGCATATTCTCTCATTTCTTTTAACAACATGGGATCTGGTATACGTTCAATACCATATTTAGTTCTTACAATAGTACCATCTGTCTTTGTTTCAATATCTAATTCTTCTTTAGTATACTCTATGGCATAACTAAGAAGATGTGCTTTAAATAATGTACCTGTATTTTTCCAACCATATTCCTGAAATACATTTGCATTAGCACCTAAATCTTTTAAGAAAAGTATTTGACTTTTAGGTACTAAATATTTTTGTTTTTTTCTAGAAATCATATACTGTATAAATAGAGATATGTTATTTTCTATTACTGTCCATGCATTGTACCATTCAATTATTAATTCTAATTTTTGATGAGTTTTATTAATATCATCAAATCTACCACACCATGCAGCTACAATCTTATCTTGCTCTATATAGGTTTCTGTTTCTGTACCTGAAACTTTAGTTACTTCAACAGGAGCTTTCATTACATATATTGAACATAATGATTCTGAGGTAGTTGTCTTACCTTCAGACACAGGGTCAATAGATGCATAATACTGACCAAAAGTAGGATCTTTAATTGGTCTTTCCCATACAACAAGTACTCCTGTTTTATCTTCTGTTTTTTTAGAAATAGGAAATTCCATAATAGGTCTTTTATTAGTTTCTTTAACTATTGGTTTTCCATTTTCATCTGTCATAATATCTAAGAATTCATATGCATATTCTTTATCTAAAATCCTTCTTTCTTGTGCGGCTACAAGATGTGTAGGAAATACAGATACAGATCTATGATCAAAAGCTTCTTTAATATTTCTTGGGTGCTGAGATATCCTTAACTGATAATCTTCAGGACTTAGTTCTTTTTTCCACTGTTCAAATTGTTTCTCTAATGCCTCTAATGCTTCTTCTACAAGTGAATTACCATAGGAATCTATATAAGGAGGCATAGACCATTGTTCAGGAATAAATAAACCTGAGATACCTACAGTACCTTTTTCATCTATAAGATTTGTTTCTACAGCATATACATCCTTTGATAAAGGATTAAGAATCATATCTCTTAATGGATTACATTGTGATAAATCACCCACAGATCCTGCAGCTATAAACATACCTGTAGTTATTAAACCAGATCTCATTGCTGGTCTCATATACTCATATGTCTGATCCATCTTAGGAGCAATCCCAGCCTCTTCATGAAAAAAGTATTTTACCGGACCCCCTACACCATTTGTTGGATCTTTCTCAAATGACATACCTTGAATAGTACCTTTGAGACCAACTTCTGTTTTTCTATCTCCTTTTCTTACTTCAATCTTTTGTTGCCACATCATTACTTTTTGTGGATTCATTGGACGGTACCATGCAGTATGTTCATTTAAGAATGCTGCATATTCATCTAAAAATTTCCAAGAACCTTTTTCATTAATATAATCTTTAAGACTAGCTCCTATTTTTAGAGTAACACCTGGTTCAAACCATTGTTGATTTATAAGTTTACCCATATGGTAATAAGACGAAGCAATCTGACGTTTCTTTAAAATAGCAGAATGTTTATAATTTAACTCAGCTAGTAACTCATAGAGTGCTAAATGATATTGAGCATCTCTGATTTTAGCAAAGTCAAACTTCTGTTGTTCTTTATCAAAGATTGGTAAGAAGTTTAACCACATGTAATATTCTCTTGCAAGGAACCAAGTATTGTCATTATCTTTTACAATAATACCTTTTCTACACTTGGCTTTTTGGTCATCCCAATAATTTATAAAGTCTCTTGATTTGTACGGAGCTGTACAGTATACTCCATCTTTTTTAAACTTTGTTGATTCTGATATAAATACTTGGTTTGTAAGTTCATTAAAGTAATACTTACCGGGCTCTTTGAATACTCCAAAAATAAAGTTACTGAACTGTTCTCTGGATTCAAAACTTGTAGTTGTCCATTCTCCGTTTTCATAGGTTGGTATATCTTGATAAATTTCACTCATAATTATTGGTCATATGCTGTACCTATTCCACCCCTTACTCTAGAAGACTGTTCTTCTTGAAGATCTTTATAAGCTCCTTTAAAAGACTGTCTAATTGCTTCATAGTTTTTAGCTGCAGCAATAAGAGAATTTATATTACCATCTCTACCAGCAGTTATTGTTGTAATTTCCATATATCTTGCTAATCTATCTAACATAGATGCTATACCTTTATATGCTCTTGATGTTGGAGTTTCATACATTTTTTCACAAAACTTAAGAGCTATAAAAATTGTTTCATCTTCAGTAGAAAATTCAGCACCAATTTGTTGCAGTACTAAAGATTCTTTATCTACATCTGGAGTAAAGAAAAATGGATTAAGATCCGGATTAGGACAAGACATATAGAACAAATATAGATAGATCTTAAGATAATCATCTGGATATTCATCCATAACATCTTTAAGTGCTTTTAATGTATAGCAATGTTCTGTAGGAATTACTACTCCATTTTGAACATCAAATAATTTAGTTAAAATCATTTCTTTTTAATTTTGTCTCTATTATCACTAAGATAGTGAATTATTGCAAGTACTTCATCTACTAAATAAGGTACTAAAATTGGTATAACTTCTTTTACAATAGGTTCTCCATTCTCATCTAACTTACTTATTGGATACCCCCAGTTGTCTTCTTTTTCAACTTCAAATGTAATGTGATGTATAAATATTCTTCCAGGTTTTAATTTAGGATTATGTTTTAATATAATATACATATAAATACTCAGCTGTAATGCATAATGATAAAAATTACAATCATCTAAACTATCTACAGGCGGTGACATTTTTTCAGATTTACCATCCCAATCTACATAAGATTCTTTTTTAATTTCTTTATTAGTTTTGTAGTCAATGATATTTACTTTACCATTGACTACTTCAACTAAGTCTGATTGTCCACAAATACCTGCAGATCTTAAGTAGACCATATGTTCTGGATACACGCCTGGTTCTAATTTTTGTAAAGGAGATTTTTTAACTCCTTCTCTAATTTCAGAAGGTTTAAATACAGGAACTGTAACACCTTCTCTTTCTATTGAAGCTAAAGAACATAAATCTGTTTCTCTTTGATTATGATACCATGTACCAAGAGTAGTAGATCTATTAGATTCATTATTCCAAATTTGTTGAATAATAGTAGGATCCACACCAGACCATTTAGATTTTTTACTCTTACTTACTTTTTCAGCAACTTTTTTTGCATCAAAAGGTTTTTTAAAATGGGAAACAAGTGTGGTTACACTTATCCAATCAATGTTACTATCATCAAGACTTTTGTAACTATGATCATTTGCATTAAATACTATCATTTCTTAAGTTGTTCTATAGCAAGTATTGCTATGTTAAAATTTTCTATGTCCTCTGATCTTAACATACTGATCAGATTTTTTGCAGTATCAGAATCTATTTTATTTTTTTCCTCCATCCATTCTACAAACCCAACTGAGTTGTTTACTGCAAATGCATGTGAGATCATTTCTGCACCATTAATTCCGGTGTATAAATGAATCTGTCTTCCTTGAGCAGCCATCCCGTCTGTCATAAAAGATTCTAGTTCCGACCAATTCATGCATTATCAATTATAGATTCAGCTAATGTTCTTGATGATTCATCTTCAGACATCAACATCTTTCTGATATTAGTTACTTCTTCCTGAGTAAACTTACCCTCTATAGAAAGTATCTTCAGTCTTAGAAACTTGTTCTCTGTTTCCAGTTTAGTAATTCTATCTTCTATAACTTTTAAAGGACTTAACCATGGATCTTCTAGAACTGTGTTCATTCTACTAAATATTCCATCTGATGTGGTAGTCATAGTTTGTCCAGGAATAGTATTAATTACTTTAGTAGGGTCATTAACTAACATTCCAGCAGGATATATATTTGGATCTATATACATAATATTAATCTTTAAGGTTATCTAATTCATCTTCTTCATCTTCAGTAGCAATTGCTTCCCATTTACCTAATGGACACTCTGATGATAAAGATCTAGTTTTGAAATTTAGTGAACAACCACATTCATTACAACATGGTGCTGTACCTTTTACAGCACACTTCTTTCCTTTATGTTCACATTCATCACAGATAGAGTATCTTAGTCTTGCTATCTCTTCTACAGTCTCATCTCTGATAACACTATTAGTTATCCCTTCCAGAATCTGTTTCCGGTTTTGCCAAATTATTTTTAGTGTATTTTTCATCTTGAAATTGTTTTTTTCTATCTTCTTCTAAAACAAGTTTTTTTTCTATTTCTATCAACTGATCTAGTTTTTTTTCTAGTAAAGCTTTTTTATGATAGGCTCTAAATGTTTCAGTAGAATGGTTATCTATTAAATCTTTATAGTGTGGTATTGCTTTTTTTACTTTTGCTTGTTTTATTACAAAATGACCCAGTCCTTCTACATTTATTCTAGGTTCTTTTAAATCACTTAACGAAGATCTTATTTTTTTATAATAAAATTCAACTATTTGTTCAACCAATAAAATATCCTGATTTAATTCTTCAGATACTTGTTTATAAATAGTACTATGCTTCTTCGGTATCATTCTGACCTAGAAATTTATAATCTAATAATATAGTACCGTTAGTCTGAATTTTTAAATCAGGATTCAGCATTATAATTTTTTTATTAGTAGAATCTTTTACTACTAATTTATTTTTCTCAGCTTTATTTATACAGTTTCTTACAGTTTGAGGAGACTTAAATATCCAGTCTTCTTCTGAAGAAGCATCATAACAAAAATTTGTTAGTTCTATTGGTGAATTAAAACTAAGTAAAGTCAAGCAATCCAAATCAGAATCACTCACTGAAATATTGTTTATATAACAGTGAGTAAGTATCTGAAATTTTACAATATGCCATTTAGGCATTTTTACACGTTTCTGAACTTGATTGACTAAAGCCATGACTATTGCTTTCTTAGTTTTCTTTCTTTAGGTTGCTGTTCTTCTTCCTCTTCCATTTCAGATTCATCTTGAGGTGGTCCTTGTAACAACATTGCATATTGAATTTGATACTGGGTCTTTTTATACCTCTGCTCATTTATTTCAGCAAGTAATGTTTCATGTTTTAATTGAGCTTCTAGATACTCAATAGAATCTAAGTAAAATTCTAACATTTGTTTTTTTCTTTCAGCTAACTGTTCTACAGTTAATTCTTCTTCAGGATGTTGGTTTTCCATAATATATTAATTAAAGTTTACACAAATATATTAAAAAAGTTTAAACTAGATATATTTAAATAAAAAATCCAGGTATACAAAGTACCTGGATTTCTATAGTTTAGATATTATTATTTTTAATTTCTCATTCTACTTGCTATAGACTGACGATTTTTTTTACCACATCCTGCAGCACCTCTTCTCCACCTTCTTTTTGGTCTACCTTGAGCATCTGTAAATGTTTCGTAACATTCAGAATCATCCGTTCCAGAACTACCCATTGACATACCTAGTGCAGCTTTTTTTAATGCTTTTGGTTTTACACTACCATAAGACATTTTTTTAGTTGTACCACCTGTAGACATTTTTTTTATAGCTGGTTTTTTCATTACTGTTTTTTTAGTTGTTTTCATGGTTATCTATTTTTTAAAGTAAAGTTTAAAATAGTAATAAGATAAAACTCTCTAGATAAATCTAGTTCAAGAGTAAAAACATCTACACTAGATAATCTAAGTCTTATCATTATTTTATCCCATTGTTTTTGAGAGTTTTTCCAGTTATTTCTAAATTTCATGATCCTATCTCAAAATGCATCCAGTCATAATTCTTTTCTCTACCTAAGCTTATAAACCCATGTTTGTAGAATATATCTATCATAGCTTTATATTCAGGTCTTGCAAATCTAGCAGTCTTGCTTGTTTCTTTTAAAGTGTTTCTAGCAGGATCTAAATCAATAGCAATTCCCCAAGAATGTTTACTCCATGCAGAACCACCTCTCATCTTTCTGAAATTGAAACAACCACCAAATAGATCAATCCCTAGCTCTTTAATTCTAGGCAAACCATAAGTAGTAAGCAATTCTTTAAATACAGCTTCAAACTTAGGAGCAACTAACTTATGACATCTCATTCTAGTGACTGTCTCATCAGTATCCCATGCCAATCTCATTGGATATGGTAGTGTTAAAGTAACTAAGTAACCAGCACCAGTTTCATTTGGTGTACCATACTTTTTAGTTGTTTGTGCAGTAGTCAACATGTTACTCAGATTTTTTATTAAACTTTCTTACAAAGATTTTAGAAATAAAGTTTCCTACTTTTTTTAAGAATCCATTCTCTGCATCTACAGTAACTTTAGTACCTTCAGTATCTTTAGTTACATTGATATCTAGTTTCTTACTGTCATAAACAAACTCTTTTTTATTCTCATCTTTATTAAGAGTTGTTTTAACTTTTGGGGTTTCTACTTCTACATTTACTTTTTTACCCTCTTTTTTTGCTTTGATGCTTACTTTCTTAGTCTTAGCATTTACTTCAAAGTCTTCAATTTTCTTAGTTTTCTTTGTCATCTTTTTTTGTTTTAGTATCTTCTACTGTTAATTGTGATAATGTAGCAGCAGTAGTTGCTACTGTAGCTACATAGGTTGCTGTTGTTATTACTACAGCTGGTAATGTTACTGGTGCTGCAATTATAGCTCCTGCTACAGCACCTGTAATGATGGCCCACCTTTGTACTCTTTTCCAAAACTTAGGTGTTTTACCATTCCATCTTTCTTTAAGATTCTTCTCCATGGTTATCTATTTTAGGTTCATCTTTTACATGTTTTGCCAATGCTTTTAATATTGGCAAATGTTCAGTCCAACCTAATCTTTTAAAATTCTCTAGGTTAGACAATATCAAATTTAATAAAACATAATTATAAAACATACCA
>Ga0315905_10005005_pt1 | contig 13531 bp, 10 predicted proteins | sample LakEriMetagenome_5_FD_203522 | JGI IMG/M metagenome (GOLD analysis project Ga0315905, IMG submission 203522) | Freshwater fungal communities from buoy surface, Lake Erie, Ohio, United States - Buoy 4 MA121 | ecosystem: Environmental > Aquatic > Freshwater > Lake | place: USA: Lake Erie, Ohio... | reverse complement strand
CGCATCCAGGCCGGCTCTGATGCAACGACTGCACCGGGTTGGCCCGCCAATGTCACGGGTGTATTCGGCCAGTTCGATAACAGCGCGCCGCGCACCGGTGGCTATCAGCTAATGCCGCGGGATGCCGCAGACATTGAATCCCTGGGCGGCAGTGGATATGAGGGGTGGGCCGCCGGCTACGGCCTCACCGGGACAGCAGAGGAAGACGATGACCTCGACGGTGCCAGCAACCTCCTCGAATATGCCACCGGCAGCGTGCCGAACGACAATAAGTCGCTTCCCAACTATCTGCTGACACCCATCGGCCCCACTCTGACCGTCACCTGGGCCAAGGGGGCTGTCGCGGCGACGGATTCCTCGCTGACATGGATCGTGGAGGCATCCCCGACCATGGCAGCTGGTTCATGGACGACTGATGGCGTGCTCAATCTCCAGGATGGCGCCACCAGCATTTCTGCCGACTACGCCATCTCACCGGCCACGCCAAAAATCTTCCTCCGCCTGCGCGTCGTGCGCGCCCTCGCCGTGGCGGCGCAGTAGGAAAACTCCGTCAAAGCGGCCTGCGGATGTGCCAGTCTCCGGCACGCTCGCAGGCTGCCGCGGCGCGCAGCACGTCGCATTCCCCCAGCGGGCGGCCCAGCAGTTGCAGGCCAATCGGCAGTGCCGCATGTTCCGGTCCGGCCGATGTGAAGCCACAGGGAACCGAAATCCCACAGATGCCGGCGAGATTCGTCGCGATGGTGAAGATATCCGCCAGATACATCTTTAGCGGATCGCTGGCATTTTCGCCGATCTTAAAGGCAGGCGTCGGGCACACCGGGCTGGCGATGAGGTCCACCTCCTGGAAGGCATTCGCAAAGTCCTGCGCAATGAGGCGCCGGACTTTTTGCGCCTTGAGGTAATAGGCGTCGTAGTAGCCGCTGCTGAGCACATAGGTGCCGAGAATGATGCGGCGTTTCACCTCCGGGCCAAAGCCCTCCGCGCGTGAGCGGTCGTACATGTCCCGCAGGTCCGCCGGATTCTCACAGCGGTGGCCGTAGCGCACGGAGTCGAAGCGCGCGAGATTGGCCGAGGCCTCAGCCGTAGCGATGATGTAATAGGTGGCGATGGCGCTGGCTGTATTTGGCAGGGAGACTTCTTTGACTTCAGCGCCCTGACGCTGGAGTTCCTGCACGGCGGACTCCACGGCCTGGCGAACTTCGGCATCAATGCCGTCGATGAAGTATTCCTTCGGCAGGCCAATGCGCAGACCCTTTACGTCCTGCTGCAGGGCTGCTGTGAAGTCGGGTACCGGTGCATTCAGGGAAGTGGAGTCCCGGGGATCGTAGCCCGAGATGGCCTGCAGCAGCAGTGCTGCGTCCTCGACGGTCTTCGTCATCGGGCCGACCTGATCGAGAGAGGAGGCATAGGCGATGAGCCCGTAGCGGGAAACGCGTCCGTAGGTGGGCTTGAGGCCGACGATGTTGCAGAAGCTGGCCGGTTGGCGGATGGAGCCGCCGGTATCGCTGCCGAGAGAGGCGATGGCGGTGTGCGCGGCTACGGCGGCGGCCGAACCACCGCTGGAGCCGCCGGGCACGCGGCTCAGGTCCCACGGGTTGCGGGTGATTTGCAGCGCCGAATTCTCCGTGGAGGAACCCATGGCGAATTCATCCATGTTCACTTTGCCGTAAGGGATGGCTCCGGAGGCCTTGAGCTGCGCGATGCAGGTGGCGTCGTAAGGGGAGACATAGCCGCTGAGCATCCTGGAGCCGCAGGTGGCCGGCTGATCCTTCACATTCAGCACGTCCTTGATGGCAATGGGAATGCCGCCAAGCGGAGCGTCGAGGTTGACCGATTCCGCGGCTTTGAGCGCGGCTTCCGTGTCACGGTGAACATAGGCACCGATCGCACTGTCCGTGCCGGCAATGGCGGCATCGAGACTGCGGATGATATCGGCGGGGCAGATTTCGCGGCTCCGCAGGCGTTTGCGGAGTTCAGCGATAGTGAGGGTGTGCAGGCCTTCGGACATGGGGTTACTCCACTACTTTGGGAACGAGGAACTGTTCTCCGCTGCGGCGCGGAGCATTGCGGAGAGCGGCATCGATGCCGAAGCCTTCGCGGGCTGTGTCAGGGCGCGTTACGTCGAAGACTTCGTGCGGGTGCGCCGCGGGTTCCACGGCGGAAGTATCCACCGCGTCCAGCTGGCTCACATAGTGCAGAATGCGGTCGAGTTGCTGGCTGTAGGCAGCCTCCTCCTCCGGCGTCAGCCGCAGCCGCGCCAGATCCGCCGTTTTCTTCACATCAATGTGGGCAGGTTCGCTCATGGGCGAGCGTCATTCCACACCCCCCAGGGGGCATCAACCAGAAATCCCGCTCAGGGACGCAACTGCCAGCGGCAGCGCAGCAAGAAGCGGGCTGCTGCTGGCGGCGTGACGAGGCGGCACTGGTAGCGCTCTGTTTCACCGGTGACGGTCCGGCTTTCGATGGTCACGGCGGCATCCGTCCATGAGGTTCCGTCGCTGGAAGTCTGGATCGTGAAGGCGGCGTCGTCCGCACTGAGCGCCCGGGTGACATTGAGCACCCAGTCGCCACCGGCTTCGCGCTGCACTTCCGGGAGCCGGTCCAGAGCCGGTGCTGCCGGGTGACCGCCGGTGGCATATTCAAGGAAGGGCAGCAGGCCGTCGCGGTCGCTGTCTTCTGTGTCGGAAGTCACACCGGTCGCGGATTTCCATGCGGAGTAGCTGATCCCGTCACCGGCCAGCGGCGATGGCACAGTGTCGGGCGAGGCCCGCCAGTTGAGTGGCTGATTCAGGTCGGCTCCAGGCACCGGACGGATGAGCACGAGACTGCGGCCGGAGCCATCGGCCTCCTGCGGCCAGAGCCCCTGCGTGCCATAGGTGAAGCTCAGGATGACGCTGCCGGAGGCGGACCGCAGTTCCACCAGTTCACCGGTGTTGTTCAGCCGGTCGTTGACATATTCACCGGCGATGGCGGTGTAGGGAATGCCGGGGTGCCGCACCGAAAATCCGGCGCGGCTGCTCACCACGATGGTGCGGGCTCCGGGGGCGAGCGTCGTATTCAACGGGAAGGTAAAGTCGATGCCTGAGGTGAAGCGTGAGCCGGAGAGGTCGATGGTGCCCGCGGAGGCGTTCATCAGTTCGATAAACTCGAAGTCATCCGCATTGGTCAGACCCGCGAGTTCTTCACCGGGTGTGGGGTCTGCGGGATGATAGTGCATTTCCGTGACGACGAGACTGGTGGCCGCGGCGGGCGTTCCGGAGAAGTAGTAACCGGTGGACGGCGCACTCCAGAGAGCGCCGTTCCTGGCCCGGGCGGTGAGCAGCGAACTGCCGGTAATGCCCGCGGCACTGCCGCTGGTCAGGGTGAGCGCTGTGGGATTCACCGCGCCGCCGGGCAACCGGGGATCGCTGCCGTCGAGTGTGTAATAAATGGTGCCCTGAGTTGCGGTTAGGGTGACGCTGGCGGTTTGGCCGCCGGAGGGGGTGCGCAGTGGTCGTGGCACAAACTGGGCATCCAGCCACGCTGTGCGCTGGGTGAGCCAGTTGCGCATGATGTCCATTTCGTCGCTGAAGGTGGCCGTGGTCCCGGCATCCGGGCCGTCGCGCGGCGGGTAGGCTGTCCATTTGGCATAGTTGCGGACAGCGGCTTCACTGAGTTCCGTTTCAAACTGCGTCACGAGACCGGTGAGATTGGCGTTGGTGAGGACATTGTCGCGGAGCGAAAACCAGCGGTCGGTGTAAAGCTGCCAGAAGTCGGGATCGGTCCACAGGTATTTCCACCAGCCCCAGGTGAGGATGTCGGTGGCCGGCTGCGCGGCGCTCCAGCCTGTTGGGGAGGTGCTGCGGGTGTCCGAGGAACCCATGGTGCGGTCGAAATCCCAGATCGGCCCTGCCGTCAGTTTGCCCAGCCGCGGCTTGTGCATGTAGGTGCTCAGGCGGAAGCAGTCGGCGTTGGCGGCGAGGATGTTGAGCAGGCCGTGATCCACCCACGAGTCACGGTCGATGTAGTCGGTGTAGTGCAGCCCGGTGGCGGGATTGGTGCGGTTGGTTTGCACCACGGCATCCTCGAAGGCCTGCACGTAGTTCCGAATATAGGCCGACTGAGCCGCCGGGATGACGGGACCTGGTGAGGGCACTTCCTCCGGGTAGCCATAGTTCAGGCGGACTTCAGTGCCGAAGGGTTCGGTGAGCGGGAAGTTGCGCGAGGTGACCCAGCCGGAAGTGCCCGGGTCGAGCCGGTCCACTTTGACAATGTAGCCTCCGGTGAGGTCGTCCCCGCTGAGGTCATTCTTGTCGAGCCGCTCGACATTGATGCGATCGCCGCCGCGCTCCGGCTTTTCCATGATGGCATAGACGCCCATGTAGTCGCCGGGATAGTCGAGGGTGCCGTCGTTGGTATTGGCGAAGACTTCCACAAACCGCCAGCGCGGTGCCCAGCGGCCAATGCGGTTGCTGAACTCATACATGAACGGGTTCCGGATCATGCCGCGGTCGAAGTCGTAGTTGCTCTGCAGGATCCAGTCGGCTTCCGGAGCCAAGCCGAGCGGGGAAACCGGTGTGTCCTCACCGGCTTCGTCCCAGGCTTCGATGTTCATGGAATACTTGGGCCATCCGGCTGATGAGGACCCTCGCACGACCATCCGGCCGCGGGTGGCGATGGCCGGTGTGTTTGTTAGTACAGTGCGGTTTGCGCTGGCAGCACTGGGCTCGTAGAGAGTCCAGAACATGGGTGTATTCGCATTCGGTTTCCCGCTGCCAAACCCGTCCACCACGACCACTGGCAGATTGGAGGTGAATCCGGCGGCTCCGGAGCCCAGCTTGATGTAGGTTTCTGTATGGACGAGGCCGGGCGCAAAACCCGGAGCGGTTTCAATGGCCCGGGCACGCACCATGGTGGTGGTGGTGATGGTCAGCGGACCGGTGTAAAGTGTGGAGGCAGCCGTGGGCTCTGTGCGGTTCGTGGTGTAGCGGATCTGTGCGGTGGGCGATGCGGTGCTCAGGCTGAGGGTGACGGAGGCTCCGGCAAAGGTCTGGGACGGAATGCTGAAGATGACATCTCCCGCAGGGGCTCCGGGCGTGGTCGTGTTTGCTGCGCCGGGCGTCGGGACCTGGAAGGGTGCATAGCTGCCACCGGATGAGGGCAGGGTGAGGCCGAAAGACCAGTATTCCGGCACGGCGGGATAGGCGGGAGCCCAGGCGCGAACAATGGTGGCGCCGTCCGGTTGCACGAGGGCGAGGTATTCCCCCTCTTCGGCGAGGCGGAAGTTCGTGTGCAGTTCCTGACCGCTGTCGGCGCGGTTCTTGTTGGATGCGAAAACCACGAGATAACCACTGGCGGGAATGACCGTGGGCGTGGGGAAGCGCCACTTGTTGAGGCGGTCGTCATTGTCTGTTAGATAATAGCCGCCGATGTCGATCGCGGTGGGGGCGGGATTGTGCAGTTCGATCCAGTCCTCCGGTCCGCCATCCGCATCGCACAGCGGGTGGGGATCGTCGTTGTCGGTGGCGGCGACGAATTCATTGAGATAGACCGTGGCGGGAGTGAACGAACCGGTGGTGAAGGTGGCGGAGGAGGATGCCCACGCGCTGCCTGCGGAGTTGGTGGCACGGGCGCGGAAAAAGTAAGGCGTCTGCGCCGCGAGGTTCGTCACGAGGGTGGAGAAAGCCCCCGTCTGCAGGCCTAGGTCCACTGACCACGCCCATGCGGCGGGATTGGTGCCGCCATCAGCCGGGCCGTAGAAAATCGTGATCTCTGTGGGTGCATTCCCGGTGCTGGGCAGTTGGCCATGGAGGCGCGCCGAAAAGGCGTTGATCTCTGTAGGGCTTCCATTCTGCACCACTGGCAGGCTGGCCGTGGGAGTGGTGAAACTCGCAGTCGCGGGTGCCCACGCGCTGCCGCCTTCGTTCACCGCAAAGGCCCGGTGATAGTAAACCGTGCCGGCGCTCAGGCCGCCCAGGATCGCCGTCGCGCTGGTATCCACCCCGCCCAGCGAAACTTGCTGCTGCCATGACGCTGGATTGGTCCCGCCGTCAGCAGTGCCGTAATAAAGCGTGACCACCGGCGTGCGCCCGCCCGTGCTGGTCACGACGGCGCCTGGCTTTGCGGTCACAGTGGTCAGGTCGGTGGCCGGCAGATTGTTGATCACAGGAGGACCGGCCGGAGTGGCAAACTCCAGCGGCGCACTGGCCCAGTTCTCCCCGGCGGCGTTTTGGGCCCGGGTGGTAAAATAGTAGCGGGTGAATGGCTGCAGCCCGGTGAGTGTGGTAGAGAAGGTGCCGGTCTGTGTTCCCAGCGACAGGGACTGCTGCCAGTTCGCGGGAATGGCGCCGCCATTGGTCGTTCCGTAGTAAAGCGTGACGGTGGGGGTGCTGCTGCCCACGCGGGTGATGTTGCCGCCCACCGTGGCGCTGCTGCCCGTGATGCCGGTGGCGGCGGCATTCGCCACCAGCGGGGTGTTCACGTTGGTCTCGCGGTAGAAAATGATCTCCTGAATGCCCGAGTTGTTCGTTGCCCCGGTAGTCGCTGTGGCATCCAGACGCACATAACGCGCATTGATGGAACTGAAGGTCTGCGAGTAGCCCCACACAGTCGAGCCCGGCGTGAAGCTCAGAGTAGCCACCGGCGAAGCAAAAGTGGCGCTGTCGTCGTCGAAGATGAGGTTGAATGCCGTGGTGCGGTCCACGTTCGGGATGCGGTCGAAGAAGTCGAACCCGTTCACCGGCAAAATGCTGCCAAGATCGAAATCGACATACATCCCCGCCCCCAGACTGGCACAGGCGTATTCCAGACCACCGCCGCGTCCGGCGTCCCCATTCAGCGCATTGGCTGCGGCATAGCTGGCATTGAAGGGAGTGGCGCTGGCATAGGCCGTCACCGGCGAAATAACCGCGCTGCCGGCAGGGGAGTTGAGGAACCGCATTTCCGCCCCGCCAAGATTCTGAGAGGAACCCGTGGAGGTGGCGACCTCCCACCGGGCATAGCGTGCGGTGGTTTGAGCAAACGGTTTAACCGGTGCCGCAAGATTGGAGCCCGCCGCGCTGAAGGTAAAGACGGTATCAGCAGAGTCGAAGGTCGCGTCATTGCTCAGCACCAGGCGGTAGCTGCCGATGACGTCCACGGTATTGGGCCGCGTCATGAGCAGCATCCGGTCCATAGCCACCGGCGCGCCAAAGTCGAAGTGGATCCAGGTCCCGGTCGTTGTGGAGAACGCACTCCCGGCCCCTTTCGTCTGCGAGGCATAATCCGTGGTGTTGTTGTTATCGAACAGATTCGCCGGGACGAATGAAGTGCTGAACGGCGTCGCGGAGTTCGTGATCGCGGGAGCCGGAAGGACCGCGGCGCGTGTGCTGGATGTGAAGGCCAGCAACAGCCCTGAGGCCAACTGAAGAGCTGTTTTGGGGATGGGCGTCATGGGGAGGGGGGGGGCGCCAGCACAAAGTCTGCCGGTTTAAATGATGAAGAGAAAACAAAAAGCCTGGCCTTGTTTTTCCATTGAATCCAAGTTAGGCCTTTAGGAAGCGGACCGGCTTCCCTGTGAGCTTTGAGGGCGGGATGGCATTAGTTGACCGCAATGGAGGACCAGAGTGCCGGCGTAATAGCATCAAGAGAACCCGCGAGGCAGTCCTGCGTTGAGCATGCCACAGCGTGTTGCTACAGGATGGGGGGGGGCTGCTCAGGGAATCGGCCCTCGGCGATTTCCTGCTTGAGGCGGAGCTGGCCGCAGGCGGCGTCAATGTCGTGGCCTTTTTCGCGGCGGATGGTGGCGGGGACGCTGCCGCTTTCGAGGATGGCGAGGAAGGCGTCCTGGGTGAGGTCTGAGGGGCGCGTCCACGGTAGGCCCTCGACGGTGTTGTAGGGAATGAGGTTGACCTTGGCCTGAATGGAGCGGGCGCGGCGGGCGAGGGCGGCGGCGTGTTCGGGTTGGTCGTTGACGTCCTCGATGAGGATATACTCGAGCGTAATCTTCTGCTTCTTCCGGTCGCGGAAGTAGGCGAGGGCTTCCATGAGCACGTCGAGGGGATACTTGCGGTTCACGGGCATGATGCGCTCGCGCACTTCATCGGTGGCGCCGTGGAAGCTGATGGCAAGCCGCACGGGCAGGGGGAAGTCGGCGAGCTTTTTGATCTGCGGAGCCAGACCGCTGGTGCTGACGGTGATGTGGCGGGCGCCAATACCGATGCCCCATTCCGCCTGAATGATGCGGATGGCGCGGGTGACGCTGGTGAAGTTGGCGAGGGGCTCGCCCATGCCCATGAAGACGATGTTGTCGATGCGCTCGCCGCTGTGGGCTTCCACCTGGAGGACCTGCTCCACGATTTCGTCCGGACGGAGGTTGCGGGTGAACCCGGCGAGGCCGGAGGCGCAAAACTTGCAGTCGTAGGCGCAGCCGACCTGACTGCTCACGCAGATGGTCCGGCGGTCGCTCTGTTCGCCAAAGGCTGCGCGGTTCGCGGGGATGAGGACGCTTTCGACATAGCGTCCGTCGTGGAGGCGGAAGAGGAACTTCTGCGTGGTGTCCTTCGCGCCCTGCACTGCGGCGATGCGCATGGTGTGGAGCGGGTGCGTGGACTCCAGCCGGGTGCGCAGGGCTTTGCTCAGGCTCGTCATGTCCGCATAGGAGCGGGCGCGCTTTTGGAAAACCCACTCGAGGATTTGCTTCGCCCGGTAGCGGGGCTCACCCCACGACGCGAGTTCCGCCTCCAGCTCCTCAGGGAACATTCCGGTGAGGGCGGGGGCGCTGGCGGGGACAGTTAAAAGCTGGGCGGGTTCCACGGCGGGAGTGTGCATGAAGCCGGAGGCGGGGAAAGGCGAAATCGGGCGCAGTCTGTCAGACTTTTGCGCTGTCTTCGCCGGGAAGAACGGTGTCATTGGAAAAGAAAACGCCATCGCCAAATGCCGTGATGCATTGTGCGGAGTGCACCCAGCCATTGCGGTCGCGGTAGGTGATCAGATAAAGGCTGGTGTGGTTGTCGCGGTCGCTGAGGGAGGGTTCCTCTACTGTGGCGATGGTCAGTAGAGTAGCCCCCTGGGCGGCAAGGTGATTGCGGATGCGGCGGACACGGGAACTCCCTGCCATGAGCTTCTGAACAATATCGACCACATACAGGAACAGAATGCCGAGGACAATGATGTAGAACCAATCAACATTATTGCTGGGAGGGAATCTCATGGCGTGGCCCCAGAGGGAGCGGGGGGCGTGGCTTCTGCGGGCGCCGAAGGAGTCGGGAGGGCCTCGAACTTCCGGTCGGCGGGGACGGTTTTCCAGAGGGCTTCGAGCGAGGCGATGCGGTCTTTGGTGGCCGGGTGGGTGCTGAAGAATTCCAGAGCGCCTTCCATTTTGAGGCCGTTCTTTTCCTCCTCCTTCACGAGAGTGGCGAAGAAGTCGATCATGCCGCGCGGGTCGATGTCGGCATCGAGGAGATACTGCCAGCCGGTTTCATCGGCTTCGCGTTCAAAGTCGCGGCTGTATTTCTGATTCAGCAGTTCCGAAGCGCCGCCGACGATGCCTGACATATCGCCAAAGACCGCCTGGAGGATCACGGAGGTGCCGAGGCTGCTGACCATATTGCGCAGCGAGTGACGCCGGGTGATGTGGGCGATCTCATGGGCGAGTACGCCGGCCACTTCCTCCGGGCGCTGCGCCTTTTTGAGAAGTCCGGTGTGCACGACGATGTGGCCCCCGGGCATGGCGAAAGCGTTGATGGTGTCGTTCTCGATGATATGGAACTGGAATTCGTAGCGGGTGCCCTTGATGGCGGGGACGAGGCGTTTGGTAATGGACTCCAGCTGGGCGGTCATCGCGGGGTCCTCCACTTTCTTCGCCGTGGCCATGACCTGCTGATAGACGGCCTCCCCGATCTGTTTCTCGATGCCGACGGGGATCTTTCCTGCGATGCTGTCGCTGATGGCGGCGCGGTTCATCCAGAGGGCGGTGACGCCGGCGATGAAGAGCACGGTCATCACGATCATGGCCTTCACGGGCCACGGCCATTTCTTCGTCTGCCGGTGTTTACGGCGCGCGCCTTTGCCATACACGGGATGGGTGCGGATGGCGTCATCGCGGAGGAATCCGTGATCCGCGCAGAGAAAGGTCCAGTCCGGCAGCGCGGGATGACTGAGGAATGCCTGCTGACTGTTGAAGCCGCCAAAGCGGAGGTCCAGTCCGTCCAGCGGCAGCCGTAGCGTGGGGACACCGCCAGCATGGAAAACGAGACCACCGGCTTGCACGGCAATGCATCCATGCGCGCGGCCATCCGGCAGACTGTTGTTGTAGGCGGTGGCGGGCCAGGAGCGGGCGGGGGAATCGTCGGACCAGGTATTCATGCGCTACTGCATGGCATGAGGCGGGGCCGCACGCAATTGCACGCTACCAGGCGCCAAAAGCCGCCGCGGCAGCCGAGGGCTCGCCGGAAGCGGCAGGGCGGAACTGTTCCTTCATCTTACGGTGAATGGCCTCGTAGCGCTCGACCTGGGAGGAGTCGAGAAACACCAGCGCGCCGGTGCGCACGACTTCCATGGCGGCCACGATGCTGCGGCGCCGGGCGTTTTCCGCCGCAGTGAGCAGGGGCTGCACGCCGTTGAGGACTTTCCGCAGTTTCTCCTGCTGCTCAGGCTGGAGCTTGAGTTCGCTGGAGATGTGGCTGAGCGCGCGCTCCGTGAGAGAGACGGGGCTCTGGCGCTGCACTTTCAGCATCCGGTCGCGCTCCAGTTTCATGCCCAGGGCCACACCGGCCACGGCCCCGAGGAGGAACACAGCGACAACGAGCAGGCGGGTCATCCATTTCATAAGCGGGCGTCAGTTGAAGAGTTCCATGTCCCAGGCAGTGGAGCCGCCGGAGAACCAGGCGGTGAGGGTGTCCTCCATCTCCACGGCGGGACGGGTGGTGAGAAAGAGAAAAGCAAAGACGCCGGTGGCGGCGGCAAATCCGATGGTGGCGCGCAGCCAGGTGTGAAACCGGCTGACGGGGCCGGCGGCCGCCTGCTGCTGCTGACGGAGCACGGCGCCCATGCGCGTTTCGAAGGCGAGCGCCGCGCGGCTGGTATCCATGCGCTGCGCGGCCTGGCGGGCCTGGAGGAGGAGTTGGCTGAGTTCGTTGTCAGGCATGGGAGGGAATGCCGTCACGGCGGATTTGTTCAATGGCGGCGCGCAGACTGGCACGGGCGCGGTGGGCGCGGACTTTCACATTGCCCTCGCTCCAGCCGGTGAGGACGGACACCTCGCGCACGGTGCGGTCTTCCAGTTCCAGCAGTGTCAGCACGAGCTGCTCTTTCGGGGTGAGTTTGGTCAGGGCGTGCCGGACGAGGAGCAGCGCGTGGTTTTCCGCAGCCTCGGCAGGGGTGGCATCCCCCTCCAGAGCGCAATAATCGGGCAGGGCATCGCGGGAGACCTCCGTCTCACGCCGGCGGCGGTGACGGCGGAGGAAATCAAAGCAGGTGTGCACTGCGATTTTGGTCAGCCAGTGCTCAAACGGTGCCGTGCCGCGCCACGAGGCTATGCCGCGCCACACCCGGATGAAGACTTCCTGGGCGAGGTCTTCGAGTTCGTGATGATTGCGCGCATACTTCGCGGCCATGTTGAAGACACGGCCCTTATGCTTCGCGATGATCTCGCTGAAGGCATGGGCATTCCCGGCGCAGGCGGCCTGGACGAGCTGTTCGTCGGCACTCACTGCGTCTTTCATGCAGGTGACGGGCTGTTTCTTCGAGCGCGGAACAGCCGGGATGGGTGAGCCCAGAGCAATAGCGAGGAGCATGCAGAAAATGACACGTTTGTTTCTGGGACGCAGCCGCCAGGGTCAAAGGTTACAGTGTTTTCCCGCGGCAGCCGGCGCGAGCCGGGTGGTGCGGTATTCCTGCTGCGTGAGCCGCACGCCTTTCTGCTCCAGCAGGTCCACGACGCCGCCTTTTCCCGCGAGGTGGCCGCTGCCCACGAGCACCATCACCGTCGCGGTGCCGTCGAGATGCTTCTGGATCTCCGGAATCCACGCGGCATTCCGGTCATCAAGGAGGAGTTTCTTCACGCCGGGGAATTCGGCCATGCCCTCGTCCATCAGAGCGGCCAGCTGCGGGGCATCGCCTTCGTGCCAGGCGGCGAGGAGCTGCTTAATGCGATCACCGGCATTCTTTTCTTCATCGATGGCCTGCCGGATCATCTCCTCCTGGGTGGCGGCGTCGATTTTATCAAAGAGCCTGAGCTGCCCCGTGGGCGTCTCCAGCCCCAGTGACTGACGTTTCCCGAGGCGCTCCGTGAACCACGACTCCATGCCGCGCGACGTGCTGAAGCCAAGCCGCTCGTAGGTGAGCACGGAAATGCTGATGCCGGCCATCCAGGGCTTCATCGGCTGGAGGATGGCCGTGCTCATGCCGCTGCGGCCGCTCCAGGCCGTGAGGGCGTCCCACGTTTTCCCGCCCACGGTATCCTGAAGCGTCTTCCCCTCCGGCAGCCTTCCGGCGGCGACCATGGTCTGCCGGGTGGCGGGTTCATCCATCGCCCCCGGGGGCAGCTCCATGACGACCGTGGCGGCCTCCTCAAAAGCCTTCAAATAAGGCGCAGGCAGCGGGTAGTCGCTTTCGCGCAGCAGGTGGATGGAACCACAGAGCCAGACCGTGGCTTTGCCCCGCTCGGCCTTCCATACCATGCACTTCGTCGTGCGCTCCGGCCCACGCGGCACCTCATCGTCCGTCTCCGCTCCCCGCGGGATGAGCAGGAACGTGAGGGAAATAACCGTAAGGGTGATGCCGATGATGAGCGTCCTCATGCCCCGCAGTGTGACGCTGCCACGCCCCGCCGCCAGCGGAGAAAGTCCGTTCGCCATAGCTCAGCAGTGCACATTGAACGGGGGCGCGGCGACTTGGCAGCGCAGCCGGTTCGGACTGCGGCAGTCCAAAGGCCCCGCTTTCGCCCGGGAGAAGAGGAGGCGGACAGCTTTGTTGGCTTGCAATGGATCAGTTTTGCAGAATCTATGGCCGGCGCTCATGGATATTGAAGATTGGAGCCGGGATATAATTGCTTGAAAATTTTGAATAAGTCGCAACGGATTTTTGGACCAATTTTTTGTTAGCTGATGGTGTTTAAATCGGCCTCGAATTTTTCCGGGGTGAGGTAACCGAAGGAGGAGTGTTTGCGGTGAGTGTTGTAGGGGCTTCGATGAAGTCGAAGATCTCGGTCCGGGCGTCGCCCTCGTCAGCGAAGCAACCGCCTTGGAGCAACTCGCCCTTGAGCGTACCCATGAAGGACTCGGTCCAGGCATTGTGGCAGGGGTTGGCCCTCGCCGACATGCTTTGGACGGCACCATCCCGGGCCAGTATCGCGCGGTATTCCCCGCTGCCGTACTGACTGCCACGATCGCTGTGGAAGACGAGGCCAGCTCCGGGACGGCGCGTTTCCAGAGCCTGTTTCAATGCGTCGGAGACCAATCCGGCGCGCATGTGCGTGGCCAGCGACCAGCCGACGATGCGGCGGGTGCAGAGGTCGATGACGACGGCGAGGTAGAGCCATCCGGCGGCGGCGGAGAGGAAGGTGATGTCACCC
>Ga0315905_10005004_pt1 | contig 13532 bp, 24 predicted proteins | sample LakEriMetagenome_5_FD_203522 | JGI IMG/M metagenome (GOLD analysis project Ga0315905, IMG submission 203522) | Freshwater fungal communities from buoy surface, Lake Erie, Ohio, United States - Buoy 4 MA121 | ecosystem: Environmental > Aquatic > Freshwater > Lake | place: USA: Lake Erie, Ohio... | reverse complement strand
AAATTACACTTTAAATAAAAAAGTTGTTTATGGAGAATCTGGTTGGATTTTTAAATATGGAAACAATCATTTTCGTAAAGCATTACCACACGAAATACCGACAACTCAAACTTTTAAATCTGTTAAAAGTGCAAGTATTACAATACCATCTCATTTGGAACAAGATTATCAAGAATTAAAAGATTGTATTGGTGATTCAATAAGTAAATGGGAAATTAAAAGTAATCTACTACCTAAAATACCTATAATTAGAGTTGTTAGCCTATATCTATATGAATGTTCGTTTACTCTTGAAAAAAATTATTTACGTGTTAATGACGTTATTAATCTCGAAAATTATCAAGAGTTAATTGTAATTGATTATATAAAAGTAGGTGGAGTTCATCTTTATGCTTGCAGGTTACTTGACATAGAAGGAAAAATAGAGTCTAATCACTTAAAAACAGGTAGTTATGTAATTTTTAAAAACGTTTTAACAAAAACTAAATTAACTTACCAAGAGTATGATAAACCAAAAGGTTTAATTGTAAGGACAATAGAACCTAAACAAGTAAAACAAGAAGTAAAATTAATACCAATTATATTAAATAATCATTCACGTTTAAAATTAAAATAGCAATGGAAAATCAAGGAAAATTTGTACAAGCAGTATTAGTTGCAGCAGGTAAAACTCAAACAGATTTGTTAGTAGAACAAGCTATTGAGTTTGTAGAAAATGCTACAATAGACGTTCAAGCTGAAATTACTAATGTAGAGACATCTGTTTTACCTAAATTGAGATTGGATTTGAAAAGAGCTGAGAATGAATTAGCTAAAAAAGAAAAAGAGTTTGAAACTGTAAGATTCTCTATTCCAAAATGTAAAACAACACAAGGTTTGTTAGACGCAAGACATAACAAACAATTGGAAATTAATAGTCAAAAGTATAAAATAGAGCTTATTCATTCTGATATTAAAGAAGCAGAAAGACAATTAACTGAATTAAAAGTTGTATTGTCTGATTTACAAGCATAATTAATCTTCACCTCTTATTAGCAATAGTAAGAGGTTTTTTATTGTTTAAAACAAAACTTATAATACTATGAACAAAGAAATAGAAATTGACTTATCTAAGTTGTCAGACGAAGCTGTTGAAACATTAAACAAGTTTATGTTTGGTGGTATGGCTAAATTAGACACATTGTCTAAACAAGATGTATTTGCTATCAAAATGATTGATGGTAAGTTCAAAGATGTTACAAGACAAATAGTTGCTTTACCAGAAAAAGAGCAACAAAAAGAGTTTAGTAGATACTTTGCTATTATCTATCAACCTAAGATTGATAATAAGAAATTAAGTAGAATATTAAAAGACTATAATATTAACAAGAATGATTTTATTTCTGATGTTAATAATGCTATTATTCCAAACAATGAAGGTAAATCAGCAGACAATCTTAACGAAGTGTTTAATAAATACTTTGGCGTAGGAGAAGCATTAGACGATGAAATGATAGTGTTTGATGAAATTTGGAAGTACTTTGATTTTAAATCTAACGAATACACTTGTTTTACAAACTTTAAAAAGAAAATATCTAAATGACATTAGCAGGTAATCACATCATTAACATTTGCTTAAAGAGAACAGATGTTAATGATTCTTATTTAGAAAGATATGGTTGGTTCTTATTAAACTTTAAGAATCAAACTAAAAAAGCCTATCAATTAGGTAAACTTTCACAAGCAGACATAGCTCTTGCAGTTATGTCTTGTTTTAACAGATTCTTTGAGTCTGAATCTTCTTTTGAACAATCAGAAGAGTTTTTAATTATTTATAACTACATATTATCTTAATATTTATGCAATTGCAATCATTTATCGTAACAGCTAGAAAATCAGAAAAAACAGGTCAGACATCTTGGGCAGCAACAAATCTTTTAACAGGAGATAGAAGATTTGTAAGTAACAAATCTCTTCCAAAAGTAGAAGGAGATATTGTTGAATACAAAAACAGAAAACATCAAATTAGAACTATTGACCCAGAAGAAGCTACTGTAACTCTTTGGTTCAAAGAAGACCCTAAGAATGAATTACCTGATGATGTAATTACAGTATCAACAGCAGAACTTGACAAGATGATTTCTAATAGAGTTCAACCAAGAGAAACCAGTCTTTACGTTGGTAGATATGTAGAAAAACAAATTGGAGATAAAAAAGAACAATTTGTTGAGTTAGTAGCACCATTAGGTAAAACGTATATTGAAGATTTAAACAATAAAATCAACAAACACAGAAGGAGAAGATAGTATCTTCTTCTTTTTATTTCTATGAGAGAACAAGTAAAACTAGAAAACCTTAAATGGGTTACAACCCATGAAGAAGGATATGACCATTCAGAATATGCTATAATTGCTTTTGACTACATTAGAGTTAAATTGATTAAACACGTATTAGAATTTGGCGAGCAAGACGCAATTGACGAATACGTTTATTTTTTAGAGTTGTATTCAAGTTTTGATTTAAAACAAAATGATTACAATAGATTAAACGTGTTCATGGAATATAGTGAAATGGGTAAATTAACTATTGACGATGTACAAAATTTATTTAAAACTATTAATAAACTTAAAAACAATCATAAATCATGGCGGATAACACCAAACAATCCTATTCCTATGGCTTCTTAGAAATATTTTCATTTAATAAGCCAAAAAAGAAACCTGAAAAGACTATTGATGACCATTTAGTCAGTTTTCTTAAAGAGTTTTTAAAGATTAAAAAACAATCTGATTCAATAGAAGAAGTTTTAATGACTAAAGTTGTTGAATACAACGGTAAGAAATACGAAGTAAAAGTAAATATAGAACTAAATGAACAAGATAATTGACGGAGTAAACTATCAATATATTGATGGTTATAATAACAACAGAGTAACAGGTTATTTTAAATTAGAAATAAATGAAGTATTAGAACATGAAAATGGTAAAAATTATAAAGTTTATTTAAAGCAAAAAACAGTAACTTATTATAAAGGCAGTAATGGCTTATCTCTTTCTTTAGACCCTAATGCTGCGTTACAACACATTAAATCAACATCTAGTTTATTTAACTTAATTACTTATCAAAGGTTAAAAGAATTAGATAAAATTGATGAAAGAGTTAATTTATTGACTTGGCAAAGATGGGATAAAGAAAGACGTTGTATTAAATTAATTAATAAGTCTGAATACGAATATCTTATTAGTAGAGATGAATTACAAGGACATATTCAATACATTAGACACGATAAGCCTTTGTATAACAACCATGAACCATTTAATCATCCTAAATTAGGTATTGTTTATTACGAGTCTAATTACGTTTATGATTATCAACCTGACATGGATTTAAAAGGAAATGTAATAAATATTTCTGACGAAGTAGAAGTATTAGATTACGACAATCAGTCACTTGCTGTTAATTTAACAGTTCAAGCCATGCAACAGCTATTGCAAGAAACAAAAAATTAGCATAGCTTTGAGTTCTTAACCTATACTGTCCTTAGTTAAGGAATCAACAGTATAGGTTTAACTTAATGGAAATTTGATGAAATATGTAGTATTATTGTTATTATTTATTCCTTTTAATTGTTTTAACACAGGTATTAAATACTTTAAAGAAGAAATTGTAAGGTATTTTTACGATTATCATTTGATAATACTTGTCAATGCAATTAAAAAAAGAGAAGGTTTTAAGAATAAATTTTATATTCAAGACAATAGAAAAACTATTGGTTATGGTTTTCAATACAAAAACAAATGGATTAAAGAAAACCAACCTGTTGAATATTATGATAGTATTTTAGTTAATCACTATCTTAAAATATTTTCTAAGGAATTTGATAACTCTAATTTAAAACCATCGTTTAAATATAAAATGGTTTTTGTATCGTATGTATCTGGTAAAACAATTAAAGATGTTAGAAAAGGATTACAGCAGTTTAACGAGCTTAAACTCCATAGATATTATTAAAATGTTTGTAAATAAGCAATATGAAGACTTATATGAAATATTAGAAAGTAACGAGTATTTACCTACTAATAAACATTATAATCTTATTTACGATTTATTTAATATGAATTTTAAAAATGTTATCACTAAACACAATATTTTATGGACATTTTCTTAAAAGAATTAACCAGAATTGAAATTTTAAATGAGCAAATTGAACAATTATTTAACGAATTAAACTTAAATTTAAACTTTGACAATTATGAAAAAAATTAGTTTATTATTAGTATTAGTAGCAACTATGTTTAGTTGTTCACTAACAAGTACAGAAGAACCAGTTAAATTAATACCAGGTGTTTATGTAAAAGAGTTTACTGAAGGATGTGGAGACCTCGATGGTACTGATTGTAGAATACATACAGGAACATCAACTGTTTTATCTGACGGTATAACCATTGAAACAACAAGAATTGATGGAACACTATACACTTTTAAAACTACTGAAGGTTTAAAAAACAATCGTGCTGGAGATGAAGTAGGAGTTGTTCCTATTAATCCTACGCAATTTTATTATTACCATAAAGATAGAGCAAGAACAAGAAAAGAACATTATAAAATAAGAAGATAATGAAACAAATCCTATTAGCTGTTGTAATACTTTATTTAACTGGTTTGAGCTATGTGGCTTTTGAACCTGTAAGTCAATTCTATTTACAAGTAAAACAATTAGAAACACTTAATAGGATTGATTCGTTGAAAAAACAAAATGAAATATTGAAGAGTCGTGTTCAGTCGTTACAGATTGGGTACGACTCTTTGTATTTAGTAAATGTTGCTTTAGTAAAAGAAAACCAAGAACTTGTTAGAGATAATGTTAAAACAGAAGGTACTTGGTTGAAAATTATTATTAGTATTATACTATTATTTGCATTTATAACCCTATACAAATCCTATGAACGTAACAACATTTAGTCAAAACTTTTCAAGAGTCATTAAAGTAATAGGTTCTACTCCTTTTATTATTTTAGTGTCATTACCGTCATTAGTCTTTATCGGATTCAACATCTATTTTACTACAAACATTATCAGCTTGATTATTAACTCATTAGAGTTAGCAAGTTTGTTTGGTAAAATGGTGAGAGGTTTTATTTATTTATCTACTACTTTGTTGATTATGTATCCTTTGTTGGAAACATTGTTTAGAACAACAGGAGGTACTGTAAGTAAAGCAGAAGAATCTTATCTTAAATTGTTTGATAGAGTTGCCATTGCTTTGTTAATAGTTACTGCTGGTTTGTATTTATCTTGTTGGTTAGGATTAATTGGAACAGGAATACAAGTAGATGTAATGAAACCAAAACCTAATTTAAGTAGCTTTGAGTCGTTTATAAACTTATTTTTTTCAATAGAAGTAGTCGATTCTAAAAGAGATATTACTTTCATTGAAGGTATTATTGGTTTATCTGTATTTGGATTCATTTATTTCACTGATAAAGCTGCTGGTATTTGTTTGATTACAATGAAAGATATTTTATTTCCTGATATAGTTCCAGCTAAAAAAGGACATGATAAAATCAACGATAAACAAGATGAAGCTATTATAGCAGAATTTAAGAAGAAAAGAGATGAGGTTAGAACTCTTCTAAATAAATCTGATATAGACCAATCTGATTTTAACAAAGCTAAGGGTATGACTGGTAACTTAAAGTCATACACGACAAAAGTATTTGAAGATTCTAATAAAAATTTCATTGCTACTGAAGTTAGAGAATTAGAAAAGCTATTGAAGGAGAAAGAAAATGAGGTAAAGTAGATAAGGAAGAGGTTGTAAAGACCTCTTCCTTTACTTCTATTGCAAGAGTCTTTAAATTCTGTATAGATGAGTTTCAATGTAGCGGAGAAGACTTAAAGAATAATATTGTATCTGATAAAGATAGAGATTATTTAATAAGTCTTTATGAAGCTATGACTGATTACGCTAATAATGGTAATGAGGAAATGGAATCTGATGTACTACAAGAAATAAAAGACTTTTTAGTTGAAAAGGGTGTAATTAAATATTCTAAGTTTGAGCAAATCTCTAATCCAGACGAACACATGATAGAATTTATTGCTCAATTTTTGTATAATAAGTTTGGTATTTATAAAGAAAAAATAACTTCTTTAACACCAGAAAGTAGAACTGAGTTAATACAGGCTTATGAATTATATGCAAAAGGTAATAATTCAAGATTAGAGTCGTTTTTAAAGAAACAAGGATTAATTATATCCAATAATGTTGTATCATACAATATGATTCAAGACATTGCTAAGATGATTTGGAAGTATAGTATGTACAATGATGAAAACTATGACGTAAAAGGTATTCAAGAGTTTATTGTTACTGATATTTATGGAATGGTAACAGACGGTGAGGTAGTAGCTGGTAAACCTTTGGAAGAATGGATTGTTGAAATACACGAATCTTTTGATGATGAATTTGACCCAATACAACAATCAAAGAAAGAAAGGCTTGTAATGTCATTGTGTCATAAAATAGGTATAATACCTACAAATGTTTACAATGATTACTTATCTTATTTTCAAGACGAAGTGAAAATGATGTATTAATGATTTATTTAATATCAAAAACAGAAACATTGTTTAATTCAAGTAATTATTCAGTGTCTTCTGTTTCTGATATGTATGAGTATTTTAAAGATAAAAATGAAATACAATTAGATACAGAAACAGAAGGATTAGATTGCCATACAAAAAAAATAATAACAATTCAATTAGGAGATTATGAAAATCAATATGTTATAGATTTTCAATCTTTATCTGCAAATGAATTTAAAGTAGTTAAAAGTCTTATAGAAGAAAAAGATTGTTTATTACACAATTCTAAATTTGATGTTAAGTTTTTATGGGCTAACAATATACATAAGTTTAAAGGTATTTACGACACAATGTTAGCGGAAATAATACTTAATATGGGTAAAGATGTTGAAGATGGTTTTTATTCATTAGAAAAGTTATGTAAAAGATACTGTAACATTAAATTAGATAAATCTGTTAGAAAAGATTTTAAATTAAATGATAAAGGTATTTTATATGCAGCCAGTGATGTTAAACATTTATCTCAAATAAAAGAACAACAATTAACTAAGTTAAAAGAACTTAACTTATGTAATGATGACATATATGACATAAACACTGTTCTTGGTTTAGAGAATACAGTTATGTTTGCTTATGCAATGATTGAATATAACGGTATGTTGTTAGATACTAAAAAATGGAACAATATTATTAAACTTTGTAATGACAATGTTGAATCTATTAAAGCTAAACTAATTGATTATATTTGGGAAAATGAGTCTTTAACAAAATATAGGCATTTAGAACAATCTTTGTTTTCCGAACCTAAGAAATCAACTAAACTTAATTTTAGTTCTTCTCAACAAAAACTGGAATTGTTAAAGTTGATTATACCTAACATAGAAAACACTTCTGAAAGAGAGTTATCTAAATACAAAAACAAACACATATTTGTTAAATATTTAATTGAATATTCAAAAGCAAATAAACTATTGACAGCATTTGCTGAGTCTTTACCAAAAGAGATAAATCCTAAAACTAAAAGAATACATACTAATTTTTGGCAGATTCTTAACACAGGAAGAGTAAGTTGTTCTGAACCTAATCTACAACAAATCCCTTCTAAAACTGATATAGGTAAAGAAATGAGAGAATCTTTTGTAGCTGGTGAAAGTAAATCTATTGTTGGAGGAGACTACTCTGGTTGTGAACTTAGAATAATAGCTGAATTTAGTCAAGACCCTATTTGGGTAAATGCTTTTCTTGAAGATAAAGATTTACATTCTGAATTAGCTTGTAAAACATTTGATATTGATATATCAGAAGTTAAAAATCCTACTCCTTTTAAACAGGATATTAAATACAGAGATATTCAAAAGACAATTAATTTTGGTTTAGCTTATGGAATGTCTGAGTTTAAACTTGCTGATACGATTGAAGTGACTACTGATAAAGCAAAAGAAATTATTAATAAGTTTTTTTCAGTTGTTCCTAATGTTTCTAAGTTTTTATCAGGTCTCGGTAATTTAGGTAAACAAAGAGGTTATATAAAAACTCCAAAACCTTATTCAAGAATACGCTGGTTTAGTAATTGGTCAGAAGATGCCGACTTTAAAACACTTGGTGAAATAGAAAGAGCCAGTAAAAACACACCAATCCAAGGAGGTAATGCTGATTTAACTAAATTAGCTACAATTTACATTTACAATTATATTATAGATAATAAACTTTGGATTCCTAACCAAGTAGATAAACTAAAAATAATTCATCAGGTACATGATGAAATACAGACAGAAGTAGACGATGAGTTTGCAGAAGAATGGAAAGAAAAAATGAATGAGTTAATGCTTGAAGCAGGTAAAGTAATTATAAAAACAATACCTATGAAAGTAGATTGTAAAATTTCTAAATGTTGGTCAAAATAATGAAAGCAACAATAATAATCCTAGCATTTCTATTAGGCTTTGTAACTACTGAATACTACAAATTGTATTTAGAAAACAAGCATTTAAGATTTCAATTAAAGGAATATCAAATAATAGACAGTCTATATAATGAGAGAATACAACAAATTTATCCTCATGGGCTTCTTAATGAGCCTATTTATGATGTGGATACTGTTAATTCTTAATGTAAGAGTTAATAGTAATTTATTATTAGTAGTTTTAGTTTTAACAATAATCAGTTTTATTTATGAAGCCTTTAATCTTAATCGTTTTGATGACGATAAGTAGTTTTTCTTATAGTCAGGATAATCCTACATTTAGAATAGGTACAGAAAAAAACAGAAATCAGTTTATAGATAACTGTATTAAACATAATTACGATTTTAAAGTAATTAGTTTTTATGAATATATTGTTACAATTGATAAATACAAAACTCAACATTATTGGTTTGATGCTAACCAAAATTTAGTAAAATCTGAAATAAAAATTACAGGTGATGCTGGGATTTTAATGGGATATTGCAAAGATTTTATAGAAGCAGGTATTAAAGTACAAAACGTAAGGTTTGATTGCATAGACAGTTGTAAAATAATTTTTTGTTTTGACTCAGATGATTTTAGACAGTAGAGATGAGTGGCAAGAACTTGCTTACAAGGCTTGGTATAATAATAAAGGAAATGGTCTTATCGAAGCTGTAACAGGCTCTGGTAAGACTATTTTGTCTTTTAGATGTTTAGACGAATTAGCTAATTCAACTAAATTTGAGTTTAAATCTTTTATTGTTATAGTTCATAATATAGCAATGAAACAGCAATGGGAAACTAAACTTAAAGAACAAGGATATAAACAAGACTATAAAGTAATTGTTATTAATACAGCTTGTAAAAACAAATACGAAACTGATTTTGTCATATACGATGAGATAGATTGTTATTTAGGAGACGTTAGGTTTAAAGTTTTTGATAATATTAAGACTAAGTTTATGATAGGATTAAGTGGTACTTTGTTAAGAACTGAAAAGTTTAATAAACTTTATGCTAAATATAAGATTGTATATACTTATCCTATTAATGAAGCTATTGAAAAGAAAGCTGTATCTGATTTAACTGTTTATAATTTAGCTATACAAGCAACAGAAGAAGATGAGATGATGTTTAAGAGGTGGAGAAATGAATACGATAAGTACATACATTTCTTTGACAATGATTATACTTTGGTTACTAAGTGTTTACCGAATCAAAATGAAAAGTCTAACTATATAGCAGCTAATACAAGGTTAAACTTAGCAAAAGAAGCTAATGTAGATGAAAAAGTAATTCTTGGTTACGCAGTAGCAATTAATAAAATAGTTGCAGAGAGGAAAAGGTATTTAGACACTTATCCTACTAAAATCAATATTGCTATTCAACTAATAGAGAAGTTTAAAGATAAGAAGATAATTACTTTTAGTCAATTAACTGAAATATCAGATAATCTTGGAGAATTGACTAATAGTCCTGTAATACATTCTAAGATGACGACAGAAGAAATATCTACTAACTTTAATTTATTTGTTAATAACAAGATTAGGTGTTTACATTCTGTAAAGAAGCTACAAAGAGGATTAGATGTTCCTGATTCTTCTTTTGGTATTGTAGTAAATTTTGATTCTTCAACAGCAACTACGGAACAGATTGTAGGAAGGTTTATTAGAAAATCAGACGGAAAAGCAAAAGGGATTGTTGTTTTTATCTATTTAAAATCAAAGTTTACAAGTCAAGATGAAAAGTGGTTAAAGAAAGCCCAAGCAAGATTGACTGAAAGAGTAGGAGGTAAAATCAAATATATCAACACCATAGAAGAAATATGTTAGCAATAGTTACAATACAAGCAAAAGACTTTATAGAAACTGTAAAAATAGATTTACGATTAGAAAAGTCTGTGATAGTAATAAACGACTATAAATTTATAGATTGTGAATTGCTAATGATAGATGAATTAATTACAATTAAATGTTGGATGATAACTAATAATCAATACAAACCATGCGTATTAAAATGTCAAATAATTTAATGTTTGCTTTATTTGCTTTACTATTATTGATTCTTTGTTTATTTGGTCTGTATATGACTAATGAAGCAATAGATAAAATAGAAAGGAAAATAGAACACATACATCAACAACAGGATAGTTTATCAAATGGAATTAGAAGAATTAAAACAAAAGATTAAGTCGCAATTAGGTAAAGAGTTAATTGAAGAAACTAAGATTGACTTTTTACATAAATTAGTAGAAACAGCAGTAAATGAGGATATATCTGTAACAGATGTTGTGTATATGCTTTGTAGTCAGGTCGATATGAAACTGTGTTGGCAATTAAGTAATCATAAAGACTTTACAAAGAAAAATGCTAAGAGATTGAGTGATAAGAAGTTAATTGTTAATAACGTCAATAAACATATAGAATATGACGATTTAATACTATCTGAAAGAGGTGTAACTATTACAGAAAAACTGTTAGGATTTAGTTATAGTGACAATTTAGAATTAGCAGAAGAGTTTATAGAAACGTATCCAAGTGAACACGTAGGAGATAAAAGATTGTTTTTGAAGAAGATAAGCAACAGAGATTTACTTTGTAGAAACTATGTTAAATCAATTACAAAAGAAGCTGAAAAGAGTAATAAGTTAGTAATAGACTATCATAAAGAAGTAATTGAAAAGATTAAGCAAAACAAGAGTAGTATTAACGTAAACATCAACAGTTTTGTTGAAGGAATGAATTGGAAAGATTTGAAAATAGTATCTAAAATTAATAATACGCAAATAGGATGAAAATACTTAAAAGTGTTAGTCAAGCTAAGATAATTGAAGATACTAAGAAATACATAGACGATAGGAGAAAAGGTCTTATACCGTCTTTAAAGACTAAATTCAAGAACTTTAACGAAAGAACTATGAATGGTATTGAATTAAATACTATTCTAAATATATCTGCAATGTCAGGTTGCGGTAAGTCGTTGATAGCTAAGGAAATAAGAAACAGTATTCACAGATTAAACAAGAATCTTAAATTCAAACATTATTGTTTCAATTTTGAGTTGTTGGCAATACATCAAATTGGTAGAACTATTACGGCTGATAAACACATTAGTCTTAGAAAGCTATATTCTGTTGATGAATCATTACAAGATGTTCAATATGAAGAGATTGTAAAGTATGCAGATATGTTAGCTAAGATGCCTATTACGTATTTTGAATCAGCAGGTACTCCTCAATTAATACTTGACACTATTAAATATCATTATGAAAGAGATTGTCAAAAGGATAATCATTGTATGATAGTTGAAATAGACCATGTTTTGTTAATGAGAGATGAGTCCAGTCTTGGTGATAAAGCTAAAATAGATGCTTTAATGCTTGGTTTAATTGATTTAAAGAAACAAATAAGTGAATCAGGAGGATATTGTGTGTTTATTGTTCTTAGTCAATTAAATAGAGAAATTAAATCTAACGATAGAAAGTTTACACCAGAAGGTCATTTTCCTTTAACAAGTGATATTATGGCGAGTTCTTTTATAGAACAAGCTAGTGATTATATCATTGTTAATCATATTCCTGCTAAACTGAACTTAGCTGAATACGGTGAAGGAAAATATCCAACTATATACTATCAAGAGACTAAATCAGGTGCTATAAAGAAGCAATTTAATTATATGCACTTGTTAAAGAATAGAAGTGGTGTTCCAGATTTAGTTTTTCCTATGTATAACAACTTTGAATATTTTGCAATAGATGAAATAGATAGAGAAACATTTAGTTTATATCTGGAAGAATTTAATCAAACTGGTAAAGTAACTATTAATAATAATAGTTAGTTTTGTTGTAACAAAACTTTGTTACGTATAATTTAAAACAAACTTATGAAATACTATATAAAAAAATTAATATACAATGTTCCTTTTGCTTTTCATAAAGTTTTTAATCGTGAAGAACATTTAGATAAAATTACAACAACTTGTTCTATAACAATAGGATTTACAGATTTTAATACTGATTATGAAAAAGTAGTATTAGGAGATGTTTATTATTACGAAAACAATGATTTTAAAAATCTTAAAATTATTAGGATTGATGAAACAGGTACTTTTGCTAAAAGTGAAATCTTGCAAAGCCTGTTAATGAGAATTAAACACCAATTTCATTTTGAATTAAATGAAATGCAACTTTTAAAACTTAAACGTAAAGGTTGGTTACAAACAGGTCAAGATAATAAAACTAGAAATGATTTTGCTATATACGATTTAACGTATTTAACTTATCCAGATAAGTTGTCTGTTAATGAATACTTAGAATTAAAATCTATTTATCAATATATTAAATCTTTTGGTAAACACCCGTATTTATCATGGTACAGGCAATATTTCTTTATGGGTTCATTAACTGAATATTATTTGAATAATTGTGATTACCAAGCAAACATTGATTTTATCAATAAAATAAACAAAGCTATGAAGTTATAGCTAACTATTTGAATATATTGAATAAAAGATTAGAAAATTATGGCAAATTTTGTATTACCAACGCAGAAGACACCGCCAGTAGCAATCAGTCCAAAAGAGTTAATTATTTACAGCAAGCCTAAAACAGGTAAAACATCTGCATTAGCAATGTTAGATAATGCTTTGATAATTGATTTAGAAGAAGGTACTGATTATGTAGAGGCTTTAAAAGTAAAATGTAGTTCAGTAGAAGAAATTAGAGAATTGTGTCGAGAGATAATTAAGGCTAAAAAACCTTATAAATATATTGTTTTAGATACAGTTACAAAACTTGAAGATATGGTTTTACCATACGCAAAAGAATTGTATCGTAAAACAGCAATGGGTAAAAACTTTGACTATGAAACAGTAAGAGAAAACGGTAAAGATGTACAAAAAGATAAAAATAGTCAAACTGTACTTCATTTACCTAATGGTGCAGGTTATCAATATTTGAGAGAGGCTTTATTTGAAGTGCTTAGTTGGATTAGAAGATGTGCTGATAGAATTGTTTTATTA
>Ga0315905_10005002_pt1 | contig 13533 bp, 10 predicted proteins | sample LakEriMetagenome_5_FD_203522 | JGI IMG/M metagenome (GOLD analysis project Ga0315905, IMG submission 203522) | Freshwater fungal communities from buoy surface, Lake Erie, Ohio, United States - Buoy 4 MA121 | ecosystem: Environmental > Aquatic > Freshwater > Lake | place: USA: Lake Erie, Ohio... | reverse complement strand
TGTTCAAAGAACCACATCACCATCGCCCCATGGAGCACCGATGTTCTCGATGCATTCCGCGACAAGATGGATCATCTGAAGGTAAATAAGAAGACCATTGTGATTCCAAGTGATTGGAAGGTCGAGGAGAAGTTAATCCTCGACATGGTCAAGGCAAGGATTGCAGAGACTAAGTAGCTACTTTATCTGAGCAAAGGCTGCATCAAAGAGCTGAGCAAAGCGCAAGGATTGTGATAGCGGCATGACCCAATCCCTGCCACCCATAGCCTTACGTGCAAAGTTATCGGCCATGATTTGATAGGGATCCACCGGACCAAAGTGCTCAATGGAGACCTTGCCATCAATGGTGACCTCAAGCTTGCTATCTGCATGCCGTGAGTTAAAGACGTTATCTCCCAGCATGCGGGCTACGCCCTTGTCTCCTTCAACAATGAGCCAACTTGTCTCAGGGATATTGCATGATGTCACCGTCTCACACACAGTATTACCCAGCGTGTAATTCACACGCGTTGTCTCATCCACACCACCTGAGTGGCGAACTGATTGCACACGCAAATCTGTGACGGCAGGAAAGTCCATCAACCACAGAGGTGCCACTGTCGAATACGGCCCCAAGTCATACAAGATTCCTCCACCAATAGTGGGATCAAGGCGAATATTGCCGCCATCAAGGCCATCGTATGTAAAGCACGAGCGAATTCTCTTAATCGCACCCAACTGCCCAGAGCGCACAATCTCTTCAATGCGTTGCGTGCGCGGATGCCATCTATTCCACGATGCCTCAACAAAGAGAACTCCAGCAGCCTCTGCCACAGCAATCGCCTCTTGCACCTCAAGTGCGCTCATTCCCAGCGGCTTCTCACATAAGACATGCTTACCCGCCTTCATCGCTCTAATGGCCACAGGCAAATGAAAAGCATTAGGCAAAGAGATATAGACACCATCAACATTAGGGTCTGCAAATAACTGGTCGTAATCTGTGTAGATCTTCCCCGTTGGAGAGATCGTCATTGCTCTATCTGCATCGCGGGATGCAACTGCATAAATCTCACCCACATTAGAGCGTGAGATAGCTGGATAGAGCGCCTTCTTGGCAATCATTCCAGCCCCGACAAAGCCCCATTTAAATGTAGTCATGGGCAAACCTTAGGGTCTAGATCCTCAAACCGGCAAAGTCACTAGTGTCAAGAGTGGCGTCATAGTTAGACCGGAGGTGAGGACGAGAATCGAACTCGCAGCTTGCTGATGGCGAATCAACATGTGTTACCACTACACCACCCCACCCCGGCGCGCGAATAGTGACTTTAAAGCTCTTACTAGAAATAGAAAATTGGTTTGTATGTGTACAACTTTCAAAAGTGAAAAAGCGGGCTCCGAAGAACCCGCCTTTTATCCCCACCTCCAATGACAATTCGCCTTGTAATTCAGGTTAGCCAACCTAGCGAATAGGCATGAAATAAATTTATCATAACCTTAATTCATTTCACTTACCCGGTGTGATCAATATGCATCAACCAATTACTGTCTGTATCGACAAGAGAAATATGTTAGAAAATAACTTCGATTCATTTGAAAATAGAAATCTCACTCCATAAAGTTCTCATACATCTGAAAGTCGTCGCACGGATGTGACTATTTAAACTGAGCTGCTGGCGTGGTTAACCAGCCCCAGAGTTGAGGCAACGTCACTCAACTAGTGAGGTTTTGAAAATAGATAGTCTGAAGCGGGGAAGAGAGTTTCACTCTGATCCACCAGACGTGGTGTTGGAACCAACGGCAGGTCCTAGCAAGTGGCGCGTATTCGAGTCAGGTCATGAGCTAGGCCTTGTCGGTTCACACAATGTCACTGCCAGTCACTACCCTTATCCACATGGGCTGGATAGCAAACCTCAAAGCAAAGCGCGCTAATCGTGCTGCCACCAATGAATACAACCGTCTGCATGAGATCTGGCAAGAAGATGTCCAATCACTGAACAAATTGATCACCGTCTTTACAGCAGCCTCCAAAGGTGAAGATTCAGTACCCAACACACTGATGCAACAAAAGGGTGAACACACACTCTGGTCTGCTTCAGGCATCTTCCATGAGACAGGTCGCACACCTTCCTCCTATGTCGGAGGCTCCTCCGGTGTCAGCATCCCCGTAGGCGGAGGAATTCGCTTTCGCGTCGGCGCCATGAAAGGCCAAGTCGTTCCCGGCATCGAACTCCAAGTAGATAAAGATCAAGGAGTCGTCATGCTCACCACCGAACGCCTTATCTTCACCGGCCCCATCAAGACTCAAGAGTGGAACTTCGACAAACTCTTAATGCTCTCCACCAACGAAGATGAATCCGATTACTTCATCAGCGTCTCAAATCGCCAGAAGACATCGGGTGTGCGCTTTGCACCTGCAACAGGCAGAGAATTCAATAGGTTCTTAGGATCTGCAACATCAGCTCATGAACATGGCTATGCAGAAGTCCTTGAGGAGCTGAAGAAGATGCAGAAAGAAGTACTGGTACTAGAGCCAAAGCTCACTCAACCGTCAGCGCAATCCTCACTCCAATAAGGGGCTGAGGTGAATCGGTATCAAAGCCGATCCTCACAGGTACTTCATAGACACTCTTGCCACTCTTCTTCACCATCTCTGTCACAGCAGGTGAATCAAACTTAGGTATATATCCCACCTGTATACCCTCAACAAGAACCTTCACAGCAGTTGGATCAAACTCATTTGTAGGCTCTGGCTCAAGAATTGCTATCCCATAGATTTCACCAATAGAGAATGCATTATGAGATCTCACAAGTGCCATTAAGTGATCTCTCTGAAAGCTCTCCCCCACAACGTCATAGTTGTAATCGACCCCATCGGGTGCTGATTCACTGGATGAAGAACTAACGACTCCTTCAGGTCCATGAATGGAGTCAGCTGCCTGGCGGATGAAGTCAGGGCGGGCCTTCACTGATGTGCTCTTTGCAGACCTACGAATGACTAAGAGCAAGATGATGAGGGCTGGAAGGAGGAAGGGGAGGATGGAGTTCAAAAAATTAACCCACGTTCCCTTTTACAGCCATCCAAGTCACGAGTTTGACTTGATTTTCGGAGACGATTTCAAGCGGTGTAGGAGGTTCTGGTTTTTGAATTCCTGCAGCTTCGATTTCTTCCTTAACAGCAAGAATTCGCTCCTTTTCACTGCCCGTGAGCGATAGAGCTGTACGAACCGCTCGCTCAACTTTCTTGGAAGGAACAGCATTCAGTTTTCCAATCAGTTCTCGTCGATCTTCTGCGCTTAAGAATTCGCCAGATTGGAATACAAGAGCGGAGGCATCTCTGAAAGATTTTGGAGAATCAGGTTTCAAATTAATGGGATCAGTCAAGAAAGACCAATCCGTAAAGACGCTCCCCCTTGCAACAGACCAAGCATCAAATGCATGATCATAAACTTCAGGAGTCATCCATCGAGATGTTGTTTGCGAGACTGGGTCAGCTGCTACTAACGAAGCCAGCATGTCGTCATTAACAATTGGCTTACCATCTTCGACATATACATTCCAATTTTCGTCCACGGGAACAAATCGGAACCAAGGTTTTTCATGTGCCCCAATTTTTACACAAAAAATATATCCGTTAGTTCTAATCCTAGGATTTTCAAAACCGCTACCTGAACCATAAGGAAGATTTTCAACATCATGTCGAGTAAACGGATCCTTCATTTCAAGTGAAAGACGCCTTCTGTACTCTTCCCCTGATAGGGCCGCACTACTTCCACGAGATTCAAGTAACTCAGGATTCTCGTTATAAAGCTGATCAATTTGTTCTTTAGTGTCAGCAAAAATTACTTGTTTGCCTGGCTCTCTTCCAGGAAGAACTACCCCAGCGCCAACCGCAGCTTCCGCTTGGGCAAGTTTTCTTTCCAAAGTCTCTTCAAGACGAAGAAGTTCGTCTAAGTGAGCGCTAGGGAAAAAGAGACCCATTTGCACGGTGTCGTGCTTACTGCCGATGCGGTCAACACGACCGTGTCGCTGCACAATGCGCATGGGGTTCCATGGAAGGTCGTAATTTATGATTCGCCCTGCTTGTTGAAGGTTGACGCCTTCGGACAAAACATCAGTAGTTAGCAAGATGTCAAAGTTATCAGGACTCAACGGTGTTCCATCAACCTTTAGCGAGCCAGCTGTCTCTGGAGCAAATTCAGAAATCATACGTGTGCGTCGATCTTGATCAACACCGCCTGAGGTTCCATGCATTTTGGTGGATAGACCAACACCCATTATAGGCTCAGCCAAGCGACCTTTATAATCCGCAAGAGGATTCTTTCCTGCTTTTTCAATTGCCGCAGAAACCTTGGTGTGAATATCAACGATCGTGTCAGCAAAAGATGAAAAGACAATTACTTTTCTTCGATCCCCCGAAGGCACTCCTCTTGCATCAGCTTTGCGTGCACTCGTTGCAATATTTGTCAGCTCGTCAATTAAAGATTTCACCTTGAGATCGCTGAACTTAGCTGCCTTTATTGAAAGTTCTTGCAATTCAGTAAGAAGCTGAAGATCTGATGCAACATCTTCCTTAAGCACTTCAGTCTCATATAAGGAGGCAAGCTCCACATCTTCTTGACCGGTCTCGCTCAAGCCTTCCAAGAACTCATCAAGAGTTTCAGCTTCCGAGGAAGTCCACTCTCGTAGCGCTTCACCCGTCAAAACTTTTCCTTGATTAAGAGCGTCTAAAAACCCTCTATGTGCATTCACAAGCTTTGTTAATGTGGCACTCAGCGCTTGCGGACTGCTCTCTAGTCTCTTTAAGAGTGCAGACCTGAGAAGTCCTGCGTTAGACACCTGAAACTTTTCAATTTCACCGCTCAATAAGTATGCACTCGATGTATACCGAGCAAGAATCAAGCGACCTGGATCATTTCGTTTTTCGGTGTATCTAGCGACCAAAGGCGTATCCTCTGGCAAATCCAGCGCATAAACAACCCGAGAAATAAGCTCATCACCAATGTCCTCATGTGCATAATCAATCCGGTAAACCTTTGGCGTTGGAAACTCAACTGTCATTTTCTGACCGTTTGGTCCGTCAATTTCTTGACCAGGATAATTATCTTTAACAAACTTTCGTGTGCGCCTAACCGCCACTTGATCCATCAATGTAAAGAGGTGTTCAGGCGTTAATCTTTCTGGGTCTAGGTCCTGAGCCTTCTTTATGTAATTCTTAATGCTAGGTATGTTTTCTCCAGCAAATTGAGCATCATCACGCACAAAGTACTTAACAAGTGTTTCCAAGTCTGAAAGACTGTTGTTAACCGGAGTCGCAGTCAATAAGACCACTTTTTTTGGCGTACTTCCCGCAAGAATTGCACGATCAATTGCTGAACTTCTTTGCGCTCCTGCATTTCTTAGGTTGTGTGCCTCATCAATTACAACAAGGGCAAAATCATCCATACGCCTTGTAAATTCTTCATGTCCCTCATGCTCAACATCCATACGGTTGCGAATCTCCTCGTAAGAAAAGACCTCCACTCTTCGAGAAAAATCATGATTCTTTAAGAATGGTTCCCACATTCCTGTCTTTAGTGACGCTGGGCAAACGATCAGAACACCTTGTCGGTTTTCCTTAGCGGCACGAGCAATAAGCTCGCCAGCTACGTAAGTCTTTCCTAAACCAACTTCATCAGCGATTAGAACCCCACCTAAAGTATCCAAAAGGCGAATGGCTCTAGCTACTCCATCACTTTGAAACTGGGTCAATGCCAGTTGCAGCTTGCGTGGCGCTAGATCATCTAGATCACTGCCATACAGTTCATGGAGCATCCGCATGAATACAGTCCAAGGGGAATGTTCGTTCCATTGCTCTTCATAAATCTTAATCAAGTCGAACTCTTCGCTTTGATTCCAATAGTGCTCGAACCACTCTCGAACTAGGTTGCCATGAACTTGATCTCCAGCTCCGTAACCCAAATTCAATTCAGCATTCAAACTTAATCCAGCTAAAGTAAAATTACTCGATCCAGCTAATACCGCCGGTAGAGCTGAATCTTCAGAAATAAAAGCTTTTCCGTGTAGAAAACCCTTTGTGAATCTGCGGACTTCTACTCTTGGCTTAGCATCACTATCAATCTGCTTTAACCATTCAACTAATCGCAAGGCTTGCGTCGACGCTTCTCGTGTAAATCCAAGGGCATCGCGTTCTGCAATCATCCAATCTGAATGTCTCTTCAGTGCAGCGACCAAGCGAATATTGCGATCTGCGTCAGAGTCGCTTATAGCTCTAATCACTTCTTGTTCTGGTTCTGCTCCAAGTAGAAGTCGAATTCTTGGGGCTCTCTCCAATTCATCCGCTATTAAATTGAATCCTGCTGGATTCAAAAAGGCAGTTGCTATCGCTATGTTAGGAGTTTCCCGAAGCTTGCCTCGCATTATTCCAAACAGCTTATTTAGAGAAGACGCTACTGTTTCACCCTTCTCCGGGCGGTTACTTGCAAACATAGGGAGCGACTCATTCGACATTTAAAGCTAACCTTTCGCTTGATTTCAATACCAAATTAAGTCTCTCTTCGTAATTCCAAGAGCTCTGAAATGTCTGGAACATATGTCGTAGATCGGAATCCTCTAATCCAAAGAGTTCGCCGACTAGACGGTCAATTCGAGCAATAATTTGCGCTTTTTGAGTCGCAGAAAAGCTCTCTGCTCCTGGGACGTTATTTGCTTTTGCCCAGGCATCAAACCTTGCGTCAGTTGCGGCGAGAGAAGCAGACAAGCTTGCAAGCTCGACACAACGAACGTCTGAGGGGTCGTATTCCGGGATCGGCATTGAAGTGAGAAGCTCGATAGTCAGATCTAGTTCCGAACTTCGCCGCACATGCCAATCAAATGGAATCGAACAAAGCACTCCGAGTAGAAAAGCCTCGGCCTTAAAGTTCCTAAAGCGATTTACAAAATACGGGGCAGTTGTAACCAGCAATACCCTTGGTGGCACTAGGCAAGCGATAACCGTTCTAGAGTCAGTGACTCTAGAAATCCTTCTATAGGCAATTCGAGGCGCCATGGCAGGTAATAATTCGACTGAATCAATACCCATGCCACTAAATGCAGATCTGCTCTGCCTAGATGAATTAGTAATTTTTTCGAATACCCGCCCGAAGGCCGAATCTTTCGCATAAGCGTAAACCGAGCCGAAATTATTCTCCCAGATACTAAATGTCTTTCCCGCATAGACCGGGATGTCAGAAACTGGATTGCCTAAGTCCGTGTCGAAAAAACTCTTATCATTGGTCTCGTCAAGTTCTTTGTTTGGCCTGAACCCAGCGTTAGCAAAAGCTGAAATTGGCATGAATTTCTTCATCTTCAAATAAATAGCAGAAGATTCCCGGCTTTCCAACGCTGGGAATAAATATGAATCCGACCATCCAATCAAAAGATCTAAATTCACTCGAAGCTCAAGATTCTCTCGATTGAGAAACTCAGACACTGAATTATGAGGCCCAGAAATAGTGACATCTTTGTTAGTTCCATTTAACTTGAGCGAAATTGCGGCTACTGTGTAACGGGCATGAACATTCTGAAAAATCCACTCATTCATATTTGTCATCAAGCAAATATTTTCGAAACTCTTTGTCTTGTACAACTCCTCTCGCCATAATCGCATCCCAGAGCCAGTAAGGCTAGCTCTTGGGAGGAGAATTCCAACACGTCCATTTTCACTACTGCATTTATAGATACGCCATGCAAACGCTTGGAAGAGGTCTACGTCGCCGCTTCCTATTCCTGGATATGGTCCACTAGAAATAATCTTTCTATATTGTTCAGTAATTTCAACAGTTTCATTGAATTCAGCGCACAAATCAGGTCGAGACTCTTTGAAACTATTGAGTGATTCATTTCTTTCCTGCATGGCTAAGCCACGAAGACCTGGAAGTCTTGCAGCCCACCATTGATGCTCTTCTACTTTAATCTTTTCCCAAGGAGGATTACCTAAGATTACGTCAAAACCTGGAAGGTCCCTCAAAAAAACTTCTGGAAAAAGGACTGGCATATGTGCGCAATTCAGTCCTTCGATCACACGTGAAACTTCGAGTTTATCCACTTGTTCTCGAGTAGTTATTTCATCATATAAAACCCGAGAGTCAATCAATCCGAGCCTTACTGCGACAGCGGCATCAAACATTATCCTTGCATCATCCAAATACTTTTTGGTTTGCCCTAAAGTCAAAATCGATTTAGTAACGTCTGACTTGCTTGCTTCATCTGATGCAGCAACATCAATCAAGATGCTTTTTGCCTGCATTAAATTGTCTGTTATTGCGCTTTCAAAGAAAGAGATTTGACCAGTTGATTCTTGGCCGCTCAGCTCGCTTAGTGCTTCCTCGATTGTTCCGATGCCAGTCAAACTGTTTGCGCACACTAAACCATGATCAAGGCTAGACATAGGTAAGCCTGGAACGAATGTATGAATCCAAAGAGCCAATCTCGCTAATTCAACGGCTAAGGGATTAACGTCCAAACCATATATACAACGGCGTGCGATTTGCCGACGCAAGAGTGCCGCTGGTTCGATTTCACCGATAGCTGATTCATCATTACCCAGAGCAGATTTTGCAGTCTGCGCCAATCGATGAAGTTCTGCATTTATTCCTGGGACTTTGGTTTCTTTCTCCGCAAGAAATGTTCGCATTCTTGCTTCAATGCGATCAACAGCTGCAACCAAGAAATGTCCTGACCCCATTGCAAGATCCGCAACTCTGAAGTCGAAGAATTGTCTAGCAGCTTTTGCTTCATCTCCCGCTTCTAGCAAATCCTTGATCTTTGCTAAGTGCACATCAAGAGCCGGATCAAGTGATGACTGGATCAAATGGTCAACCACAATGCTGGGGGTGAAATAGGACCCGGTTGCTTTTCTCTCTCCAGAGGCAGAATGAAAATAAACTTCGCCAGCACATGCGAGCACTTGATCAGTTTTCGTTGCCGGGATCCATGCTCCATTTGAATCTACAGTTAGGTCCTCAGCGGCGACCGAAAGGCTGGATTCAAGCAATCCTTCGTATATCGTTCCAAACTCACGAACGCTCAAAGATCTAAAATCAACTGGGCCTAGGATGTTGTCTTCTGAGATGTCGAGTAACAGATGCTGCAGGACCGGACCCAATACATCATCATGAATTCCCAACTTTTCAATCAAAGCACCTTCGGGATAAATACTTGGGTCTTTTCCAAATAATCCACCGTTATAAGCAGGTACATTCCAAGTTTCATTTCCTTCATCGATTGCATCCCATACTTGCACAAGATCAAACCACAGTGTCTTTGAGTTTCCGAATTGCTCAACAGGTGTGTTAATGATCCTCTTTGCAATAGTTTTAAGACTATTCGAGTCATAACCTTCATTTCTTCCAGCAGGCAAAAGTCCACGATCCTCAGCGTAGGCTTGGAAAAGAAGTCGAAATAGAATTTTTAGAGACAGACGGTAAGCAAGTGTTAAGCCTTTAGAATCAAGAATTGTTCCCTGAATTCTTAAGTGTTCAGCCACGGATTTGGAAAGTTGCGGCACCACATGTTCGTAGATTCGCTCTCGAAGTCGAGAACCGAGTTGTGAAGCAAATAGTTGTGAGCCCTGAAGTAAATCGTTTGCGGTTCCATTTGGTTCTAAAGCGTCGGCCGAAAATATTAAGGTAAGTAATCCGGCACGTTCTGAATCAATCGCTGCAAGATCGATTTCTAAATATGTTTCAACTTGTCCTTTTTGACCGACTCCAACACCATCTTTGGCTGGATAAATTCTTATCTGATCTTTTCTGAGTACGAACAACCATGGGACACCTTGGCGGGCTGCGACGTTCAACCCGAAGGCGACTGGAGAGATTCCCGTATGTCGTGCACTCGTTGCATCAAATTGTTCAGTTTCATCTAAGAGAATTGCGACTGCTTTTGATTGAGGCGTTCCGGTCGTAAGCAGGAGTGCGTTACCTGCTGTTTTTTCAGACTTGAAGCCGAGAGCTTTGATTAAGTGTTCATTACGAAGTGCTAAAAGTGGTTTCGCCTTTTCGCAGGATTCTTGCCAGTCGTTTCTCTTTGGTACGTTCTCACGAATGTGATAACTAGCAAATAATCCACTGTTTGTAACTCCAATCAAAGAAGTTGTATCGAGCGATCTGCGAAATTGGCCTAAACGGGTGTATGCAGCGATTGCATCTGGCTCATCCAAAGCGGACTGAAGTTGTCGGCAGCCCTGATCGAGGGCAAGAGGCTCGGTTACTTCAGTTTTCTCGTCAGGCCCAAAAATCCAAACCTGATTACCAAGAACTGCACCAACTACTAATTGAATATTCGATTTGCCTTTGTATGCAGCGTGAAGAGCTCGCATAGTTTCACGAGATGGGGGTGCTGAAATTGCAGCTAGTGCGACGTAGATCGGGCCGAGTCCAGATTCATCACGACCTGTATAGACCCACTGTGGGATGGCTCCGGTTGGGGGCTTGGCGATGACCCACTCTCGAGATTGAGTTCCTTTGAGGAGTCCTTGGTCTAGTGGCATGCGCTAAACATACTTAGGGAGGCTGACATTTCCTGGAAATTCCTGGAATAAATGACAGTCATTCTTATTGAAGGAGATCACCTCTGGCATTGAAGTACAAATTCCTCAAATCTAACCTCTAGTCGAGCTGGATCTGGTTTCTCTCCCACGGCTGATGGCACCCAAAGCTTGGACTTATCCATGTCCTTGATTCCATGTTCAAGCATCGGCCCATCCTTTTCGGCCAAAATGTCCGGGCGAATGTGGACCGTGTAGTCAGGATCAATTCCCACAATATTTATGTCGTATGCCGTGTGGTGAATTTTGCAAAGGCTAAGCCCATTTGTGACTGAAGTGGATGAAGTTTCATCGCCATCTGGAGTTATATGCGCAGCATCCAATAGTCGACCATGACCAAGTCTGCAGATTGCACACTTTGTTTCATAGGCGCTAATTACTCGAGCACGAAATGCAGGCTGGTGCAATCGCTGCTTCATCATGCGTTCGGCATATCGTCTCTCAATCAACGATTCAGACCGAGAAGCCGTGGCTAGAGAAAGGTCAGGCGCAATCAGACAGTAGCCCTCGTCAGGATAATCGTTGATGATGAAAACTCTGTACGGAACATAGCGGCCCGAATCTTGTTGAACAAACCAGATGAGAGGAAGTTGAAACTCCATGGCCTTGCGCATCTTAGTGTTCTTGCCAGCGGTTCCACCTGATTGATAGTCATATCGCCAGAGCCCACCCGAGACTTCTTGGTCTTCGTACTTGCCTGACTTAGTGGTGTTGATGGAAAGAGTTGCCCGTAGCTCTTCTCCTAGAGTCCACGATGCACCTGGATTCCAAATGCCACCTTGCGAGTCGATCACTCGAATGGTTTGCCCCGCATAGGTGAAGCTACCGAGCTCGGCACGGGAAAGCATTCCGTCGCCCTCGTTCGCTTTGGAGATGATCTTGTCAATCAAATCCTCACGAAGGGCTTGTTCCTCCTCGAGTGTCCACATTAGAACAGGATAGAGAAATAGGAGCTAAATGAAAAGAAACTCAATAATGTTGAAGGTGAGGATTGATGCTTCCTAGGACGTAAGGGCTCTCGATCGGCAGTATTTGAGTACCCTTGTTAGGAATCTAACGCTGGACATTAATGGTTCTGTAAATCAAAATTTAGGCATGGAAAATACAAATGGTACAAAAACCTGGTGCAAAAAATGTCAGTCCGTAACAGAATGCAGGGTTAGTGAATACGAAAATGATTCAAAGGGAATTTTCACCGATAGTACATATCCAGACTTGAATTACCGAATTCGGCCACGTGAATGTCTGGATTGTGGCGATCAATTTAGGACTTATGAAATTGACGACTCATATATTGATGAACTTGTGGAGCTTCGCAAATTGATTACCTCAATAAATTCACAAGTATTGGAACAAATTAAGTCTCCTACTTCGATAGAGAAGTTACTTAATTCCTTCAAAAATGAATAACTGTTGTTGCACGCTTATTCAGCAGTTCTATTCCCTTGGCTGACTTGCACGAATCCGAAAAATAGTCGGATGGCAAGCACCCCCACCGTACTCATCCCTGTCAGCACCGTAGTCACCAGCAGATTGCCATCCTCCAGGAATCTTGTTCCGACTCCCCCGATCAGAATTCCAATCACTGTGGCGACCTTGTTCTCTCGGATCGTTTTCTTCACGTAGTTCCACAAGCGCTTGAAGAAGTCTTTAGGTAGCGCTGTTGTTGACCATAGGGCCCACAGCACCAGTAACGGCTGGAAGAGCAATCTGATTGCGCGAGCGCGATCACTATCTAGCCCAAATGCATCAATGTGATTTACGAATTGAGAGATATTGCCAGGAAAGATTGCGATGAAGAAGAGCGCTGTGGCTATGCCTACCTCTCTGCGTATTTGCAGGGATATGAGTGCTAGACCAAGTGCTATCTCAACAACACCGGATGCAAGGACTACAAAGTCAGGTGAGAACGGAACCCATGGTGGTACTTGAGCTTGGAACTCCATACGGCTGGTTGTCAGGTGGAGCGTGCCGGTATAGATCAGGGTGGCACCTAAGAGGATTTGTGTGGCTTTACGAATCAGGTGCATAAGGTGAATCTACTGCTACCTCAGAGATTTTTTGAAAAGTTACAGATCCCGCAGCACGCTCAATGCAACCACGATACTTGCACCGATCATTGTTATCGCAAGTGGGGTCCAACCAAGTAGCTGGTAGGCAGAGATCTTCTTACGTGCTGGCTTTATCGCTGTGCTCATAGGGCAAATTTAACAGAGATTTAAAAAAGGTTCGGATGAAAGCAGAACAGGTATCGGGGTTAGGACTCGAAGTCCCCACCCCTACCCGTCAACTTCTTTCCTGCCTTGCTAGGTTTTTCATAGGCGATAAGAAAAACAGCCACAGCTGCAATAAATAAACCAACGATGACTAGTTTTTCCATGGCTTTAGACTAATACAGCCCAGACTACGAGTGCGAAGATTGCAATACCAAGACCTACGATTGCAATTGCTGATAGTGATAGTAGACCGCGTGATTCAGCAACTTTCTTTGCAAGCTCTGATGAGCTCTTCAAGCGCTTGAGGTCAACCAATAGTGCTTCTGCCTCACGGATAGCTGCGTATTGGGAGATGATTGCCAAGATTCCTGTCGCTGCTGCAACGCCAATGGTGAGGTATTTGGTGGCATCTGATGCGCCATCGAACTTACCGAAAGCTGCCAATACAAATACGCCGATCAACATAAGACTTGGCGCCATCTGAGCGTTGATGATCTGTGTGCGCTTGGTATTCCATAAATCTAATAGGTTCTTCTCATCCATGCTGTTCTCTCCTTGTGGTCTGCACCCCCGAAGCTGTATGAGGTGTGCCCTAATGTTAAAGGCCGATAGTGAACTTCGCATGGCGAATCAAAAAACACTCACCTACGATGGGGTGATGGCGCGCATAGCTCAGGTCAAAAATGGCTTTGCCCCCAAAATCTGTGCTCGCTGCGGCCTGCCCTTTGAGTGGCGCAAGAAGTGGGCTAAGAA
>Ga0315905_10004998_pt1 | contig 13539 bp, 6 predicted proteins | sample LakEriMetagenome_5_FD_203522 | JGI IMG/M metagenome (GOLD analysis project Ga0315905, IMG submission 203522) | Freshwater fungal communities from buoy surface, Lake Erie, Ohio, United States - Buoy 4 MA121 | ecosystem: Environmental > Aquatic > Freshwater > Lake | place: USA: Lake Erie, Ohio... | reverse complement strand
CGCCCGAGCGACGCGCCCGCGGCGGCGGCGGCGGCGCTCGCCGCCGGCCGCCGCCGCGGGCGGGCAGCCAACGACGACGACGAGCACGACGGCGATGACGAAGAGATCGACGTCAAGGAGATCAAGGGCGAGTACGGGACGCTCGCGGACATGAGCGACTTTGACTATGGCGACGAGGACGAGGACGACGACGGTGGCGACGACGGCGACGAGGCGGAGGGGGGCGAGGCGGCCGGGGGCGCGGGCACCGGCGGCGGCAAGGGCGACCCCGGCGGCGGCGGCGGCAACGGCGCCCCCCGCCGGCGCGCGAGCGGCGCCGGGGCGTCCGAGGCGGCGCTGCGCGCCCTGGAGGAGGAGCGGCGGCGCTCGGCGCTGCAGCGGCAGCAGCAGCGGCTGGAGCGCGAGCGGCAGCAGCGCGAGCGGCAGCTGCACGAGCGGCTGCGGCCCGGCGGCGGCGGCCAGTTGGCGGGCGCCGAGGCCGGCGGCAAAAAGGGCGGCGGCGGCAAGAAGGGCGGCAAGCCCCCGGCCGAGTCGCCCGCCACGGCGCGCGCCAACCTCGAGTCGCGCCGTGCGATCGACCGCCTGCGGCGCACGCTCATCGGCACGGCGTCGCCGTCGGGCTCGGAGGGCGACGGCGGCGGCGGTGGCGGGGCGAGGGGGGCGGCCGGGCGGCGCGCGGCGCGGCGCGGCGGCGGCGACGGCGACGAGGAGGCGGCCGGCCCGTCCCGCGCGGCGATCAAGATGAGCCCGGCGGCCAAGGCGGCCGCGGCGTCCGCCCTCGCGCGCCAGGCGCCGGCGGCGCCGCCGCCGCCGCCGACGCAGCAGCAGCCGACGCAGCAGCAGCAGCCGACGCAGCAGCAGCAGCAGCAGCAGCCGAAGAAAAAGGCGGCCAAGCAATCGCGCGCCGCCGCCGAGGACGACGGCCGCATCGTGCTCGTCTTCAAGTGCGCCGACGGCACCGCCAAGATCCGCATCGCCCGAGACGACCCCCTCGCGAACGCGTTCAAGGTGTTCCGCGACCACGCGACCGCGCAGGGGTGGCCCAAGCCCCGCGGGGGCAGCGGCGGCAACGCTGCCGGCGGCGGCGGCGGCCAGCAGCGGCCGCCGGCCTGGGCGTTTGTGTTCGACGGCGAGACGCTGCAGGGAAGCTCGACGGCGCGCGGCAACGACATGGACGACAAGGACGTCATCGACGCCATACTGCAGTAGCCGAGCGTGTGTGTCCGTCTGTGTGCGTGTGTGTGTCGGGTTGGGTGGCGTTTTCCCGCCGGTTTGTTTGGTTCGTTTTTTCCTCCCGGGGGGGGGTCGGGCGCTTTCGCAAGCGCAGAGCGCGCGCGCACGTGTCTGCCAAAGCCGGGTCGCCGATTCTGGCACCTGTTTTTACATCCAAAACCTAATCGCTCGCCCAAACGACTCTCTCTCTCTCTCTCTCTCTCTCTCTCCGCCCCGCCTCACATGTACCGCCTGCGGATCTCGTCGCGCAGCTCGCGCATCGCCACGACGCGCCGGGGCGTCGACGCGCGCTCGGCCACGCCCATGCGCTTCTGCGCGCCCCGCTGCACCGCCTCCCACGCCTTGAGCGTGCCGTCGAGCACCTTGTACAGCCGCTCGGGCGTGCTGTACAGGTAGTCGTGCGAGTCGGTCCCCCTCACGGGCCCTGGCGTGACGGCCTGGTCGAGCAGCCGGGACCGCTCGGCCCGGTCGCGCAGGGTCACTAGGTACTCGAGGATCCGCTTCTCCTGCGGCTGCTGGCGGTCAAAGTAGTCGCGCGCCTTGACGTACATGCGGTACGCGACCCACTTGGCCTCGTCCAGCGTCATCTCGGTGTCGCGCGCGGCCCCGTACGCCCGCGCGGAGATCTGCAGGAAGGCCGGGTCGATGCGGCCCGTCCTGCCGAGCGCCTCGACGGCGCGGTCGACGTCCTCCACCGACTTGGCGCCCGCGAGCACGTCGCGGTAGGCCTCGGCCGCGCGCTCGAGGGCGGCGGGGTCGGCGGCGACCGAGTCGTGGTTGGCGACGAGGGCGAGGAGGCGGGCGTTGACGGCGATGAGGCGCTCCTTCTTGCTCGAGGGGTCGGTGGTCGCCGGGGCGTCGGCGGTGGCCGTGGCCGTCGCCGTCGCCGCCGTCGTCGCCGCCGGGCCGCCGCCCATCGCCTTGCTGCTGCCGCCGCCAAAGCCCTTGCCGCTCGTGCTGCTGCTGCTCCTGGGAGTTCCGGTGATGGCGGCCGCGGCCTCGGCCTCCTGCTTCTGCTTGGCGCGCTCGGCCGCCGCCTTGACCGCGTCGGCCGCCGCCTGCACGGCGTTGGAGCCCCCCGCCTCCGCGCCCCCGCCGCCCTCCCCGCCCTCCTCGTCGCGCGCGGCCGCCACGATCAGGCACTGCAGGTGCTCGAAGAACGCGCGCTGCAGGTCCCCGCGGTGCTGCGCCACCACGGCCTCCCACTCGGGCTCCTCCGCGTCCAGGAAGCGCTGCAGGCACGCGTTGTACCGCGACACCTCCTGGTCCACGCCCTGCAGCTGCCTGTACACGCGCCGCAGCGCCACGCGCCGGTCGACGTCGGCCTCGGCGTCGGCGCGCGCCTTGAGGCGCTCAAACACCCCGGCCCGGTGCTGCGGCCACTGCGCGCTGAAGACGACGAGCTTCTTCCAGTCCTCGCGGGGCCTGCCCTCGAACAGCGCGATCAGGCGGTCGTACACGGCCGCGTAGTCGGCGGCCGCCTCGGTCGCCTCGCGGCGCGGGGAGACGATCTGGGGCGGCGGGGACTGCGGGGCGGCGTGGGGGCCGAGCGGGGATGTGGCGGCGGATGTGGTGGTGGGGTCGGCGCTGCTGCTGCTGCTGCTTCTGTCGGTGGGGGGGCTGGCGGGCTCGGCGGTGGCGCGGGCGATCCAGGCGCGATTGCGATTGCGGCGGCGCGGGGCGAGCGGGGAAGCGGCGGCGGCGCGAGCGGCGGCCGTCGGCGGCGGCGGCGCTTGCCGATGCAGCAGCAGCGCGCGCGGCCGAGGGGCGGCGGCGGCGGCGGCGGCCGAGCAGGCGCCGCCGCTGCTGCTGCGTAGCTGTGCCATGCCGCCACGGGCGTGCATGCTCGTTGCCGGCGGCGGCGGGGCGCGCGCGCGCGACAAAGGAGCAACCACAGTCACGAGTGTCGGCGTTTGTTTGCGGGCGCGCGTTCCGAGTGACTCAAAGTGCGTGGGCGAGTCGGGTGGCTGTGTGTGGTGTAGTGATGGCGAGTACTAGTGGGCTTCGTGGTTGCGGAGGCGCGCGGAGAGAGGAGAGGACAGGAAGGCAAAAAGGCACCACCACCAGCCACCGAGTTGTGTCTGCGCCATCAGCAGCTGCGCCCTCCGGCCTGGGCACGTCCAAGTCAAACCAATGAATCCACAGCCGAGAGACTAGGTCTCTCACTACCCAACCCAACCTCTCTTTCCCTCGAGAGCAGCGCGCGCGCCGGCCGGCGCGCCGCGCGCGCGCTCTTGGCGGGGATCGAAATTGTTTGCGGAACCATCTGGAACGGCCCGAGCGCCAACGAGGAGAGGACAAACCAAGGCCCCCCCCCCGCCAGCCCCGGCAATGGCCGCCAAGACCACGGCCGAGAAGCGGAGGCACCGCGAGGACGCGGCCGCCGAGGAGGACATGGCGGTGGCGGACGCGGAACAGCGTCGTCCCGCCAAGCGGCGCGCTGCCGTGGCCATCGCGTCGTTTGGCCTGCCGACGCCGCCCGCAGCAGCAGCAGCATCAGCAGCAGCAGCAGCAACATCAGAAGCAGCGGCGTCGCCGCGCGTCAGCATCGTCGAGCTGCTGGAGCCCGAGGAGGACGACGCGATGATGGTTGAGGGCGCGGAGGAGGAGGAGGGGGAGGAGGAGGAGGAGGGGCAGAGGCGGCGAAAGCAAGCGGCGGGCGGGCGCCACGCGGCGGCGGCGGCAGCAGCGGCAGCGGCGGCGGCGGCGGCCTCGCCTTTTGCGGGCGGCAACGGCGCCGCCGCCTTCATCGAGGAGCCCCCTGACTCGGACGACGACCGACCCCCATCGTCCCCCCCCACCATCAACGGCGGCGAGCTGGCCATCGTGCCCTTCTGCCCGACCTTTGGCGCCGCCGCCGCCGCCGCGCACGGCCTGCCGCAGCCGCCGCCGCTGCACCCGCGGCTGCTCGTGCGGCAGGGCTCGGGCGACCGGCGCGGCGTGAGCCCCGAGGCGCTCGGCAGCGCTGCAGGGACGTGGGTGGACCGCCGCACGCGCGAGCTGATTGCGCGGCGCGCCGCGGAGAAGGCGGCGGAGCTGACGGCGCGGCCGCCGGGCCCCCTGCTGCTGTGCTGGCGGCCCGGGCCGTCGGACGACGGCGGCGGCGGCGGCGGCGGTGGTGGCGGCAACGGTGGTGGCGGCGGCAGCGGCGGCGCCGAGGTCGGCAGCCAAGACGACCGCGTGGAGCTCACGCCCACGCCGCCGCCCCCGGCCGCAGAGGCGACGTGTGTTGTTGACGGCATGGACGTTGGATGACGACGGGTTGAGAGACTGTGCGTTCCTAGATTTGGATTGCGGGGGGTTTTTGCAACGGAAAAAAAAAACCAATCAACGGCGCGCGCGCGCGCGCCCGTTTACAGCCCCCTCAGCCGCCCCCGCCCCCTCCGCTCCGCCACGCGACCGCGTCCCGCCCCTGCTGCAGCATGCGCCCGATCACCCCCGCCCCCTCGTCCCCCGCGCCCCCTGCCCCCCCGCGCGCCGCCGCCGCCGCCACGACGGCCGCCGCCTCGCGCGCCAGGCCCAGGTCGGACAGCGCGCGCGCCTTGGCCGCGCCGTCGGGCATCCGCGCGGCCAGCCGCACGAGCACCTCCCGGGGGGCCCCACCCTCGCGCGCGGCGTCGAAAAACGCGTGCCAGGGCACGGGCGGGGCGTTGACCGACGACGCGGACGACGCGCCGACGAGCCCGCCGAGCAGGGACGAGGCGGCGGCCGCGGCGGCCGCCGAGGCCGAGCTCGCCGCCCCGGCCGCCTTGCCGCCCGCCGCCGCCGACGCGGCCGCGGGCGCGAACGAGGCCGCCCACGCGTCGAGCTCGCCCCACGCGCGCGCCTCGGCGAGCGCGCGCAGGCGGAGCCACGCAAAGCGGCCGTCGGGGATGCCGAACTGGCGCTTGAGCTGCTGCGCGGCGCGCGCGTCGCCCAGCCTCAGCGCGGCGCGCACCGTCGCCGACAGCGACAGCCCCGAGAAGCAGGCCGCGCGGCCCGTCTCGCGCTCGAGGCGCGCCTGCTCGCGCGCGAGGGCGGCGGCGTCGGCGGCGGCGCGCGCGTAGAACAGGGGGGCGGCGCCGGCCTCCTTGCTGGCGTTGGCGGCGGCGGCTTGGAACTGCTGGCCCGCGGCGGCTGCCGCGGCCGCAAAGCGAACGAGGGGGTCGGCGGCGGCAGCGGCGGCGCTCGAGGACGGGGCGGCGGCGCCGCCCCTCTCCCTCGCCGCCACCACGGCCGCGCGGACGGCCGTCTGGAACGACAGCTCGCCCGCGTCGAATGCCATGAGCGCCTGCTGCTGGTGCACCTGCGCCGGGGTGGGCGGCGGCGGCGGCATCTGCTGCTGCTGCTGATGCGACTGCTGCTGCTGCTGCGACTGCAGCTGCGACCCTGCCGCCGCCCAAGCCGTCGCGGCGTTGGCGCTCGCCGTCACGGCCGCCGCGGCCGCCCCCGCGCCCGCGCTCGTCGCGTACAGCGTCTCGAGCAGCTCCGGCTCGACCGCGCGCGCGTACTTGACGAAGAGCGCGCGCGCCGCGCCCCCCGACGCCGACACGAGCGCCCAGAACTGCGGCAGCGGGCGTATCCGGTAGCCGCTAAACAGCGCCAGGTAGACGAGGTCCGGGTCGCCGCTCTCGCACGCGCGGCGGAGGGCGCGCGCGAGCAGCGGGTCGGAGCGCAAGGGGTCGAGCTGGTAGGCCGTTGCTGCGGCGGAGGAGCCGGCGGCGGCGCCAGCAGCCGCGGCGGCCGCGGGCGCCGGCGCCGCGGCCGCCAGCGCCAGCAGCAGCGGGACCTGGGCGCCCGGCGACCGCTCCTCGTCGAGCAGCAGGCGCGCGAGGCCGCGGCGGCCCGCGGCCATGGCGTGCGCGGCGAGGGAGGCGAACGCGCGGTGAGGCGCGGGGGTCGGGTGCGGCGGGAAGGGCTGGAGCAGCAGCGGCGGCGGCGGCGGCGGCGGCGGCGAGAGCTTGGCCGCCGATGCGCCTCCCTCGGCGGCCGCCGCGCCGCCGCCGCCGCCGCCGAGCAGCAGGCTCCGCTCGTCCGCGGCCGCCCCCGCCGCCCGCTCCTTCTGCTGCTGCTGCAGGGCGGCGAGCGCCGCGCGCTGCTGCGGCAGCGGCTGCTGCGTGAGCCGCGCCACGAGCACGTCGCGCAGCGCCTCGTCCGACTCGCCCGCGCGCGCGGCGCTGACGCGTGCGCAGCCCCACGCGACGAGCACGTCGGCGGCCGTGGGGTTGGGCGGCACGGCGGCGGCGGCGGGCGACCAAGGCTGCGGGGGGGCGGCGCCGGGGTCGGCGGAGGCCGCCGGCGTCGGCAGCAGCGTCAGCAGCACCTGCTGCTGCTGCTGCTGCTGGGCGGGCCCGTTGCCGCCCGACGCGGTCGCCTCTGCCGCCAGCGCCGCCATCGCCGCTGCCGCCGCCTGCGCGGACGCGAGCGAGGCGGGGGAGGCCGCCGCCGAGGCGCCGCCGCCCGGGCCGCCGCCGCCGCCGCCGCCGCCGCCGCCGCCCGACGGCGAGAGCAAGGCCGAGGAGGCGATGCGGTAGGCGAGCAGGTGGTGGCGCGACGCGACCAGGCGCGCGACGAGCGGGCCGGTGCCGAGGGCGTCGAGCTGGGCGGCGGTCATGGGCGCGCCGACGGTCGCCGGGTCGCGCACGGCCGCGAGCACGCGCAGGCGCGTGGCTGCGTCGCGCAACATCAGCGCGGGGACGGTGCTGCTGCTGCTGCTGCTCTTCCGGGGGTCGCCGCCGCCGCCGTCGCCGTCCTCGTCGTCGCCCTCCTCGTCGTCGCCCTCCTCCTCCTCGTCTTCGCCTCCTGTCGCCACGCACGACGGCGGGAGGAAGGCGCGCCCGAGCGCGGCCGCCCGCAGCAGCGCGCGCGAGCGCTCGGGCGACAGGTCGTCGAGCGCCGCGCGGCAGCACCCGCGCACGGCGCGCGCAAGCAGCAGCGGGTGGTGGCCGCCGCCGCCGCCGCCGCCGCCCGGGGCCGGCGCCGCCAGCTCCCGCAGGAGCCGGTCGGCGCGCGCCTGCCCACGGTCGAACGCGTCGCGCGCGTCCCACAGCAGCGCGGAAGGGTGGTCCCCGCCGGGGCGGCACGCCGCGGCGACCGCGGGCGGCACGCGCCGCAGCAGCTCGGACGACGCCTGGGCGTGCAGCCGCAGGCCGTCGGCCTCGCTGACGAGGACGACGGGGTCGTCCGAAGGCCAGCGCAGCCAGTCGCCGTAGGGTCCCACGAGGAGGAGGAGCCCCTCCCAGCGGAGGGCGACGGCGTCGCCGCCGACCCACGCGAGGGACGAGGGGGGAGGGGGCGGGGGCGGACGGGGCAATCTGCTGCCGCTGCCGCCACCGTTGCCGCCATTGCCCCCCCCCGGGCGCGGCGGCGCGAGCGCCCCCGAGTCCTCGTCCTCGTCACCCTCCTCGTCGTCGTCTCCTCCGCCCTGCTTCTTGGCGCCGCGGTAGGAGGCAAAGAGGTCGTCAAACTCGGGCGAGCGGTCGACTCCGGCCGTGTCAAACTCGGCGAGCGGCTGCTGTTGCTGCTGCTGCTGCTGCTGCTTCTGGCGACGAGGCGCCGCTGCCGCCGCCGCCCCGCCGCGCTTGCCGGCCTTTTTCTTCTGCCGCCTCGCCGCCGCGCCCTCGGCTCCTCCTCCACCAGCCTCGCCCTCGGCGCCGTCGTCGTCGTCCTCCCCCTCCGCGTCGATCGGCTGCCGCCCGACCACCGTGACCGCCCCGCCCCCCTCCGGCGAGCCCTCCACCCCGCCGACCACCCCGCCCGCGCCCGACACCAGCACGCGCATCACGCCGTCGCCGCAGTGGGCGGCGACGAGCGCGCCGCCGTCGCCGGGCGAGGGCGCGAGCAGGGCGACGCCGCCGCATGCCAGGGGGAGGGCCGGGCCTTCGTAGCAGGCGGCGTCGTCGACCACGTAGAGCACCGGCGGGGAGGAGGACGATGGAGCAAGGGGGTCGTCGTTGTTGCGGCCAGAGGGAGGGAAAAAGCCGCCCCCGCCGCCGCCGAGCGGGGGCACGAGCGCGGCGTCGCCGCCAAACGCCAGGAGCAGTTCGAGCGGGGGCGCTCCCAGCACCAGGGCGGCGACGGCCTCGTCGTCGTTGTAATTGGCGTCCGTCCCGCCTCGCCGCAGGCCCGCCTGCCTCCTGCGCCGCAGCAGCGCGTGCCGCCGCGCCGCCGCCGGGTCGAGCACGGCCATGGCCGTCGGCAAGAGCGCGACGGGCCCGCGGCCGCCGCCGCCGCCGGGCCGCCCCGCGCCCTTGTTCTTGCGCAAAAAGGGCGGGGGGGCCGCGAGGCGCAGCACGCGCGGGCCGCCCGCGGACGCGGCGGCCGAGGCGGCCACCTCGGGCACGGCGGCGGCGGCGGCGGCGGCGGCGACCGACGCCGTGCTCCTGCCTGCTGCTGCTGCCGCCGCCGTTGTTGCCGGGAGCGGCGAGCTGAGGCCGACGATGGCCCACAGGGCAGGGGCGTCCTCCGAGGCGGCCGCGCTCCGGGGCGGGGCTGTTGCTGCTGCTGCTGCTGCTGCTCCACCCGCCGCCCCGTTGCCGCCGCCACCACCGCCGCCGCCCTTGGTCACCACCACCACGCCGTCCCCAAACACCAGCGCGGCCGCCACGCCGCGCCCCTCGACCTGCGGGCCAAAGCTCAGCTCGCGCGCCAGGACGGGGCCCCCCCTCGCGCCGCCCGCGGCCGCAAACACGTGCGCCCGCCCTGTCCCGCGCTCCACCATCACGAGGTGGTCGCCGTCGCGCGTCCAGCCCCAGGCCAAGGGGGGCGGGCGCGGCAGCGGGGGGGACGACCCGGCCGACGGGAACGCCCAGCGAAAGGCGCCGACGAGCCTTCCCGCGGCCGTGAAGAGGCGCACGACGCCCGGCTGGCCCGCGGCGGCCTCTTGGTGCGCAGGGCTCGGGAAGAACGGAGAGGGGGAGGCTGTTGTTGTCGGCTGCTGCTGCTGCTGCTGCTGCTGCTGCTGCTGCTGCTGCTGCTGCTGCTGCTGCTGGCGCCGCCGCCGCGAGCCCGCCAGCGCCGCGGCCTCGTCCCGCAGCACCGCGATGTACCCGCCAAACGGGGCCGCGCAGCACTGCACGGCCGACATGTCCACGTAGGGGTAGGCGCGGCGCGTGAGCCACGCCGCGTCGTGGTGGTGCGACGGGTGGAAGCGGTTGTCGCCGTCGTCGTCATCGGCCGCCGGGCCGCCGAATCCGGCCTCGCTCCCGGCGATCGGGCGCGACGCGGCCTCGGCGGCCGCGACCCAGCGCGCGGCGGCCTCGGCCGACTGCGGGGCCGGCGGGGGGTTCCAGAGCATGGCGGGCACGAGCGGCTCGCGCGCGAAGAAGACGCCGTCGCCGCACGGCTCCCACGACGCGATGGCCTCGGCGCGCAGCGAGGGCGCGTCGCGCATGGTTGTTGTTGCTGTTGTTGTTGTTCTTGGTGCTGCTGCGGGCGGCGGCGCGGCGCCGTCGGCGGCGACGTTGGCGGCGTCTCCGGCAGGCGCTGCCGATCGCGCCATCGCGTGCCGCGCCTCTAGGGATGCGAGACGCGCTGAGGTGCTGCTCTGTTTGACCTCCTCCCTCTCCCTCTCTGGTTGTGCGCGCGCGCGCGCGCGCCGCTGTCACAGAGGGTTTGTTTCGGGCGTCCGCTGCTGCTCCGGAAGAGGCGGGTTTGAGCGATCGTCGTTCGTTTTGCAAGCTGCGTGGGGAGGGCGGCCAAGGAGAAGCGGCGATCGGACGCGGATGTGGAACAGGAGAGGCTTAGGGGACGACGAGGCTGCGGCGGGCGTCGTGGCGTAAAATGCGTGGCGTTCCGGGTGGCGTAAGACTTGACGTATTGCTGCCTTCCTCCTCCCCAAGCCGTCCACCACTGCTTCACTCGCCCCGCTGCCGAGACCAAGCCGCCCGTCCTTCAATTCGCGGCTCGCGACCAGTAAGAGCGAGCAACCGAACAATTCAACAGCACGACATCAGCTTCCCGGGACGCCATGCCCCGCGGCGACGCGGCGGCGCCCGGGGGCCGAGGAAGCCGAAAGCGGTATCATCGAGTGACCAAAGCCGAGACGCGGGCGCGGTCGTGTCAAGACGAGGCCAAGCGGGCCGACGAGCGCAGGAGAGCTGACGAAGCGCCTCGGGACGAGCAGCAGCAGCCACCGAGTACGAAGCGGCTACGCCGAGCAAAGCCGCGGGGAGAGGAGCGCGCCTTGCCGGCGGGCGGCGAGCGCCCGCGGCAGCGACCGCGTCCGCGCCTTTCTCCTGGCGGGGCTGCCCCGCTGCTCGCAGCAGGCGAGGACGAAGACGACTTGGCCGCCGCCCCTGCCCTCCGCACGCCCCGCCAGCCGCGCAACAAAAAATGGGTCGTGCGCGACGGCAGCAGCAGCGACGAAGACGGCGGCGGTGGCGCCAAGGGGCGGCGGCAGCGGCAACAGCGGCAACAGCGGCACAACGCAGGGGCGGCCGCCCGGCGCTTCATCGACGAAGAGGCCGAGGAGGGGGAGGAGGAGGACGACGACGGCGGCGACGGCGTGGAGGGAGAGGACGGCAAAGGGCGAAAGCGTGGCCGCCGCGTCGCCGACGACGATCCCGAGGCCGAGGACGACCGGCCCGACGAGGACGACGCGCGCTTCATCGACGACGACGTCGCGCCCATCAAGGAGGGGCGGGGGAAAACGCGCTCGCCGCCGCCGCTCCCGCCGCTGCGCGGCCCCAGCCCGGACGCCGCGGAGCTGTTCGCGGCGATCCGCGCGCGGCGCCAAGGAGCGGCCGCGGCCGTGCTGTCCGCCTCGCCGTCCTACTCTTATTCGTATTCGTCGTCGTCGTCGTCGTCGTCGTCGTCGTCGTCATCGGACGGCAGCAGCAGCAGCCGGAGCGGGAGCGACGATAGCGGCGACGAGGGAGGCGGTGCCGCGGAATCGGAGGGCAGCAGCGAAAGCGGCAGCAGCGGTGGGGACAGCGAGGGCGCGGGGGAGAGCGAGGACGGCGAAGAGGAGAAGCAGGAGCAGGGGGAGCGGGAAGAGCCGCCGCGGGCGGGTGGCGGCGGTGGAGGAGCCGCCGGGGAGCCGCCGGGTGAGGAGGGCGACGGTGGCCGTGGGGCGGCGCGTGCCTCCGTGGCCACGACGCCGAGCCGCGGCGAAAGCGAAAGCAGCAGCAGCAGCAGCAGCAGCGAGAGCTCGCCCTCGTCGTCGCCGACACCAACGCCGTCGCCGACGCCCTCGTCCTCTTCCTCGCCCTGCCCCTCGTCGCCCCCGTCCTCGCCCTGGTCGTCGTCCTCCTCCTGCCCGTCCAAGAGCAGCGGCGAAGAGGGTGGCGGCCACGGAGGTGTGGTGGTAGCCGCCGCCGCCGCCGCCGGCGCCGCCGCCGCCGCCGCCGCCGCGCCTGCCCCGTCCTCCTCGCCGTCCGACGAGGAGGGGGAGGGCAGCAGCGACACGCCGGAGGAGGAGGAAGAAGCGGGAGCGCCTCGGCCGCCGCCGCCGCCGCCGCCGCAGCAGCAGCAGCGCAAGCGCAAGCGCCGCCGGCGCTGACGAGCGGGTGATTTTCCACACACACACACACACACGCGTGCGCGCGCGATCGCAAGGTTAAGCCTTTAGAATGTGTGTTGTCGAGTTCACCGCCCTGCCGACGCGGGCGCTGCTGCTGCTGCTGCTGCTGCTGCTGCTGCCGCTGCACGCCTGCTGCTGCTGCCCTTGGAGCCGCCGGCGCGGCCGAGCGCAAACAAGTCCTCGTCCCCCCAGGAGCGCGACGAGGACGCCGCGCCGCCCCAAGACGCGTCGACGCGGCCGTCGACCGTGGCGGCGGCCGAGACGTCGTCGCAACCGCCCCCCCAACCAGCCCCGCTGCCGCCGCCGCCAGCGGGAGCCGGCAGCACGCCGAGCCCCGCCGAGCGGCTGCGCTGCTGTTGTTGCTGCTGCTGCTGCCGCCGCTGCTCCCCGCCGCCGCCGCCCGCCGTCGTCAGCAGCAGGTCGCAGTAGGTGGCCGGGTTGGGCGCGCGCGACGCCAGGAACGCCGGCTCGGTCGCGCGGAACAGGTGCGCGGTCGCGTCGCGCCGTGGCGCCTCGCCGGCGAGCAGCAGCTCGTCCTGTCGTTCGCTGCCGCCGCTGCCGCCCGCCTGCTGCTGCTGCTGCTGCTGCTGGTGGTGCTTCTCGAGCATCATCAGGCCGTCGAGCATGCGCGAGAACCGGCCGCCTCCCACGGCCGCCGCCGCCGCTCCTCCTCCCGCCCCCGCCCCCGCCGTCGTCGCCCTCGTCGTCGTCGTCATCCCCACCGCGCGCGCCACCTCGCCGACCACGCCGCACAGAAGTGTCACCGCGCGGTTGCCGTACTCAACGCGCTGCGCGAGCGCCGCCACGTCGCCGCGCACCAGCCCGACCCCGCCCTCGACGCGCGCCACGGCGCGCTCGAGCTCGCGCTGCGCTGCGAGAAGCGCGTCCTGCTTGCGCTGCAGCAGGCCCAGGCGGGCCGCCAGGTCGGCCGCCGCAGCCCCGAGCTGCCCGCGCAGCTGCGCCGCGGACGCCTCGACCTGCTGCCTCAGCTGCTTGACGGACCCTCGCGTGGCGTACATCAGGTCCGGCAAAAAGCTGGGCAGCGGCGGGAGGCCGCGGGCCGCGCGCGCGGCCGCGATCGTCGCGAGCGCGGCGGCGGCGAGGGCGGCGGCTGTAGACGACGACGCGCGGCCGTTGCTGCGGCCCGAGGCGGCGCTGTTGTTGGCGGGCGATCCGCTCAAACTCCGCAGGAGCGCGCCCTGCAGCTCGTCGACCTGGCGCTGCAGGCGCAGCACCGACGCTGCGGCGGTTGGGGACGCCGACGCGCCGTCCCCGGCCAGCGCGAGCAGCAGGCGGCGGGCGGCGGCGAGTACCGCCGACGCGAGCAAGGCGAGCGTGTTCGACCCGTCGCCGCCGGCGTCGAGGCGCGCCTCGTGATACGCCGTGTACGCCGCGGCGCCCGTCGCGCCCGCGACGGCAGCGCGCAGCATTTGGAGGTGGGCGGGAGGGCGCGCGCGCGACGACGACGACGACGCGACGACGCAAGGCTGTTTTTTTGTCGGTTCCGCTCGCTGGGCGCGCGCTCCAAAAAATCGCCGAGGGAGAGCGGTCGCGGCCAAGTTGAAAAGGCGGGATGAGATATGAAACAGGGAGCGTTTCCAAGATGGCGTGCATGCGTACAGAGAAGCCACGGACCAAAGCGGGGGCGAGCCTCGTCGTCGTCGTTAAACAGTCGGGCGGCGTCGTGCGCCGGGCGTCGGCGGCACTGTCGCCGTCCAGCCGCCTCGAGCTCCGGGCGCCGTTTCGGAAGGAGGGGGGCGCGCGCTCGCTATAGGTTTATAGGGGGGAGGGGGGGGGGGGGGTCG
>Ga0315905_10004996_pt1 | contig 13543 bp, 5 predicted proteins | sample LakEriMetagenome_5_FD_203522 | JGI IMG/M metagenome (GOLD analysis project Ga0315905, IMG submission 203522) | Freshwater fungal communities from buoy surface, Lake Erie, Ohio, United States - Buoy 4 MA121 | ecosystem: Environmental > Aquatic > Freshwater > Lake | place: USA: Lake Erie, Ohio... | reverse complement strand
TATATATATATGCATATAGAGCTGGCCTCTTCAACGTGCTGGTTGCCACAGATGTCGCTGCTCGTGGCATTGACGTTCCAGAAGTCGCGCTCGTCGTGCAGACCAAGGTCGTGCCCGACTTTTCCTCTCTCGCCTGCCCTGCTCGATTTTTCGTGCGCCGGTGTCTCACGAATTGAATTGTGTCTTTGAATTTTGTCCTTTCCCTCTTGTCTCTTTTGCACACCCTGCGACAGGTTCCGGACGACGAAGATACGTTCGTGCACAGATCCGGGCGCACTGGCCGTGCTGGACGTGAAGGGATCAATGTGGTGTTATACCGCGCAGGGGATGAAGCCAAGCTTTTGCAGCTTGCCAAGACAATCGGCATTACCTTTGCGCTCGAGGGCTCGCCCACAGACTCGCAGATGATACAATCGCGCAAAGTGGAGCTGATGGACATTCTTGATAAGGTGCCCGCGCAGTCTATGGACGCTTTTAAGGACGTGGCGATGGAAATGCACGAGACGCGTGGGTGGCAGGCCATGGCTGCTGCACTGGCCTCACTCGCGGGTTTCAGCGAGAGCGGGCCGAGGAGCTACTCCATGTTAGCTGGCCGTCCCGACTTCATCACAGTGCAGGTTGAGCTGTCGTCCAAGGCGGCACGCAACACGCGTGGCATTCCGGCACTGCGAAACTTACTGCAAACTGCATATCCCCAAGGCGAGTTTGTAGCGCTCGGTAAGGTGGTGACACTGCAGGACGGGGCTACCATCCTCTTCGACATGCCCAGCAGGGAGTTCGCGAAACTTGCGCCCAAAACAGCGGGTTCCGACGACGAGCAAAAGATCCTCAGCAAGTCTGAACCTGGCGTGGCAATGTTTGCAGCCAAGAGACTTCCTTCGCTCAAAGAGCTTGTCTCGGCTATGCAGTCTGACGGCTCTGGTGGACGGCGTGTGGGTGGCGGCAGGGGCAGCGGCGGGAATAATGTTTACAATGGGCAGCGCCAACGAGACCATGGTCGTGGCGGGGGGGGTGGCTATGGTGGAGGGTTTGTGGACAGGGGCAGGCCGAGGAGTGGTGGTGGTGGGGCTTACTCTGATAACGGTGGCGGTGACTACGGACGGGGGCGCCGAGGCGGCAGTTGGTCAGGAGGAGGTGGGGGTCAGGACGAGTGGGGTTCCAAGAAGAGTGGGTTTGGTGGACGCAGGGGTGATCGTCCGCCTAGGCCTAGTGAGTGGGGGAGGTGAGAGGGAAGTGGTTTGGATGTGGCGTAGCTGTTGAGAGGCGGTGGTTGCGCAACGACAAGGAGAGAGTCCGTGTTAAAAACTCACCCCTTGGTCGGTTCATGGGACGTGGAGGTGGAATGATGAAGAGTAAAAATAGTAGACTGAAAACAATACGAAACCCATTTCCCGGATACGTGTGGGGTTCACTGTACTACTATCGTATTCCACAGTGTGACATACTTCTGCGCTATTGCGTCTCCACGTCCAAGGACTTCAATCAAGAAACGATGTTTGTACGGCCGGAAAGAAGTTTTTAATCCTGTGACAATGAAATTTACCCTGTATTCCATTGAAATCCTCAAAATTCTTTTGAACTACTGTCCTGGTGAAGCGCATTGCACACTTGCCATGCGTATCAAGACTCAATGTACGACGTGGACCAGCTCTTCAATACTCTCTCTCTTGGGATTCCGAAATCTTCGCCAAAGGGCGGAGGTCCCGACCCTCCAGGGTCACGCACGGACCCCCCTCGACTCGTTCCGCACCCGATCACCCCGGCTCGCCAGCGTCCCGGGCCGATCACCGCCTTTTTGTGACCTCCGCCCTTGGACGGACGGAGGAGGGCTGGATGGGTAGGATTGTTCTATTGACACCAACAAGGATTGGAGGATCGAGTGTCCGGCCAGCCACCGAGATCATTCCTCGGAGGATCATTTCTTACTTCCGGCGCCTCTCCTGCTGGCTGCTGCCAAAATGCTGGCGGTTGAAGAGAGCGGAAGCACCATGAGGCTAACGGGACTTTACTAGCTTCATTGTAAGGTTTGCCCCATGCATATGGGCTCAGCGTCTAGAGTGACGGGATCAATTTTGTTTTTGAGCTTTACCACATTTACACGGGCTCAGTCTCTTTCCACATGTACACGGGCTTGGTCTTTTTTTGTTCTAGAGCTTTGCCACATGTATGCGGGATCAGTGTCAAGAAGTAAGATCAGGTAAAGTTAGCTCTCGTCATCGTCTTCATAGCTTCAAGATCCTCCATCAACGACACTGCTTCAGTCACGACAGCAGTCGCGGCTGAGTTCGAGGCACTTGCCGCAGCGTTGAGTATCATGTGGGCCCTGCTCGTCCGGGTCGCGGAATTCACGCGTGTCACCGGCACGTCCCACAGGGCGCGCCGTCTCGGTAGGCGATTGGCACGGACTGATCAAGGTCTGAGCCCCCTGGCCAAACAGAGAGTGGGCGCTAGTATAGTAGTCGCCGTCATATGCTGGCCCGGGCGCCCAGGGGCTGTGTGTTACCCGACAGGGCGTTGTGCTTACCGACTTCCAGTCACTTCTTGATCGTCAATAAAACTTCTCTATCTCTCTCTCTCTTTTCAAGGCTTTACCCAACGTTGTTGAAGTGGCTGAACGCGTTGACGCTGCAGAACGCTCCATAGCACATGACAACAGCAAGACCTTGCAGGCTCTGCAAGTGCCGTGTCAACCTGGTTTCAAAGTTATCACTTTCTTTCAGCTCCCGCGGTGTCACACCTGTGGATTTGCGTTGGTAGACGAAAAGGGCGATATGGGCCTGGGTTCGGACACAGTTTGCAGCGGGAATGAATGATCGCCGTAGATGTCACACAAAGAGAGCTTATCATCTGAAGCTTGATGATGCAGCGCCAATGCTCTATCTTCTTCACCTATCCTTTCACCCTGCGCAAACATGCTCACCATCGGCGTCACCGACCACCCCAAAACACCCTGAGTCGGAATTGACTTGGACGTGTCTGTACACTCCTTGACAACGGGTGACGCAGTCTGGTCGTAAGCTTCCAGGAAGGTTTCGCAAGTCGCATGGAGAAGTGTTTGCGTTTCCAACAGCTCGGTTTCCCAGTTGGCGAATTTACACCGCACACTCGAGATCATTTCTTCGAGACCTTGCTCCTGAGAGTGTCTCTGGGATTCTACGGTCGCAGCCAGGCACAAGTACGTCTGCATGTGACGCTCAATCGTCTGCAAGCGACTGTTTACGACATGTTTGAACCACGCCCTCCACACGCTGTGCATCAGTCGACCCTGGCGTCTCGCAGCTGTCGACGTCAGCATCAATCGCCTCGTTCGTCTATGCATTCGCTTCTGGTTCACATATTCTGCCAAGGCCCGGAAGGTGCCGTGCTGCCGCCCGCGCCTCATCTCGCAACCCTGTAAAGTTGACATATAGAGCTGCGCGCATGATAAGTGCTGCAGCTGTTTGAGCTTTCGCTGATATGCGATCAGTTGTGAAGAAACGCCGTCCTCAAATTTGCTGAGTTGCACCATTTGTTGCCAGATCTGTACAAACTTCACAAGCAGTTTCTTCTGGCTGCATCGAGCTTGCGCTGTGCACACGCGCTGGCAGAATAATGTGCGCTGCAGCATGTCAAGGCAACGACACCAGTCGCTCACCACTGAGGCTAGGAGCTTTCTCCTTCTGAAGGGCTCAGCACGTGTGCGCCTTCGCGTCACCCTTTTGAGCAGTGTCCACATGACAAAGCGTCCAGCAATACGACATTCTTTACGGCGGTGGATGAACTGTGATAGTTTCCGACCAAGATTTGCGCAATAGCTCGTGTGATTGCACCATCGCACGAAAGCTCCACGTTTTTTTCGCGCTCTCTCACGTCTCTGCACACCTGGCATGGCAGTAGCAAGTAGACACTTGAAATGCCAGCGATCAAATGCTGTTTTCTTGTGAATCGAGTTGACGCGCATTACCACCATGGCCGAAGCCCTATGTCCCCTGGTCAATATCTCAAGCCAAATCGCGTTCTGCTGCCGCCGGGCAGCAAGTAAGGCACACGTCATGTGTGCCAACTTTTGTAGGACAATTGAGCGCCTGTCGACAAAGCTTGTCCACTCTTGCATAAATTGGCCAATCGAACCCATCATTGCAAAGCGATGTCGAGAAGAAACCGCTCGACGGAGGGTGTTTGTTTCTCGCCACGCACAAAGATGTTGGCGGAGTTTGAGTCGCAATGTTCGGGCAGCGAGATGCTCCAATCTGCGGTTCGACAAACATCGGATCTGCACAATCATTGACTCCTGCGAAATTCGCGTCTTCTGCTGCTGGTTGTGCACACGAGTAGACATCCACACGTTGAAATACTTCGCCGCCACGTGAACTCGAGACTTTGTGGATACCGCCTGCGCTTTGCGCAGAAGTCCCAAAGACGTTTCCAGTGAGGCCAGCCATTCCACGAAAATAGCACGAATTTTGCGTCTGCTCTGCATAGATAACACTAGCTTCCTCAGATGGTCTATTGTCTGCTGAGTCTTCTCATTTGTCTTAGATAACACCAGCTTCCTCAGCTGGTCTATTGTCTGCTGAGTCTTTTCAGTCTTAGTGTGCATGAGAATGAGCGCCCAATGTCGGAACTGTCTCCGCATACAGCTATGATTTGAACAGCGCATCAGGTGGTGCATTTTGCATTCAGACGCCGAGAACCTTGAACACCAGGGAATCCATGCCTCCCAAGCCTTGCACATGTTTTCACGCTGCGTCTCTCGTGCTAATCTTTTCACTGCACCTTGCCTTCGACGCAGCTCATTGAGGATTTGTTTCAAAGACACCCAAACTCGGAACAACATGGCATTTTTCTTCCTGCTCAACATCTTCAATGTGATTGTGCGATGACGATTTGTCTGTTTTGCGCCAGCTGCCCACTGAACCCATACTTTGTACACGAGGGCACCCTGCAACCTGCAAAGCACAATTTTGAGAATCTTACGTTGACGCCGGTGAAGCATGGTGCGTGTGCCCCAAATTAGAAGTGATTTGCATAAAACACCAAAACTCTTTCGGAAGCACTTTGCCTGGAACGTGCTTCTCTGCCGAACGCGCGCCTTGAAATTGGACTTCCACATCATAAATGATCTATACGTAACAGAATGTCTCCTCCTTGTTATTGCCGTTCTCAATATCCTGCGCTGCTTTTGGTGATCTTTGGTAATGCTCCACCATGTTATCAATGCTTTGCCTTTTTTTGAGCTACGATTTCTTCGGGTAGCCCTCCCTAGAAGGCACTTCCCGAAGCAGACATCGTCCCACCATCTCGATAAGTAGAAAGACAGGCGGACCCGAATCCATTTGCATACAAATCTCCGGAGTTTCAACAACGTTCCGTGCATAGCCGAAGTGAGCATACTCCATTGTTTGAACGTGCGAGAGGAGAGCATGTGGGTTGCACGCCTGTAAGCTTGGTTTCGGTTATGTCTGTGCGCTTTGGCAGCTTCAAGCTGCTCTACCGTCCAGAAGGACCATGTCAAGAAATGGCTGAGTTTGTTGAGTCGTTGGTAACCAAACCGCGGCAAACGAATCAAAGATGCACACGGCTGACTTGGAAGGAGATACTCAAATACCCTCCTAAGAAGCCGCCTTGATTGTTTTGCATTCAGTCTTGCCAAGAGTACCCGCACGGTGCTCTTTGAGCGCTGCACACGTGCCCAGCTCGTCAACGCATGAAATCTGAGGATCATTTGTGCACTGTGGGCCACACGCAAAATTGTAAAGTTCTTCCGTTTTTGGGCGGTCGAAACCATCTGTAAGCGTCGAAATGTCATCGCCTTCGTTCTTGCTTTGAGCTGCAGATTCTTCCTTTCAACCACACGAATGGCGGACATCTTGGATCTCTCATGCTTTGAAACGCAATACCAGAGTGCGAGGGCACCATGCAAAGAGTATCGACGATGAAATGACGCGAATATGCCATCAAAAGTGCGCCGGATTCTTTCTCTTACACACACCTGTCGCCACCAGAACATGCCGGCTGACGCCAGAGCGACTGGGTAAAAGCGCTTCATGTCGATCAGAGACCTAACTCGCCTTTGCCTTTGTGTGGCTATGGACCACTCTCGCAGAACTTTAGAAGTGCAATCCTGTTCTGTAGACACTAGCAAAGATGATATTCGTTCTTGATTGATTTTATGATGCACATGTGATGCAAACCAGTAGCGAGCACATCGGACAAATAAACGCTTCTCAAAGCCGGATTGCGACCTGAGGCTGTATTTCCTGATCATCAATCCCTGGTGCAAAACGTGCCTCCATTCTCTGAAAAAAACAGCCATCTTAACATGCATGCGTTGATCTGATCGTCTCTGGAAGACTCTTTCCAAGTGTTTTTGCCAATGTTTTGCCGCACAACGAGATCGCAAGGCATCGAACACAAGGGCGATATTGAATTGCATTGGGCGGAGGCATATTTGTAGAAGACATTGCAGGTGCCTTTGCTTGTACTTGGCACCATGCAGTGCGGAAAATGCCTGATGCAACTTACGGCGGCGTGCACGTAACTGCTTGGCTTGGAGCTGAACGCTTTTTCGATCACCAATCTCTCTCCAGGCAGAGAAATAGAGCGATACTTTAGGCTCGGATGGTCGCTGACAAAATGCAGAAGATAAGTGCAGGGATTCCATCACACGCATGCGTCTGTGTTTGACGTAAGAAGACCATGCCTTGAAAGTTCGCGTTGCTCGCTGTCTTGTGCAGCACTTTAAGCTCGTATATGAGGCCTCTCTTGAACGCTCGCGAGCACTCTTCTTTATTTCAGCTCCTGAGCGCAACGCCCAAAGACTTCGGATCTTCCATCCAAGTTTCCGACAAGACATCAGCAGAGCTGAGCGCATATTTGACTTTTTTTGTGCTGCTACCATTGACGTCCATGAGTGATATGCCGTGGAAAGTCTTCTGCGAGACTGATGAAAACGGATGCGGAGCAGTGTGCATCGCATACTATTCAAAAATTCTGTATGCAATACGAAGAATGCGAAGACTCGCCTGATGAGATGAAGGCGGCAAGAGCGAAGAACAGAAGCCTCTCTGAATGAAACTCGTCTTAGAGAATGTGCAACCATGACCCATGCCTCAAAGGACGAGCGTTTTACATGCACAAATTGCCGTTCGATTCTCTTTTTCATCCTGCGAACTAGACTGCGTTGGAACGTAGACATTGCCACCCAGGATCGAAACTTCTGCTTTAGTCTTCTCAACGTACTATGCAACTGTTTGCGATTCGCGGCTTCGCGTTCTTGGCGATGCTTCTTGGAAACTCGGACACATCCTTTCCAGACTGCGACGCTCCAGATATACAGGGACCTCTCAAATTGCACGTTCACTCTCCGCTCATTCTTTATGAAGTGCCGCTCTCTGCTTTCTTTTGTTGCATGCTCCAGCATTGCACCGACCGGTGTGTGTACCAGACGTAAGCGCAAATTCTTGCGCACGTGCTGTACCATCTGCAGTAGACATTTTCGGATCAATGAAAGCTTTCTCCGCCGGTGCATGGCCTTTCCAGTGATTAGAATCCGAGCTGTCCTCGACGTCCTTTCCAACCATCTAGCAAAACTTAGCTTAGTTATGAGCTTCCGTCTGCGAGTGCCTGCAATCGTGGCTTGCACGTCCAGCATTTTCCCGTGATCTACTCCTAATCGCCAGCTCCAAAGGGTCAATGCCATTGTGCGAGTGCTGACAGGCAAGATGCTGCTGCACTCGCTTGGAGGTACTACGCCATCTGAGGACCCTTCACTCTGAGATGCGGCATCTGCGCTGTCAACCTCGTTTTCCTTGGCCGACACTTGCTCCTGCATCAACGTTGATGCACGCGCTCTAGACTCAAGCTCCTCTTCCAATCGAAAATTCAGGATCGCAATTTGCTCCCGAGATTGCTGGAGCTCGAGTGCATGGACACGGACCACTTCTGATGCATTGAGCAAGGGTTCTTGCTGGGGTGACATTTTTTGCGGGCTCGGTAAGACCTGCCACTCAAGTTCTTCTTTCGTATCTGGGGATGACGAGTGTTGTACTTTGGAGTCGTTTCTGCATAAAACCCATGCATAAAAGCAGTTGACCACCATCAGGCGTCTGTACTGAAAATTGAGAGCGTCACAAACATTGGATACTTTCTTGGCATGACGAAGAAGGATACGCCAGATGCTGAAAGCGTTATTTAGAATCATTTGTTCGCCCGCCCTTCGACAGCACATAATTGCTTGCGCTACAAGCATCCGCCTTTGCCTGTACGGAAGCGCCATGTTTTTCCAGGCGTTGAAATTTCGCTTGAGATTTACCCACTTGATCTTTTGAGCCTTTGCAGGGGAGGATGGTGGTGTGGCGAAGAGGGAATTGTTACTTCCACTGATCATGCTGAGTACATGTATTTGCAAGGGGCTTGCGTCCATGAGCGGTGATATACTTTGCACTGCGGTCCTGGTCGGGGTTGATCGGGCCGCCTCTCTTCGTATTCCAGGAGAGGCTTGAGGAGGTGTTCGAGATCTGGCTCGTGTTGCGTGCTCGAGCGCTTGCTCCAACTCTAAAACCATCTTCTGCCGCTGCAGCTCGACCTCCTCTCTCCGAGCGTTGCGCTCGAGTTGCAGATGCGTTTCAAGTGCAGCAATTTGCTCTTCTTGCTCTCGAAGTTTCTCTTGCAACATTCTCTGGCCAGGCGAAGATTCACGATTGACTGTGGAGGGGGACGTCGTTGTAGAAGCGCAGATCATTCCAGGCATTTCGATCACATTCTGCCATGCATGGAGCATCGTGACCTGCAATGTACGTTTCCTCCTCGCCAGCAGGACTTCTGCAATCATGCCGAGTCTTTTGTGAGAGCAAGATACCTCCAACCAGCTGCTGAAGATTGCCATACATGTGCGTCTGAGAGTGCGCTTTGCAATTCTGGCAGCGTTTGTGGCCCGTCTGTGTGTTCTTACGTGCGCCCTACGCCATTTGAGTACGAGTCGTGCAACATTCACAGCCACCCATCGCTGTATAAAGATTTCTTCACATCGGAGAAGGCCTTTTTGAACCTCCACAAATTGTTTCCAAGCAGATACTCTGTAGTGCAATAACACTCTGCGCTTGCGGTGTACAATATTGTGTAACACAATAATATCTCGACGACGCATGCGAACGCGTTTGATCCACAGCTCAAAAGTCTTAAAAGTGCACCTAAAATTCCTGTAGATGGCGTTTTTCGAATGGCGAATCTTATCTTCTATTTCATGGATCCATTTGTCCTGCCCTCGATAAGCAGCCCACAAGAAGAAAGACCGTCCAAGCAAAGATTTGTCTTGAACCCCATTAACAACGAAGAAAGATTGCATGGTTTTTTGACGGAAATGCAGGAAGGCTACCCAGCTCCAAAAACACCTAGTGGCAAGTCGTAGGAGGTTCTTCCTGACCGCCTCCACAACAGTATTCTGACTGGAGCGACCGAAGCTAGACTCAAGGTTGGGGCTTGCCTCCTTCCAGCTCAACAATGTTCTTGCTAGCATACGCTTCTGGGCTAGCCGTATTATATGATGATAGATGATGTTGTGCATGCAATTTTCGCCTTCGTGAGTCCATAAGAGCATGCACCGTCGAAGCAGGGCGTGCGATGAATTGGTCGCTCGACACAGCTGTATGCAATGCTGCAATGTGTTGGCGTGTCTGTGAATATGGTGCCAACGGGCCATCACACAAATCTTGCTCCTCAACGCCCGCCGTGACCAGACACGCTCAACAAGGGTCACCAATTTCCGCCTCCAGCGCACAACACTTGTCCAGGATACTAGGAAGCGCTTAACACGTTTACGCGCGAAAACAGATGCGCGTTCCTTTGCCCGCTCCTTAGCCTGTAAACGTTCGACAATATCCCGCTCAGTTTTATTTGTTCTGATATATATCTGTATATATTAACCAGTGCACGTTCCACAATCTCCCGCTCAGACTTTACAGCGCCGCTTTGTCCACAGTGGGGTCTCTGACGTGCGCAAACCATTTTTATGCGTGCATGCAGGGCATGTGCAAGATTCTGACCTGTTTTGACAAAAAAGCAGCGGCCCAACACCTGAAACCCGTGCGCAACTGAACGTGACATCTGCGCGAAATCATTCTGTTTGCTCTCGAAGAGCCCTCTTGTGCCCGCGATGTTGAGTTAGCCCATCTTCGAACCACAAACCTCATTTTTCTCATCTGATGTCTGTAAAAGAAAGAGGATAGCTTGCGTCGCACCTGCAATCGGCCAGAGGTCAGCAAAAGTTTCCAGTGCGCCATTCTATGTACAATATCTAGTGCACCGGGAGAGCCTGCGATGGTAATTAACAGCATCTGAGGGAGAAATTTGCCATGCGACAATATGCCAATTGGTATGTACCTGCCCCTGCATGCGACGGCCACGAGTCCACACACAGAGCGCCTGAAAAGCCTTGTTCCGGCTAGATTTCGTCACGAATCGCATGATCGCACATCGCTTCTTGCGCAAGTTTGCGCAGGCGCCTGCCCATGACCAAAGCGCCAAACGACAACATGCTCTTCCCTCACGTCGCTTTGTCGTCAGAACACATTGCTGGGCTAAGCTCAGCAATGAAATTTGCTTGCTTTCAGAGTCTGGACTTGGATGCACTGTGGCAGTGAGTCGAGCATGTGAGAGCTCAGTTTCCAGTCGCAAAATGTAGTCGCCCATCTGAAACACTTGATCCTGCAGGCAACACGGGGGGAGAGAAGATATATTGATTGGTACTCACTTTAGTAGCCTCTACACCTCATTCAAGTTTTCCGATCACGTTTGCGCATCGCTTCCATGCAAGATGCCCTTTTGTGATTAGTCAGCAAGTCACCTGGAGCTTGGACTGAAGAGCGGAGCCTTCAATCTTTGATTTCTGAATATCCGTTTGCAGCTCGCTGACAACTCGATCTAGCGACATTGAAAGGTCGTGCTCAGCCTCCCGCAACCGTGAAATCTCTTCGTCTCTTTCTTCCAACATCTGAAAGATAGAGGAAAAGACCGAATGGTCGACAAACATGCAATCAGATCAAAGCAACTACGCTACATGTGTTCCTGGGAAAGCAAAGTCATCGTTTGCACACGTCTTCTGGTTATGCGCCAACACACCCACGGCAAGAGCGACAAATAGTGCCATCTTGCGCTCACCCATCGTAGCATCTGAATTTGAGCATCTTTGTCCAGCGGTGTGGGAGCGCCTTTGGCAATGATACTGATGCCAGGCGTGAGTGCTCCCGGCAGCGTCCATCCACTGGCGTCTGCCCCCCTGAGGTTCTCCTTCTCCTTCCATGCACTGCGAGGCATATTTCGTGGCGCAGTTTTGGGCACGCCCTTGAAGTGACTCATGTGGGGCGATGACGGCACTGCATGTGCGCCTAACGTTGCAAAGACGCTACTTTGCATGGACATTTCGGCGATTTCGGCGTCTCGCTCGACAATTTCCTGCCTCAACCGCCCGCCTTCTTTATCCTTACTATCGCCACTACTACCGCTTTCATCTTCCCCTCCTCTGTGCCCCCGCTTCTTTCCAGTCGGCGGCAGTCCCACAAGAAAATCTGCTCGCGCTGCAACGCCATTGTGTGAAGCGCTCGCCTGCAGTGCCATGGAGCCTGCCTGGGATGCCGCTATTGGGGTAGAAAACGCCAACTGAAGGGGATCCAGCCGCTCTTCCATCGTGTCCTGTTCTGCGCGCTGTCCGTCGTCTGCCTGCCCTGCTGTGTGCGGAGATGGGTCTGGAAGCGTCCAACCACTTTCATCCGTAGCGCCTGCTCACACAATGACATGAGTCCCCCCCCGGGCAATCATGCGGTCACGATGACCTCTGAGCAGTCGTGATGGAGGGCGGGCGCCAACGGTGTGCGTGAAAAGCAAACCTTCAGAGATGCCATCGTCAATCCGGGTGCGGGCGCCTGTGGCCATCACGCTGCCGCGACTGCGATACAGTGAGCTCGCAATCTCCTGCTTGTGCTGTGGCGTTGCCACGGGGGCCATCTCCCGCGAAGCCCCGGGCGGGTTGGGCAGCAGAAAACTCTCATCGTCCTGCCACAATCGATGCTCGTGTGAGAGAGCGGCCTCTGGCGGCGGCTCGCCCACCCGGGCGACGAGCACCGCTGGCATTGCAGCGGTGTCAACGCGCGCGCGTGTCCGTCAAACGGCATTCCTCCACACACCTGAGGGAGCTTGGAGACGGCAAAGTGGTACGCGTCGCGCTCCGGCGACGGCAGGGACCCGTCATCGCGATCCAGCACCGACGACTCGAGCAGGAACGAGTACTCGTCAGACACCTCTGGTGCGTCGTCCATGGTGGAAGGCAGGCGCCCGGCGGTCCCTGGACGGTCCCAGGTTCAAAAACGGGAAGCTTGTCATGAGGGACGTGACAACCGTAATCGTACACGGTCAAGCGGGAACACGGGCATATGAGAGAGAGAGAGAGAGAGAGAGAGCTTTATTAGGAACCATGGTGTCTCGAGACACTATGGTCCTCGGTCCTGCCTGGCTTGCACCACTGCTCCTCGCGCTCGCGCTGCTGCCCGCGCTGTCGTCCCGCACGGCAACACCGGCGTTTCAACGGGGCGTGCCAGGCCGCGGCGCGCGCGGAGGCTGGGGCCGACCGGGCGTCGCTACCGGGGAGGATGCTGAGGCGCAGGGTGCGCTGGTCATGCGCGTGCCCTCGGACTATGCCTCGGTAGAGCGCGCGCTGGCAGCAGGGAACGATCTGGAGATCGTGGTCGAGCAAGGCTGGCACCGATGGGACGGGCAGCTGGTGGTGACCCGGCAGGGGGTGCACCTGTCCTCGCAGCCGCACTCCTCCCTCACGGGTCGCTGGGTGATGGCACGGCGATCAAGTGGCCTTCTGCGGCGCACAGCACTCTTGCACTCATGTGTCGCAGCCGCCCCCGAGCCCAGCGTGCTGGTGCTAGGAGGCAGTGGCAAGGGAGTACGCCCGTGGAAATTCGAGCACTGTCGCATATATTCGCATGGTCTGGGGAGCATAGCGCTTGTTTGCTCAGGGGCTAGCAAACTTATTCTCGCCTCGTGTATTCTCGGGGGGCACAGCCAGGAAGAACAGGCGACGACAGGGCTCATCTGCCAGGACGAAAGCTGGCTGCAAGCCACCAACACACGCATCGCGCACTGCAGCTCTGCCGGCCTGCGTGCCTCGGCCGCGTCAACATTCCGGGGCATCATTTGCTCCTTTGGGTTTAACACCCTGCACATTGCCATGGGAGGAAACGCCACCGTGCACTTGAAGGACAGCCGGCTGACAACGGCAACACTGGCGGCAATCCTCCCTATGCCCCCGTTCCCCGGCCCCTCCAGCCACACCTCCCCTCCTGCCCCCATGCGACAATCTGCGCCGTCAAAAAAGTATGGCTCGTGTCCGCGACTGGTTATGGACGCGTGCTCGGTGGAGGGGAAGGTAATGGCGGCGGCGCTACCGCGCGGAATGGCCCTTGACTGTTCTATTTTGGGTGATACAGTGTTCGTGGATGATCCCGCGGCCTTGAGCATTTTTTCTTCAGGTTCTAGCTACGATGTCCCCCCCCAAGGGGGG
>Ga0315905_10004993_pt1 | contig 13546 bp, 11 predicted proteins | sample LakEriMetagenome_5_FD_203522 | JGI IMG/M metagenome (GOLD analysis project Ga0315905, IMG submission 203522) | Freshwater fungal communities from buoy surface, Lake Erie, Ohio, United States - Buoy 4 MA121 | ecosystem: Environmental > Aquatic > Freshwater > Lake | place: USA: Lake Erie, Ohio... | reverse complement strand
GGTGGTAATACACTTACACTCACTGGAAGTATATCATTACCAGCTCCTACTGCAAATGGCGTAGCATATGGTGCAAGTGCTTCAGCTGTAGCTTTCTTAACAGCTGCTGGTTCTGGTGCTTCTATATTAAGTCAAACTTCTGGTAGTGCTCCTGTTTATCTTGGACAATCGCAATTGGTTGTTGGTGGTGCTACTACAGCCGCTAATATTCAAGGTGGTTCTGCAGGAAATATTCATTATCAGACTGGTGCTAATGCAACAGGATTCGTTACAAATGCTGCTGGTTCAGGAGCATCTATATTATCACAAACTGGTAACGCTGCTCCATTATTCTTAGGACAATCTCAGCTTGTTGTTGGTGGTGCTACCACAGCCGCACAATGGCAGACATCCAGAACTGTTACATTTGCCACTGGAGATGTAACTGGTTCATTCTCTATTAATGGTTCAGCTGATGTATCCAACGTAGCTCTTACAATAGCAGCAAACTCAGTTGCACTTGGAACTGATACTACTGGCAACTATGCAGCATCTGTGACTGGAGCCGGTAATGGTTTATCAACTATTGGATCTGCTGGTGAAGGAACAGACTTTACAATCCATTCTAATGCTACATCTGCTAATACAGTTTCTACATTAGTATTTAGAGATGGTTCTGGAAACTTCTCCGCAGGCACAATAACTGCTAACTTAACAGGTACTGCATCTATCGCAAGCTCAGCTGCAGCAGTTAATACTGTCACTGATACATCAAATTCACTTTATCTTTTGGGTTCTAGATCATCAACTGGTTTTGCTTCTACTCAAGTTTACGTTGATACAAACATATCAATTCTTGGAAGTACAATAACAGCTGGAACATTCTCTGGAACTGCTTCTTCTGCAGCTTTAATAAATGTAAATGCTTCAACAGATACAAGATATCTTGTAGGTACAGTTCTTAATACAGCATCAGGAAGCACACAATTATCAACTGGATCTGGAATCACAATTGGTAATAATAGATTAACATCAGGTTCTATTTACGTTTCAGATGCAACAGTATCAACATCCATAACAACAGGTGCTTTAGTAGTTAACGGAGGCGTTGGTATAGGTGGAAGTCTTTGGACAGATACTGCAGAATTATCATCTGTTTCTGGTGTTAGATTCTTAAATAATGTTGTTACCGTTGGTGCTTGGGCAGGAACTGCAATATCACTTGCTAATGGTGGTACTAATGCTAACTTAACTGCAGTTAATGGCGGTGTTGTATATAGCACAGCATCAGCATTTGCAATCTCTGCTGCTGGCACTGCCGGTTCCTTGCTTGTTTCAGGTGGTGCTGGAGCACCTACTTGGGGAACAGTTGCTCTTGGTTCTGCTAATTCAGTATCAGGCACTCTTGGAATATCAAATGGTGGTACTAACGCAACTGCCACTCCGACTTCAGGCGCTGTAGCATACGGAACTGGTACTGCATATGCATTTACAACTGCAGGAACATCAGGATCAGTTTTGATATCACAAGGCTCTTCTGCCCCATTATTCTCAACAGTTGCTCTTGGTTCTGCCAATGCAGTATCTGGTGTGCTTGGTATCTCAAACGGCGGTAATAATTCCTCTGCTCAAGTTACAAATGGCATCTTGTTCAATAATGGTACTGCAAATACTTCAGGTGCTTCACTCACTTACATTTCAGGCGCAGGTGTAACAGCTACTGAAAATATTAGAGCTGCTGGATTTAATATTGCTGGAAATTCAGTGGTCACTTCATTAACTCCATCTGGTGGTTCTGCAATCTATGGTGGTGTAACCATTGCGGTTGCAAATAATGGTGCAGGCCCTGGACTTTCAGTTTCTGGAGCTAGCCAGACAATCACAATCACTGGCCCTGGAACTGGCCTTACAGGTACAGGTACTGCTAATAATGTTGCTAAGTTTACAGCAACTGGCACTCTTGGTAACTCAAATATCACTGACAATGGAACAACTATTGCACTTGGTAAAGCAACCACAATTACAGATTCTGCTTTAACAAATGGTACATACTTGACCATTACCACTGCTGCTGGTGATGACAACTCAACATCTGACTTCTTCATAAGAGGTTTAAACTCTTCATCAACATCTAAGTTCTCTGTTGATGCTAATGGTAACTTAAGAGCTACAACTAAGAGCTTTGACATTGAGCACCCAACCAAGCCAGGTATGAGACTTGTATACGGTGTTCTTGAAGGCCCTGAGCATGGTGTATATCATAGAGGTACTGTTGAAGGAAAGGGCAAGCTCACTGTGGAATTACCAGAGTATTGGAGCAAGTTAGTTGGTGAAGATTATTCCATACAGTTAACAACATGGGGTAATTACAACGTCCACATTGTAGAAAAATCAGAGACTTCCTTTATAATTCAACTTACTGGCGATCCAATCTCCAGAATGTTAAAGACAATCAAGGTTGACTATATTATTCACGGTTCTAGATTGGATGCACCACTTGTTATTGAACAATAATGTACACATTCAGAGTATACCATCTAGATAATCCTAGAATCGCTTTTTTGGGAATAGAGGAAGGCAACATCAATATTGAATCAGGAATTCGATTTGTTGTTGTCTTCCTAGACATCCATAAAGAAATTATCGATAAAAAACTTCTTGTTATTGATGGCAATGCTTTCTCTTCATTAGGTGAAAGTGGAAAGGATATTAGAGTTGCCATTGTCGAGAGGATTTTGGAGTATACCAGCTGTATCTTTGTTAAGGAGTAATAAATGGCCGTTGATGTTATTATAGACCCAAGTTCAGGCCAAATTTACTGGAACGATGCAGCTGGATCCGGCACACAAACAATCGCAATATCTGGTAACGCTACAAACGCTATCAATATTGTAGGTTATTCAAACTTTTTCAGTCCTGGTGGTGGTGGTTTAGGAACTCAGATTCTTGCCACTTTTAATGATTCTGCAACATCTACTTTTGTTCCAGGCACCAATGCTTATGATTTAGGTTCCAGTGCTTTAAGATGGAACTTTTATGGAACTGGTGGCAACTTTACTGGAGTTATTTCCACTTCTTCTTCCACAGCTTCCACATCTTCAACTACCGGAGCATTGATTGTCTCTGGTGGTGCTGGAATTGCTAAAACATCCTATTTTGGTGAATCGGTAGTTATTCAAGGAAGTACTGCTTCTACTACCCCAACCACGGGTGCTTTAACTGTTACTGGTGGTGTTGGTATTAGTGGAGCTCTTAATATTGGAAGCAGTTCTGCAGCAAATGTATTTATACATAATACTAACTATTTATCTACAGCTTATTTATATTTGAGAACTGGAACTGGAGCATCTTTAAAAGAAGGATATATTGCAAGAAATTCTACTGAATTACAGTTAAGTAGTAGTTTTGGAACCATAACTAATTATGCTAATGTATTTCAATTCTATGCCACGAATCTTGATGATTATCTGCTAAAAATCTCTTCAACAGGGGCAACTTTTTATAATACCACAGCTTCTACAAGTACAACCACAGGTGCATTAGTATCTGCTGGTGGAGTGGGAATTGCAAAAACTTCCTACTTTGGTCAATCTGTATTTATTCAAGGAACCACTGCTTCTGGGTCTACAACAACAGGTGCATTAGTAGTAACTGGTGGTGTTGGAATTGGTGGTAGTTTAAATGTATTTGGTACTATAGATGTTGCAGATAATATTGAAGTATTATCACAAAAAGAAGTAAGATTCTTTAATTCTGGAAATACATTCTATACTGGTTTAAGAGCTGGTTCATCTTCTGCTAATGTTACTTTCACTTTACCAATAGCTGATGGCACTGCTAACCAAGTTCTATACACGAATGGCTCTGCTGCATTAGGTTGGACTTCATTATCTTCAGTCTCAGCTATAACAACTTTAAATGGCCTTACTGCATCAACTCAAACTTTTGCCACTGGAACTTCGGGTACTGATTTTAACATATCTTCTGTTACTTCAACACATACATTTAACATACCATATGCTGGTTCTGGTGCTACTGGTTTAATCACAACTCAGACACAAACAATCGCTGGGGCAAAAACTTTCTCTGGTCAAACATCAATTACAAATTCGACAGCTTCTACTTCTACAACTACTGGGGCATTGATAATAACTGGCGGTGTTGGTATTGCAGGCTCCATATGGTCTGGGCAACATATTGTAACTGACACAACTGTTTCTACTACTACAGCCACAGGTGCAATGCTTATCTTTGGCGGTTTGGGTGTTAGCGGTCAAATTAACTCTGCTTCATTAGTAACTTCTGGCAATGCAATTATTAGTGGTAATTTACAGTTCAATGGTGTAGGCACTTTTGGTAATGCCACATCTGATACAATTACTTATAATGCTAGAGCCAACTCTGACTTTCTTCCTTCATCTGATAACAGTTTTGATTTAGGAAACAATTCTCTTGGATGGAGAAATTTTAGAGTTTCAGGTGTAGGTACAATTGCTACACTGCAAGTTACGTCAGTTACTTCAGGTTTATGGGCAGGCAGTGCTGTCACCTTAGCCTATGGTGGAACAAATAATAATATTTCAGGTGTTGGACATTCAAACAGAGTTGCTGTTTATGATGCTGCTGGTACTGCAATTACAAATATATCAAGTGCTGGTACTGCAAATTCTGTCTTATTCCAATCAAGCCCATCAGCTTTTCCTAACTGGGTTGGTCAGTCACAACTCGTTGTTGGAGGAGCTTCAACAGCTGCCAACATTCAAGGTGGCGCATTAGGCAATATCCATTACCAAACTGGCGCAAATACTACAGGATTTGTAACTAATGCAGCAGGTTCAGGAGCTTCTGTTTTAACTCAAACAGGAAATGCTGCTCCTTTATTTTTAGGACAATCTCAACTAGTTGTAGGAGGCGCAACAACTGCAGCTCAATGGCAAACTGCAAGAACAGTAACATTCGCTACTGGTGATGTCACTGGTTCATTTTCGATTAATGGATCTGCAGATGTTAGTAATGTGGCTCTTACAATTGCTGCTAATTCTGTAGCTTTAGGAACGGACACGACTGGCAACTATGCGCAGTCAGTTGCTGTTGCAGGGAGCGGATTAACTTTAGGTGGGACTGTTGGAGAAGGTACTGATTTTACAGTTTATTCGAATGGTACTTCTGCTAATACAGTATCTACTTTAGTTTTCAGGGATGGTTCTGGAAACTTTTCAGCAGGCACTATAACAGCTAGCTTGACAGGCACGGCATCAATTGCCACATCATCTGTAAGTTCAGCAACAACTACAGATACTTCTAATACATTATATTTATTAGGAAGTAGATCGTCAACTGGTTTTGCTGGAACTTCATTATTTGTAGATTCTAATATAAGTATTTCTGGTTTTCAATTCACTGCAGGTGTGTGGGCAGGAACAGCTATTTCCGCTGTCAATGGCGGAACTGGTCAAGTTTCATATGCTATTGGTGATATTCTATATGCATCATCAACCACTGCATTAACTAGATTAGCAGCTGGAACTGCAGGATCTGTTTTAGCCTCCGGTGGTACTGGTGCTGCTCCTTATTGGAAAGTAGATGCCACTGGTGGTGGCGGGGGAACTCCTGCTGGGTCCTCCTCTTGGTTACAGTATAACAATGGTGGTTCTTTTGGAGCAACATCTCATTTAGCATATGATGGCAATTTAAATGATGACTTTATAATTAGCACTCCACTTGGGGGTGCTACTCAAGGCCAGGTAAACGTAGGTTTAGGTATCACTGGATTTGACGGTGTAACCTTAGGAAGATTTGCCGGTAGTGCATCTGGAACTGTATATGCTGCCAATCAATCAAGTGGATTTACTGGAAACTTTGCCGATTTCCAGCTTGCAGGATCTAGTAAATTCACTATTGGTTTTGATGGTAAGATTACTGTAGTTGGTGTTTATTCATTACCAACTACAGCTGGTACAGCAGGTAGTGTTTTAACTTCTAATGGCACAGGTGGACAATTTTATTGGACTGCCCCAGGCGCTGCTGGTGGTGGATCGGGAACAGTCACTTCTGGAACTGCAGGTAGCGTAGCATATTATACTGGCACTGGGACAACCGTTGGTGGGGCTCCTGGTTTTACTTACACAACATCTGGAACAGCTTCTACCATGAATGTGTTTGGTGGCGGTGCTATTGGTACTACTATTTTCACCGTTCAAGCATATTCAGCTACTTCTGTTAGAGTTGGTATTGGAACCAATCTGCCTCAATATGAGCTTGAAATTGTTGGTGAAATTTCTGCTACAAATAAAAGCTTCGTAATTGACCATCCAACAAAACCTGGCAAAAAGTTAAGATATGGAAGTTTAGAAGGTCCAGAAAACGGTGTCTATATCCGTGGTGAATTAAAAGGTTCAAATGTAATTGAAACACCAGACTATTGGGAGGGATTAGTTTATCCAGATTCATTTACTGTCACTCTTACTCCTATTGGTAGATTTTCTCATTTATATGTAGAGAAAATAGAAGATTACAAAGTATTCATTGCAGATGCTTATATGAATCCAATTCATTGTTATTACACTGTATGGGCTGAAAGAAAAGATATTCCTAAGCTTATCACGGAGTATTAAAATGGGACATCATTTTAATCCTATAATAACAAGTCTTGACACAATAGCATTAAACATTGATGCTGCAAATACGAGATCTTATCCTGGAACTGGCAATACTTGTTATGATTTGTCTTTGTTCAATAACAGTGGATCTTTAACTTCAGTAACTTTTGCAGGAAGTGGCGGTACTGGAGCATTTGTTTTTAATGGGACAACATCTCTTATAAACTTAGGGACAACTAACGGCGGAAACGTGACTACTGCATGGACTCTTGAATCTTGGATAAGGCCCACAACTGCTGGTGAAGGAAATTCAGGAAGAGTATTTCAGCATTCATCAGGTTCTATATCTGGCTTTATTTGCTCTCTGGATAATAGTGCTGTTTCAAATGGAATACAGCTTAACACTTATGCAGTTTCAGGGTTTTCAGCCAGGGTTGGAAACTGTATTACGAATGGTTCTTGGCAGCAAGTTGTATGGGCTTTCAGTCCAGGTTCAGTTACATTTTATGTAAATGGAGCATCTGTAGGTACAAGCTCCATCACTTCACCCTCATCATATACAAGCACTGATTATATAGGAAATAACTCTGGAGCAACTAATACATTTGATGGGAGTATTGGAGTTGTAAGGTTGTACAGAAGTACTTTAACAGCTTCACAAATCCTTAAAAATTACAATTCTATTAAAAAAAGGTACGGACTATAATGGGCCAGCACGGTGGGGTTAGAATTACGACTGAAGGATTGAGAAATTTATATGATTTCTCTAATACAAACTCTTATGCTGGTGCTGCTAGTACTTCATATGATTTAATTTCGAATTTACACCATATTCTTTCATCAGTAACTTCTTCTGGTTCAGGCTCTAGTCGTGCATTGAGTTTTGCTGGGACTGGATACTCAACATATTCATTAAGCAATATGGGTTTATCTGGTGGGTATGCAAGAACTGTGAGTTGCTGGGTTAAATTTAGTTCTACATCTAATCAAGTAGTTCTCGGTCAAGGCACAAACTTAATTCTTACAGCAGCTGAGCTTGTAATGCACAATGGAGTTTATAAATTACATTCAGGCATCGGGCAGCTTATCTCTTCTGGTATTGGGATAAGCGACACAAGCAAATGGTATTTTTTAACTTCAGCTTATGAATCTGGTATAGGGTGTGAACTGTATGTTAATGCTGGTACTGGGGTAACACTTGCTGCTGTACCTCTAACTACAGACACTCCTTTGCGCTTAGGTGTTTCTTGTCTTCCTGCAACATTTCCAAACTTAAGTGGACAAATAGCTATCGTGCAATTTTACACCAGAAGATTAACTCCCAAAGAAATCCAAAAAATATATGACTCAACTAAGAAAAGGTTTGGATTATAATGGGAAGCTCTATTGGACCAATTGATGAGGCATTAGGAAATCTTTCTATTGCATTAGATGCTTCAAATTTAAACTCTTATTCAGGTTCTGGTAATACATCATACGACTTAATTACCAGGAGTACTGCGGCTTTATCAAGTGTTACATATTCAACATCTGGCTCCGTTGGTTTTTTTGATTTTTCTGGTTCCGGAAGCGTAACATCTTCAAATAACATTGGAATTACAGGTGCTAACTCTAGGACTCTATCTTGTTGGGCTTATTTCAATGCTAAATCAACTTATTGCTTGATGAGTATAGGTGTAAATGGTTCTGGTACTGGGTGGGGAATTGAAACTGGGGCAACAACTTTTACTTTGACAAAAGGAAATTCAGGGACAATTACTGCTGTTACTTATAATGCAAGTCAATGGTACAACATTGTTTATGTTGGGCAGAATTTAAGCGCAAACTCATTAACGGTCAGTTTTTATATCAATGGAAGCTTGCAATATTCTGGAACTGATACTTCAATAAATACAACAAATTCTCCATTAAAAGTTGGATTAAACCCTTCTGGTTTTGTGTCTTTTAATGGAAGGATAGCACAAGCTAAAGTTTACAACAAGGCTTTATCCGCTAACGAAATTAAGAAAAATTACGATGGATTGAAATCAAAATTTGGATTATAAATTTATTTTATAATATAAGAGAAAGGCAATGGCAAATTCAGATAAAAATATAAGAATTACAACTAGTAGGAATAAAGCAACATTACCTAATATTGTTTTTACTGGTTCTAGTGCTGGTACTTCTGTTTTAACTCTTGAAGTTAGAGACGACAATTCTATTGCTTTTACAGGTACAGATGGAGATGTTTTTTCTCTTGATTACGATTTGTCTTCAGGAACTATTTGGTCTGTCAATGATAAAACTGGCGTACCTTTTTTACGTTCATCTTTTAATGGTTTAATTGGCTTAGCTGAGTTCGGAGGCACAGTAGGAATTGGTCAAACAAATCCTCTTTATAAACTAGACGTTAAGGGACAAGTTGGTTTTGCTTCTACTAACGACAACTCTTATTCAGTTTTAATTGATAACTCTGCTGCAGCTGGGTCTAACTCTTTACAGTTAAGGGCACAAAACGACTTAAGATTCTTTAATTCAGCAAACTCTTTTTACACTGGTTTTCAAGCAGGAAACCCAGCAGCAAACACAACATATACTTGGCCTACAGCATTCCCTGGTTCTGGTACATCTGTTTTGGCATCAGACACTTCTGGAACAATGTCTTGGGTAGCAGCTGGTGGTGGGTCTGGAACCGTTACTACTCTTACAGCTGGTAATGGAATTACTTTTTCAACTGGCACTACTATAACAACAACAGGAACCATCAGAAGAAGAACTAGCTATAATTTAACTTTTATGTCAGGATATACCCCTACTGCTGCAGGTGTAGATACAGTTGTTTTAAGAGTTCCAGACTCTGCAGCTGATGCAAGCAACGTTGTTTATAACTGCAGGGAAGTATTATTGAGAGTTGAAACTGCAAATGCTGGTACATCCACAATCAACATACAAAAATATGGTATAGCAACCGGAACTGGAACATCTCTTTTTTCCACTACTTCAACTGGTTCAACAACTAATATTTTATCTGCTGCTTTAAGCATTTCTGGTGCAACAACTTTTGAGGCAGCATCGACAACTTTTGCAGCTGGTCACGGCACTTGTGCAACTGGTGACAAACTCAGAGTAAACTTTACAGCACTAAACGCATCACATACTGCTTTTACTATTACACTTTTGATAGAAGAACAATAATGAAAAGTTGTGTTATAAGAAGAAGATTTCATACATCTGAAGCAGTGGGTACAGCTGTTACAGTTAATCTTGAACCAGGATTTGGTGTTCCAAAAGCTTGTTTGGTTATGTACACTGAAACTAGTGCTGCAACTGATTCGTTTGATACCACTACAGGTTTTAGAACAGTAGGCATCGGAATGATTGGTTCTACTAATAGTAGTGTAACTTCTACATTAACATATCGCACAATTTTTTGCACAATGCAAGATGCCTCAGCAACATCACAATACAGAAGACAAAACTCAATTACTAGATGGAACATCACTTCAAACGTATCTGGCACCACATATTGGCAGGGAACTTCAGCAACATTTTCTACAGATGTAGCATCTTTTGTATTCGCCTCAGCTACTCCTCAAACAAATGGACATTTAGACTGTATTATGACATTCTTTGGTGGAGATGATTTGACTGTAGGTGTTAACAATCACGCAATGCCAGGAACTGCTGGTGGTTCGAATTCATTCACAGGTATTAACTTTCAGCCTGATATTTTGATTGCAGCCTCTCCGATCACCGCAGTGAGTACAGGCTTGACTGATGACTTTAGATTTTGCTTTGGGGCTGCTCAGAGAACTCCAGCAGCTCAATATGGAATTTATATGCACGGTGAGCTTAGTTCATCTGCTACGATGGATCAAGGGACTGTTTCGTCAAACTCTGCAATTTTTACATATTCAACTTCTAATAGTGTTGGTCCATATACAATGACAATAACCAGTTTCAATGCAGATGGTTTTACTATGTCTTCATCTGATTCGGCTGCTGGATCAAACAACTTTATGATGTTTATGGCTTTAAAATCATCAACTCCAACAGATTTTGCATTAATGCCATTGTCTACTCCCACTGGAACGGGTAACTCATTTACTGGCACTGGTTCTACAGGTTTTGTCCCTAAAACTATCATTGGAGCTGCAACTAATTGCACCGCTTATGGCACAAGAGTTACAACTAGCCCAGGTGCTGATTCAATTCAATTATTTGGTGGCAATAGATCTGTAGATTCCTTATATTGGAACGGTCCTGGCACAATTACAACTAATACTGCAGGTACCGCAGTAACAGGTTCCTCAACATTTTTTCATAGATTAGCTCCTGGAGATAAAATTTATAGAACTGATAATACTTTGATAGGGACAATCAGTGCAATAACTACAAATACGGCTATGACTTTAACTGCTAATGCTGCAAATACTAATGCCGCTGGCACTTCTTTTGTTTATAGCAACCCGGGCCAATATTGTATTTCGTTTGGTGACCAATCTGCTGCAACCGATAGCGTTGTTTTTTCAAGAATGTCAAGTAAATTAATTGATATGGCTAGGTCTTCTGCTAACACTCCTTCAAGCATAGATGTAGCTTCTATGACTGATTTTGATAGTAGAAACGGTTACAATTTAAACTATACAACCGCTAGTGGCTCATCTAGAAAAGGGTGGATTTTAGCAGTGAAAAATACAGATGATGCTAATCAAGGTAGAAGGCGTAAAAATTTAAATTAACGAATCTTATTATATAGGTGAAAATAAATGGAACAATTTACAGTTAACGTACCAGTGAGAGATGTAGATGCAGAAGATGTTAAAAATGCTTTTGCTGATGCATATGGATACAAAGATACAATCGATCTCGGGAATGGAGTTAGTTATCCAAACCCTGTGACAAAAGAACAGTTTGTTACAGAATGTTGCACATCTTTTCTTTTGTCTATTTTGAAAGGTTATATGGTTGAAAATGCTGAAGCTATTGCTGTTTCTACTGCATCTCAAGAAGCTTCAGCAAGAGCAGCAGAAAATGTTGCTTTATTTGATGCAGCAAGATTAGCAGCTTTACCAGTAGACCCTTTTACAAACCATCCTACAGCAGCTGACCAGAATGTTACTTTAAGTTTAAATGATTCTTTGATTGTGACTCTTGAAGGAACTGACCCTGATGGAATTTCTATTGACTTTGAAGTTGTCACTAATCCATCAAATGGTGTTGTTGAGCTTTTAGGTGGACAAGCAACATATACTCCAAATACTGACTTTGTAGGTGTTGACTTATTTACATTTAAAGCATTCAATGGAACAAAATATAGTCCAGTTGCAACAGTAAATATTGAAGTGGTAAATCCAGGAGAATAATATGGAATTTTTAGTATCTATCCCAATAAGAACAGAAGATGCACAAAATGTTATTGATGCATTTATAACTAAGCGTCCATACAATGCTCCTGTTCCTGCAGAAACAGTGGCAGATAACGCTGGTAATTCAATCCCAAACCCAATCACAAAAGCTAATTATGTAGAAGATTGTATTGCTTATTACATTTTAGATATAACCAAAACTTATATTGTCAAAAAAGCTGCATTAGAAGCAAGAGCAACTGCAGATCAAGATGCTACAACAGTGGTCAATGAGCTTGAAACATGGATAAGACAACAGTAAACATAGCATCTGTTCAGTTAAATGCTAAACAATGCTTTACTGAAAAATCTTTTTATTCTTATATAGAAAATATCTTCAAGCAATCTGAAGCTGATGTCCTCATATTTCCAGAGGATATCAGCTTTTGTCTTGCCTGGGTTAAAGAAGATTCCATACAATCTCTTTCAATAAAATCATCTATAGAAACTTTTACTTCATATATTTTATCTAGAATAAATTTAAAGAAAATGGGTAATTGGATTTGCGATCCTAAGATTGAAAGAATTATTAGAAGAACGTTTGCTTCTTTAACGAAAAAATACAATAAAGTTGCCGTAGCTGGTTCTATTTATGTCGAGCGTCCTAATGGTAGATATAATTCTGCATTAGTTTTCGACCACGGTAAATTTGTTGGAGAATATTTAAAGCAAAATTTAGTTCCATTAGAAATATCATGGGGAATCAAAGGCGACTATAATTCAGAACCAATACAAACTTCAAAAGGAAATATTGGGGTTTGTATTTGTTATGATTTAAATGATCCTAAAGTTTGCATGGATTTAAAGAAAAAAGGAGCAGACTATATTGTTGCTCCTAGTAGTGGATGGAGACCTTATCCTTGGTATCCATTTAACAGAAAAACTGAATGCCCACAAATATACCGTGCAGTTGAAAATGATATAGTTATTTTTAGACCTTATTTTTGTGGATATTTATTTCCAGGTTTATTTTTTCAAGGCCATTCTATGATTGTTGGAAAATATGGCGAAATAATAAAAGAATCCAAATCAATATTTAAACAAGAAATATTATCTTGGAATGTTGTTTTGGACAATTGAAGCTGGTTTAATATTTTTCTTTTCCATATCTTCATTTGCTGTAGTTTCTTTCACTTCAATTCCATCGATTTTGTCTAAGAATTTCATCAAATCTAAGCATTCTTTACCTTGAGTACCTTTAGGGGTTACAACTACATTTCCTTGCTTGTCTATCTCTATTATTAATTCCACTTCTTTAGACATTAGATTATTTTCCTAGCAACAATTTGGATAGGGATTTGTTTCTTATTCTGCAAGTCAGTATCAGCAATATTAACTTTGATTTTGAATCCTTGTTTTTCCAATGCTTCTTCTAAAACAACTTTGGTGTAAGCTTGGATAACCCTTTCATCAATCTTGTGAGCTGTGTCATATTCAGAACAAATCATCTCATATTTATTTTCTTCTTCGTTCCATAAAAAGCCCAAGTCGTTTGAAGCACCTGTAAAAGAATTCAGTTGTTCTTTTGAAACGATAATATTAGCCACTTCTTTTCTTGTATCGTTTCTGTAGCCTTTT
>Ga0315905_10004989_pt1 | contig 13549 bp, 10 predicted proteins | sample LakEriMetagenome_5_FD_203522 | JGI IMG/M metagenome (GOLD analysis project Ga0315905, IMG submission 203522) | Freshwater fungal communities from buoy surface, Lake Erie, Ohio, United States - Buoy 4 MA121 | ecosystem: Environmental > Aquatic > Freshwater > Lake | place: USA: Lake Erie, Ohio... | reverse complement strand
CGACCATGCAGATGTGCTCGCCGTTGAGAAAAAAACTTCCTGATTTTCCCTGGGATGCACTTGCTCCGTATGGAGTAAAGGCGCGAAAGCACCCAGGAGGGATCATTGATCTCTCGCAAGGAACTCCTGTAGATCCAACGCCTGAATTTATTCAAAAGGTTTTGGCAGAGAGTGCAAACTCTCCAAGTTATCCAACCACTGCGGGTACACCTGAGTTACAGCAAGCAATTCGTACATGGGCGACAAACCATCTTGGCATTACCGGTGATTTCGATGTTCTGCCGGTCATTGGTTCAAAAGAATTAGTTGCATGGCTTCCAACGTTTCTTGAATCACAGACTGTGCTCTATCCAAAGATTGCTTATCCGACATATCTCGTTGGTGCGATGTTGGCGCAATCACATGAGATTGCAGTAGATATTGATGCCTCACAGTGGCCGCAAGCCGATTTGGCATGGGTGAACTCGCCCGCAAATCCCACAGGTCGAGTGCACTCTGAAGAAGAGCTTCGTGCAGTCATTCAATGGTCGCGAAAGAGTAAAGCAGTAGTCATTTCAGACGAGTGTTATTTGGAATTTGGTGATGGCATAACTCCCACATCAATTTTTGCTTACAGCGATGGTGATAATTCGAACCTTCTTGCCGTGCACTCACTCTCTAAACGTTCTTCTCTCGCGGGCTATCGCGCCGCATTTATGGTGGGAGATTCTTCACTCATCGCAGCAATTCGTGAGATTAGAAAACAAGCCGGCATGATGGTTGCACTCCCTGTTCAAAAGGCAATGACTGCAGCCCTTGGTGATGATGAACATGTTGCAATCACTCGCGCACGTTACAACTCTCGTCGCGCCACACTGAAGCCAGCTTTAGAGGCGGCAGGATTTCGAATTGAAGAAAGTGTTGCCGGACTATATATATGGTGCACACGAAACGAAGATGCGTGGAAGTCGGTCGATTGGCTTGCAGAGATTGGAATTCTTGCTACACCAGGCACTTTTTATGGCCCTGATGGCAGCCACCATATTCGTGTTGCAATGACTGCCACCGATAACGCAATTAGCGATGCAGCTACGCGCATCATGGCTGCGATTGGCTCATAAACCATGACTGTTGGGATTTTGCTGGTTGGGGGTCGGGGAACCCGCTTAGCGCCTATTACTTCAGAAATTCCTAAACCTATGCTTCCAGTTGCATGTAAGCCTGTTACCGAACACCAAATTCTTGCCGCACAACGTGCAGGGATTACTACCTTGGTTCTTGCAACCTCATATCTCTCAGAAGTTTTTATCCCATACTTTGGAGATGGAAGTAAGTGGGGGATCGATCTTCGCTATGCAGTGGAGAAAGAGCCGCTAGGGACCGGGGGAGCAATTGCCAATGCTGCGGCCCACCTAGATCAAGGTCCATCCGATGAAGCAGTCGTAATTTTTAATGGAGATGTTCTCAGCCAGCACAATCTTGCTGCCCAAATCGAATTTCATAAGAAGGCCAATGCAGATCTCACTCTTCACTTAATTCAAGTGGATGATGCTCGCGCTTTTGGTTGCGTTCCAACTTCGTCAGATGGACGGGTTGAAGCATTCTTAGAGAAGATGGAAAATCCCGTGACTAATTGGATTAACGCAGGTTGTTATGTATTTAATCGTGAAGTCATAGATTCAATCCCACGAGATACTGTTGTTTCTGTAGAGCGCGAAACATTCCCTCAGCTCATAAACGATAAACGTCGCGTCTTTGGATATAAAGAAGCTGCATACTGGCTCGATATTGGAAATCCAGGCGCGCTCTTTCAAGGATCTCGAGATTTAGTCGCAGCCGACTTTCTGGTTTCACCCTCGGCCGATGTTGATTCCACCGCAGTTCTCACGGGCGGAACATCCATTGGTGCTGGCGCGCATATTGGAGCTGGTGCAATCCTTGATAATTGCATCGTCTCTGCCGGCGCAGTAGTTAAAGCGGGTGCGCATCTGACTCGAACCTTCCTCGCAGCAGAAGCCCTTGTTGAAGCCGATCTCACTTTCGATGATAGATATATCTCTCAGAGCGAGAATCTTCCAATAATTTTTTAACACCGCTATTTGTCGATTTTTTTACTGAAATCACGCTCATTTGTGAGAAGAATTCACCAAAAAGCACCCCTGAAAGCCACATAAGGAGTTGACAGGAAGGGATTACACGCGTGTAATTCATCTATTGCGACCCGAAAGCCACTCTCGGCCCGGGCCCTAATGACTTGAGGAGATTAGCAAATGCCAATCCGCCCAGAAGGAACATCTACTGGCAAGCCATCAGCCCCCACTGCTGGACCAACTATCCAACTAGCAAATGGCGAGAATATTGAACTCTCGTGGCAAGAGCGCGCACTCTGCGCTCAGACTGATCCAGAAGCTTTCTTTCCAGAAAAAGGCGGCTCAACTCGCGAAGCAAAGCGCGTCTGTCTCTCATGTGATGTTCGCCAAGAATGTCTTGAGTACGCGCTCGCTCACGATGAACGCTTTGGAATTTGGGGCGGACTCTCCGAACGCGAGCGTCGCCGTTTGAAGCGTCGCCCAGCGTAAGCAATGTCTTCACATCGCGTCAGCGCGATTCTCGTTGTCCATGACGGCGCAACATGGTTGCCTGAAGTTGTTGCATCGCTAGTTTCACAGACGCGCGCATTTGATCACATCGTTGCTGTTGATACAGGCTCGGTTGATTCATCAGCAAAATTACTTAAAGGCGCTCGCATTCCCATTCTTGCAATGTCGCGCGAGACCGGCTTCGGTGCAGCAATTGCATCTGCAGTTGAACAACTTCCACCAACAGTTGAAAACGAATGGCTTTGGATTCTCCATGATGATTGTGCGCTAGCACCTGGTGCACTTGAAGCTTTACTTGCAGCAGTTGATGATCGCCCGAGCGTTGTTATGGCCGGGCCAAAATTACTTGGTTGGCACGATCGAACGCATCTTCTTGAAATCGGAATAAGTATTGCAACTAATGGTGCGCGCTGGACCGGTCTCGAGGATTCAGAATATGACCAAGGCCAACATGATGGAGTTGCAGAAGTATTAGCGGTCAGTACAGCAGGTGCCTTAATTCGAAGAGATGTTTTTCAAGAGCTCGGTGGTTTTGACCAGAATCTGGAACTCTTCCGAGATGACGTTGATTTTGGCTGGCGAGTCCACGCTGCAGGGCACGGAGTAATTGTCGTTACGGATGCTCTTGCCTATCACGCCCAAGCATCAGCAACAGAGCGTCGTGAAGTTGATGTCAAAGGCGCGCTCCTTCATCGACCGCTTCTATTGGATCGACAGAATGCTGCCTATGTTCTCTTAGCTAATGCGACGTGGTGGCTACTCCCACTTCTGGCCATACAACTTCTTGGTTCTGCAGTTATTCGAGCGATTGGTTATCTCTTTGCAAAACTTCCTGGGTATGCAGCCGATGAGATTCTTGCAATTGGAAATCTTCTGGTGAAGCCAGGGGAGTTGTTGAAGGCGAGAAAGGCGCGCAAATCAACTCGACTGGTATCAGCCCAAGTTGTTTCCCGGTTCATTCCGTCAAGAGGACGCCAACTTCGCTTAGCAATAGATCGAGGTTTGAGTTCCATTAGAGATTTCATTCTTAAGCCCACCGAGGAATCAATTCTGGATGAATCGCTTCTTGATCTTCCTACAGAAAAAGAATTAGACGAAGAAGATCTGCTTACTCCGGTTGTATCTCGTAAATGGAGTTCAATATTTCGCAAGCCCTTTGTCATTCTCTTTATCTTTCTTGTATTGCTCACACTTATCTGGTCTAGAAATCGAATCGGTGCTGTCTCTGGTGGAACGCTGGCTCCTTCGCCATCAGGAGCGCAAGATTTGTGGGATTTTTACTTCGCTCCCTGGCATGAAGTTGGCTTAGGAAGTAAGAGTGCTGCACCGCTATGGATGCCTATCATCGCCCTCGCGTCAGTTCTCACTTTAGGCAATGTTTCACTCCTCATCTCACTCTTCTTTATCGCAGCGCCTCTATTACTCTTTTTATCAGGGCACCATCTCGTCAAGAAAGTGAGCGAGAACCGCTTTATTACTGCTTCGGCAGCACTCCTCTATGCAATTTCACCCATAAGCATCTCCGCTGTGAACTCAGGACGATTCGGAACTCTGGTGCTTATGATTCTCGCGCCTTTCCTAGTTGATGTTGCGATGCAATGGCGAAAAGTCGGTGAATTTACAGTTCGCAAGATGTCGGCACTTTCACTCTTACTTGCCCTTATCTTCGCCTTCGCACCACCATTTTTTATCGCACTTCTTATTCTCACTCTGGCGGCAATCACATATGACGTCATTGAGTCGCGAAGAGTGGCAGATCGGCCTCGTCTCCATTCGTTATTAGCACGTCGACTCTGCCTGTTACTTGCTCCACTTGCACTCACAATTCCCTGGAGTCTGGAGATCATCAGCTCGCCTAAGAAATTTCTTATTGATATTGGCCTGCTCTCTTCTGGCGGTGGAGCAAACCTTGCTTTCACGGCAAATCCCGGTGGTGCTGGTTCACTTCCTTGGTGGCTGATAAGCCCCGTTGTTTTAATTCTTGCAATCGGACTTTTCTCCATTGAGCGTGCACGAAAAGTGGCACTCGTTGGTGGCTCATTCATTTGTCTTGCAACCATTTCATCAACCTTCACCCTCACTGGAAAAGGAACAACTACTCCTAATTACATTTATGCAGGAGTGTTCATCGCACTTGCAACGCTGGCAGCTTTATATTGTGCAGTTGCAATTCTCGACAAAGTTCGTGAGCGATTGATCGCAACACATGTCAATTATCGTCACTTTGCAGTCTCTGCCCTTGTAACTATTTCCGCCGTTTATGCAGTCACTGCCTCTGGCTGGATTGCAACGCAAGGACCACAAGCCCCTCTGCAGTCTGCTCAAGGCGAAGTGCTGCCACCATATCTTGCAATCGAGACTCAATCGAAAATTCTGGTTTTGCGCGAACGACTTGTTGGAACAACACCGTCATTGAATTACTACATTGCTCGCGGCAGTGATGTTTCGCTAGGAGATGCTGACGTTGCTCCATCAGAAGTTCCTGAAATTGTTGTTGCGGTCACTGCTCTTGCTGATGGAAGTGGTGTGACTAGTAGCAAAACATTTGCAAGTTATGGAATTACCTACATTTTCCTTAAGGCCCCATTCCAAGGAACGTTAGTCCAAACCATTGATGGAGTTGGTGGCTTCACTCGTGCATCTTCGACAGCCTCTGGGATTGTGTGGAAAGTTTCTGGTGCAACAGGCAATCTCATCCTGACTGATGCAAGTGGAAAATCTTCCCTACTCGCTCCAACTTCTGTCCCAGATGAATACATGGTTACGACGCCAGGTGTAGTCACCCTTACTGAAAGTTACAGCCGCTCATGGCAACTTGTGCAAGGCGGAGAGCGGCTCACACGTATAAAGAGTGATCTCTCACTTCCGCAATTTTCTGTGGAAGAAGTTGGTCCAGTGCTCTTGATTCATGATGGTTCAGTGAGGCGCGGATGGATCTCACTCCATCTCATCGTTCTCCTTACATTCGCTCTCTTTGCAGCACCAAGTGGTCGCCGTAAGCGAGAGATTTCCGAGAGAGAACTAGCATGAGAATTAAACGCCCTTTACTCATAATCACAGCAGTAATTGCAACCCTTGCATTCAGCAACCTCACTTCGGTCTCTGTGACCCAAAGTGAATTCTCAGAAAATTATCCACCCGTGGTTTGTCCTGCAACACCTTCAGGGGAAAGCAGTGCAATTTCAGTTCCATCAACACAAACCGGATCGAGAGTGTTGGGTAAGAAGACAGTTATTTTTAAACCCACCCGCACCTTGCGCTTGATGCAGAGTTCTAGCCCTACCATTTTGGATACGAAGAATATGACTTCACCCGTCTGGCAAATCAAGAAAGGCGTGTGGGCGGGTGCAACTATTTGTTCGGCACCATCTACTTCTCAATGGTTTGTTGGCGGAGCTGCAGATATAACAAGTAAGGGAAAACTTATCCTTATCAATAGTGGATTAAGTGAAGCAATCATTGATGTTGAAATTTGGAGTGAATTAGGAGTCCGACCACCAAAAGTTGTTACGCTAAAAGCAAATTCGTCAGTTGTGCAGTCGCTTGATTCACTCGATCCTGGTGCAAAGCGAATTGCTCTACACGTCGCGCCACGGTCGGGACGCGTAAACGCCTTTCTTGTAGATGAGCGGGGTCGCGGACTTAAATCTCTTGGCGGAGACATGGTTAATGCATCGCCAGATCCAACTAGGGTGGTTGTGATTCCTGCAATTCCACACATGAAACGATCAGACAAGGCGCTCGGTCATACCTTGCGTGTTATTGCACCAGGTGATGTTGATGCACGAATCTCGGTTGAGCTTGTCTCAACCAAGGGTTCCTTTGTTCCCTTCGGATTTGATGATCGTGCAATTAAGGCCGGCATCGTGACGGAGATTCCACTGAATCCTCAACTTGCTGCAAGCGCCTTTGCTCTCAGAATTTCATCGGACCGCCCAATTGTGGCTTCGGTGTATTCGTCAACTTATGCGCAGGCGAAGTCTGATTTTGTATGGAGTACATCAACTGCAGAAATGACGGAATATTCATTAGCTGTCAGTGGTCTAGCTCCCTCCCTCGTCTTTTCGGGGGATAAAATTTCAGTCTCTATTTCAATTCTTTACACAAATAAGAAAGAGAAGAGATTCACGGTAACTGGAGAAGGAATTGCGACCTTTAAAGTGCCGGACAATGCTCGAACCGTAAATTTCATCAAGGTGAGCGATAAGACGGTGGGTGGCGCACTCATATCAACACAGAGTGGATATGGCTATCTTCCACTTGTTCCTGGAAGTGAGCTGACGCGTGTGCTACTTCCTAGCGCGAATATCCGTGTCTTAAATCCATAGCCTTACCTATTCCCACTAATCTTCTATCTATGACTTCGGCAGTAAGAACAGGTAGAGGATGCTCGCGGGCGACATGTCGCGCGATGGCAACAATGACCCTTACCTATATCTACGCAGATTCAACTGCCGTGCTTGGACCCTTAGCAACTTTTGCAGAACCTCATGCTTACGATTTATGTGAGTTTCATGCTCGCAAGTTAACCGTTCCCAACGGTTGGTCGGTAATCAAAGAAGAGATTTCACAATCTGGATCTGGACCGACAGAGGATGACCTCATGGCAATAGCTGATGCAGTGCGCGAGGCTGCTGCAACAATTCCACAAAGTGCTGAAGATGAATCTCAACATGAGCAGAGTGCACCTCACATTGGTGTGCGTCGTGGACATCTTCGCGCAGTTCCAAATTAAAGGCAGCGGAAGATGTCAATATTTAAAGCCTACGATGTTCGAGGACTCGTTGATTCTGAGATCACCGCAGACTTTTGCTTTGCAACAGGCGTAGCCTTTGCTCGCTTTCTTCAGCAAGAGAGAGAACCAGGCACAGTTGTTATTGGTGAGGATATGCGTCCCTCATCTCCAATCTTTGCGACTGCATTTTCTGCAGGAATCACATCTCAGGGTATGGACGTTATTCGTATCGGCCTAGCATCGACGGATATGCTCTATTTTGCCGCCGGAAAGTTAAATATGCCGGGTGCGATGTTTACCGCAAGCCACAATCCAGCAGAGTACAACGGCATCAAGATGTGTCTGAGTGGGGCCCGACCAATTGGTAAAGAGTCAGGCTTACTCATCATTGAAAAATATGTTGAAGAAGGCTCACCCATCGAACTCAGAAGTGTGGGTGTGGAACGTTCTCAGTCAATGCTTGATGAATATGTTAAGCATCTACTTAACCTTGTAGATGTGGGATCCATGCGCCCTCTCAAAGTTGTCATCGATGCAGGTAATGGAATGGCCGGATATACAGCCCCTGCAGTCTTTAAGGGTCTCAGCGCTGAAGTTATTGAAATGTATTTCGAATTAGATGGAACCTTCCCTAACCATGAGGCCAATCCCATCGATCCTAAAAATTTGCAAGACCTATCGAAGGCTGTGAAGAAACATAAGGCTGATATCGGTTTGGCATTTGATGGAGATGCCGATCGCTGCTTTTTGGTAGATGAAAAAGGGGATTTAGTTAACCCATCTGCATTGACGGCTCTGATCGCAGACCGTGCTTTAGCAAGTGATCCTGGATCGACGATTATTTATAATTTGATCTCATCAAGAAGTGTGAAGGAAGTAATCGAAGAAAACGGCGGCACGGCGGTTCGCTCTCGAGTGGGGCATTCCTACATTAAGAAAATGATGGCTGATACTGGTGCGATATTTGGTGGTGAGCACTCTGGCCACTTTTACTTTAGAGATTTTTGGCGAGCTGATTCAGGAATGTTGGCTGCCCTTCACGCACTTGCCGCACTCTCTGAATCCAAGGGAACGCTCAGTCAACTTTTGCATTCATACAATCGTTACTCATCGAGCGGAGAAATTAACTCAGTCGTCAGCGATGCACAGTTGGTGATGGAGTCGATTGAGTCACATTATTTAGCTATGGATTTAGCTATAGGAGGCATCACTACAGATCACTTGGATGGCCTTACTGTAGAGAGCAGCGATTGGTGGTTTAACGTCCGCGCCTCGAACACTGAACCTCTACTTAGACTCAACGTTGAGGCCAACACGGAAGCACTCATGAAGAAAGTTTCTACGCAGGTCTTAGCCCTCATAGGTGGCAAGTAGCCTCTTTACCCAGTAATCTTGGCCTACAGCAACCTAGCAAGTAGAGCCCTACGCCTTAGGTAAGCAATTAGCCACCTACCGTGTAGAGGAGAACAGTTATGACAACCACACAAACAACACCCAAGCATGACATCGCAGATGCATCCCTTGCTGCCGAGGGGCGCAAGAAAATCGAGTGGGCTGAGCGCAACATGCCAGTCCTTGCTCAAATTAGAGAGCGCTTTGAAAAGTCACAACCATTTGCAGGAGTTCGAATTTCAGCATGTATGCACGTCACCACTGAGACAGCGAACTTGATGCGCGTACTTAAAGCCGGAGGTGCAGAAATTGCACTCTGTGCATCAAATCCACTGTCAACACAAGATGACACAGCGGCGGCCCTTGTTCACGAATATGGAATCTCTGTATTTGCGCGCAATGCGGTAGATCGTGATGGATATTACTCACATATCAACGCAGCTTTAGATATCGAACCACATCAAGTCTTTGATGATGGTTGCGATCTTGTTAACACCCTTCACACCACTCGTCGCGAACTTCTCCCAACTATCACCGGTGGCTGCGAAGAGACTACAACTGGAGTAGTTCGTCTTAACCAGATGGCTAAAGATGGAGCACTTACATTCCCAATGATCGCTGTCAATGACACCGATACAAAACATATGTTTGATAACCGTTACGGCACAGGACAATCGACACTCGATGCAGTATTCCGTGCAACAAACTTCTTACTTGCAGGACGCATCGTTGTTGTCGCAGGATTTGGTTACTGCGGCAAGGGCGTTGCAGAGCGTGCAAAGGGCATGGGCGCTGATGTCGTCGTTACTGAAATCGATCCAACAAAGGCACTCGATGCAATGATGCAAGGCTTCCGAGTCATGCCAATGCTTGATGCAGCAAAGGTTGGCGATGTCTTCATTACCGTTACCGGTAACCGTGACGTACTTCGCGACGAGCACTTTGCAGTCATGAAGGATGGAGCAATCATGGCTAACTCTGGTCACTTCGACATCGAAATCGATGTTGCTTGGCTTGAGCAGAATTCAAAGAAGAAGAATTCAAAAATGCGTCACCAGACTGATGAATATGTACTTGCAGATGGTCGACGTCTACTTCTTCTTGCTGAAGGTCGCCTTGTAAATCTTGGTGCAGCAGAAGGTCACCCAGCTTCAGTAATGGATATGTCATTCTCTGATCAGGCACTTACAGCTGAATACCTCGTTAAGGAAGCAAAGAACCTTAAGCCAGGCGTTCACATGGTTCCTGAATACATTGATAAGGAAGTTGCTTCACTCAAGTTGATCTCTATGGGTGGTCGCATTGATGTGTTAACACCAGCTCAAGATATGTATCTCAACTCTTGGGAGCACGGTAGCTAATGACCTTAGTCATGGTCGTCGATGACGACCAGGATCTTGCGGAGATGCTCGGCATCGTTTTAACAGGTGCCGGCATCGACGTAGATCTAGTCAGTCGTGGAGACGAGGTCATGGAAGTTTTTCGAAGCAATCCACCAGATCTCGTTCTCCTCGATGTGATGTTGCCAGGTCTTGATGGAGTGGAAGTATGTAAGTTAATTCGCGCCGAATCTATGGTGCCGATCGTGATGTTAAGTGCCAAGGGCGATACGCAAGATATTGTTGCAGGACTTGAGGCTGGTGCTGATGATTACATGGTTAAACCTTTTAAACACCCCTCTGAGTTAATCGCACGTATTCGCACACGACTTCGTCGCACAAATGCTGATGTAAAGGGATCTCTGATAATTGGAGATTTAGCAATTGATGTCACTGCTCACGAAGTACGACGTGGAGCCAAGCTGATTGCACTTACTCGCCTTGAATTTGATTTACTTGTCGCTCTTGCTAAGGAACCCGGTCGTGTATTTACGCGCGATTCTCTTCTGAGTGAAGTATGGGGATATCGTCATTCAACCGATACTCGCTTGGTAAATGTTCATGTTCAGCGTCTTCGTTCTAAGGTCGAACATGATCCAGAGCACCCAACAATCGTCATTACGGTACGAGGAGTGGGATATAAAGCTGGAGTTGTAGGCGCATCCTAATGAGGCCACAACGCTTGCCTCTTGCACAATCTCTTGCGACAAAAGTCATTCTCTCAACAGTGCTCTTATCTTTAGGTGTTGTCTGGCTGACCGGCTCCGCTCTCTATTCACAGCTGTCAGATGGAATAAAGCGAGTAAATCTAGAGTCTTCTCTCGCTGATGCACGTTCGGTCTTCTACAACGCTCGTTATCAATTCTTGCTTGTTGAAGGAGCTTCTCCTCCTCAAATTCAAGTGCAAGTGACTGATGTGATTACATCGTCAACCACCCTTGGAACCAATGAAGGTGCACGCGAAATAATTTTGCTCAAAATATTTGATAAGGGTGATACCGCTAAGAATGGCCAACAGCCAAACTACAGTTTTGCCTCAAACGGGCTATTAGCGACAACAATTCCAGAAGAATTACGAGCAAAAATTTCAGAAGAAGTAGATCTGTCACATCAGTTTGCGCCACTCACGTATCGAACAGGCAAAACGATTGATGCTCTCTACGTAGGTCAGCGTGTATCGATTCCCAGTTCTGGCCGTTACGAAATGTACTTAGTCTTTACTCTAGCCAACCAGGGTGCAACTCTTGATCTTGTCCAAAACTCACTCCTTCTTACCGGAATTGTCCTTCTGCTCTTAATCGCCCTGATTACATGGCTCGTTGTGCGACAAGTTGTTAAGCCCGTTCGTGAAGCTGCTCGAGTGGCAAGCCTTTTTACCCAAGGCGACTTCACCCAGCGATTACAGGTTCAAAGTAAGGATGAGATTGCAACTCTGGGAAATGCCTTTAATGAAATGGCAACTTCTATCGAAGCGCAAATCACCAGGCTGGAAAATCTCTCGCAAGTGCAACAACGTTTTGTTTCAGATGTTTCTCATGAGCTTAGAACACCGCTCACAACCCTGCGCATGGCCTCTGACGTCATTTATGGCCAGCGCAAAGATTTTGATCCAGCAATTGCCCGAAGTGCAGAGTTACTCATTGCGCAGATTGACCGCTTTGAAAAGCTTCTCCAAGAACTTTTGGAGGTAAGTAAATTTGATGCCGAAGTAGCCGTTCTAGAACCAACTGATTTTGAATTAATCGCTCTTGTGCGCCGTTGTGTGGCAGATCTTGGAGTAATTCTTGACTCGCCAGAATCTCAAATTGCAGTTGTTGCACCGAAAACACCAGTCCATATCCGTGCAGATTTTAGGCGTGTTGAGCGCATCATGCGCAACTTAATTTCGAACGCTCTCGACCATTCAGATGGAAAACCAATCGAGATTGAATGCGTTGAGACACAGACTGAAGTGGCTGTAAGTGTTCGTGATCATGGAGAAGGAATGGAAGAGGCATCCTTGATACGCGTCTTTGATCGATTCTGGCGTGCAGATCCTTCTCGAGCTCGCACACGTGGTGGAACAGGTTTGGGTCTATCTATCGCCCTTGAAGATGCCCGACTTCACAACGGTGAACTTGATGCCTGGGGCGCACCAGGTGAGGGTGCAAATTTTGTTCTGACTCTGCCTCGAATTGCTGGTAACGAAATCTCTGGAAGACCTCTTCCGGTTAATCCACATAAGAGAAGTGAAGTTCAGATCGAAACTATTTAGCCAGTAAAGATCATCTCTGTGATCTCACTACATGCACTATCAGAGTTGATATTTCCTTCGCGATGCCTTGGATGTCGTCGACTTGGTATCGGAATCTGTTCAGTGTGTAGAGCTTCCTGGCATCCCCATATTTACCGAACCTCAATCGTTGCCGATAGTTTCTCATTCCCCGTTTATTCCGCCGTTGCTTACTCACCAGTTGCACAGAAAGTATTACTTGGCGCAAAAGAAAGCGCACTTCACGATGCTGATCGGCTCATACTCCAAGCACTCTCACATAGTTTGGCCTATTTTTACAGTGAAGTTGGAATTGCTGACCTTGTACCTATTCCTTCAAGAAAGATGAATACACGCAAACGAGGTCGTGATTTCATGCTGGAACAAACGAACACACTCTCGCGAAGTCCTCAGGTTCAAGTCCGAGGAATTTTGAGCCACTCGCGAAAAGTGAAAGACCAAACCACCCTCAACTCTCAAGCGCGAGAGAAAAATCTCAGCCGATCAATGAGATGTGCGAACCTAGAAGATTCGTCGAATATTCCCGTCATTCTCATCGATGACTTAGTCACATCGGGGGCGACCCTACGAGAGGCAGGCAGAGCCCTTCATGGAGCGGGATACGTGGTGATTGGCGCAGTTACTGCATGCATTGCCAAACCCCTACGATATACCCAGTGACGAGCGGGGGATATCCGCCCGTCAGGTTGTCTCATAAAGAGAAGTCTCTGAAAGGTTTGTAGATGTCATCAATTCTTGATCGGATTATGCGCGCAGGTGAAGGAAAGATTCTTCGCCAACTCTCAAAGATTGCTGCAGAGGTTAACTCTTTTGAAGCAGCAACCGTGCCTTTGTCAGATGAAGAACTTCGCGCAAAAACTCAAGAATTCAAAAATCGTTTGACGCAAGGTGAAGATCTTGATGATTTACTTCCAGAGGCCTTCGCAGTTGTTCGCGAAGCAGCCAAGCGCACACTAGGTCAGCGCCATTACGATGTTCAGCTCATGGGTGGTGCTGCGATGCACATGGGAAATATCGCTGAAATGAAAACCGGTGAAGGTAAGACTCTTGTTGCGACCCTCCCATCATATTTAAATGCACTTGCAGGTAAAGGTGTTCACGTTGTTACAACAAATGACTATCTAGCCGAGCGCGATAGCCAATGGATGGGACGTATCCATCGTTTCCTTGGTCTGACCGTAGGCGTCATCCT
>Ga0315905_10004987_pt1 | contig 13553 bp, 9 predicted proteins | sample LakEriMetagenome_5_FD_203522 | JGI IMG/M metagenome (GOLD analysis project Ga0315905, IMG submission 203522) | Freshwater fungal communities from buoy surface, Lake Erie, Ohio, United States - Buoy 4 MA121 | ecosystem: Environmental > Aquatic > Freshwater > Lake | place: USA: Lake Erie, Ohio... | reverse complement strand
CATCTTCTTTGTGAATCGCACGTCGTTCAGAGTGGCCGATCACCACAAAGGTACATCCCAACTTTGCCAACATATGGCCAGAGATATCTCCAGTAAACGCGCCACTTGTTTCGGGTGAAATATCCTGTGCTCCATATTGCAGACGCAAGCGATCGCCATCGACTAGCGTTTGAATGGATCGGATATCTGTGAACGGTGGAATGATCGCAACATCTACTGCATCAAAGTCTTTATCATCTAGTGAATAGACCAGTTTTTGCGCAACTGCAATTGCCTCAAGGTGATTGAGGTTCATCTTCCAGTTACCTGCCATTAGCGGTTTACGCATGATCTGCTCCTTTTAATCGCTACTAATTAATATTAAAGATCTAGGGCGGTTAGGCCAGGAAGTTCTTTACCTTCTAAGTATTCTAGCGATGCCCCGCCACCAGTTGAGATGTAACCGAATTGGCTATCGCTAAATCCTAGCGCGCGAACAGCGGCCGCTGAATCTCCGCCACCGACGACGGAAATACCAGTGACTTCAGTAAGTGCCTGTGCCACAACTTTTGTACCGCTGGAAAATGCCGCAAATTCGAAAACGCCCATTGGGCCGTTCCAGAAAACTGTCTTGCAACCCTTAATCGCTTCTGCGAATGCTGCTGCAGAATCTGGACCGATATCAAGGCCCATCTGATCTGCTGGAATAGCATCTGATGAAACTAGCGTTGCAGGTGCATCTGCAGCGAATTTAGGAGCGATCAGAATATCTGTAGGCAATACAAGTCTTACTCCGGCATCTGATGCCTGCTTGATCAGCGCTTTAACATTTTCGATTAGATCTGTTTCAACAAGTGAAGTGCCAATCTCTTTACCTTGGGCGGCAAGGAAGGTAAATACCATTCCACCACCGATTGCCATGACATCAACTTTTCCTAAAAGATTTGAGATGACCCCAATCTTGTCAGAGACTTTGGCTCCCCCAAGAACAACCCCGTAAGGACGTTCTGGGTTCTGCGTTAACTTCTTCAGCACTTCAACTTCGGCTGCAACTAACATTCCGGCAACGTGTGGCAGAAGTTTTGGAAGATCAAATACTGAAGCGTGCTTACGGTGTACCGCCCCAAACCCATCGCCCACATAAAGATCTGCTAGCTGCGCTAACTCTTTAGCCAGAGATAATCTCTCAGATTCTTCCTTAGACGTCTCCGCGGCTTCGAAGCGAATATTTTCAAGTAACAATATTTGACCAGATTGCAAAGCCTTAGCTTTAGCGTTTACATCAGCACCAGTTACTGCGCCTGCAAAAATAACTTCGCTGGCGAGAAGTTCGGACAAACGCAGCGCAACAGGGGCGAGTGATAGCTCTGGTTTGACTTCCCCTTTTGGTCGACCAAGGTGCGCTGCAATCACGATGCTGGCTCCATTTGCAAGGAGAGTTTTGATAGTCGGCAGCGAGGCACGTATGCGTCCATCATCTGTGACTGCCCCATCTTTCAATGGAACATTTAAATCACAGCGAAGGAATACTCGCTTGCCGGCTACATCAAAATTTTGCAGCGTATTCGTTGCAGAGTTTGGCATCTAAATTAGAGAGACTTTCCGACAAGGCCGACTAAGTCGACTAGGCGGTTTGAGTATCCCCATTCGTTGTCATACCAACCGACGACCTTCACCTGGTTTCCGATTACTTTGGTTAATCCAGAATCAAAGATGCAAGATGAAGGATCAGTGACGATATCTGAAGAGACAATTGGATCTTCTGTGTAAGAAAGGTATCCCTTTAGAGCGCCATTTGCTGCCGCCTTCATCGCTGCGTTAATTTCAGCAGCGGTGGCTTCCTTAGCAAGTTCGACAGTTAGATCTGTTGCAGAACCCGTTGGAACTGGAACGCGCATTGCATATCCATCAAGCTTGCCCTTTAACTCTGGCATAACAAGAGAGATCGCCTTTGCAGCACCTGTTGAAGTTGGGATCATATTTGTTGCCGCAGCACGTGAGCGGCGTAGATCCTTGTGTGGGAAGTCAAGAATTACCTGGTCATTTGTGTAGGCGTGAATAGTTGTCATAAGGCCCTTAACGATGCCCCAGTTATCCTGCAAAACCTTCGCCATTGGAGCCAGGCAGTTAGTTGTGCATGATGCGTTAGAAATAACGTGGTGATTGGATGGGTCGTACTTCTCGTGGTTGACGCCCATAACAATTGTTATGTCTTCATCAGATGCTGGCGCAGAAATAATTACCTTCTTAGCACCCGCTGTGATGTGCTTCTTAGCATCCGCTGCCTTTGTGAAGTGGCCAGTTGATTCGATGACGATATCGGCCTTGATAGATGCCCAAGGCAAGTTCGCTGGATCGCGATCTGCAAATACCTTGATTGTCTTTCCGCCGACAGTAAGAGTGTCTTCTGTATAGGTAACTTCTAAACCGAGGCGCCCCAAGATTGAGTCATACTTTAAAAGGTGCGCCAAAGTAGCGTTATCGGTCAGATCGTTGATGCCTACGATATTGATATTTGGGTTGGTAAGTGATGCGCGGAAGAAGTTACGTCCGATACGTCCAAAACCATTAATTCCAACATTAACCACGTGAAAACCTCGCTTAAGAATTGTAAGGACCCTGCGCTCTAGATATTGGCTCGAGCCACTTTCGCGCGTTTGGGTATGGGGCTTTAAAAGCGCCACAACATTGGGGTCGTGGCTAACCTTACCAGCCAGCGCAGGTTACTAAAGCGTAAATCTAAGTGAACAGATCAATTCAGCAAATCAGGCGAGAGTCCCGCTTCAGTATCTGGGATTCCAAGTTCGCCAGCACGCTTATCGGCCATTGCAAGAAGTCGGCGGATTCGCCCAGCAATTGCATCTTTAGTCATTGGAGGCGATGCCAAAGAACCTAACTCTTCAAGGCTTGCTTGCCCGTGGCTGATGCGAAGTTCGCCAGCCTCTTTTAAATGATCTGGAATTTGTGGTCCCAATATTTCCATCGCGCGTTGTACACGGGCCGCTGCCGCAACTGCTGCGCGCGCCGAACGACGTAAATTTGCATCATCGAAATTTGCTAAGCGATTTGCTGTAGCGCGAACTTCGCGTCGCATTCGTCGCTCTTCCCATGCCAACACGCATTCATGAGCGCCTAAGCGAGTTAACAAAACTCCAATTGCATCCCCATCGCGAATGACTACCCGATCGACGCCGCGAACTTCGCGCGCTTTAGCGGTGATTCCTAAGCGTCGCGCCGCACCAACGAGAGCGAGTGCTGCTTCTGGTCCGGGACAAGTTATTTCAAGTGAAGAGGAACGACCTGGTTCCGTTAATGATCCATGGGCAACGAAGGCGCCACGCCAAGCGGCTTCAGCATCACAAATATTCGCAGCTACTACTTGAGGTGGCAGACCACGCACTGGTCGACCATTGCTATCAATCAAACCTGTCTGTCGCGCAAGTGCATCTCCAGCTTCGATTACGCGCACAACGTAACGACTTCCCTTTCGCAATCCGCTTGATGAGAGAACCGCGAGATCACTATCGTGGCCATAAATATCAGCGATATCTTTCTTTAATCGGCGCGCACTCTGCGAGGTATCTAATTCAACTTCAATCACAACTTTTCCAGCGGCAATATGCAGTCCACCGGCAAATCGAAGCAGGGATGAAACCTCGGCTTTACGGCAGCACGGCTTGGTGACCGATAGTCGGCTTAGCTCATCTTTTACTGCTGCTGTCATTGCCATGGGGTTATCCAACCAGCATTTCTCTGGCCATGTACGTCAAAAGAGAGGTCAATTTTCGGGACTCGTTATGAATTAGCGCACCATCATCGCCTAAATCCGCGATTGCTCGCGGACTGCGTCCACTCATTCACGACCTACATCGCGGTGTGTGGCATGTGCTGAAATTTCTATCTCTGATTTATTCTCAGAGAGTTGTCGCGCAATCTCTTCGGCGATGGCAACGCTACGGTGCTTGCCACCAGTGCAGCCAATCGCAATAGTCACATATTTCTTTCCCTCACGTAAGTATCCAGGCATCATCTGACGTATGACTGATACATAGCTAGCAACAAACTCTGTGACACCTTCGCTAGTCAATACTTTTGACGAGACTTCCTTAGCCAGACCAGTTAGCGGGCGAAGTTCAGGGATCCAGTGTGGGTTTGGAATGAATCGACAATCCAATACGAGGTCGGAATCTACTGGGATACCGTATTTGTAGCCAAAAGAGAGAACGTTGATTCGGATCGCATCTAACATGCCGGCAGAGAAAATCTCTCCAACCCTTTTTTCCAGCTGATGAACATTTAGATTTGAGGTATCGATAACAACATCTGCTTGTGATCGCAACTCTTCAAGTTTGGCACGCTCGCGTTCGATACCATCCACAATTCGATCTTTGCCCTGTAGCGGGTGTGGTCTGCGGGTTGATTCAAATCTTTGGACTAGTGATTGATCGGTCGCATCGAGGAACAAGAGGCGAAATGGTGCACCCTTACTTTTCAAAGTTTGTAATGAATTATTTAGCGCGTCAAAGAATTTGCCACCACGAACATCGACCACCACTGCCAATGATGCTATTTCTGGTCCGCTAGTTTGTATAGCCAGTTCTGGAAGTAGCGCCGGCGGCAAATTATCGACTACATACCAACCTAAATCTTCTAGGGCATGTGCCACAGTTGAGCGTCCCGCACCTGACATACCGGTGACAATCAATAACTCTTTAGTGGCCATGGCTATATTCTGCATGCACTGTCAAGGATCTTCGAAAAATTCATAAAATCTCGCCTGTTTGCATATCTATTGCTCCCACGCCTGGCTCGCGCTGCAAATGGGTGAAAATTATTTCAGCGATCTTCTCTCCTATGCCAGGAGTCATAGCCAGATCTGCCAAAGTTGCTTTGCGAAGGGCTGCAACAGAACCAAATCTTTCTAGGAGCGCTGCTCTGCGCGCCTGTCCCATCTGCGGAATTTCATCTAGAACTGATTCGAGCATAACTTTGGAACGGCGAGATCGATGGAAGGTAATCGCAAATCGGTGCGCTTCATCACGAATTCGCTGCAACAAGTACATGCCCTCACTGGTGCGGGGCAAGATTAGTGGATCACTTTCCCCTGGTCGCCAAACTTCTTCCAAACGCTTAGCCAAGCCACATAGTGCAATATCGGTTATTCCTAATTCTTCTAGCGCGCGTTGTGCCGCAGCAACCTGAGGCGAACCGCCATCTACGACGATTAGTTGTGGCGGATATGAAAACCTGCTTAGTTTGCCGCCAATCGCCGCAACATCACTCTCATCAACGGCGCGATCATTTAGTAGTCGTTTCATGCGGCGAGTGATGACTTGGTGCATAGCGCGCGTGTCATCGTTTGCCTCTGTCGTGTCGATTATGAATCGTCGATATTCGCTCTTCTTAGCGAGCCCGTCTTCGAAGACCACCATAGATGCGACGACCGATGTTCCAGAGATATTTGAAATATCAAAGCACTCAATACGTAATGGGGTGCGCTTTAGACCAAGTTGTTCTTCAATCTCAAGTAGCGCTTTGCCGCTTACTGCAGCATCTGTTGCGCGCTTGCTAAGGAATTGGATAAGAGCGTAATGCGCATTGCGGTCGACCGTCTGCAGCAGTTCCACTTTCTCACCACGTTGTGGGGTTTTTATAGAGACACGGGCACCTCTGAGTTGAGTAAGCCATTCCTCAAGTGCCAATAGATCTGCTGGTTCACGATTTAAAAATATTTCATTTGGGATATCACTAGGAGCAGCACCGTTATAGATCGAGAAGAAAAGTGAAGCAACTTGATCATCGCCCTCTAGTGCGCGCTCTTGATCAACTATCCAAGAACGCGAACCTTTTATCGAGCCCCGCCTGACCATAAAAATTGAACCAGCTGCGTGCAAACCTTCTTCGTGGATCGATATGAAATCCCCATCCAGATCATCAGAAAGATTTCCCTGTGTTGATCTCTGTGCTTTTTCAAACGATTCGATCTGATCACGGATTCGTCCCGCTCTTTCATATTCTTCGCGATCTGATGCCGAATCCATCTCGGCGCGCAACTTGGGCAATATGTCTTCCATGCCTTTTTCCATGAAGGCATCTAACTTAACTGCGATATCGCGGTGTTGCTCCGGAGTCACCCACCCAACGCAAGGTGCGGCGCACTTGCCGATATCCCCCAGCAGGCATTGGCGTTTACTTCGCTTTGCCCGTTGAAAATTACCTTCACTGCATGAACGAACTGGGAAGACCTTTAATAAAACTTCATAAGTATTTCGCAGCGCCCACGCATTTGTATATGGACCAAAGTACTTAAGACCTGGTCGTTTCTCTTTACGGGTAATAAATATTCGCGGGAATTCATCTTGCATGGAAATAGCTAGATATGGGTAAGACTTATCATCCTTAAACTGCACGTTATAGGTTGGTTGATATTGCTTAATCCACGAGAATTCCAGCGCCAAGGCTTCGAGTTCTGTGCCAACAATGGTCCAATCAACCCGCACCGCCTCGTTAACCATGCGATGGGTTTTGCGAGCCAGATTTGATCCAAAGTAAGTAGTTAGACGATTCTTTAAATTCTTTGCTTTACCAACGTATATAACTTTATCTTTTGCGTTATAGAAGCGATAAACGCCCGGCAGTTCAGGTATCTCAGTTGGACGATAACTCGCTGGATCGGCCATTTACTTTGCAGCAGCTTTTTTCTTAACTGGCGCACGATTGCTAGCCAGAATCTCAGCTAGGAAATGTCCGGTGTAGCTGGCCTTAACCTTGGCCACATCTTCCGGAGTTCCCTCGGCAACTACATATCCACCGCGGAAGCCACCTTCTGGTCCCATATCAATAACCCAGTCAGATGATTTGATTACATCCAAGTTATGTTCGATCACGACCACGGTATTTCCAGAATCTACTAAACGACTTAAAACTCCGAGTAACTTGCTGACATCTTCAAAGTGCAGGCCAGTTGTTGGTTCATCCAGTACATAAATTGTGCGCCCCGTTGAGCGACGTTGCAGCTCGGTCGCTAACTTCACACGCTGCGCCTCACCACCAGAGAGTGTTGGCGCTGATTGACCCAATCGCACATATCCGAGACCAACATCGCAGAGAGTCTTTAAGTACCGCGCGATTGTAGGTACTGATTCGAAGAAGGTATGCGCAATTTCAATCGGCATATCTAGTACTTCAGCGATGGTCTTACTCTTGTAATGAACCTCTAAAGTTTCACGGTTATAACGTGCGCCATGGCAGACTTCACAAGGAACATAAACATCCGGCAAGAAGTTCATCTCGATAGTAATTGTTCCGTCACCAGAACAGTTTTCACAGCGTCCACCTTTTACGTTGAATGAGAAACGTCCTTGCTGATATCCCCGCACCTTGGCTTCAGTTGTCTCAGCAAAGAGTGCGCGAACTTTATCGAATACACCTGTGTAGGTAGCAGGATTGGAACGTGGAGTGCGACCAATCGGAGACTGATCTACGTGAACCACTTTATCTAGTTGGTCAACGCCAGTAACGGTGCGATGACGTCCAGGAACTAAGCGCGCACCGTTTAACTTATTAGCAAGCGTTGTGTAGAGAATGTCATTTACCAAAGTTGATTTTCCAGAGCCACTAACTCCGGTTACCGAGACAAATACACCCAGTGGAATATCGACTTCGACATCCTTTAAATTATTCTCTTTGGCACCTTTGATAACTAGCTTACGTTTTGGATCAATCGGGCGACGTTTATCCGGAATTGCAATTGACTTCCGACCTGATAAGTAAGCACCAGTAATGGACTCTTTTGAATCAATCAAATCTTGATATGAACCCGAAACTACGATCTTGCCACCATGTTCGCCCGCACCGGGGCCGATATCTACAATCCAATCAGCGGTACGAATTGTCTCTTCATCATGCTCAACAACGATCAAGGTATTTCCGAGATCACGAAGCCGTGTTAGCGTTTCAATCAGACGACGGTTATCGCGTTGGTGAAGGCCAATACTTGGCTCATCCAACACATAGAGAACTCCAACTAAACCCGAGCCAATCTGCGTTGCTAAACGAATTCTCTGCGCTTCGCCGCCAGATAACGTTGCCGCCGGACGTGCCAAGGATAAGTAATCCAAACCAACATCGAGTAAGAATCCCAAGCGAGCATTTACTTCTTTCAGCACGCGTTCGGCGATCTGTGCCTCACGTGCGTTGAGAGAGATTGATTTCAAGAATTCGGCGCAGTCAGCGATAGAGAGTTCACATATCTCAGAGATATTCCTATCCCCCACTGTGACGGCCAAAACTTCTGGCTTAAGGCGTGCACCGCTGCAAACATTGCACGGAATCTCGCGCATATAAGACTGGTACTTTTCACGAGAGTAATCACTTTCAGTCTCATCATGCTTGCGATGAATAAATGGGATTACACCTTCAAAGCCTGATGAATAGTTGCGCACTCGACCATATCGGTTCTTGTACTTAACGTGAACTTCATACTCGAAGCCATTAAGGATCGCTTCTTTCGCCTTTACGGAGAGTTTCTTCCATGGGTTATCTAGTGAAAATTTCACTTCCTCCGCTAGCGCCTCAAGTAAGCGCATGAAGTATTCAGAGGTGTGACCACCTGACCAAGGAGCGATCGCTCCCTCGTTGATCGAGATCGAACCATCTGGAATTACCAGTTCTTCATCTACTTCTAACTTCGTTCCGATTCCAGAACACTCAGGACAAGCGCCAAAGGGTGAGTTAAATGAGAACGAACGCGGTTCTAACTCTTCGAAAGATAGGTTGCAATCGTGGCACGCTAAATGTTCGCTATAGGTGCGCTCTTTCTCTGTGCCTTTAGCGTCAACAAAGTCCAAGAGCACAATCCCACTGGCTAAGCGCAACGCCGTTTCAATCGAATCAGTCAATCGTGACTTAGATTCTGCCTTTGCGGTCAAACGGTCAACGACAACTTCGATGGTGTGCTTCTCTTGCTTCTTAAGTTTTGGTGGCTCAGAAAGTGAAATAGTCTCGCCATCCACGCGAGCTCGTGAGTATCCGGAAGTTACGAGTTCTGCAAAGAGATCAACGAATTCACCCTTTCGCTCTCGAATTACTGGGGCTAATACCTGAAATTTTGTTGTGGCCGGCATCGTAAGAATCTGGTCAACGATTTGCTGTGGACTCTGCCGCGAGACCGCTTTCTTGCATTTAGGACAGTGAGGGCGTCCGGCTCGCGCAAAGAGCAGCCGCAAGTAGTCATAAACTTCTGTGATTGTTCCAACGGTTGAACGCGGGTTACGGTTGGTAGATTTCTGATCGATTGAAACGGCCGGCGATAAACCTTCGATGAAATCAACATCTGGCTTATCCATCTGCCCTAAGAACTGGCGGGCATAGGCAGAAAGAGATTCAACGTAACGACGTTGCCCCTCGGCAAAAATCGTATCGAAGGCCAGAGATGACTTTCCTGAACCGGAGAGACCAGTAAAAACAATCAGCGCTTCGCGAGGGAGTTCGATTGAGACATCGCGCAGGTTATGTTCGCGGGCACCACGAACAATTAACTTATCGATACTCAATTAAATTCCCGCCTCATCCATTCCACGTAACTCTTTCTTTAACTCTCTGATCTCATCGCGCAGACGTGCCGCCAACTCAAATTGCAGATCAGCGGCCGAAGAGCGCATCTGCTCAGTCAGGGAGCCTATCAAGGCAAGTAACTCTTGGCGCGGTAGCGATAGAACGGACTTACTGTGGAAACCAAGATCCGGAACGGGGGCTTTACCACCCTTCTTTAACTTTGCACTGGCGAGCAAATCATCGGTGTCATCACTCTCTCGCGCAATGGTGTCGGTGATATCAGCAATTTTCTTACGAAGCGGCTGAGGATCTACGCCACGTTCTAAGTTGTAAGCAACCTGCTTGGCACGACGTCGATTGGTTTCATCAATCGCTTGAGCCATGGACTTTGTAATGTTATCTGCATACATATGAACTTCACCTGAAACATTTCGTGCCGCGCGACCAATGGTCTGAATTAGAGAAGTAGCAGATCGCAAGAAACCTTCCTTGTCGGCATCCAAGATTGCAACGAGCGAAACTTCCGGTAGATCCAAGCCTTCGCGCAGTAGGTTAATTCCAATCAAGACATCGTATTCGCCAGTGCGTAGCTCTCTGAGAAGTTCAACTCGACGAAGGGTGTCAACCTCTGAGTGAAGATAGCGAACACGCACACCACGCTCTTGCAAGTAATCGGTTAAATCTTCCGACATCTTCTTCGTTAGAGTCGTGACGAGAACTCGCTCATTGCGAGCAGCTCGGATATTAATCTCATTTAATAAATCATCGATCTGACCTTTAATAGGCTTGATAATGATCCCAGGATCAACCAATCCAGTTGGCCGAATAACTTGCTCCACCACATCTCCATCAACTTTAGCCATCTCGTATTTGCCGGGAGTTGCCGATAAAAATACCTTCTGACCAACCCGTTCTAGAAATTCCGGCCAGCGCAGGGGTCGGTTATCCATCGCACTTGGCAGACGGAATCCATGTTCAACAAGTGTGCGCTTGCGAGATGCGTCGCCTTCAAACATGGCGCCAATCTGCGGAACGGTTACATGGCTTTCATCTATAACTAGCAGGAAATCTTCTGGGAAGTAATCAAGAAGACAGTTTGGTGGTGAACCGGGTGCTCTTCCATCTAAATGGCGTGAGTAGTTTTCAATTCCAGAACAGAATCCCAACTGCTCCATCATCTCTAAATCAAAAGTTGTACGCATCTTCAAACGCTGCGCTTCTAGCAGTTTGCCCTGTTTCTCAAAGAGATTTAATTGAATCTGTAGTTCATCTTGAATATCACTCATCGCACGCTTTATGGTCTCAGGCCCCGCGGCATAATGAGTCGCCGGAAAAATATAGATCTCCGTCTCATCACGCAGGATCTCCCCCGTCAGCGGATGCAAGGTCATGATTTTCTCAATCTCATCACCGAACATCTCAATACGGATAGCCAACTCTTCGTACATTGGAATGATCTCAATGGTGTCTCCGCGCACGCGGAATGTGCCCCGCTCGAAGGCCATATCGTTTCTTTGATATTGAACATCTACAAAGCGACGCAACAATTTGTTGCGCTCGATCTCATCGCCAACTTTTAGCCTGATCATGCGATCTATATATTCCTGTGGGGTCCCAAGACCGTAGATACAAGAGACGGTAGCAACCACAATCACATCGCGACGGGTTAGAAGAGAGTTTGTGGCAGAGTGACGCAAGCGTTCAACTTCATCATTAACGCTGGAATCCTTCTCAATAAACGTATCGGTCTGTGGAACGTAGGCCTCGGGTTGGTAATAGTCATAATATGAAACGAAATACTCAACCGCATTGTTGGGCATCAACTCACGGAATTCATTAGCCAATTGGGCAGCCAATGTTTTATTTGGAGCTAAGACTAAAGTTGGGCGCTGTAAGCGCTCCACCAACCAAGCAGTTGTCGCCGACTTTCCTGTACCGGTTGCTCCTAAAAGAACGACATCTTGCTCGCCCGCATTTATTCTCTTTACGATCTCTTCGATCGCTTGCGGCTGATCTCCCGCAGGAACGTAGTCGCTGATGACCTGAAAGGGTTCAACTTTGCGTTGCAGGTCAGAGATCGGGCGCATTTTCCTAGCCTACTTCGCTTGGCCTGGTAAGTCCTCCCAGAGGTTTTCTACGCTACGCAGCAGCGCATCCTCATCGCCATCGTTGGTGATGATGTGATCGGCTTGCGCCTCACGTTCTTCACGGCTGGCTTGCGCTGCGATACGACGTTCAATTTCTGAGATAAACATTCCCCTCTTGCGCAAACGTTCTTTACGGATTTCTAGGTCAGCTTCTACGGTAATAACTAGATCAAAATTAGCAGCCGCATTACTTTCAACTAAGAGTGGGATTTCATAAATAAGGGTTTCATCTGGTGCAAGATCTGCAACAACATCGGTAAAAAGTTCGCGAACTCTTGGATGGATTATTGCCTCTAGGTCAGCTCTTGCTGAAGCGTCTGCGAAAACTATCTCTGCCAGAGCCTTGCGATCGATATCTCCATCACGCAATATTGATTCTCCGAAGCGGAGCAATACTTCATCAAATCCTTCACTACCGCGTTCAATTGCCACTCGAGATAATTGATCAGCATCTACAACGCGTGCGCCTAGTTCAGAGAAATATTGCGCAACCAAAGATTTTCCAGCACCAATGCCGCCGGTCAGAGCAATGATTCGCATGGCTCCAACTCTACCGCCGCAGAGATATTTTCAGCATAAGAAAAGGGCCCATCCGAAGATGAGCCCTTTTCTATTTACTAATTATTCAGCAGCTACTTCTACAGCCTCTGCTGTTTCAGCAACCTCTGGAGCAGCAGCATCGGCAGCTTTAGCCTCAGCCTTCTGCTTCTTATGTGCAAGGAAACGTGTTTGTGCTTCCTGATATTGGCGTTCCCATTCTTCGCGTTGTGAATCAAAGCCTGGCTTCCATTCCTGAGTATCAGGATCGAAACCTTCTGGGTAGATGAAGTTGCCTGCAGCATCGTAACGCGCAGCCATTCCGTATTGGGTTGGATCGAATGCTTCGATCTCTACTTCATGCCCTTCATTGGCTTGCTTTAGGGAAAGTGAGATACGACGACGTTCTAGGTCGATATCAATGATCTTTACAAATAGTTCATCATCAACAGCTACCACCTGCTCAGGAATTTCAACGTGGCGTTCGGCCAACTCTGAAATGTGAACTAAGCCTTCAATTCCTTCGTGTACACGAATGAATGCGCCGAATGGAACCAACTTAGTTACAACACCTGGAACAACTTGGTTGATGGTGTGTGTGCGAGCAAATGCTTGCCAAGGATCTTCTTGAGTTGCCTTGAGTGAAAGTGAAACACGCTCGCGCTCGAAATCAACTTCGAGAACTTCTACGGTTACCTCATCGCCAACTTCAACGACTTCACCTGGGTGATCAATATGCTTCCAAGAAAGCTCTGAAACGTGAACTAGACCATCTACGCCACCGAGGTCAACGAATGCACCGAAGTTAACGATTGATGAAATCACACCAGTGCGAACTTGACCCTTTTGCAGCTGGTTCAAGAATGTTGTACGTGATTCAGATTGTGTCTGCTCAAGGAAGGCGCGACGTGAAAGAACAACGTTGTTGCGGTTCTTATCAAGTTCGATAATACGAGCTTCAACTTCCTTGCCGATATAAGGAGTTAGATCGCGAACGCGACGCATTTCAACAAGGGAAGCTGGCAAGAAGCCACGAAGACCGATATCAACGATAAGGCCACCCTTAACAACTTCAATAACTGTTCCGACGACAACTTCGTCGCGCTCTTTCTTTCCTTCAATATCTCCCCAGGCGCGTTCGTACTGTGCGCGCTTCTTAGAAAGAATTGTGCGGCCTTCTTTATCTTCTTTTTGTAGTACGAGCGCTTCAATGCGATCGCCCACCTTAACAATGTCATTTGGGTCTGCATCGTGTCGGATTGAGAGTTCGCGGGAAGGGATTACGCCTTCAGTTTTGTACCCGATATCAAGAAGTACTTCTTCGCGATCTACTTG
>Ga0315905_10004986_pt1 | contig 13553 bp, 7 predicted proteins | sample LakEriMetagenome_5_FD_203522 | JGI IMG/M metagenome (GOLD analysis project Ga0315905, IMG submission 203522) | Freshwater fungal communities from buoy surface, Lake Erie, Ohio, United States - Buoy 4 MA121 | ecosystem: Environmental > Aquatic > Freshwater > Lake | place: USA: Lake Erie, Ohio... | reverse complement strand
GTGTTAGTGGCGGGCGGGGGACAGCGCGCGCGCAAAAAAAAAGAGCGCGCGGCGCAAAAAAAAAAGAGGGCGCGCGCGCGCCGACAGAGAGAAGATCTCGCCCGCCCGCCGAGCCGGAAAAAACAACGACGACGACGACCACCACCACCACCACCACAACAAACAACTCACCCGTAGAACGAGTTGAGGATGCACTTGTGCGCGAGCTGCAGCGAGTCGTACACCACCACCAGGTCCCGTGCCTCCGCCGTCGCCAGCGCGTCCCCCTTGGCCTTGGCGGCGTCCAGCCGGCCCTTCCACGCCTTGCTCAGGCCCTTGTACTCGTAGCGGCGGTCGCGGAACGCGCGCACCGTGTCGACGTAGAACGGGTTCTCGCGCTGGCAGACGCCGGCGACGCGGCGCTCCTCGACGGGCTTGTCGAGGACGCGCTTGTACACCTTGTGGCAGTAGCGCTTGAGGCGGTCCTTGAGGGCCTTCTGGCGCTCGTCGGGCGAGAGGTCGGACCACGCGCGCGGCGGCGCGGCACCGCCGCCGCCGCCGCCTGCCGCCGCCGCCGCCCCCCCGCCCGCGCCCGGGTGCATCTCGCTCATCAGCTGCCGCTTGACGCTGTTGTACTCGCTGCGCGTGCACGCAAAGTGCTCGCCGCGCCACACCCACTCCATCCGCCGCAGGCACCGCCTGCCCGGGCCCGAGTTGAAGTCGCACGCCGCGCAGTCCTCCTCCGTCACGACCGCGGGCGGCTGCAGCCGGTTGGTCAGGATGATGTTCGGGTACATCGCCGCGACGTCCAGGTGGTAGATCAGGGGCACCTCGTCGCGCGCGGGGGCGTCGCGCAGCGCCTCGAGGCGCGCCACGACCTCGGCGCGCGCCGCCGCCCACGCGTCCGGGTCGGCGTCGGCCAGGCCGTTGGGCCACCCGGCCTCCGTGCGCAGCGCGTAGTCAAAGTCCCCGTCGAGCGAGTCCAGCAGGCCCTGGTAGGCCTGGGCGGACAGACGGAAGCGCACGGGGAGGTCGGCGCGGAACACCCCGGACTCGAGGGCCTCGACCTTGCCGCCGATGTACGTCTCGCTGTCGAGCAGGTGGCCCTTGTACAGCGCCTCGGACGAGGGCGCGTGCTTGTTCGGGCACACGACGCCCGCGCGGAAGGCCTCGACCATCAGCAGGAGCTCGCAGAGGGTGCCCGAGCCGCGGCGGAGGACGTCGTCCGGGGGCATGGGGATGATGGTGGCGAGCGAGAAGATGAAGGGGTGGATGTAGCTGTATGTGTGTGTTGTGTGTGTGTGTGTGTGTGTGGAGCGTGGAGGGGTTGTGGTTTGTCGTGTGTGGGCGTCTTTCGTTCAGCGAGCGCGCGCGGGCGCAGCGGCCGCGTGTTTCTCTCTTTCTTCGCCCGCGCCCTCCGGTCTCTCCGCCCCCCCCCCGCCCAAGAGGGAGCAGGGCGGGGCGCCAAAAACGGCGCCAGACTCACGTCATGTACAGGTAGTAGGTCGCCACCGCGTCCGACACACTGTAGCTCGCCATGGCCTGCGGCTGCTCGCGCGCGAGGCGCACCATGTCCTCCGGCGCCACTTCGACCGGGTCGTAGCCGAGCTTGGCCTTGGTGACGGCCTTGAGGCCGCGCGAGCCCTGCGGGAGGTACGAGTCGCGGTTGACCCAGTGGAGGCAGTCCATGTGGATCGGGGCGCGCGCGACGACCTCGCCGCCGCCGTTGGCCGCCGCGGCCGACGAGCCCGCGCCGCCCTGCTGCTGCTGCTGGCCCTTGGCGCGGAAGCCCAGCTCGGCGTACAGGTCCATGCCGTGCTTGGCGGCTCGCGTCTGTTCGGGGTGGGTGGTTTGTGATGATGGTGGGGTTGAAAGGGGGTTGAAAGGGGCGGGGAGGAGGGGAGGAGGGGGGGATGGTGAGCGCGAGCGACGGGCGCTGATGAGGCCCCGACACTAGGGAAAAAAAAAAGCCTCCCGCAACCCGCACGCCCGCCCCCCCCCCCAAAAAAAAACGAAAGAAAGATCCACTCCTCCACGAACTCACCGCCATGAAGGGAAAGTCGAAAAAGTCCCCGTTGTACGTGACGTAGATGGCCGGCTTGACCTCGCGCATGTGGTCGAACCACCGCCGCAGCAGCGCGGCCTCGTCCGCGCACGAGTGCACCTCGAACGGCCCCTCAAACTCGGGCTTGGGGGTGTACTCGAACGCCTCGACGTCCCCGCCCACGACCTCGCGGTTGACGATCAGGTGGCCCTTGCGGTCGAGCATGTACGAGATCATGAAGACCTGGTCGCTCTCCGCGTCGGGGAACTGCAGCGGCAGCTTGGTCGCCTCGATGTCCCAAGCACAGACGACGGGGTCGGCGCGCTGTACGAGGTCGGCGCGGCGCCTCAGGGACACGCGCCCGCCCGTGGCGCGCACAGCGTACCAGTGGCCCGCGCGGACGTCGGTGTCGATGGCGAAGCGGATGGGGTAGAGGACGTCGTACTCGCGCAGGTCGAGGATCCAGTCGCCGATGTCCTCGCCGGACGGGTCGGAGCCGCCGGCGCCGCCGTTTCCGCCGCCGTTTCCGCCGCCGCCGCCGCTGCCGCCCCCCCCACCCCCTCCGGCGGCCGCAAAGGCCTCGCTCATGCTCAGCAGCCCCATCCCGCCGCCGGCCAGCGCGGCCGCCTCGCGCGCCTCGGCCGCGCGCTGCTCGGCCAGCACGGCGTACGCGTCGGCCATGCCGCCCGCGCGCGTCTTTTGCCGGTCGGCCAGCGGCTGCAGCTCGCGCCGCACGTCCGTGAGGTCGCGCACGTTCCAGCACGACACGCGCAGGAGCGTGCGCTTGATCCCCGACAGGTGGTTGCGCAGGCCCAGGTCCTCGCGCTCGACGCGCTCCACGTCGCGCAGCCGCGCGTCGAAGCGCCGCCGCAGCCACGCCTCGACGTCGCGCTCGCGCGACGGCTTGGCGACGACGTAAAAGTAGGGGGCGAAGGGCACGCGCGCCTTGAACTTGGAGCCGTCCTGCGCCTGGAAGTACAGGTCGACCGCGGAGAGCACGCGCCCGGCGCACTCGCGGTCCTCGACCGACGCCGGGCCAAAGTTGAGCAGCCAGCCCAGGCGCTCGCCGTCCTCGAGCGGCGGGTAGCCCAGGGCGGCGTCGGCCTCGTCGTTGCGGCGCTGGGCCTCGAGCTGGGGGGCGGCGTCGGCGCCGCCGCCCCCGTCGCCGCGCTGCGCGATGAAGTTGCCGTTGAGGGGCTTGCGGTAGCGGTTGGGCCCGCGGCCGCCGCCGCCGCCGCCGCCTCGTCCCCCGCCGCCGCCGCCGCCGCCCGCGACGCCGCCGTCGGCGCTGCGGTCGTACGCGCGCATCGACGACATGCCGCCGCCGCGACCGCCGCCGCGTCCGCTCATCTGGCGTGGTGGTTGTTGAGGGATGGGTGTGTGATAGGGGGCAAGGGTTGTTGGTGCATTGGCGTTGGCGGGCGGCGTCAGGATCGCTCTCTCTCTCTCTCTCTTGGGCGCCGGACGCGGTCTCTGCTTTTGAAAAAACCCGAGGGCACACACACCTTTGCGCGATCGCTAGACACGTCTCCTCGCGACCGAGGCTGTGATCAGACGCGCGCGCGGCAGCTCATCACGGGCGTGCTGATGCAGTCCAGGTGTGGGGGCGCGCGCACGTATGGAGCACGTGCTCTGCAGCTTTTGTGCGCGCGCGAGAGAGAAGGAAAGAGCAAGCAAGAGCGACAGAAGAGGACTGCCGTGCTCCTTTTTGAACTTGGGTGCGTGCGAGAGAGTCTCCAAAAGTCGGGAGGGGCTGTTGGTAAAAGGTTCGTTGGACTACTGCGTGATTCGCGAACGGCGAGAGCGCTCGCGCATTCTCTTACGACGAGGGCAGAGGCGACTTGCCGCCGCCGCGCCGCCGCGCCGCCGCGACCGCCTCGCCCGCGCCCCACCCGCCGCCGTCGCCGCCCTCGGCCGCCCGCTGCAGCGCCTCGGCCGCCTCGCCCGTGCGCTGCACCATCAGCACCGCCTCGTCCAGCGCCAGGCGCGCGGCCACCCCGGACAGCACGCGCCGCACGGCCTCCGCGTCCCCGCCGGGAGCCAGGAGCTCGCGCTGCCCGACGAGCGCCAACTGGGCGTCGACGAGCGCGTCCAGGTGAGAGGGGTCGCGGACGACGCTCGGCGCTCGCTGCTGCCGCCGTTCCTGCTGCTCGCTCGTTGCTGCTGCTTCTGTCGCGGCTGCTGCTGCTGCTGCTGCTGCTGCTTCTGTTGCTGTTGCTGCCACCGCCGCCGCCACCGCCTCGCCGCCGAGCCTGCGCGCGAGCACCTTGGCCTGCAGGCCCGTGCGCGCGCGGTCGACCGTGCGCGCGACGTACGCCGCGGCGCGGCGCGCGGCGCGGCGCCGGAGGGCGGTGGCGGGATCGACCGGCGGCCGCAGGCTTCCGGTGGCCTCGAAAAAGGCGAGCGCCGGGTCGCCACGGCCGAGGCCCCACTCGTCACCCCACTCCTCCTCCTCCTCCTCCTCTTCCCACGGATCGGCGGTCAGCAGGTCGTCCAGGCCGCCCGGGCCGCGCAGCGCCGTGGCCGCCGACGCCGATAACGCCGCCGTGGCGCGGCGGCCGACAACACCACCCGCCTCCGCCACCTCGCTCTCGTCCTCGTCGTCCTCGTCCACCAGCCCGAGGGCCAACAAGAGCGCGGACACGAGCGTCATGACCAGGACGTACCCACCCAGCGTGATCGCGAAGACGCCCATAAACTCCTCCAGGGACAGGTCGTCGTCTGCCGCCGCCTCCTGCTCTTCCTCCGCCGCCGCCGCTGCGTCGAGCGCTGGCGCGCTGCGCTGCGCCGACGTCGGCGTTGGTTGGGGCGGCGGCGCGCGGAAGTAGTAGCGCTCGGCGACGCCGTACGGGTCGAAGAATTCGCCGGCGCAAGAGGGCCCGACGGTAGCGGGGCAGAGGAGGAGGATGGAGGCAAGTGCGGCAGCTCTGCCAAAGGAGGAGGAGGAGGAGGAGGAGGAGGAGGGCTGCTCGCATCCATGCGCGGTCGCATCTCGTGCTCGTGAAATCGGCTTCCAGGGCGCCGCGGCGACCCGCAGCCCACCATGCGCGCATGGACGCAGCAGGCGCGGCGTGGCCGACGCGCGGCCGGACAGCGCGCCGATCATCGGACGGTCTGCGAACGTCCCGGAAAAAAGGCGGACGAGGATCTCGACGTGATTTGGGGGGTCGCCGGTGGGTGAGTCGTCGATAACAATGGTGGTGGTTGGTAATGCACGTGCTCGCGACTGTGTCGCAGGAGTGGCGCGTTTTGCGAGCGGGGAGCTCGCGCGCGTTCGTTTTTTTTTTTTCCGCGTGGGCGCCGCCGGTGGGGCGCGGCGGCGGATACGCGCGCGACGCGATGCGACACGGCCGTCGACAAGGATTTTTCCCTCGCCCGCCCTCTCGGCCACCAATCTCCTCCAAAACAACAAACGCCCGGCCGAACGAATGCAGCCCTCGCGCCCCACCCTCGCGGCGCTCCTGCGCCGGCTGGCGGCTGTCGCTGCAGAACGACCACATCCTGTCTCGCTTTCGGCCCTCACCGCCCCTTCTCCCGCGCGCGCCGCTGCTGCTTCTCCTCCTCCCTCATCCAATGCAGCGGGTCGACCCGTACTCGCACTCGCAGACTCAACCTCGCCCCCCCCGAGCCACGCCTGGGCCGCGTTCGCGTCGGCGGCGCGCCCGGAGGCGAGGCGCGAGCGGCGGGGCGGGCGCGCGCGCGACGGCGGCGGCGGCGGCGGCGGCGGGGCGGGAGGACGAAGCAGCGGCCGCAGCAGCCGCCTGCGCCTCGGCCGACAACATCAGCATCAGCCGTGGTCCGAGAGCAGCGTGACCGCGGTCGCGCGCGCCGCCCTGCCAGAAGAGCGCCAGTCAAACGCCGCCCCCCCAACCGACGAAAACGGCGACGACGACGACGACGACGACCCGAAGCGCCTGCTCCGCCGGCTGCAGTCGGCGCCGACCGCGCGCGACGCCGAGCGCACGCTGCTGCGCGCGCTGCCCTCGCTCAACCACATCCACTTGAGCGCGGCGTCGGTGCGCGCGTCGCGGCTGGCGCGGCGTCGCAACCCTGGCCCTAGGGCCGCCGCCGGCGTCGAGGCCGCCAGCCGGCGGCAGGCGCGGGGAGAGCAGGAGGAGGAGGAGGAGGAGGAGGAAGGGGGCGAGGAGCAGCAAGAGGAGGAGCGGCGGCGGCAGCGGCAGCAGCGCCGCGGCGGCGACGACGACCAAGACGAGCGAGACGCCGGCCTCGCGCGCCTGATGGCCACGCTCGAGCGCCTGCACGAGCGCGCCCTCCCGCGCCTGCCCGCGCGCGCCCTGGCTCACTTTGCCGCCGCCGAGGCCGCCGCCGGCCGCCCGCTCCCGCCCAAGCTGGCGCGGGGGTTCGCGGAGCAGCTGCTGCGCTCGGGCGGGCGGCGCCTGCGCGCGGCGTCGGCCGCCGACCTCGCGATGCTCGCGTGGGGGATGGCCGCGCACGAGCGGCGGGCGCTGCGCGCGTCGCTTTCGGCGGCGGCGGACGGGGACGGGGGGCAGGCGGCGGCGGAGGACTGGCGGTGGCCCGAGGAGCTGTGGGACGCGCTGTCGGACAGGATCGCGGCGCAAGGCGGACGAGGGGGGTCGGGGAGCAGGCACCGCGATGGCGACGGCGACGGCGGCGGCGACGGCGACGGCGGCGACGGCGGCGACGGCGACGGCAGCAGCGACAGGACCCCCACCCCGCGCGCCAACAACAAGGAGGGCCTGCGCTCGCTCGGCCTGCGGCAGCTGTCGCGGACGGCGCGCGCCTTTGCGCTGGCCGGGCGGCAGATGAGCGGCCCCGCGCTGGAGGCGCTGTCGGACGCCGCCCTGGCGAGGATCCTCGGGACGGCGGCGGGAGAGGAGGAGGGGCGAGGCGCGGGGGGAGGAGGAGGAGGAGCAGGAGCGGGAGGGCCGGCCGCCGGCGCCGCAGACGGGGGCGCGACGCCCCCGCCGCCGCCGCCAGCCCCGCCGCCAGCCGCCCATCCCTTCGTGCCGCTCGCGCGCAACCTGCAGGCGCCCGACCCGGAGCCCCTCGTGCACCTGGCCTGGGCGCTCGGGCACATGGGCCGCGGCAGCAGCAGCACCGCTAGCCCCATGGGCCCGGCCGCGGACGCGCTGCTGCGCGCCGTGCGCGCGGCGCTCGAGCCGCAGCTGCCGGCGCTCGCGCCGGGCGCGCTCGCCGCGGCGGTCGGCGGCTTTGCGGCCGCGCAACACGCGTGCGCGGGGGGGTTTGTGGCCGCCGCCGCGCCCCACCTCGCCGACAAGGCGCCCTTTCTGAGCCAGGACGCGCTCGTCGAGGCGTCGCGGGCGAGCGCGCACTACCCGCCCGCGGACGCGGGCGCGTCGGGCCGCCTGCGCGCCGCGCTGGCCGGACGCTGCGCCGCGCTCGTCGGCGCGGAGGGCGGTGCTGGTGTGACGCCGACGACGGCGCGCAAGCTGCTGCGCGACCTGGGGGGCGTGCTCCCCGACGAGGTGCGCGAGCGGCTGCACGCGATCGCTGGCGGGGGGCGGGCGCGTGGCGGTGGCGGTGGCGGTGGCGGTGGCGGCGGTGGCGGTGGTGGTGCACGCCACCCGGACTCGGGGTGAGATGACTTTTCTAAAATAAGGAATGGTGCTCGTTGTGCGAAAATGATGCTCGCGTAATCTCCATGTCGCTGCCGTCCCTACTTGGCCGCCCGCGCCCCGCCGCCGCCGTCGTTCTCGCGGTAGAACGCGGCCAGGCGCCGGAACACGTCGCCAAAGTCGCCCCCGCAGTCGCGCGCGAACGACTGCCGCACCCAGCCGGGCAGCTTGCCGGCCGGCGCCCCGGCCGCCCCGGCCGCCGCCGCCCACCGCGCGTCCGCGAGGACGATGGCGGCGTAGTCGCCGGCGTGGCGGATGACGCGCCCGACGGCCTGGTTGACGGCCTTGAAGCACAGGCCCTCGTAGTAGTCGCGGCCGGTGAACGGCGGCGCGGCGCGGCCGCCGCCGTTGTTGGGGCCTGCGCCGCCGCCGCCGCCGCCGCCGCCGCCGCCGGCCCCCGCGCCTCCGCCTCCGCCTCCGCCCTTGGCCTTGGCCGCGACCGCGTCAAAGTAGGCCATGCGCTCGCGCAGCTCCGGGTCGGACGGGTTGGGATACGGCAGGCCGAGCACGACGACGCAGCGGCCGAGGTCGTCGCCAAAGTTGATGCCCTCGGACAGCTTGCCGCCCACGACGCACGCGAGCACGGCGCCGCCCCGCCGCGGCCTCTCCGTCCCGTCTGCGGGCGGCGGCGGCGGCCCAGCGTTCTCGTTCCCGCCCCCAGCGCCGCCCCCCGCCCCTCCACCCGCGCCTGCTCCGCTCGCCTCGCCCCGGATGGCCGACGCGTACGCGGCCAGCACGGCCTCCACACCGCCCGCCGACCGCGGCTCGAAGAAGACGCGCTTGCCGCCGCGCTCGAGGCGCTCGACCAGCGAGAGGGTGCCACCGCCGCCAGCGCCCGCCCCGCCGGCCGCCGCCGCCGACGCCCCAGCCGCCGCGGACGCCGCCCCCCACCGCGCCGCGAGCGCGTCCAGGTAGGCGAACGAGGGCGCGAACACCACGAGGCCGCCGGGGACAACGGCCGACAGCGTCAGCAGCGCCCGCCCGGCCTCGTCCAGCATCGCGGCCTCGGACCGCGCGGCGTGACGAAAGTCGAGCGCGCGCCCCGAGGGCCCGCGCGCCAGCGGGAGCGCCAGCAGCTGCCGCGCGGGCACGACGTGCCCGCACGCAAAGTGGCGGACCTGCCCGGGCGGCGCGGCGGGAAAGAGCTGCGCGGCGAGGGCGCCGACGGGCGCGAGGGTGCCCGAGACGAGGGCGACGGCGCGCGCGCCGCGCAGCACGCGCGAGAAGGGCGCGGCCGCGTTGAGCAGCACGAAGCGGAGGCGGCCGCCGCTCGGGGCAGGGGACGACAAAGGGGGCGCCGCGTCGGCGCCGACGGCGGCGGCCGCTCCTGCTGCTTCCGGCGGCTCCAAGATCACGCGGCCGTCGCGGTCGGCGCTGGTAAGGGCCGACATGACGGAGGCCAAGGCGTGAATGGCGCCGATGCCGCTCTCGTGCTGCTGCTGGGGCGGCTGCTGCTGCTGCTGCTGCTGCTGCTGCTGCTGCTGGGGCGGCGGCGGCGGCGGCGGCGGCTTGACGGCGGCGCCAGGAGGCGCCCCCCCACCGCCGCCCTCGAGCTGAAACTGCTGCTGGTGCCTGCGGCGGGCCTCGAGCTGCCGCTGCTGCGCGGCGGCCCTCTTGCCCTTGGACGTCTTTGACGCCGCCGCGGCCGCCGCCGCCGCCTCGCGCGCCGCCTCGTGCGCCGCCGCCTGCCGCGCCCGCCGCTCCGCCGCCGCCGCCAGGCCCGCGACCTTGAACGCGAGCTTCTGCTCGCGCGCCCAGCGCAGGAGCTCGAAGAGGTTGATGTTGTCGAGGCCGAGGCCGAAGAGCAGGTCGTTGACGCTCGTCACGCGCGGCGGCGCTGCAGCCGAGGCCGGGGCGGCGGCAGCAGCAGCAGCAGCAACAGCGGCGGCGGGAGCAGCCGCCGCCGCCGCCGCCGCCGCCCCGCCGACGCCCCCCCCCGCCGCCTCGACCGCCCCGGCCAGCGCCGACGCCACGCGCAGCATCATCTGCACGCGCTGCGCGTTGGCCGGCAAGAGGCGGTCCCGGAACCGCGCCAGGTACCCGCCCAGCATCGCCTCGGCCCGACGCAGCTGCGCGCCCGTCGCGCACGCCCCGTGCGCCCCGTTGACGGCGTCGAGCAGGTTGTGGGCCTCGTCGAAAATCACAACGCTGCCCGCGGGCAGGCCGCGGCCCAGGCCCAGGGCCTCGCGCGACTCGGCCGACAGCACGGCGCTGTAAGGGGCGAGGACGACGTCGGCCTGGGGCACCGCGCGGCGGGCGGCGTAGTAGGGGCAGGCTCCCGTGCGGCGGCCCAGGCGCGCGAGGTCCTCGACGTCGACGGGCGTCGACAGCAGCGCGGCGCGCAGGGCGGCGCCGCCGCGGCGGGCGCGCGCGCCGGCGAGGTAGGGGCAGCCGCAGCCGCCGCCGCCGCCGCCGCCGCCGCTCTTGCATCCGCCGCCGCCCTTTGCTTTCCGGCCGGCCTGGGGCGGCGCCTTCTTGTCTCCTGATGCTGCCATGGCCACCAGGGAGCGCGGGCCGCCGCCGCCGCCCTCGTCCTCCTTGTCGTCGCCGCCGCCGCCGCCGTCGTCGCTGTCGCTCTCGTCGGCCGCCGCCGCCGCCGCCGCCGCCTTGGCCGCCTCCTTGCCACGCCCCGCCGCCGCCACCTGCCGCCGCTTGCGCCCCCCGACCTCGGCCCCCTTGCTCGCGCGCTCGCGCTGCAGCTCCAGGCACCGCTCGTTGATGGCCGCCGGGTCCCCGAGGCGCCGCACGTCGTCGTTGATGCACAGGGCGCGCCGGGACCCGACCGCCGCGAACGACAGCGCGTCGGCGAACCGCGTGCGGCCGACCTCCCCTAGGAACTGCGAGAGCTGCGAGTGCGTGCGCGAGCACACGATGACTTGCGGGGACTTGCGCGGGAGGAGCAGGTCGGCGTCGACGTCGTCGTCGTCGTCGCCGCCGTCGTTGCCGCCGGCGTCCTTGTCGTCGCGGCCGCCGGCCTCGTCGTCGGACGAGGAGGACGACGACGGCTCGAGCAGGGCGGCGAGGGCGGCGGCCGCCGTGCGCTTGTTGTTGCCGCCGCCGCCGCCGCCGCCTGCTGCCGCCGCGTCGTCGTTGTCGCCGTCCTCCGCGCCACCGCCGACCAGAAACTCGGCGGCCGCCGCCTGGTCGTCCGGATCGTCGTCCAGCTGCACGCCCGTCACCAGGTGCGCCGCCGCCGGCCCGACGGAGCCACCGCCGCCGCCGCCGCCGAGCTCGAGCGCCAGCCGCCCGCGCCGCTCCTCGCGCCGCCGCCGCCGCGCCTCGCGCCGTCGCTCGATCCGCAGGCGCGCGGCGGCTCCCGCGGTGGTGGCTGTCGCCGCGGCCGCATCGTCGTCCGCAACCGCCTGCCCGGGCAGCGGCGCAGCTGCCAGCCAGTCGGGAAGGCCCGCGGCCTCGGCCGCCGCCGCCGCGCGCCTCTGCTGCTCGGCCCCCGCGCGCTGAGCGGCGCGCGCGTCGGCCGCGCGCCGGTCCTCGAGCCACGCGAGCGCCGAGCAGATGACGCTGAGCGTCTTGCCCGTGCCCGTGGGGGACTCGAGGAGGGCGACCTGCCCGCGCTCGAGGGCGGCGTACAGCTCGCGCATGAAGGCGAGTTGGATCGGGTAGGGCGGGAAGGGAAAGGCCGGGAAGGCGGCGGGCGTCGGGAGGGCGACGAGGGCGCCGTCGGCGGCGGCGGCGGCGTCGGGAGGCGGCGGCGCGGGCGGCTCGTCGTGCCCCGCCTCGGCCGCGCGGCTCGCCATAGTAAGTGGAGGGGTCGTCAAGAGTGTAGTGCTCAGGCAGCTGGCACGCGGGCGCCGCCCCCGCCTCGGCGCTTGCCGTTCGCGCGCGCGAGGATGGGAGACTCGAGCTGCGCGGTGTTCAAAAGAGTGCAAAGGGTCGACGAAAGCATGCGGTAATGAAATTTGGCTAGGGATCGGGCGTTGCGTGAGTGGGCGTGTGAAAGATACGCCGCAACTCTGATTCGCGAATCGCACCCGTTACGCGAGCGAGCGGGCAGACTTGTTTGATTGTCGATCGCGGCGCGATCATCGCGCGGCGACGGGCGGCACGCGGCGCCGCGGAGGGCGACAGAGAGGAGCGAGCCGAGTCGAGACTAGCGGGGGAAAATTGCAAACGTGTGGCACTGAGACAAGAGAAAAAAAAACCTCCCTATAAAACCTGGTTTCGGACCGTGTCCTCACGCCCAGGCGGCCGTCCTCTTCTTGTGATTGCGGTGGCGCAGGCTTGGAGAGAGTGGCCCCGGGGGCCACGCTCCCGCCGCCGCCCCGAGAGAGAGAGAGAGAGAGGCGCCCTCTCGCCCGCACGCCGCGCGCGCGCGACACGGACGAGAGCGAGCGCGCGCGCGCGCGCAAAAAAGAGCACGCAAGCCCCCGCTGCCAGAAATCCTCCCTCCCTTCCTCCCTCCCTCGAGTTCGAAATCGACCGGCACACATCCATCAGAACCCGCCGCCGCCCCCCTGCATGCCCGCGCGCTCCTTCTCGAGCGACTCGAACAGGCCGTACACGATCGTCGCGGCCAGCAGGATGCCCGTGCCCGAGCCGATGGCGCCGAGCAGGTCGGCCCCGATCGACAGCGCGCCGATGCACACGCCGCCAAAGGCGGCGGCCGTGGGGATGTAGCGGTTGAGCTCCTTGCGGATGCTCGCCTGCGTGTCGCGGTGGCCCTGGATGAACATCTGCTGGTCCTTGAGCTGGCGCGCCACGTCGGCCGCCGAGGAGCCGCTCACCTCGATCCACGTCTTGGAGAAGAGCGCGCACGCCGACAGCATCAGCACGACGTACACGAGGGCGTGGATCGGGTTGGCGGCGAGGTCGGTGAGGGACGAGGGCGGGGACAGGTAGTACGCGAGGCCCCCGACGGGGCTCATCTGCCCGCCCCACTCGGCCTCCTGCCAGCGCCCGAGCATCTGCACCAGCAGGTTGCCGCCGTAGCGCTTGTACAGCAGCTGCGAGATGAAGAAGACGTTGCTGACGAGCGCCGAGTAGAGGATGATGGGCATGTTGGACGTGTAGAAGAGCTTGATCGGGTAGGTGCCCGAGTGGCCCCGCGCGCGCTTGCTGCGCACGGGCAGGTCGACGCGGAAGCCCTGGAAGTAGACGACCGCCAGGAACACGACGACCGTCGCGAGCAGGTTCATCAGGTTGGGCAGCTGCGGGCGGTAGAACGCCTCCTTGAGCGCGCGCACCTTGTCCGAGCGCGTGAGCAGGAGGTGGAAGAGGGCGATGATGGCGCCCTCGAACTCGGGCCCGCGCGGGGACGACAGGGTGTAGGGCGAGAAGGACTTCCAGAGGATCTGCTCGCAGATGTTGGTGGCGATGAAGATCGAGATGCCGCTCCCGAGGCCGTAGCCCTTCTGCAGGAGGTCATCGAGGCAGATGACGATGACGCCCGCGAGGAGGAGCTGCACGACGATGAGGACGGCGGTGAAGGCGCCCATCTCACGCACGTCGCCGTACATGCCGGAGACGACGTAGGCGACGGCCTCGCCGAGCGTGATGACGAGCCCCAGGAGCTTTTGCGCGGCGTTGAAGAGGTCGCGGTCCGACTTGACGCTGTTGTCGACGTCGATGATCTTGGAGCCCGCGAGGAGCTGCATGACGAGGCCGGAGGCTGGCGTTATTGCGGTGTGGGGGGCGTGGGTTTTTGAGGGGCGGGAAAGGGTGACGTGAGAGAGCTGGCGCGCGCGTGTGTGTGTTTTGTCGGTTTCGGTTCGAAGGGGGATGGCGGCCGCGTCGTGTGCGCGCGCGCGCGCGCGCGCCTGCACAGTTGGGGCGCGCGCGGCTAGGGCCCGCCTGCATGCTGCTTGGGGGGGGGGGGGGGGGGGGGGGGGGGGGGGGGGGGGGGGGGGGGGGGGGGGGGGGGGGGGGGCCGGGGGGGGGCCGGCGCCCGCGCCCGC
>Ga0315905_10004985_pt1 | contig 13554 bp, 10 predicted proteins | sample LakEriMetagenome_5_FD_203522 | JGI IMG/M metagenome (GOLD analysis project Ga0315905, IMG submission 203522) | Freshwater fungal communities from buoy surface, Lake Erie, Ohio, United States - Buoy 4 MA121 | ecosystem: Environmental > Aquatic > Freshwater > Lake | place: USA: Lake Erie, Ohio... | reverse complement strand
AATTATTGGATACAGCGGTCAATTACGCGATTGAACAAGGAAAAGAAACATTGGTATTAGACACCTTGAATCATATGGAGCCGGCCATAAAACTATATCAAAAGAACGGATTCGAAGAAATACCGGCATACTACCACAATCCATATCCGGAGGCTGTTTATTTTAAGAAGTGGTTGAAGTAATAATTATTTTGTTCTTTGCTTTGCAGATAAACAAATATCTAAGAGATATTTTAATTGAATCTTCGTTTTATTAGACATGCGTTGGGCGGGTGGCTAGAAAAAACGGGCGGAGCTTTTCGTTTTTTCTTGATTTTTCTTTGGTTTGTTTCTTTTGATCAAGCATAAGAAATGAACAATGAGGTGAATTCCAATAAAAAGTTTATAAAATTGTTAGCACTCGTTTTCAATTCTGCTCGATTAACAACTACTAAACAGAAATGAGAATTTTTACTTCTATTTATGCAATAAATAACATTAACCCGGACAAACGAAAAATAAAAATTCAATCTTGTTTTTGAAAAAATCAATCCAGTTTGCTGCATCTGATTGAACTGCAAAAACAGCACAGGGTGGCATTTCATCAATAAAAACTTCTGAACAAATCTTTGATGCCAATTCTGTTACACCAGGATTATGAACAACGAAAGCAATCGATGCTAAATCATTGCCCATCTGAATGATTTGTTCCTGCAATTGCTGAGAGGAAGCTAAATATAAAGCATCAAGTTTATGAAAGTTTGAGATGATGTTTTGCATTTCACTGCTTATCAGTTCGGCTGTTTCAGTAGTTCTTTTTGAACTGCTGCAAAACCAAGCATCTATCCTAACATTTCTTTTTAATAATTTCTGCGCAATTTGGGTTGCTTCTTTTTTTCCGCGATCACTCAAATGCCTTTCAAAATCTGCCATCCCAGGTTGAGCATGAGCATGTCTGACAAGATAAATCGTTTTCATTAAAATGGAAATATAAATTTCGAGTCAAAGTTGAACTTGTTTCAGTAATTCAATACTTGAAACATGCAACTTGGATTGTTGAAAAAGTAGTCTTAAGTTACGACTATCAGGTTGTTTTCATTGCCTGAATATTCACAACCCAATTAATACCCTCGCTGATTTTTTCCGGATAAATAATTCAACAAAGCACGATTACAAACACGCGTACCACCATCGGTTGGATAATTACCGGTGAAATACCAGTCGCCTTTATTGTTCGGTAATGCTTCATGCAGCGATTCAATGGTAGGATAGATCACATCCACAGGAATGGAAAATCCATCCGGAGTGATCAGCTTCGCAATTTGAAGAGAAAGTTCTTCCGTACTGAAAGGCTGATAAATTTTTCGAACAAGATTCTCCTTATGTGTTTCTCCGTTTTTATCCCAGGTCTCAATCTGTTCAGCCAACTCTTGCAATAGAGACTCCATGCCCTTTTCCTTCAGCAAAGCAATCGCCGCACGGAATGCTACAAAATCTCCCAGTTTGCTCATATCAATGCCATAACAATCCGGATATCGTATCTGTGGAGCCGATGAAACAACCACAATTCGTTTGGGCGACAATCTTCCCAACATCCGTACGATACTCTCTTTTAAGGTGGTTCCTCTTACGATACTGTCATCAATCACCACCAGCGTATCTACACCGGCACGAACAGTTCCATAAGTGATATCGTAAACATGCTGCACCATCTCGTTTCTGCTATTGTCCTCAGTAATAAAAGTTCTGAGCTTAACATCCTTGATGGCAATTTTTTCAATGCGCACTTTACGGTTAACCATCTCCGTTAGTTTCTCCGAATCGAAATTTCCATTCCAGCTTAAAATACGCTCAATTTTAATTTGATTGAGGTAATCTTCCGCTCCTTTGATTAAACCATAAAAAGCGGTTTCTGCTGTATTGGGAATAAATGAGAAAATGGTATTCCTCAAATCATAATCTATATGCTTCAATACGGCCTCACTAAGTTGGTAACCAAGTTTAATTCTTTCTCTGTATATTTTCTCATCACTGCCTCTGCTAAAATAAATCCGTTCGAAACTGCAAGCTTTTCTTTCTTTGGCTGGAATCACCTGTTCTAATCTGGGCTGGCCATCAGAACTTACCAACAATGCTTGTCCGGGCATAAGCTCATGAACTTCATCTTCACCCAAATTAAATGCTGTACGAATCGCGGCTCTTTCACTGGCAGCAACGATATAATCATCACTGATATAATAGTAAGCAGGACGAATTCCATGTGCATCACGAACAACAAAAGAGTCACCACTCCCTGTCATTCCTGCAATGTGATATCCGCCGTCCATAACGGGTAGTGACAAACGAAGCATTTCGCTGATGTCAATTTTTCCGGGATCCTGCTCATCCATTTCAACCAGGCTCCTGTGTATCAATTCCAGCATGGCGGCCAAATCACTTTGTTGCTGAAATTCGTTGGGGGTGAATCCGATCTTTTTATAAATAGAATCTGTATTAACCAAATTGAAATTTCCAGCCAATGCCAAATTGCGCGCAGGAATAGGATCCTGTTTCATAAAGGGATGACAGAATGCAATGTCATTCTTTCCTTGCGTACCATAGCGTAAGTGCCCGATCATCACCTCTCCCAAAAAAGGCAAATGGCCTTTCATCAATCCGGGATGTTTGATCAGGTCCGGAATATTTTTTTCAACTTCACTGTATTCCTTCCCAATTTTCGCAAATAAATCGGCAATAGGCTGATTTGCATTGCTTCGAATCCGATAAAGAAAAGGGTGACCAGGTTCTGTATTGAGCTTGAGTGTTGCTATACCAGCACCATCCTGGCCACGATTATGCTGCTTCTCCATCAGGAGATAAAGCTTGTTCAAACCATGCAAAACGGTTTGATGCTGTTGCAGATAATGGCTAAAAGGTTTTCGTAACCGAATGAATGCCAAACCACATTCATGTTTAATTGAATCGCTCATGACGGGAAATATTGCCGCAAAGGTAATTTATCCCCCATTCATTTCGTGTGAACTTTTATCAGAAATTAAAGTCCGGTGATTCCAATCCCCGCCTGCAATAAAGAAATATCGGATGCAACCTGACTTTTGAACACCGTCGTTAGGTTATAAGATCCAAAAAGAAAAAAGTTACCATATCCTGCACGGAAAGTTCCAGCAATGCGGGTACTGTTGAAATAACTTCTTGCACTTATTTTTTGAGTGAATTCGCTGATCGGCTGGTCATTTTTGTCCAAAAGATTTTTCCCTTTCGTATGTGCATTGATCAAAGTACCCACTTTCACACCTAATGCCAGTTTGAGGGATTTTCCTGTTTGTCCTGGTTTTGAAAAAAAACGAATCTCCAAAGGAACTTCTGCATAGGTGGTTGCCATTTTATATTTCTGAAAATGACTGACCGTGTCTGTTTGCTTAAATAATAATCTATTACTATTTCCATTGATGATCGCTTCGGTGTTGTCGAAAAAAATATGACTGGTACTAACACCCAAACCAAACGCAACACTGAATCGAGGGTCATTTTTAAATGGTTTGTCCAACATCAATGCAGCATTAAATCCACGTGATAATGGTTTAATGGCAGACCCTATGCTGTCGGGCGCTCCCAACCAATGATCTGAACTGACTTGCCACATGAAATGATCACCGACTCTGTTCGACAGATCATCTTTCTTTTTGGGCTCATTGTTTTGTGCAAACGTTGCAGAAGAAAATAACAAGGCAGTCATCATCAGCGTAAATATGCGCATTGCAGAAGTTTTAGTTCACAAAAATAGGGGTGTAAATGGTAATTTGTTGTGAAAGTCAATAATATCCAACTGTTTGTGACTTCAAGGAATCATTCGTCAAGTTGAAACTAATCACACATCTTAAGATAGATGTTTGACGTCAATGATGCTTTAAAACTCAATGATGAACCCAATGGTTGGCAAAATGGTACCTGAGTCGTCATTCAGCAAAACCGGTATGGCATTCGATCCATCACTCTTGATGGGCTGACCATCGGTGGTGGCAAAACCGGTATTGTTTTCATTGCGTTTGAACGTATAATTTTCGATGCCGGGATTGGTGGATCCGTATAGGTTTTGAATGTCTAAAAACAAATCCAATGTTGTCTTTTTGAAATTCCACTTTTTATCAATGCGAATATCCGCCGAGTGAAATGCGCGCAACCTTAAACTGTTGATTCTACTGTAATCGAATGTACCTGTGCCCAGTGTCAAGAAGTTAAGTCTGCTTGCGGTTTCATCATAGGGTGTGTAGGGTGCTGCCCCCTGATACCGGAATTTCAAACCCAATTCCCAATTTCGATTGAATTTATAGCCCCCTGTGAAACTGATTAAATGACGATTATCCCAACTCGCCGGAGCCTTTACTCCATTCAATCCGGTGAAATTACTCCAGTAAAGCGTATAACTAAACACACCAAACAATCGTTTCGTCAACTTTTGCTGCGCAAAAAACTCAAATCCATACGCCGAACCTTCTCCATTTTGAACAATGGGTTCATTTCCAATGGCACCAAATTCAGTTCCAACATTCGCCAGACTGATACCATTATTAATGCTCACCGGATATTGGCTGTATTTCTTGTAAAAACCTTCCAACGTGAATCGGGTGGTATTGCGTGGTAAATATTCCAAGCCTGCAACCGTATGCGTGCTTTGAATATAGTCACCGGGATTTTGAACTCCATTCAATCCGGCAAAAGCCATCTGCGGGTAACCAGGCAATCTGAAATACCTTCCCCAACTAGCAGATGCATTCCAATGGTTCGACAGGGCGTAACTGATACTTACACGTGGACTAAGTTGTTTCAACGGATTAGGTTCACTGCTTGATAGCGTATTCCCATCTAATCGAATGCCGCCGCTCACAGCCAAACGGTCATCAAACAATCGGGTACCCGCTTGTAAAAATCCTCCATAGCGAAGAAATCCGAGATCTGTATTGGACTGAAAGCGTATAGGCGTTACCGTTGGGTTACCGGCCGAATCAATACTGACAGGTCTGATCACCTGAAATAATTGATTGTCAAATTGAATCCATTGTGCGGTCAGTCCGCCACTCAACGTCCAACCGGTATGATTTTGCGTAAAGTCAAAACGTAATTTATTTTCAGCTTCCGTGCTGTTTAAATTGAACGTTTGGTTTTGTGGATTCGGATTTTGATTGTCTTCAAATTTTTCAGCACTGTTATTTAATAGATTTCTACTCAAACTGAGATTCCAATATCCATTCTTCATCAATCTTTTCAGTGTTGCACCGAAAGTATAACTCGTTTGATTGATCAGTGGATTGCTATTGATGGTGTAGATTTTTTCCGGCGTGGCAGAATCAGGCGCCTCGAATCGGAATTCATCAATGGCTCCAATACCCAGAATTGTCAAAGTAGTTTTTGCATTGATTTTGGTTTGTGACTTGAATTGAAAATCCCAGTAATTCGGTCTGATGGGAAGATCCAATGCCGTGAAAAGCAAACCCAGGTAGCTTCTTCTAGCAGAGGCAATCATGGTTGTGCGTGGACTCAATGGACCGTCCATGGTGATTGCAGCCTCTGTTCCGCTGAGTCGAAAATTTCCTTGCCATTGTTTGGCGTTGCCATTTTTTTGTTTGAATTGAAACACACTGCTCAATGCGTTATCATAACGCGCATCAAAAGCAGAGGTACTGAGTTTGACATCTTCAATAAAACTGACATTAAGTATGCCTTGTGGTCCGCCGCCACTTCCCTGTGTACTGAAGTGATTGATGATCGGCACTTCGATTCCATCCAGATAAAAAACATTTTCACTGGGAGCGCCGCCACGTATAATGATGTCATTTCTAAATCCACCGCCACCCACACCGCCACCTACGCCGGGCAACGATTGTATCACTTTGCTGATGTCAAAGTTACCACCCGGATTCGCTTTAATATCTTCTGTGGTCAAACGCTGAATACTGAGCGGACTCTCCAAAGTGGCAGCTTTCGCAGAGCTTTTACGCGCACTCACTGTTACAGAACCGATGGTTTGAATGGCAGGCTCCAATTCAATAGTTAAGGTGTTTTCATTACCGGAGGTTACGATAATATTGTTGAGATCTTTGGTTTGAATGGAAATTCCGGAGATATTCAAATTGTAAGAACCCGGCTTCAGATTATTGAAACGGAAATAGCCGTCAGCGTCGGAAATGAGTTTTACATTACCTGGCAGGATGGATACAGTCAAACCTCCCATCGGTTGTTGATTGCTTCTGTTGACCAAAGTTCCACTGAGTCTGCCATTAACTTGACCAAGTGAAACTGAACCGATCAGACAAAAAACCACACTGATGGCGAACTTGTTGAATAAAAATTTGCGGAGAAATAATTGTGTTAGATTCATGAAAGCTTAAACAAGATTGTCAAAAAAAGGTTTGCTTGAGTGCTGCCATTTCTTTTGAAGCCACTCAAGAACTGAAAACTCCATCAATAAAAGATATATTTACACCTGTCCTAATTATTATACCATATGTATTCAAGTCAAAGTTTTAAAGCTAATAATATTGATCATCGTAGTAAGTATTGGTGCTTCAATGTGTTATTTCTTTTGTTCTTAGGCATTTATGGTTGCACAGATCAGAAAACGCCCACGCTTCCCGGAACAAATACAGCAACTACGACTTTCAATTTCACCGTCAACCGAGATCAAATCTTAAAAAACGGAGTTCCTTTTGATGTGAAAGGGGTTGTTTATGTTCCGTTTTCACCGGGGTATTTACCATGGGTCATAGAAAGAGAAGAAACACTGGATTTTGTTATGAATGAAAGAATAACGGAAGACATCAGGCAAATCCGAGCCATGGGAGCCAATACCATCCGGTTATGGGGTGCCCCAAAGAAATGTTATGAAGTCATTAAGCAACAAGGTGGAATACATTTTATTCAGACCATTTGGATAAATGGCGAGCAAAATGACTTTCAAGAAAGTGGATTTAAAGATCAAACCAAGACTTATATCAGAGAAGTGGTAGATAGAATTTACAGCGTTTTTACTGATAAAAATCCGCCACTGGTTGCCTATCTGGTCGGTAATGAATTAAGCAAAGATGCGATTGTGCGTACCAATTTGGCGCACCCTGCAATCAACGCTTATCAAGGTACTTATATTCAAACTTCGGGTACAGTAAATGCGACCGAAGCATTCTTAGCTGAAATGGCTGATTATCTCAAGCAATATGAAATCGAGCGATACGGTAGAAGAAGTTTGGTATCATACGCGAATGACATTCGAACCGCAGATGAATTGGATGTTCCTTTTTTAGACTTCAGGAGCCATAATGTATATGCGTATGCAGTACCTTATTATCGACCGGGCACCAGACCTGGCAGCACCTCGGGGACGATGCTACAAGGATGGGTAGAAGAATTGAAGCAACGCCATCCGGACAAGCCATTGTTGTTGACCGAGACTGGGTTGAGTGTTTCTCCCAATGCAACGCATGTGGGTCCACCCAATTATGGATACGGAGGAAATACAACAACAGATCAAGCTACGGGAATAATAAGTCATCTGGAAGACATCAAAACGGCCAATAAGAAAATCGCTGGTGCTTGTATACACGAGTATTTGGATGCCTGGTGGAAATTTGGACTGGATGATTCGTTTACACAAGATCCGAGCGATGTAGAAGAATGGTTTGGCTTGGTGAAGATGGTACGTGTTGGAGGGAATTACATGACAGAACCCAGACAAATCTTCTACGCATTGTCAACTTATTGGAGATAGTGATAATCTACTATTCAAGGGGATAGGATTCTTTCTGCCACAAACCATACGCGAATTATTCAGTAGTTGCTTCGATCCAATTCGATTTAGCTTCATCATTTCGAAGTGCTGATGATCAAGTTTTTTGTTACACAGAATGCGTATTCTGTTCCTGGATTTACTTTTGAGCAGATTTTTATTAGAGGCAATTCCAGATTATTTTTTGTTTAATCCAAACGCATTCGTGAACTGGAAACGTGTTATAAGTGAGACTTTCAATAAAAAAACAAGCGGCTGTTTTTAAAAACAGCCGCTTGAGTAAATGATGTACTAATTAGGAATTAGTTTCTATTTAAAACACGTGTTCTTGTAAGTTCGTAAGTATCTACAGAGTCAATGATGTTATCAGCATCAACAGTATCCAAAATTGCATCGGCCCCTAAAGCAGCACCAACACGTAATCTCAGAGATGTTAAGTTGATTCCCACAACAGGGAAGTTGAATGGATTTTGCGGATCGTCACTATATGTTAATGAAAGTGTACTACCAGCGTAAGAGTAAGTTCCAGCACGGTTTCCGGCAGGGTTTGAAGTAACCAACAGATCAAAAGAATTGTCAGCTTTCAAATCATAGTAAGTACCTGCAGTGTAACCTGTAGTTTGGGTAGGAGGATATGCACTTGACGTTCTTCCATAAGTAGAAGAGATAAAGAAAATGGAATCAACGTAGTTAATCCACTGCCATTTTGAAACGATACCATTTGCATCAACAACTGGCAAGTTGATAGAACAAGATTTACCACCAAAGTTGATCGCAAAAACAGCTGTTCCACCACCAACTGGTGTACCACTGATATCAAAAATCAAATTACCAGATGCGCTGGTAAGTGTTCCGCCACGCAAAGTAGCAGTCAAACCGGTAACGCCTGTAGAAGCAATTGCGGTACCTGCAGCATAAGCACCACCATTACCACCTAAGTACTGAACAGAAGCTGTTCCAACGTAAGCATTACCTGATGTTACAGTTGCTGGAGAGAAAGTGGTTGCAGCGCAGCTGAGTGTAGTTACAGCGGCAGAACCTGCATTGTTGTCATCATCCTTCTTACAGGAGCTGAATAAAACTACCCCGGCCAAAGCCAAGGCTGCTAATGAAAATTGTTTCATGATAGAATAATTTTTTAAATTTTGACAAAGATATAGTTTTTGTGAAGAATTTCAGTAAGACCCAAAAAATAATTCATGATCGTTCATAAATACAACAAGTGATTGCTAATCAGTTATTTGTGCTTAATTTTTGAACTAATCTGGACCCCTGATTTGAATCAAAAGCCTTGAAGTGAGTAGGCTGATTTCACGCGAATCAATTCAATTAGAAATCACAAGTTTAGGTTGAAAAATCAAAATCATCGATCAATGATGTTTTGGCAAAAAAGAATATCTCATAAATATTAACCTTTCCCCGATTGAGTGTTTTTCCAAAGGGATGTAAAACCAAACGCAAAAGGCTAAATAACGGCAGCTTATATCAGATTACGATGTTGCGTTGCTTGTAATGCTCTACCGAGATTACATGGTTGCATTGTTTATATTCTCGGGGCTCATTGCTGCTGATGATGAGTATTCGATCCCGGACATTATTATTCAGCAGATGCTCATATAAGTCAATTCCTGATTGGTCCAAATTCGTGGTAGGTTCATCCAGTAATATGATCGAGCCTTCGCTGAAAATAGCTTGAGCCAGTTTTAATCTTTGTTTCATCCCGCTGCTGTAATAACGGATTTGCTTATGCGCAGCATTTTCCAGTTGAACCGCATTCAAAATTTCCAGTTTTGATTCGCTTAGTTTTTTGAATGATTGATGAAAATCCAAAAACTCCATCGCTGTCATCTCTTCCACCAGCTCTAAATAAGGGGCTGCCATGGAAACTTCTTGATGTACAAGTTCTTGTGGTATCGACACGCCGGATCCATCTGAATATTCGATACTGCCTTCACTGTTTTGGATCATTCCCCCTATCAGTTGCAATAAAGTGGATTTTCCGGAACCATTGGAACCTGTTAATGCGTAACGGTTTCCACTTTCAAATACCAAATCCACCCCACGAAAAATCCAATCGCGGTTGAAACGCTTACCAATCTTTTGTAAAGAAATACGTTGACAATGCTTACTCCTCATCCCCATTGCCTTTGCTAAAACGCTTGATGATACCCCGGCCGCTTTCCCGGATAAAAGTTACGATCTCATCACGCTCGTCGGTGGCTGCCAATTCTTCCTCGATAAAATTCAAGGCCTGCGACGTATTCATGTTCTTGTTGTAAATGATGCGGTAGATATCCAGAATATGATTGATGCGGTCCAATGAAAATCCACGTCTTTTTAGTCCGACAGAATTCACGCCCGCATAACTCAGGGGTGTTCTTCCAGCTTTGATATAAGGAGGCACATCTTTGCTAACCAGCGATCCTCCTGCGATAAAAGCATGCTGACCAATATTCACAAACTGATGCACAGCACACATGCCTGCTAAAATGGAATGATCGCCCATGGTAACGTGACCAGCCATTTGTGTGTTGTTACTCATGATGCAGTTATTGCCAATGATACAGTCGTGTGCGATATGACTATAGGCCATGATCAAACAATTGTCACCAACCTTCGTAATCCACTTATCCTTACTTCCGCGATTGATCGTCACAAACTCACGTATCGTTGTGTTGTCACCGATTTCAACCATGGTTTCTTCTCCCTGATATTTGAGATCTTGCGGAATACCGGCAATAACCGCTCCTGGAAAAATCCGGCAGTTGCTGCCTATACGCGCCCCTTCCATGATGGTTACATTACTGCCAATCCAAGTGCCACTTCCAATTTCTACATTCTGATGTATGACACTGAACGGATCGATTTTTACATTGGTTGCCAGCTTGGCATTGGGATGTATATAGGTATGAGGATGTATCATTGTTTGATTACTTTCCAGGTTGGGTTTGATGGTCATGATTCTCTTTTCACCAGTTGTGCGGTGAATTCTCCTTCCGTACAGAGCTTATTTGCCACGTAAACGCTGCCTTTCATTACACAAATTCCGCGTCGTATTGGCTCAATCAACTCCATTTTAAGTACCATGGTGTCGCCCGGGCCCACTTTCTGCTTGAATTTACAGTTGTCTATTTTTAGAAAATAAGTATCGTATGAACCCGCTGGCATGGAATTGATACACAAAATGCCTCCGGTTTGTGCCAATGCTTCAATTTGTAATACCCCGGGCATCACCGGATTTCCGGGAAAATGTCCCTGAAAAAACGATTCATTGTAGGTTACATTTTTAATACCCACAATACAACGGTCATTCAATTCAATGATTTTGTCAACCAGCAAAAATGGATAACGATGTGGTAATGTTTTTTCTATCTGCTCTAAAGTATAAACCGGCGGAAGGGTAGGATCGTATACCGGTACATCTTTGGTGTGTTTGTTCTTCTTGATATATTGCTTGATTTTCTTTGCAAACTCAACATTGCTGCTGTGCCCCGGACGATTCGCAATAATATGTCCTTTGATGGGATATCCTATCAGGGCAAGGTCTCCCACCACATCCAGCAATTTATGTCTGGCAGGTTCATTCGGGAATCTGAGCTCAAGATTATTTAAATATCCTTCAGACTTTACAGCAACATTTTCTCTGCCAAATGCTTTAGCCAAACGGTTCATCTCCTCGGGTTGCAGTGGCTTGTCTACCACAACAATGGCATTGTTGATGTCTCCACCCTTGATCAGATTGTTATCCAATAGCATTTCTAATTCATGCAGAAAGCAAAAAGTTCGGCAGGGGGCTATTTCATTTCTGAAATCACTCATGCGTTTCAGTCCTGCATGTTGTGTACCCAATACCGGACTATTAAAATCGATGAGCGTAGTAATTTCATATTGCATGGCAGGTAAAGCAGTCATTTCAACGCGCTTTTCTGCATCATAATAACTTAAATTAGTGTCGATGGTATACCAAACTTTTGCAGCATCCTGCTCCAGCACTCCTGCGTCTTCAATGATATCCACGAATGGCTGACTGCTTCCATCCATGATGGGAACTTCCGGTCCATCCAGTTCAATTAAACAATTGTCTACACCCATTCCTACCATTGCAGCAAGAATATGTTCTACGGTGCTCACTTTAACGGCACCTTGCTCCAGCGTAGTACCACGAGAAGTATCTGTTACAAGGTCACAGTCTGCCTTGATAGGTAATGTACCTGCTAAGTCTACTCGTTGAAATTGATATCCAAAACCCGGATTTGCAGGTTTTAAATTCATGGTAACCTGGATGCCGGTGTGTAAACCCGTACCTGAAATCGATGCCGATTTTTCCAGGGTATGTTGTTTGTCTGGATTGAAATGCTTGTCCATGCGGTCGTTCATTGCCGCAAAGATAGATAAAACCTCGTAGGCAGCCTTTATTGACCTTTGTTTATCAGTTCACGCAGTTGTGTCTCCAGTTGTTGAATGCGTTTTTCCATCTCCGGTAGGTTGCGCGCCATAGCTTGACTTCTCAGTGCCGAGGTATAATCATAAGCCGGTGAGCCTGTTACTGCGGTATTGGGTGTTTTGATGGATTTACTCACCCCGCTTTGTGCATTGATTTTGGTGCCGTCTGCAATTTGAATATGACCAACAATGCCTGCTTGTCCGCCAATCATAACGCCTTTACCAATTTTCGTACTTCCACTGATGCCGGTTTGAGCAGCAATCACAGTGTATTCTCCAATCTCAACATTGTGTGCAATCTGTAAAAGATTATCCAGTTTTGCACCGCGTTTGATTTTTGTGCTCCCCATGGTTGCGCGGTCAATGGTACAACCTGCTCCAATTTCGACATCGTCTTCCACCACTACATTTCCTATTTGCGGTACTTTCTCCAAGGTGCCATCTGGTTTGGGAGCAAAGCCAAATCCATCACTGCCTATCACTGTATTCGCATGAATAATCACACGGTTTCCGATTTGTCCGTGATGATAAATGCGAACACCAGAATGAATGGTCGTGTTTTCGCCAATCACCACATTGTTGCCTATAAACGCACCCGGATGTATCTTGGTTCCATTGCCAATTTTTACCTTTTCTCCCACATACGTAAATGCGCCTACATATACATCCGATCCAATTTCTGCAGTTTCATGAATGAAGCTTTGCGCATCAATACCCACCGGATTACCTTTTATAAACGCCTCGTAAGTTTGCAATAAACGTGCGAATGCCAAATAAGGCTCCTTCACTCGAATCAGTGTACCATTCACGGGTTGTTTCAACACTAGGTCTGTACTAATGATGATAATCGAAGCCTGCGTGGTATAAAGATATTCTTCGTATTTCGGATTGGCCAGAAAACTAAGTTCACCGGATTTTGCTTCTTCAATTTTTCCAAAAGCATGTACACTGACATCCACATTTCCTTCGATGCTTCCTTGAATCCATTCCGAGATTTGTGTTGCTGAAAATTGCATTTGATTTATTTATCGGGGATAACAAATGTATTGTTTTTTTACCTTGCCTTTCAAGTTGGCGTGAATCAGCGCATCGTCTACTTCACTGATATCTTTTACTGTACCATCTTTAAATAAGATGCGGATATGTTCATCCTCAAAATTATAAGTGCTGCTCACCGACTCTCCGGAGAATACCAGCCAGCCTGCATCTTCTTCGTTTATTCGTAACCGTTGTTTTACTTCTTCTATTTTCTGATCTATAAAATTCAAATCAATGGTTGGTACAAAGCGCACCTTCAATAGGTTTCGATGTATGATTCCCTTGCACAAATACGCTAGTACGGTATCTGGATGTTGA
>Ga0315905_10004984_pt1 | contig 13555 bp, 14 predicted proteins | sample LakEriMetagenome_5_FD_203522 | JGI IMG/M metagenome (GOLD analysis project Ga0315905, IMG submission 203522) | Freshwater fungal communities from buoy surface, Lake Erie, Ohio, United States - Buoy 4 MA121 | ecosystem: Environmental > Aquatic > Freshwater > Lake | place: USA: Lake Erie, Ohio... | reverse complement strand
ATCTGCGAGCACAACCGAGTGAGGGGCAAATGCAAGGACTGCGGGGGCCCCTCCATCTGCGAGCACAACTGACAGAGGAGCGGATGCAAGGGCGCCTCCATCTGCGAGCACAACCGAGTGAGGAGCGGATGCAAGGACTGCGGGGGCCCCTCCATCTGCGAGCACAACTGACAGAGGAGCAGATGCCAGGACTGCGGGGGCGCCTCCATCTGCGAGCACAACCGAGTGAGGAGCGGATGCAAGGACTGCGGGGGCACCTCCATCTGCGAGCACAACCGACAGAGGAGCGGATGCAAGGACTGTGAGGGCGCCTCCATCTGCGAGCACAACCGAGTGAGGAGCGGATGTAAACCCTGCGGAGGGGGTCCGGGTACCCGCCCTTATGGCGCACGCCGGTTTAGCCCCGTGGGTATAAAGAAATTTAATTTCTAGCCTCTGTTGCTGCGTATGATCATCAAAAAAACCAAAACGTACAGGACAGGCTACACACGAACCTTCTTTCGTTCTTTCCGTGCCACCTGGTCGCGCTATTGCTCCCATACCCTCAAAACTAAAATCTCAAGCCTCAAGCGAGGTGCACGAAACACGAACATTTATTACAACAGTTTTTGAAATGAGTATATTCCCGTGTGTTACATGTTGGAAGATGTGGGGGACAACGCTCAAACGCGTCAGCTTACGATACTAAGTCGATTGGAGGCTAAGTTTTTCAACGCAGCTTCAAAATGCGAGGCGCAGATGCAGCGGGTACCAACGTCTTGGCGCAAGGCCATCAGGCCCGCCTCCTGACACAGCCGCGACAGCTCCGCTCCTGTGAAATCGTGTGTGGCAGCTGCAATCTCGTGTAGGTCAACATCCGCTGCCAGCGGCATCGAACGCGACGACAGGTTTAGGATGTCTCTTCGCCCCTCCACATCCGGCAAGGGCACATGCACGAGGTGGTCGAATCTTCCAGGTCGGAGGAGAGCGGCGTCGATCATGTCGAGCCGATTCGTTGCCCCCACCAGCACCACCCCCTCACCCGAGTCTATTCCATCCAGCTCATTCAGCACAGTGGACAGTACGCGCTGCTGCACACCCCCAGCCTCCGCGCCATCACTTCCCCCCTCGAGCGAACGCTTCCCGACGATAGCATCAATTTCATCCAAAAATAGCACACAGGGCTGCAGCGCGCGCGCGCGCGCAAAGAGCTGCCGCAGAATGCGCTCAGATTCGCCAAGAAACGCCGAAAACAGCTCGGCACCGTTTGCCTTGAGAAAGCCCATGCCCGAGGCGGAGGCAACGGCGCGCACCATCGTTGTCTTTCCGCACCCTGGCGCCCCATACAGCAGCACACCCCGCGACGGGCGCACGCCCATTGCCTTCAACTTGTGAGCATACATCAACGGCCATTCTATTGCTTGCCGTAGCACTTTTTTCACGTCATGCAGCCCCCCGATCTCGTCATCAAGCGTCCGATTCTCAGTCGCCGCCTGCACCTCAAAGCCCCCCCCACCTGCCCTCTTCACCTGGCATTGCACAAGGTTTGAGAGGTCGCATCGGGCAGCGCAAGGGTAGGAGCGTCAGAAAGAGCGATGGGGGAGCGAGACATACATACAAACATGTTTGAAGCCTTCATCGCTACACAGCCTATGTGTCACGATGCGGCGCGCGCTATACGACCATGGCTGCTATGTCCAAAGAGAGCAGGTGCAGGTGGAGCAGAAGGAGGAGAGGGGCGGGGGCTAGCAAGGAACCTGAGTGAGCGCCTGGTCAAAGTCGGCAGCGCAGATGCGCAATGCGCTACCGGAGCATGCCTCCTTGGCCTTGTCAACCTCTTTCAGCAGCCCCTTGCCACAGGAAGCGGGGGAACCCGCCCTCAAAATGCACGCGCCAGCTGCGTGCGAGCAGAGGGCCTTGAGATCTCGTCCCACGAACCCGACGGCCGCATGCGCAACACGATGCAAGTCGCCTTGATCTTCTAACGCCATTTCAGATGTGAATCTACTGAGAAGTGCATGGCGTTGGGAGGAAGCTGGGGTGCTTAGTGTAACCTGTCAAAAGAAACCTAGTACATTGTCAAAAGAGACCTATTAATGAGGAAGCTGGGGTGCTTAGTGTAACCTGTCAAAAGAAACCTAGTACATTGTCAAAAGAGACCTATTAATGAGGAAGCTGGGGTGCTTAGTGTAACCTGTCAAAAGAAACCTAGTACATTGTCAAAAGAGACCTATTAATGAGGAAGCTGGGGTGCTTAGTGTAACCTCGCGGTCCAGTCGCCCTGGCCTTCTGAGAGCCATGTCAATGTGGTTGGGTTTACAGGTAGTGGCCGCGACCATGACGGAGGAGGCCTCCTCCTTTGCTCCGTCCATCAGCGACAGCAACTGGGCGACGATACGAGCGTGCGCATCGCGGCCAAGCTCCCGCACAGGACACATGACATCTATGTCCTTGAGGAGGATGACGGCGCGAGGAGCAGCAGCAGCAGCGCGAAAGACCTGCCTCAGCATCCAAGTTAGTTTAGCTAAACTGAACGAAAAAAATCAACATAAGAGAAAACACAGGATGAGGGCGCAAGCAGCAGCAGCAGCAGCGCGAAAGACCTGCCGCAGCATCTCCTCTCCCTCACCCGCCCCGCCCCGATACACTTCTTGAGCGCCCATCACAAAGAGAGCCGCTCCGAACTCGTCAGCCATTGCCTGGACAAGGAGCGCCTTGCCGGTGCCGCGTGGGCCTATCACCAACACCCCTTTCGAAGGACGCAGGGCAACCGAGGCCAAGAGAGCCCGCTGCTCGAAAAGTACCCAGAGTACATCACGTAGCATCTCGACTGCTTCCTCCGCACCGCAGAACACCTTCTCTGCACGTGGCGCGCCAAGCACCTGCTCTACCCTGGGCTTGCCTCGAGGGGCAAGGGGCGACGCCGGCCAAAAGGGCAAGTTTTGCAAAAGAACTCGAGCCGGCGGCGCAGCTAGATTTGCCCGTGTTCGTGGGCTTTCTGGGGCAGATGAGGTGTGAGGCAGTGGTGTTGTCGTGCGCAGCTTTTGGTGCTGCAGCTGGTACGGTGAAGGAGAGGGAGAGGGAGAGGGAGATTGGGCATTGGACGCAAAGGGAGAGGAGAAAGGAGGTGGTGATGGCGAGGTTATGGCTTCGGAGGTTTCACGAGTAGGTGGTGACGCCGGGGATTGGGGAGACAAGCGGGGTGCAGTAGACGTAGATGTAGTCGACGTTGTTGGGGATGTGGGCGGCAAGGATGTCGCTCGGAACGCAGGTGCTGGAGAGGGAGAAGAGGTGAAGGAGATGGCAGTCTTGCTCCGCCGCGCCGGGGGCATCCATGCAGCTGGTGCTGGGGCAGGCGCGTTGGAGGCGCAGGGGAGCGTGGCCGGCGCAACGTCTGCCGGGGAAGCAACGTTGCAGCTTGCGCTGCTTGACGTGCCTGTGGCACTTGACATGCGTCCTGTGACACCAGCTGCACCAGCAGCCCCCACCGCCGCCGCAGCAGAGTTTGTGTGGGAGGGTGTGCTGGAAGCGCAAGGAGGACGAGAGGCTGTTGCGCCGGTGCCACTGCCTGCTGCCGCACCTTCGGGGGCGAGCAGGGAGACGCGCGTGCGCGTAACCACTGTCACACAGCCCTTGGCGGGAAGCGTTTCCTCCACAGTAATGAAGCCGAAGGGCGGAACATGGAGCTGAGCACCAGGGCACACAACGTGGCCATTGAGCGCTTGAGCCAACGCCACGCGCACCGCCGCCGGGACATCCTCCCCGTTGCCGGCAGAGCGCAGGCGAATCGATGCCGCAGCCCCGGCGTGCCGCTGGAATGGGTACACCGCCGCCAGCGCCCTGGTTTGGCCGCATGCTGGCTGCCTCACGTCTTGCCACGAAACCCTGACGGCATGCGGGAGCAGGGCAGCTGGTACCTCGATGCACCCATCCACCTCCACCGCGTCCCTCCCGAGTGCATCCTTGCCTCTGTGGGCGTCTGCCCCAAGAAAAGCTGAGCATAAAAAGAGACGGTCGCTGCCTCTCACCTCAATAATCACGCCGTCACCTGTCAACCACACACACAGACACACAGATACACACATGCAGACACACACACACAGACACACACACACACAGACACACATCAAAATAACATGGCGTTGCACTTTCACAGCAAGAAGGGGAGCACCTCCATGCAGGAGCAGGCATAGACGGACAGACGATGGGCAGGCACAAACACATGGGTTGAGAAGGGAGGCAGTTGAGAAGGGAGAGGAGGTGGGAGGTGTGCAGGGAGGGCTGCAGCTATGGAAGCCTGGCTCAAGCCAAAGCACATGGCTGCGCTTGGCCCGCCACACACACGCACGCTATGCTGCGCTCCCGACACAAGACGCCGACCTGGTCGCAACTGCAGCTTCTGGAGCATGGCGCGGGGCAGCCGGCATCGCCCCGTGCCCTGCGAGTGTGCAACGTAGCCGCGCGGAGCCGGCCAGAGTGTCGTACGCACGCACGCACGCACGCACGCATTCAGGCTGACGTTGCGTCGCGGCAGCACGATCGCAGGCAGCGGCGGCACCGAGGGGAGCATGTTGCATCTCGTGTTTCGCGTGGGCAGCCACCTGGTCCTGCGGCGCTGGACCCGAAAGCCAGGCCACGGCGTGAGGTGTCCGGAGATGGAGCATGCATATGCTGATTTTTCAAGTTCGTGACGTCGGCTCTGTTTTCCGGCCGGGTCCCGCGGGAGAGGGCGCGCGGGCGCGACCCAGCGACCTCTGCGACAACTCGGGCGGGATGTCGCAGAGGGAGTTGGGCGAGCTCAAAGCCAATGACGGGCCAGCGACAGTGCGCGAGTCCAAATATGGTGATATTTGAAACAAAATGCGCTCTACGCCAGCAGACACGCCACGCTGCTGCTTGCCGGTATGCGCGTGCACATGCCTCTCGCCCGTGACAATGCCTGCCCATCGGCGCAGACGCCGAAGGCAACTTCGACGAGTACAAGAATGCGGTCCAGAAGAGCATGGAAAAGCCATACCCGGAGAATGGAGGCTTCTACGGCATCGGAGCTCTGCGCGAGATGGGCCTGCGCAAGAGCCGGCACTCCGGCGACTGGCGAACAAAGTCAGAGTTCAGGAACAAGGAGGAGGAGTTCTCGCAGCCCCTCAAGGGCCATGACACCGTCCTGGAAAAGGGCATCACTATTCGCGGCGCGGGCGGACTTCGCCTCCCCTCCACCAAGACGGGCGACGGTGCGGGAGGTGCATACCAGGAGCCGAGCGGCGGCAAAGCTTCTACGGCGCAGAACGTTGCGCTCATACGCGGCCTCGCCAAGTCGCTGGCGCTGCCTCAGTCTGTGGCGGCGCGCCGCACCTTTGAAGAGGTGAGCGTTCTGTGCCAGAGCAGGACGGCCGGCCCGTGTCGAATGCCAGCCGGCGGAATAATCTCTCGTCTGCCGCGTGCATTATGCTGGCCCTGCCCTCACTGGCGCTGCCCTCGCATCCTCGCCTCTGAATACCGAGCGTGCATGCCGCTTTGTCCTGTGTCCAGGAGCTCGAGGTGCTTCACAGACCGAACGACTTCCCGGAGTGGGCGGTCCGGTTCGTGTACAAGATGTTTCGCTCATACACAACCCCGTACCCTGCATATACATATGGGCTGGCGCGCTCGGCGTCAACCATGTCTAGCCCGGCAGTGAGTAGTAGGAGTGCATCAAGCCGAAGCTCAGTGGCATCGAAGAAAAGCGCCCCGGTGGTTTCGAGCGCGCTTGCGCTCAAGGTGGAGATTATTCGAGGTGAGGACATGCCGCAGATGGATGCAACGGGGATTGATGACGCGGAGGGATGTGATGCCTACGTGGTGCTGCGCTACGACGGCGAAGAGCGTTTTCGAACTCCTGCCATTAGCGAGACGTACAGCCCAGAATGGAATAGCAGCATTGTGATTCCGATCCCGCGCCTTAGCCAGTCGCTCCCGCTGGTTGTCCAGGTGTGGGATGAAGACGAGGTTCACGACGAGCTCATAGGCCAGACCAATGTAAATATCATAACTCTTGCTCGCGGTCAACGAGAAGAACGATGGTACACGGTTACTGCTGAGTGCTTCAAAGCCTTTCGAGCCGTGCAGGCAAAGACTGAAAACACTCATGCCGGGAGGGTTCTGATGGCGCTCACCCTCGACTTTGCCCACGCGCTTCAAACGGAGGCGGAAGAAGAAGTACCAGACGAAGAGCAGGAGTCTCAGATATTTTACAAGTGGGGCATCGAAACCACATCGGTTCACGAGGAGTTTGATCTTGGGCGTCTAAATCTCAGCACTGCCTCTGTACAGGCACTGCTGGAAGCTCGCCTCTCGATGATTCGAGACGGTATAAACGTGGCGGTCAAGAAGAATCTGCACGGCGCCGTCAATTCGTTGATCAAAGCGTGCCATTATCAAAGCGAAGCTAATCTGTACGATGCACGGATGCTGGTAGAGGAGGCGATTCGCTTTGCAGAGAAGGAGTTGAAGCTGCTCCACAATGATACTGAAGACCGAATCTTGGCGTGCAAGGTAGCCATGGCATGCACTGCCTTCAAGTATTCCGACAACATCAATAAGACATCAGAGGACTGCAAAAAGCTCATTTCGGATGTGATGAGACTGCCAGATGTCGTTACGGCTGTTGACGACGAGCTGCTAGGTTCAGACCCCGACCACAAGCACCTCCGCTCTTCGGATTCACCTCACTGCTGTTGCACAGAAAATCAGCCGGGCGCGCGCATCATCCGGCATCGCATGCTAAGCCACGTTCGCAACCTGTACCTGGCTGCTAAAGAAGAATTGCAGATAGATGGGGAGCGTGGGGGCGCTCCAAACGCGTATCGCAAGGCACGGGAAGGTACCGTCTACCCGGGACCCAACGGTCGCGCAGTCGACAACAGCCTCGAATTAATTTCTTGTGCTAGTGATGTGACGCTGCGTGGCCATTTTTCATCGGTTACAGCACTCTGCATTGTTGGTGAATTCCTTTTCTCTGCCTCTCACGACAAGACAATACGGGTGTGGAGCCTGACTACGCACCAGTGCCTGCGAGTTTTAGACCTTCACCATGCAGATGACATCAACTGTCTCGCTGCTTCCCCGGGCCGCTTCGACATGCAATTGTTTTCGGGCGCCGAAAACATCAAATCCTACAACGTGACTCAAAAGGTGCTCAGCGGCGAAAAGCGCACGCCATGTATTCACACTCTGGGACACCACAAGGGCGCAGTCACCTGCATGGTCACCAGTCTGTACATACCGCCGGACGAGCAAAACCGCACTGACAAGGGCTGGCGCCTCTACACCGGATCAGTGGACAGAAATATTCACGTCTACGAAACGGCTTTTATTGGTTCTCCTGGCATCAACCCTGAAGATCCGCTCCCCAAAGCTGTGATGAAAGGCCACCAAAGTACAATTACCACCTTGCAGGTTTCCAGGGGCAGAATTTTTTCGGGATCACTTGACACAACAATCATGGTCTGGTGCTGCACCAAGTTTGAATCTCTGCAGTCGCTATCTATCGGTGGAGATATCATCAACAGTTTCAGAGTCATTGCAGGGCGCCTTTACGTGGCTACCTCGGACAGGGCCATCCTGGTCTACGACACGGAGAACATGAAGCAAGTTTGTCGACTCCAGGGACACGACGCCTACGTATATTGTCTCGCAACCCACTCGTCAGCATTGACAGAGGACATTACAACGCTCATGCAGAATGAAAACCCGATGTTCGAGATGCAGCAGCGCGCCTCGCAGCCATTGACATTTTCTTCATACAAAAAAGGACTGGCTTGCAAACGCTTTTCTGCCGTAACAATCGGCATTCGTAAGGCCAAAAACCTTGAGCCCAAAGACATCTCTCCCGGACAAGAAGGCACCAGCGACCCTTTTTGCCAAGTGACAATGGGAGGCGACGTGCGCATAAGTGGCCGGGTTCACACCGTAAAGAAGGTACAACGACGGACGGCGGTGCTCAAGGAGACTTTGAATCCGCGATGGAATGAAACGTTTACCTTCATCATCCCTGAGTTACTGGATTTCAAAGTGCACGCCGGAAGCAGTGTTCGGTCGGTTCCTATCCAGTTTGATGTATGGGACTGGAATACCACCGCCAACGACTTTATGGGCACATGGAGGGGCGTCCTGGGTGATTTGATGCCAGATGTTGTTAGCAAAAAGAGCAGAGTGCACGGCGCTGATGGCACGGCTCCCCCCGACAACGGGGACCTGGTATTTTTCGGGATGGGGAAGGGGCATGCATTTCGGTGTATGTGGCGGGCGGTTTTTTGTCGATGCCTGCGTCAGTTTCTAGTGAGTCGGTTCCCGTAACATGTGACTTGGCAGGGTGGATGGGTTTATCTGGAGCCCCAGAGCACGATTGTCGGCAAAGATGTTAAAGTTGAGCTTGGTTTGAAGGTAGGAGAGGGATGAGGAAAGTCGGGGCATGGATTTGTTTCGAAAAGACCTACTACATGCATCCGCTGTCCCGCTTGTGACCATGGTCGTCTTCTTCTCTCCTCGCAGGTTACCATGTCGGATGAAGGGCACCTTTGGATGGAGAACAAGAATATTCAGGATGAGTCGAAGGGCGGTCCAGGTGATTGCGCACTGCGTCTTCTCATACATATGCGGCCACACGTACACGACTTGCACGTCCATGCTTTTGCTTGAGCAAGTGTGCTTGGCTGCATTGATGAGAGCTTGACTGCAGGATTCATCAACAAGATTTCCCCGGACGGGGGCATGGTGAGGGTCGTATGGCAGCATACCATCGGTGAGATCAATAATTACGCGCGTGCGCTCTTGCGAGCATGCAGTAGCGCGCATGCAAGAGCGCGCATGCACTCACCATTTCCATGCTCCTCTCCTCGCCTCATTCCTCTATTTTGTGTCTCAGGTGCAGAGAAGGATGGTGTATTTCATCCAGACGGCTGGGAAAGCACGGTGGGTAATCGTGTTTTTTGAGAATGCGGCTCTGGTTGGATTATTCTTTTGCCGATGCTGTCCTGTCATTTATGACATAGTCAAGCAGAAGGGAAGAACGCATCAGTTCAAAATTGCTGGCATGTCGGTGTCTACTTGCAGTGGATGTCGGTTTCCATTGATCTACTCGTGCGCAGGTTGGGTACGCGGTGGGAAGGGGCGACGCCTATCATTTGTCGCTGTGGGACGACCGACCAAGACAACACGGTTCGATCATGGTTTTCTGTAACGTATATACCCCACGAGCTGGTGAAGCCTACCCCATGGAGCCAAATCGGTATGATTATTCGCACGTGGACGTGGATTGCTAGACCATGCGTCATGACTATGCGTGTGCATCTGTTGATTGCCGCGTCTCTATATTGGGTTATTTGTGCGAGGGCTAATTTGTTTGTTTGATTGCTTTGCCTATAGCACTTTCCTCTACTCTGGTTCCGACGACGAGACGGTCAGGTGCTTCTGCTCCTGCTTATTTTTCTGCACCTAGACGACCATGGTTGTTTCTTCCTTGATGCACTTAAGTGTTCTAGTTTAGCACCATCCTGAGGTGCACATGCATATTTGAGTACATGTGTAAGATTCATTTGCGTGTGCGCGCGGGTGTGTGCGTGCACAGAGTTTGGGACCTGGAAAGCCATACATGCGTGTCAGTGATCAAGACCAAGCATGCCAACAAAGTGTCGGCTCTGGCGATAAGCGAGGCAGGTCGTCTGGTGTCGGCGTCGCAGGATTCCTCCATCAAGCTGTGGTAACATCCCCTCCCTGGTGACGGTTTTGTTCAATTGGAATGCCGGAATTGGAATGCCGGCATTCCAATTGCCGATCGTTCAATAAATTTAATATATCAAAAGTTCCACTCTCCTCCTGGAGGAACGTTCGCCAAGAAGAAGGCTTCCCGGGCCAAGCAAGCGACGGCCGTCAAGAAGGCCCCCAAGGCCAAGGCCGCCCCAAGAAGACGGCTGCCTCTCTCTGTATGAACGAGAGGCAGAGATAATGGGGGGGGGCTAAAGAAAGAGGGCGGAAACTCCATTTATTAAAAGATTTTAAGTTCATGACCAATGAATCCTAAATCGCTAATCTTGGCTGTCTGCTACATGGAGCGGAGCGGACAATGATAGACATTGTTCAGGAGCTCCCTTTCACTTGATTTGAGACGAGGAGCTTTGGACGAGCCCGAAGCTGCTCATGGTCTCAAGCGCATGCGGCAAGCCGATGCCCGACCGTAATATATCAAAGACACCGTCGGAAGATGCACGAGTGAGGTCTATGATAGTCGATCCTCGCTTGTCGTCTCCTAGAGTGCCTGCATGGTGTGGGCATAGTCAGGGGCGTGAAACCACGTTTGCTCACCCCCCCAGCTTCTCGGCAGGGCAGTCACCCCAAGACAGCAACGGAAAACAGACAAACATATCCTCCACCAGCGGGCAGCGGCGTTGAAAACAGGAGCAGAAGGGCGGGATACCGCCGTCAAAGACATATGCAAGCTGTTCCCACAGTGGCCTGAACTCTTGAGGCGAAAGAGAGCTTGAGGAGTTGCTGGGATTTGCCGACGTGAGCGCTATTGCGCCCACAGAAGATGCAATTGCACGGCAGAACGAGAGCCCTTGCCCGCTTGGGCGCTTCCACATGCCCCAGACGTCTGGTCCAGGTACTCGGAGCGCCAAGGTGTCGAGATCGGCTGTCAGGCTCTTGCACACTGGCGCGCTTTTTAAACGCTTTAGCACAATAGTGATTGGCCCAGGAAGCAGCTTTTGAAGCAGCCCCTCGGGTAGCCCGGCAGTGTCGCCGTACCGTTGTATATCCTCTACCTCGGCCACGCATACGGCGATGGCCTTTCTCGAGGAGCGACCTTTGATCTGCCACCCCAACAACTTGCCTGTCAAAGATTTGCACGTACGAGCACTTGAGCATGACGTGCTTTCACCGGTACCACGTGCGATTGAGACACAGAAACTCTTCTCCAATAACAGAAAGAGAAACTCTATTGGTCCACAAGACAGAGAGAGAGACCTGGTAAAGGCGGGCAACACCCTCAGCACTATCAGCAGCGGCGGCGAGACCATACACGGTATCAGTGGGCAAGGCGATGACGTGGCCCTTGCGCAAGGCAGTGACACCCTTGTACACCAGATGCGGGCTGGCAGGCTGCGGCAGCTTCTTTCTCGACCCCAACCGCCCTGGGTACCTGCCCGGCGCCGCGCTTTTTTGTTGGTCTGCCGTCGTGTGCGCAGCGGATGGTACCAGCCACTCAAAATCACAGCAGAGCGAGAGATGATCCGAGGGGAAGCGTTGCGAAGGCAGAGCCGTGACTGCCACCTCCTCCTCCCTAGGCAGAGGAACCAGTTGACGCACGCCCAGTCTTTCTTCCTCGTAGAAAATATAGTCTGCATACCAGCATCAGTGAGGAGCATGAGGGCGGCACATGAGCTTCGGGCCCCTCTGCCGAGGCCGCAAGGGCCAGCGCGCAGGCCAAGAGACAGGGCAGATAGACACAGAGGAAAGAGACAAGGGGGAGACACCGAGACAGCCGATGTATCCGCGGACGTAGTTGGTGAAGGACGTTTCCAAGCCGTCACTGCTGGCGAGGGCAAGGTCATGGGACAAGTCTACCCCATGCCCTTGCCCAGCTTCTTCCGCACTTGCCTGCCGCTCAAGCTCACCGGCCGTGCACCCGCCGCCCTCTGTCGGCGGCAAGGCAGCCAGTTCTGGCTCCACACCCTGTGCCGTTGCAGACGCGACACAACGCACACAACACAGACACAACGCACACAACACAGACACAGACACGCCACATGCAAGCACGCCACATGAGACCCTGGGGTGCGTGTCACGTGTCCAAATGGTGACGACCCCTTGTCGGATAGATTAGCAGCGCACTTGCGGCAGGCAGGGGCCTTGGCGGAGGCAACGAAGGTCGAGAAGGGAAAGAAGGTGGTACAGGACCTCGAGGCCTTCGGCATCGGCGTCGGTGTCGCCCCACGCAAAGCTGGCAGCAGCGACCCACTCTTGATGCTGCGCTGACACTTGCCCGCTCCCCAAGAGCTCAATGGCGCCGGTGTCGGGCTCGCTATTCAGATCACCCGCCAGGATGACAGCAAGGGGCAGCCCCGTCTCGCCTTCCCACTTCTGCCGCGCCGCCTGCACCTCGCGGAGAATCGCCGACACCAGCAGCATCCGTATGTGCGCAGCCCCGGGGTGAAAGAACAAGTGTGTATTCACCACCACCAGTCCCTTTTGTGCGCCCGCCCCCTCGGTCGTACAAGGGACGAGACAGCAGATTTGAGCCACGGTCGTCAACTTGCTTGACAGTATGCGCGCCAGTTCTCTGTTGCACGAGCGTCCCAGAAACTCCGCCAAGCTTGCATGCAGCCCGCCTGCGTTGTCCCGACGTATTAGTAGGTCTCTTTTGCATGGGTTAGTAGGTCTCATTTGATTGTGTTAGTAGGTCTCTTTTGTATGCTTTGCTCTTTCACACTGTGCGTAGTCCCGACGTCGACAAGTTTCATCATTAATTTAAATATGATTATTTTATCATTTAAATCTGTTACAAATATTTTGAATATTGTCCGCAGACGTTTGCCCTCTCTTTGCCCTTGGAGCAGGGCCATGTCATATGAGGAGGAGGATACATGCATGGGTGCAATAGGGCTTGACAACAGTATTTTGAATGTTTAAAACAATATTTAGGGTTGAATGTTTTTTTCAACATTCTTAAATATTGTGAAATATTGTGTAAGATTGCACGGAGCGGGGCACGGCAACAGTCGTAACAATATTTATATATATGTTTTAGTAATACATTTTGAACATGGCGGCACGCCGTTGACACCGTTCCCCTCAGCATTACCAAACTAGCAAAGCACTGACGCATGTTGCTAATGTGTTGCTAATGTGTTGCTAATGTGTTGCTAATGTGTTGCTAATGTGTTGCTAATGTGTTGCTGATGTGTTGCTAAAACACCTGGAGCCAGGGACGAAGGAGCAAAGCACTGACGCATACTCAAGCCCTTTTGACCAGCCAGCCTCCACTTGTCGCGGCGAAAAAAGACGGCCTCGCCCTCCTTCACTGTGCCAGCCTGTTTCAGATACAAGCCATCCATTAGTATTTTTTATTTTTTATTTTATTCATAAAAAGACGGCCTCGCCCTTTTTCACTGTGCCAGCCTTTGTTGAGATACAAGCCATCCATTAGTTGTTTTTTATTTCTTCAATATTATTGGATATCTTTCCAGTATATTTTGTTTTCCTCCACCTTGTTGAGATACAAACCATCCATTAGTATTTTTTATTTCTTCAATGTTATTTGATATTTTTCCAGTAATTTGGTTTTACACACCTTGTTCAGATACAAGCCATCCAAGCCTGCGCACGCCAGTTCAGGCCCCAGCACTTGGTCAAAGGCGCTCACGTCCACCTCCTATATATATATATATATATATACATATATTTTATATATATACACATACAAATACTCATACATATACCTATATACATACATACATACATAAATACATGTGTGTGTGTGTGTGTGTGTGTGTGTGTGTGTGTGTGTGTGTGTGTGTGTGTGTGTATACATACATATATACGT
>Ga0315905_10004983_pt1 | contig 13555 bp, 10 predicted proteins | sample LakEriMetagenome_5_FD_203522 | JGI IMG/M metagenome (GOLD analysis project Ga0315905, IMG submission 203522) | Freshwater fungal communities from buoy surface, Lake Erie, Ohio, United States - Buoy 4 MA121 | ecosystem: Environmental > Aquatic > Freshwater > Lake | place: USA: Lake Erie, Ohio... | reverse complement strand
TGGAGAATGAGGATTCCCCCAGCAACTCATGAAATTTCCGGTCGTCGACGGCATTCCATTCCGCAGTAAGGAGATGAGCTGGCTTGCGTTCAATTCGCGGGTGCTGCAGGAGGCGGCGGATGCGAGGCTGCCGCTTGGGGAGAGGCTGAAGTTTCTGGGGATTTATTCTTCGAATCTGGATGAGTTTTTCCGGGTTCGGATGGCGACCTTGCGGCGGTTGGTGCTGCTGGGAAAGGATTACGGGAAGCTGCGGCTGCCGGATCCAAGGGAGACCCTGAGGGAAGCGCGGCGATTGATCCGGCGGGATGGATTGCAGTTTGATGCGGTTTATCGCGATATTCTGAGGGCGATGGCGAAGGCGGGGTTGCGACTGGTGAACGAGAAGGATGTGCCGCGGCCGCTGTGGGACTGGCTTTACGAGTATTTTTTCGAGTCGGTGAGGCCGCACATCATGCCGGTGATGGTGCGTTCGTACAGTCGGTTTGAGACCTTGGCGGACACGTCGATGTATCTGGCGGTGGAGTTGGGGCGGCATGACCGAAAGGGGCGGGAGGCGCATGCGCTGATCCGGATTCCGGTGCCGGAGCTGCCTCGGTATGTGACATTGCCGGAGCACAAAGGGGAGCGGATTGTGATGTGCCTAGACGATATTATCCGGTTTGGGATGCCGAGCCTGTTCACGGGGTTGCCATACACGCAGTTTGACGCGTGGGCGATCAAGTTCACTCGGGATGCGGAGCTAGAGTTTGACGATGATTTCACGGCGAGCCTCTATGATAGGATTGCGGAGGGATTGAGGGCGCGGCGGACGGGTGCGCCGGTGCGGATGAATTATGACGGAGGGATTCCGAAGCCGTTTCTGGAGCTGCTGACGGACAAGCTGAGGCTGGGTGACGAGCCGACGCTGCTGCCTGGTGGACGGTATCATAACCGACGGGACCTGGTGCAGTTTCCGGTGCCGGCGTCGATGAAGGCGGCTCCGCCGCGGCGGTTGCCGCACCGTGTGCTGAGTGGCGACCGTGATAGTATTTTCCGGACCCTGCAGGAAGGTGACGTGCTGCTGCATCTGCCGTGGCATTCGTTCAGTCTGTTTCTGGATTTTCTGAGGGAAGCGAGCCTGGATCCGTTTGTGGACAGCATCCGGCTGACGCAGTACCGGCTGGCGCGGCATTCGAGTGTGGCGAGTGCACTGATTACGGCGGCGCAGAACGGCAAGGAAGTGACGGTGCTGGTGGAGCCGCAGGCTAGGTTTGACGAGCAGCAGAATATCAGCTGGGCACAGCGATATCAGGATGCGGGAATCCGGGTGATTCTGGGGGTGCCCGGGTTGAAGGTGCACGCCAAGATGTGTGTAGTGACGCGGAACGAGCATGGAGAGCCGCGGCATTACAGTGCGTTAGGGACGGGGAACTTCAACGAGGACACGGCGAGGTTCTACACGGACCATCTGCTGCTGACGGCGCACCATGGGATCGGGGTGGACATTCTGGAGAGCTTCCGGTTTTTCGAGACGAACTGGCAGCCACCGGTGCTGCATCATCTGGTGGCGGCACCGTTTCAGCTGCGGACAGCGATTGGTGCGATGATCCGGCGCGAGACGGCGGTGGCGAAAGTCGGCGGGAAGGCATCGGTGTTTCTGAAGCTGAACAATCTGGCGGATCCGGAGATGACGGCGCTGCTTTATGAAGCGGCGGAGGCTGGGGTGGAGGTGCGACTGATGGTGCGGAGCATGTTTTCGGTGGCGGCCGGGCATCCGAAGGTGAGCGGGAACATCGAGGGGCGATCGATTGTCGATGGATGTCTGGAGCACAGCCGGATGTTTGTGTTCGGGAACAGCGGGAATCCGAGGGTATTTCTGTCATCGGCGGATTTTCTGCCGCGGAACTTCGACAGTCGATTCGAGATCATTGTGCCGGTGCTGGACGAGGAACTGAGGGACGAGTTGATGCACTATCTGGAGTTACAATGGGCGGACAACGTGAAGGCCCGGGTGCTGGATGCCGGGCTGACGAATGCGATCGCGAAGGTCGGGGACAAGGCGCAGCGCTGTCAGGAATCGATTCCCGAGTGGCTGACGGGCAAACTGGTGGAGTCATGAGAGCGGCTGATGGCAATGAAAATTTGGCCGGATTGGTGGTGAGTGTTGCGGAGATGCGGGCGATGGAAGCGGCGGCGGTTGCTGCTGGTATTCCGGAGGCGGTGCTGATGGAGGAAGCTGGCGCGGGAGCGGCGGCGGTGGTGCGGCAGTTTCGTCAGGGAGCCGGGGTGGCGCTGGTGTATGCCGGGAAAGGGCACAATGCGGGCGATGCCTTTGTGATGGCGGGGCATTTACTGGATGATGGTTGGCTAGTAGAGGTGCGCATGGTGTTTCCGGAGGAATCGATGCGGCCGCTGGCGGTGGAGAAGCTGGCGGCGTTGAGGGGACGGGTGGTGCGAGGGGAGTTGGGAGATGATCCGCCGCGGGGGCTGACGCTGATTGCGGATGGGGTGTTAGGGACGGGGTCGGCCGGTGCATTGTCAGGGGCCGTGCGGGAGGTGTGCGACGAGATGAACCGGTTTCGTGAGGGGACGGGGGCGATGGTGGCGGCGCTGGAGGTGCCGACGGGGCTGGATGCGGAGACTGGAGATGCGGCAGCGGGGGCGGTTAGGGCGGATTTGACGATCGCCTTCGGGTTTCCGAAGACGGGGCACTGTGTGGATGGTGCTGAGGAATGGTGCGGACGGCTTGCGGTGGTTTCGTTGAGCGGGTTGGAGGCGCTGAGTGACGCGGGGATGCGTCCACGGGTGCTGACACCGGAGTGGCTGCGGACGTGGCTGCCGGGACCACGGAATTTCGGGATGCACAAGGGGGCGGCCGGGCGGGTGGGAGTGGTGGCTGGGAGTGTCGGGTTTACCGGGGCGGGGCAACTGACTGCGGTCGCGGCGGGGCAGGCTGGGGCGGGATTGGTGACCTTGTTCACGGAGGGCAGGGCGTGGGCGGTGATGGCGGCGGCGTGTCCTCCGGAAATTATGGTGCGGCCGATATATTCGTGCAGGGAAGTGATGGGAATGAAGTTTGATGCGATTGCGGTGGGGCCTGGGCTGGGAAGGACGCCGCCGCCGGATCTGCTGACGCTATTGCGAGACGATCCGCGACCGATGGTGGTGGATGCGGATGCATTGAACGCGATGGTGGCACTGCCTTCCGGCGTGCCCGTGTGGCCAGCTGCGGGGCCGCGACTGCTGACTCCGCACCCGGGGGAGATGGAACGGTTGCTGAAGCGGTTTGCTCCTGAATTGTCAGGAAAGAGCCGCAGGGATCAGGCTGTCGGGCTGGCAAAGGTGACTGGTGCGGTGGTGCTGCTGAAGGGATCGCGGACGTGTGTGGCGACTGCGGATGGCCGGGTGACTTTCAACGGGAGCGGACATGCGGCGATGGCGCGGGGAGGGATGGGAGATGTGCTGACGGGTTTGGTAGCGGCGTTTATGGCGGGCGGGATGGAGCCATTTCGGGCGGCCTGTCTGGGGTCGTGGCTGATTGGGGCGGGAGCGGAGACATGGTTGCGGCGGCATTCTGGAGCGGAGGCATCGCTGACGGCGTCATTGGTCCGGGAGTATGCGTGCCGGTTTGCACTGCCGGGGCTGCGGAGCGGAGGGTATTGAGGCGGTGGGAGGCTGGGTGGACGCAGTCCATGGTTGACTTCATCCGGGGGTGCCGTCAGGCTTTCGGCTTATGCAGAAGAACGCACTCGGCAGAGGACTGGGAGCACTGATCAGCGGTGCGGCCAAACGCGGCGGACCGGGCATGGCCGAGGCCGTGCCGGGAACGGAGGGCGCTGGAGGCGTGGTGGTGGGGACGGCAAGCGAGGCTGGCGAAGGTGTGATTATGGGTTCGGCTGGGGTTAATCAGGTGGCGATCACGAGTATTGTGCCGAGCCCGATGCAGCCGCGGAAGACGTTCCGTGACGAACAGCTGACGGAGCTGATGGAATCGATCCGGGAGCATGGGTTGATTCAGCCGTTGGTGGTGCGGAAAGTGAATGGACGGCTTGAATTGATTGCGGGCGAGCGGCGGTTTCGGGCATGTCAGAAGTTAGGACTGGGTGAAGTGCCGGTGATTGAGCGGGAGGCGGGTGACCGCGAAGTGCTGGAGATGGCGCTGATTGAGAATCTTCAGCGGGAGGATTTGAACCCGGTTGAAGAGGCGGAGGCGTACACGCGGCTGGCGAAGGAATTCGGGCTCCGGCAGGAAGACATTGCGCAGAGGGTTGGAAAGAACCGTGCGACGGTGGCGAATGCGATGCGGTTGCTTGATCTGGCGGCTCCGGTGCGTGGGTTGCTGGCGCAAGGGTTGATCACGACCGGGCATGCAAAGGCATTGTTAGGGTTGCGCGATGCGGCGCTGCAGGCGATGGTGGCTGACATGGTGGTACGCAACGGACTGACGGTTCGGCAGACGGAACAGCAGGTTCAGAAGGAGTTGGCGGGTACGGGGTCCGCGCCGGTTGCGGCGAAGGCGGGTAAGCCGAAGGGCCCTGACCTTGGGGCGCACCTGCATCGTATTCAGAGCAATCTGCGGCAGCACTTTGCGACTCAGGTGACGCTGCAGCACACGCCGAAGAAGGGGAGAATTGAGATTGAATATTATGGCGACGACGATCTCGGGCGGATCCTTGAACTGCTAGGCATCGAGGCGGAATGAAACGGCGGGGGCGTTCCATCGGTGTTGTCAGGCCCCTGCTGGCTGCTGCTGTGGCGGCCGGTTTGGCGGGTTGCGGGAACAGACCTGAGAGTTCGGGGCCTGCGGTTGGCGGGGCGGCGGTGACATCCGGGGCGTGGACGAACTTTTCCGGGGCGCGGGCGATGGAGGATGTGAAGGCGCTGGTTGGTATCGGGCCGCGGCCGTCTGGCAGCGAGCGGATTGAGAAGGCGCGGCAGCATCTTGAGAAGCAACTTAAGGCGGCGGGATGGGTGACGCAGAGACAGGAATTCACGGCGACGGCTCCGGTGCGCGGGCCGGTGGCGTTTGTGAGTGTGCGTGCCCGGCTTCCGGTTGGCGGTGACGATCCGTGGCAGCGGCGGGTTTCCACGTTAGTGGGATCGCATTATGACACGAAGTGGGTGACGGATTTTCTGTTTAGCGGGGCGAACGACGGGGGATCGAGTGCAGGATTGCTGCTGGAGTGTGCGCGGGCGCTGGCGGCGGTGCCGCAGACGGCGGGGCAGGTTGAGTTAGTGTTTCTGGATGGTGAGGAAGCGTTTGTCGATTTCACGCAGCCGATCGGATTTGAGGACAGAGGGTTCGACGGGTTGTTCGGGAGCCGGCATTATGCGTCGATACTGCGGGCGCAGCCAGTCGAGCAGCGGCCGAAATGGTTTGTGCTGTTCGATATGATAGGGGACCGCGAGCTGGAAGTGGAGTTTCCTCCGAATTCCTCATTGGTGCTGATTGATCAGGCGCTGAATGCGGCCAAGGTGTTAGGATTCGAGAAGTGCTTTGGCAGGGGGCGCGAGGAAATGACGGATGACCATGTGCCGTTTTCGTGGGTCGGGCTGGGAGTGATCGACTTCATTGATTTCAACAGTTACCGGCGAGCTGGGTACTGGCATACCGACAAGGACACCCTCGATAAGCTGTCGCCGGAGAGCATCGAGATCGCGGGGCGGGTGGGCCTGCTGTTTATCGAGCGGCTTGTGGCGTCGGGATCGCGCTGAGGGGAAGGGGGGCTGGCGGCCCTTCTTCACATGTCTTCGTCGTCCGGGGCGATGAGTACCTCGCGTGGTTTGGCACCGTCGCCGGGTCCAATGATACCGCGTTGTTCCATGAGATCGATCATGCGGGCGGCGCGGCCGTAGCCCAGGCGGAGCCGGCGCTGGAGCAGGGAAGTACTGGCCTTGCGTTCGGTGACGATAACATCGATGCAGCGCTCGAGGGTTTCTTCGTCTTCCTCGGTGAGTTCTTCGGCGGGACCGTCACCAGGGCCGTCTCCGAGAGTGCGCTGGACTTCCTTGTCGTAGGCTGGGCCTGCCTGCTTTTTGCAGTGTTCTACGAGGTCGTGGATTTCGTCATCGGTGACGAACGCGCCCTGAGCGCGATTGAGTTTAGAGGTGCCGGGTGGTAGGTAGAGCATGTCGCCTTTGCCGACGAGTTTTTCTGCGCCCTTGTTGTCGAGGATGACTCGGGAATCGAGGGCGCTGCTGACCTGGAAGGCGATGCGGCAAGGGATGTTGGCCTTGATGTTGCCAGTGATTACCTCGGCGCGCGGGGTTTGGGTGGCGAGGATCATGTGGATGCCGGCGGCGCGAGCTTTCTGGGCGATCCGCTGGATGAGTTGTTCCATGTCCGCCGGGGCGGTCTGCATGAGGTCTGCGAGCTCGTCGATGATGACGACGATGTAGGGAATGGTGTCCGGGATCGTGGGTTCGTCGGCGATGGCGTCTTCGAACTCGGCATTATCCTCAGCCACGAGATCGCTGTCGTCCCAGACGGATTCGGAATCGCTCGCGGCGAAGGCGACCTGATGAGTGGTTAGGGAGGCGTCGGATTCGTCGCCTGCGAGATCGGGGCCCGAGAGGTCTGGTGGAATGAAGACCGTGTCTTCGGGGTCGTCGGGAATGGTGCCTGACGACGGATCGAAGAGCGGCAGGAGCGGAGTGTTCTCGTCGACTTTGCTGCGGCGGGCGTTGCGGGATTTTGGTGGAGCGGCGGCGGCAGCGGCGGCCTTCTGGCGTCGGTTGTTGAAGGATTCGAAGTTGCGGACGCCTTCGGTGGCGAACATGCGGTACCGATGTTCCATTTCGTTGACGACCCAGCGGAGGGCCATGATGACTTTCTTAGGGTCGGTGACGACTGGAACGACGAGGTGAGGGAGGTCGTTGTAGGTCTGCATTTCGACGACCTTGGGATCGACCATGATGAAGCGGAGTTGTTCCGGGGTGAATTGGAAGAGCAGGGAACCGATGATGGAGTTGATGCAGACGGATTTGCCTGAGCCGGTGGCCCCCGCGACGAGCAGGTGAGGCATTGCGGCCAGATCAGCGACGATGGTGTTGCCGTAAACGTCCTTGCCGAGGGCGAGCGGGAGTTTGGCTTTGGTGCTGGCGAAGGTGTCGTCTTCGAGAAGTTCACGGAGAGGGACGGCGACCTTGTCGTTGTTGGCGATTTCGATGCCGACGGTGTCTTTGCCCGGGATGGGTGCGAGGATATTGATCCGTTCGGCTCGGGTGGCGCGGGCGAGGTCTGCTTCGAGAGCGGTGATCCTGTTTACGCGTAATCCGTCGCTGGGATAGATTTCGTAACGCGAGATGGTGGGGCCGCGGGTGATAGGGCCGGGGCCGACCTGGATACCGAAGCTGGATAGCGTGTTGATGATGATCTTCTGAGTTTCGCGCAGGGCACGCTCGTCGATTTTGACATCGCTGGCGGATTCGTCCCAGTGGAGGAGATCGAGAGGGGGCAGTTGGTAGGCGGAGAAGTCCTGAGCACCCGTGCCGACCTTGATGGTGCCGGAGAGGCTATCCGTCTGGGGTTTCTGCTTTTCGCGCCATTCAGCTAGGGAGGGCTTGCGCTCGCCGGAGGGTGTGTTGCGGCGGGAGCCATTGATGATGGGGGGTTCTGGCTCCGGAAGTGTGGTATCAGGGGATGCTGAATCAGTTGTGTCATCGGCTTCCATGTCGCCGTCGTCAACGGGGTCGGATTCGTCGAGGAGGTCAATGTCGAGCGCGCCGTCAGGATCGAGCGGAGTGTGTGGTGCGCCAACTGCGGCTGCTGCTCGTTCTGCGCGTTTGAGTTCTTTTTCGATCCGACGCCGTTCCCGTTCAGCCTTGCGGTGCTCGGCTTCCAGTGCGGCAGCTTCGCGGGCGAGGTCTCTGGTTCCGCCGGCAGTGGCTGTGTGTTGGGGGGTGTGACGGCCGCTAAGGCGGTCTGTGAGTTGGGTCCATGCGCGGCGCACGGTGGCGGAGACTGCGGCGGGACGGATACCAGTCATGAAGACCAGACCGAAGCCGTAGCCGATGACTGAAAGGATGACGAGACCCGCGGTGCCGATGGTGCCTTCGGCCATGCGGCGTCCAATTAATCCGAAGCCTCCTCCGGGGCCGAGAATGTTGTATTCGCGGTCCCATGTGGTGAAGAAAAAGCTTTGGAGGCCGAGGAACAAAGCGCCGGAGATCACGAACAGCATCGCTCCGGCGACAGGTCGCGCGGGGAGTAACCCTTCACGCAGGAGACGCATGCCCATGAACATCCGGGCCACGCCTAACCAGACGAGCGACACTGGGATGAGGAACGACGCTGCGCCAAACAGAAACATGGCATATCCTGCAACGGTTGCGCCCATTGGCCCGATGATGTTCATCGCGGGGTCGTTTGGTGGATTTCTCGTCGCGAATGCGACCCATGGCCGCAAATCGTCGGGCGTGTAGCTTGCCAATGCGAGGAAGAGGGCCGCCCCGGAGGCGATCAGGAGTACCGAACCGACGCCGACTCCCGATTGATCTCCTGAGAACGAGGCGTCGTCCTGACGGCGGCTGGGGCGGCTGGGGGACATGTGCTGAGCGTGGAGGCGGAGGTGAAATATGAGCGGCAATCCCACCGGCGCAGGTTGGCTGGACTCGGGATGCCCTATGGGTCATGCTAATGGAGGCGCGGGTCGATTCAATCTTGAATTTACGGCAAACTTAAGCTTTTCAATACATTCATGGCTTCCATTTCTGGTGATCGCCCGGCGTTCAGCGCGGGAATTCTTAGGTTCCAACCGCTTTATCATGAACGAGTTTGGGGCGGGCGAGAGCTGGAGCGGCGGTTCGAGCGAGAGCTGCCCGATGGCGGTCCGATTGGGGAAAGCTGGGAAATTGTCGATCGGCCCGAGGCGCAAAGTGTTGTGCGCGGAGGACCGTGGCACGGGACGAGCCTGCACACCTTGTGGAGGGAGCATCAGGAGGATGTTTTTGGATTACCCGCACCGCAGACGCCGGACTTTCCTCTCCTGGTGAAGATTCTGGACGCCCGGGACACCCTCAGTCTTCAGGTGCATCCACCCGATTCGTGTGCGGCTGCGTTGGGTGGAGAGCCGAAAACGGAGATGTGGGTGGTGGTCGACGCGGAGCCCGGGGCGGCGTTGTTTTGCGGAGTCAAGGAAGGGGTCGGGCGCGAGGAGTTCGCGGCCGCGCTGGCGGCTGGGACCGCTGCTGACTGTGTGCCACGACTTCCGGTCCGGTCTGGCGATGCTATCTTCATTCCGAGCGGGCGGCTCCATGCGATCGGGGCCGGGCTCGTCATCTTCGAGATTCAGCAGAATAGTGACACGACGTATCGCGTTTTTGACTGGAACCGGGTCGGGCTCGATGGCAAACCGCGGCCGCTGCATGTCGAAGAGTCACTTCGCTGCATCGATTTTTCGGACACCACGCCGGAGTTGACGCCTCCAGACGCGGTGGTGCTCGCGTCGTGTGATCATTTTGAGGTGCTCCGCCGCCGGGCTGTTGCTGGACAGTCGATGCCCTGGGGGAACCCTGGAGAGTTTTCCATCATCGCAGTTGTGAGTGGCGAAGTGTTGCTTGCGGGGGAATCTTTGGGGCCTGGCGATTTTGCGATCGTACCAGCGGTTCTTACTAAAGAAGCGCGGAACCTTATCGCCATCAGCGATGCGGAGTTGCTTGAGACTACCTTTGGGCATCGCTGAAGACCCGAGGGCAAGTATCATCATGCGGGGTCGGGTGGATGGTGTGCTTGGTTTGTGGTCCCCGTCTTGGTCCGCCGAGATTGATTTTACATGACATATATTGTATGTAGTTATTAGGGAGCGAAAGACACATTCACCTGATTGGCGCTTGCTTGAGTGGCTAGAAGCTTGGATTTGGGGTGTGTGAATTGGCCAAGCGCGAAAAGGATTTCGGGATGGAAGCTGGTCCTGGTCCAGGTAGCCGGGCTTTTGAGTTCTGTTTTGGCCGAGGATATGAGGCCTGAGGAGGAGCGGAGGTCGCAGCCGCCGCCTCCGGCCTCGCGGTTGGTGGATGCGGCGCGAGTCTTTGGGCCGGACGAGCGGCGAGCGATCGAGGCCGATGCCGCCGCGATGCCGCAGATTGTTTACGTGGTTACTATGGAGTCGGCTGCTGCGATTGGTGCGGGCGATTATGCGTCACATCTGGCGAGGGCATGGATACCTGAGGGGGCCATGGTACCGCGTGGTGCGGTCATGGTTTTGGAGTTTTCCGCCCGTGGTGAGCGACCGGTGTTTGGATTCAGTGGAACGTGGACCGAGAACGCTGCCGCGGCTAAGGTTGCTTTCGATGAGTTGGCGGCGACGGATGCAGCGGCGGGTGTTCGGGCTGCGCTAGGAGTTCTGGGCGGGCACCCGCCTCTTGGAATGAAACGGAACCCTGCGCACCGCGGGAGCACGGCTACCGGTCTAGCCGGGGCTTTTTTCGTGCTGACCACGATGTTCTTCGTTTATCAGCGCGTAAAACATCACCTCGAATCGCGAGCGAAACGGGAGATGGAACTGGCTGCGGGGTCCCGCCGAGGTGGTGGTTGAGGCTATTGCGGCGCGAAGGCCACGTTACTGAGCCCGTTCCCAGCCGATGACTTTACCGTTTTCGAATTGTATGACTGCGGAGGTCACTGGTATGAAATCAGTTCCGGTGGTCATCATACCGGGCCCAAAACCGGGGCCCCAGTAGCGGCTGCCGTACGGTCCAAAGTATCCTGCACCGGCACCCATAAAAAAGCTGTTGGAGACAACGGGCTGGAGCGACGTATAGCGCCACATCTCGGTCTCTTTTCCCGCCCGGCTGCCTTTCATGACATAGTTGGGGGCGCCAAGAGCGAGGTAGACGCCATCGCGGGACATGGACTCGGCGATTCGTCCAGACTGCACGGCTGCGAGTTCGTTCTTAGACAGAGACTGTGCCATCTGGGGGTTGGCCGCGATGCGCCGCTGCGGGCTCGATGACGCACAGGCAACAAGCGCCGCTGTGCCGACTCCGGCGAGGCTGAATCTGATCATTTGCACCTTTGCAATCTCTTCCGAGCCATGCGAAACGCAAGGACATTCGTGTTGCGCTGAGGGCGAGACGGGAGCAGGGATTCCTGATAATCCCCCTCCCGTGGAAGACCGGTTCGGCCATCGCATTTCGTACATCCGCATCAGCATCACAGATCGATGCAATGAGCGCTGCCGCTATTGCCTTCCGGAGGAACGCCAGGAATGGCTGCCTCGCGAAGGAATCCTGAGCTACGACGAGATTCTGAGAATTTTGAGAATAGGCGCGGGCATGGGAATCCGCAAGGTCCGCATTACGGGTGGCGAACCATTGACCCGACGGAATGTCCTCTCGCTGATTCGAGGAGTCGCCGCAGTTCCTGGAGTTGAAGATATCGGGATTTCCACCAACGGCACATTGCTTGCTGATGTTTCGGCGGAAGAATCGGGTGAAGGCGTCACCATTGCCCGTCGTCTCGTTGAGGCCGGCGCCCGCACAGTCAATGTTTCACTGGATACGCTAGACCAAGCGGCCTATGCCGCGATTACGAATCGCAACTTTCATGCGCGTGCCCTTGCTGGAATCGAAGCGGCTTCTGTGGCAGGATTCGAAAGCGTCAAACTGAATTGTGTTCTTATGAAGGGCCGGACGGAACACGAAGTTTCGGACCTCGTCGAGTTCGCGCACGATCATGGGTGCCTGCTGCGCTTCATCGAATTGATGCCCGTGTCGACGACCGAAGTGCTCACTGCCGACAATTTCCTGTCCTGCGGTACCGTTCAGCAGATCCTGGCAGCACGCTACGGGCCTTTGGTCCCCTGCCCCGAGGTCCGCACTAACGGTCCGGCGTCCTACTGGCGAATCCCCGGTCGGAACCAACTCGTGGGCTTTATCGGGGCTATGACCAACCTGCATTTCTGTGAGAGCTGTAACAAGCTCCGCCTGACGGCGGACGGAAAACTCAGACCGTGTCTTGGCAGCCACATGGAGACTGACATCATCACGCCGCTGCGGGCCGGCGCCACCGATGATGAGATCACCCGACTGATCGCCGATACGGTCGACCGCAAGCCCAAGGAACACGACTTCCGGACGACCTACCTGCCGGGCCGCAGAATGATTGCCATTGGCGGTTAATCGCCCGACCTTCGATGCCGTCAGCCTCGTTCGTTTTCGATCAGCGAACGGAACGATACGGCCCGCATAGCGGTTGCGAGGGCGGCGGCAAAAACAGCACCCCACGAGGCACCCCGTGAAACCTGTGCCGCTGGACGGGCAAGCCCGAGAATCTGCTGACCTGCCGACTGTGCCCGAGCGGTGCATTCAAGCAGCTTGAAGGCTGAATGCGCTGCGTCCAGATCCGGGAATACAAGTACATTGGCGCGTCCGCCTAGCGGACTCCCGGGAGCCTTGATGCGCGCCGCTTCCGGATCCAGTGCGGCGTCGATTTCAAGCTCGCCGTCGATTTCCGCATCGATCCTCTGACTGCGCAGGTATTCCCTTGCGAGTCCAGTGGCGGCTGCCACCTTGTGTACCGAAGCATGAGTCGCGCTGCCTCGAGTGGAAAAGCTCACCATTGCCACCCGCGGCCGTTCCGGAAGCAGTGCCGCCGCCACCTTCGCTGACTCAACGGCAATCATGGCGAGTTGTGCTACAGTCGGCGAGGGAATCACGGCGCAGTCAGCGAGAACTAGTGTGCCACCACACCCGATCTCCGGACGGTCAGGAAGGCGCAGCGGAGCGCAGCTTGAGACCGCGTCGATGCCGGGAAGTTTGCGGATGAGATGCTGAAGTGCGCGGAACCATGCTGCGGGAATCATCTGGTTCCCTCCCACCGCGCCATCGGCATATCCGTACTGCAGCATCATCGCGGCAAAATATCCTGGCTGAGACATGACTTCGCGGGGATCGACCGCCCCCGCTTTTCGATAACGGCTGACCTTGCGGTAAAGCTCGCAGAATCGCTCGAAATCATGGCTCGCTTCCGGATCGATTATGCCCACAAAGTCGAGCTTGATCCCGTGTTCGCGTGCGAGCGATTGGATCGCAACCCGATTGCCCAGCAGGACTGGCGCGACCGCTTCCAGTCTGGCGACCTCCGCAGCAGCCAGCAGAACACGGAGATCTTGTCCGTCCGGAAAGACAATGCGCTTAGGGTGCCGTCTCAGATACCGCACCAGCGGTCCAAGCAGAGGGTCTTCGTCGTGGTAGATAAAGCCGGGAGGATTCATGAGTGCCGAAATTGTAGGCGCGGCAGGCGCGACCCATTCAGCAGGTAGATGCCTGCTTACTCCCTTAGCCGAGCGGCCCGTCAATCAAGCGCCAATCGAACCGATCATGTCCGGGCATGAATCGGCAATCCTCAGTCAGCCGCCCAAACCACCGCCCCGGCGAGTTGCCTAGGCCGTGTTTGAAAAATGGCTTTTGGCAACATAACCAGTTGATTTTCAGCATTATAATGCTAGCATGCCTCCATTATGACAGTCCGCTTTCCATGGTGGCCGAGAGTGAAATCCCGGCTTTTAAAATTGGTCGTGCCGTAGGATCGCGCCGCCGCGGCCGGCCGCCCTTGCCGCTCGACACGTTGCTTGAT
>Ga0315905_10004982_pt1 | contig 13556 bp, 14 predicted proteins | sample LakEriMetagenome_5_FD_203522 | JGI IMG/M metagenome (GOLD analysis project Ga0315905, IMG submission 203522) | Freshwater fungal communities from buoy surface, Lake Erie, Ohio, United States - Buoy 4 MA121 | ecosystem: Environmental > Aquatic > Freshwater > Lake | place: USA: Lake Erie, Ohio... | reverse complement strand
ATGTACTTCGATGGCGACGTTGCCACCGACGACACTCTCGCCACGTTCGGCGAAGTGAAGGTCATCGTCGACCCCGCATCAGCGCAGCTTCTCGAGGGTGCCAGTCTCGATTACAAGGACGGTCTGCAAGAGGCCGGCTTCGCAATCAACAACCCGAATGCCACACGCACCTGTGGGTGCGGCAACAGCTTCAGCTGATTCCGTTGCGGGCGAACACGGCCCGTACTTCGTCCGCATCGAAAATCGCGTCGAGTCGATCGACGACGATGCCGCGCTCGTCCGTGATGAAGAGCGCAGGCTCGAACGTCATGTTGTAGTCGGTCACGGCTTTGGTCGTCGTGGTTGCCGTGCGATCGGTATAGATCTCGGCGTGGATGAACGTGACCGCATCGCCCACCTTGTCGCGAACGTCGAGAATCGCATCGAGTGCGGGTGAGCAGGTGCCGGTTTGGCAATACGCAGGAGTACCGAGAAGGTAAGCAACGGGCTTTCCCATCGTGAGTGCATCGCGAAGGCCGACCTCGTGCAGGGGGCATGCCGGCTCGCGCGTGCAGATGGGGTCGACACCACGCGCGTCGGAAGTCGTTGGCGTGTCGACCGGCGGTAGTGGATCACCGACGAGCGGGATCGCAACCTCGCTGCGGTCGAGGAGTTGTATCGATGCGCCGGGTTGGTCGCTGCCAACGACGCTGACGACGTAGATGCCGACTTTGTCGATGGTGACTTCGAGTGGCCAGTAGGGCTGTGGGACGTCGGTGACGTGCGATGAGACGATCACCGGATCTTCCAGGCCGATCCCGTTGCCGTCGATGTCGGTGATCGTGAAACTGAGGCTGTCGGGGATCTCGATACCGGTGCCGGCCGTGAGAACTCCGTCCGGGCCGGTGAGCGAGAAGGGCAGACGCAGTCGTCCGGGTACCAGAACATCCCCGGGGAATCGCTTGACGAGATTGACGCCCGCGAGGTCGGGGCCCGAACCGCCACCTCCTCCGCAGGCGGCGAAAAACTGCGGTGCGACGAACGCCGCTGCACCGACGCCGAAGCCGCGAGCAAGAAACTGCCGACGCGAGAGATTCGCCATGCGGGAACTATAAGGTTGCGTCATGGCAGCAAAGAAAGTCACGTCGAAGAAAGTAACGTCGAAAAAGGTTGCGCGCAAGAAGGCTGCACCGAAGACCACCAAGGCGAAGAAGTCGACTTCGAAGGCCGCCGCACCGGTGGGGCCGTACACCCCCGTCGTGCGTGCAGGCGACTGGGTCATCGTGTCGGGCCAACTCGGGCTGAAAGACGGCGTGATGGCAAAGGGTGTCGCCGCGCAGACGGCGCAGGCCGTGGTCAACCTGAAGGCACGTCTCGCCGAGGCCGGCGTCACCATCAACGATGTGAAGAAGACACTCTGCTTCCTCACCGACATGGACACTTTCGCCACCTTCAACGAGGCCTACGTTGCGGGTTTCGGCAAGAGCAGGCCCGCGCGCAGCACCATCGGTGTGGCGTCGTTGCCCGCAGGTGGCCAGGTGGAAATCGAAGCCTGGGCCTACAAGCCGCTACGGTGAACGACATGCCTGGCGCAATCGTCATCGTCATCGCACTTCTCGCGTTCCCGATCATCGTCGGGCTGTCGACCGCGGCCATTGCGGCCGTGCTCGGGCACCTTCTGTGGAAGGACGGCGAAGCCCGACACGCCGACAGCGAACTGCTCGACGTCAACGTCTGACCGTGTCGCGCGCCGATCTTCTGGTGCGCAATGCGCGGCTCGTTGCGACCGTCGATGCGCAGCGCCGTGAAATTCCCGGTGGATGGGTGGCCGTCACCGATGGTTTCGTTTCTGCCATCGGTTCATCGATCGACATCGCCCCCGACGCATCGAATGTGATCGACGCGACCGACTGTCTCGTCACGCCTGGTCTCGTCAACACCCACCATCACCTGTACCAGAATCTGACGCGCGCATATCCGCCGATGACGAATGCCGCACTCTTCGGATGGTTGAAGACCCTGTACCCGTTGTGGGCCGCCATCGACGAAGAAGCGGTGCACGTGAGTGCGTGGGTGGGTCTTGCCGAACTCGCGTTGTCGGGATGCACCACGTCGACCGACCATCTGTACCTCTATCCGCGCGGTGCCGGCGACCTTCTCGGCGCGGAAATCGCCGCAGCGCGTGACCTCGGCGTGCGGTTCCACCCCACGCGCGGGTCGATGTCGTTGTCGGAGAAAGATGGTGGTCTGCCACCCGACCATGTCGTCCAAGACGACGACACGATCCTCGCCCAGTCAGCCGAGGCCGTGGCCAAGTATCACGACCGGTCGCACGGTGCGATGGTGCGCGTGGCGCTCGCCCCCTGTTCGCCCTTCAGTGTCACCGAAGACCTGATGCGTCGATCGGCAGAGTTGGCCGAATCACTCGACGTCCGTCTCCACACGCACTTCGCCGAGAACAGCGAAGACGACGACTTTTCGGTGGCGACGTTCGGTTGCCGTCCCACCGAGTACCTGGAACGAACGGGTTGGTGCACCGATCGCACGTGGGTCGCGCACTGCGTCATGCCGAATCACGACGAGGTGCAGCGTCTCGGCCGCGCGGGCATCGGTGCGGCGCATTGTCCGAGCAGCAATCTCATCCTTGCATCGGGAATCGCCCCCGTCATCGACCTACGTGCGGCGGGCGTCCACGTGGGGCTTGGCGTCGATGGATCGGCGTCGGCCGACAGCGCATCGTTGTGGCTCGAAGCGCGTCAGGCGATGCTGCTTGCGAAGCTGCGCAGCGGGGCCGATGCGGGCACCGCTCGTATGGCTCTGGAATGCGCAACCGTCGGCGGCGCCGGGTGTCTCGGTCGTCTCGGAGAGATCGGTGAACTCAGCGTCGGTGCGGTCGGCGACATCGCGGTGTGGTCGCTCACCGGCCCTTCGTTCGCTGGCGCGGTTGCCGACCCCGTCGAAGCCTGGTTGCGCTGCGGTCCGCTCGGTGCGCGCGACACGATCGTGCACGGCCGGCCCGTGGTGCGCAACGGACAACTGGTGAGCCAGCGTGTCGACGAGATGTTGCGACAGCACGCAACGATCTCGCGTCGAATCCAAAAGATCGTCGAGTGAACGCCTTCCTCGTCAGTTTCGGCGTCATATTCGTCGCGGAACTGGGCGACAAGAGTCAATTGATGGCTCTCGCTTTCGCCACGCGTTACAAGCCGTTTCCCGTTCTCGTCGCGATCACGTTGGCGACGGGCATCGTGCACCTTGCGTCGGTTGCAATCGGTGCGGTCGTCGGTGCCGCGCTACCGACGCGGCCGATCAACGCAATCGCGGCCGTCGCGTTCGTCGCATTCGGGTTGTGGACTCTTCGTGGCGACGAACTGAGCGCCGAAGACGAGGAGCGCGCGAAGCGAACCACGCGCAACGTCATCGTCACGGTCGGCACCGTTTTCTTTCTCGCCGAACTGGGCGACAAGACGATGCTCGCGACCGTCACGCTCGCCACCCGCGAGGGCGTCGTGGGAACGTGGCTCGGCTCGACGCTCGGCATGGTCGTGGCCGATGCTCTGGCGATCGTCATCGGACGTGCGCTTGGCGCGCGTCTTCCCGAACGCGCCATCAAGATCGGAGCGTCGGTTGCATTCTTCGTGTTCGCCGCGCTGCTCGGTGTCGAGGCGTTGCGAAGCTGATCAGCCGTTCCAGCGTGACTGGCCGAAGCGGTAGCCGACACTGCGCACCGTCTGGATGAGGTTGGCGTGCTCTTCACCCAGCTTTGCACGCAGACGGCGGATGTGGACGTCGACGGTGCGGGCACCGCCGTAGTACTCGTAGCCCCACACGCGCGACAGCAACATTTCGCGCGTGAACACCTTGCCGGGGTTCTGCGCCAGGAACTTGAGCAGCTCGTATTCCATGAACGTGAGGTCGAGTGAGTTGCCCTCGAACGTTGCCTGGTAGGTCTCGAGGTTCAGAACGAGGCCGCCGTATTCGATGAGCTCGGCGCGCACGACGGCGCCTTCGGAGTACGTGAGATGACGAAGACGTGCCTCGAGTTCGCGTGGATGGAACGGGGTGAGGCAGAAGTCGTCGAAGGAATCGTCGCGCATCTCCAACTGACCGAGTTCGGCTCCGGAGATGAGGAGGAGAATCGGCGAAGGTGATGCATCGCGTCGACGCAGTGCGCGGCAAAAAGCCCATGCGCCCTCGGGGTTCTGGTCGCAGGTGACAATGGCCCCCGCCCAGCCCCCGGCCGGTTCGTGCTCGAGCGCTTCTTCGGGTGATGCAACGGCCTTCCAGCGGTAGCCGGCGAGGTCGAGTGTGCGCGCCAGATCGGCGGCCGGCGGGTCGGGCCAGACGACGAGAAAATCGGGCGACGATGCAGCCATGGGCTAGAGCGACCTCAGGTAACGGTTGATCTCGAAAGGGGTGACCTGGGTCTTGTAGCCGCGCCACTCGTTGCGCTTGTTGCGCAGGAACCATTCGAAGATGTGTTCGCCGAGAGCGTCATGGACGAGCTCGGAGCGCTCCATCAAATTGAGCGCATCGGAGAGCGATTGCGGCAGCTGTTCGATTCCCAACTTCGCCAATGCAGTGTCGTCCATTTCGAAGAGATTCGCGTCGGCTTCGACCGGCAGCTCGTAACCCTCGGCGATGCCCTTCATGCCCGCGGCGAGAAGCACGGAGAACGCAAGGTACGGATTGGCGGCCGGGTCGGGCGAGCGGTACTCGATGCGGGTTGCGAACGGGTTGCCCTTCTTCGGGACGGGTACGCGGATGAGACCACTGCGGTTGTTGCGTGCCCACGAGATGTGGACGGGAGCCTCGAAACCGGGCACGAGGCGCTTGTAGCTGTTCACCGTTTGATTGGTGACGGCCGTGATCTCGGCGGCGTGCCGGAGGAGCCCGGCCATGAACGACTTGGCCGTTGCCGACAGGTTGTACGCATCGTTCTCGTCGAAGAAGGCGTTGTCGCTGCCGCGGAAGAGCGACAAGTGGAGGTGCATTCCCGAGCCCTGTACACCTTCGAGAGGCTTCGGCATGAAGGTGGCATGCACCCCGTGCGATGCAGCAACTTCCTTCACGGCGAGACGGAAGGTCATGACGCTGTCGGCCATGGTGAGTGCGTCGGTGTGCCGCAAATCGATTTCGTGCTGACTCGGAGCATCTTCGTGGAAGCTGTACTCGACGGGAATGCCCATCGTCTCGAGCGTGCGGATGGTTTCCTTGCGCAGCGACGTCGCGATGTCGGACGTGGTGAGATCGAAAAAGCCGCCTTCGTCGAGCGGTTGCGGTGTCTCGCCAGCTTTCGGTGGCGCGAAGTAGAAGTACTCGATGTCGGGTGCGACGTAGAAGGAGAAACCCTGCGCGACGGCGGCATCGAGGTTGCGCCTCAACACCTGTCGTGGGTCGCCGTCGAACGGTGTCGTATCGAGGTTGTGGATGTTGCAGAACACCCGCGCCTCGGTGCCCTTCGGGTCGGCCCACGGGAGAACCTCGAAGGTGTTCGGGTCGGGGATCGCCAGAACGTCGGCTTCCTGGACACGACTGAAGCCCTCGATCGAGGAACCGTCGAAGGTCATGCCGTCGAGGAGCGCATTTTCCAGTTCGGCCGGGCTGATGGCGAACGACTTCAGGTTGCCGAGAATGTCGGTGAACCACAGCCGCACGAGGCGCACGCCGCGTTCTTCGACGGTGCGCAGGACGTAGTCGCGTTGCTGTTCGTGCTGTTCGAGCATCTCGCTCATCTCCCAAGTCTGCCGTTGGATGTCGGAATTCGTTCGCCCGGAAAGCGAACCGGGGGCCCGAAGGCCCCCGGAACACAGGATTTTGTGAGCCCGTCGCGGGTGCGAATCAGGCGCCGCAGACCGTCTCGAGGATGAGACGGGTCACGGTGTAGGGATCGCAGTTCGCGTTGGGGCGGCGATCCTCGGCGTAGCCCTTGCCGTCACGGCCGACGGTCCACGGGATGCGGATCGACGCGCCACGGTGTGAGATGCCGTAGCTGAACTTGTTCCACGGCGCCGTTTCGTGCTTGCCGGTCAGGCGGCTCTGGATGTCGTGGCCGTAGTTCTCGACGTGTTCCATGACGCGCTTGCCGATCGCCTCACATGCGGCGGTGATCGCCTTCATGTCGGTGTCTTCGCGCATCGCCTTCGTGGAGAAGTTGGTGTGTGCGCCTGCGCCGTTCCAGTCACCCTTCATCGGCTTGGCGGCCAGCGAAATGACCACGTCGTAGTCCTCGGCGATGCGGTGGAGCAACCAGCGCGCAACGGTGAGGTGGTCGGACACGGTGATCGCATCGGCGGCGCCGATCTGGAACTCCCACTGTCCGGGCATCACTTCAGCGTTCGTACCCTCGATGAGAAGGCCGGCTTCCATGCACGCCTCGGTGTGCTCTTCGATGATCTGACGACCAACCACGCGACCCGCGCCGACGCCGCAGTAGTACGGGCCCTGCGGTGCGGGCATGCCGCCACCGGCCGGGAAACCGAACGGCGTGCCGTCGGTGCGCATCATCGTGTATTCCTGCTCGATGCCGTAGATCATCTCTGCCGACTTGAACTTCTCGGCGGCCGCAACACATGCTGCGCGCGTGTTGGTCGGGTGCGGCTCACCGGTCTGGGCGAGAAGAACCTCGCACAGTACGAGAATGTTCTTGCCGCCGCGGATCGGGTCGGGGCACGAAAAGACGGGCTTCAGCGCACAGTCCGACTTGTCTCCCGTTGCCTGCTCGGTTGAAGAACCGTCGAAACCCCACATCGGAGGGGTGGTCACGTCGTCTTTCAGGATCTTGGTCTTCGAGCGCAGCAACGGCGTGGGCTCGGTGCCGTCGATCCAGATGTATTCGGCCTGATAGGGCACGGGTGTCTCCTTCACAAAGGGGGTATTTGAACGGCCCAATCCTGCCGTGGGGCAGTTTCTCTTCCATGTCCCGATTGTGAACGCTGTGTAAAGACGCACGACCGGGGCGGCGTGGGTAGCCTCTCGCCGTGGCGAAAACGCGCCTCGGACTGGCCCAAATCAACCCAACCGTCGGAAACTTGGCGGACAACACCGCTGTCATTTCGCGCACGTACGCGGCGGCAGTCGCGGCGGGTTGTGACGTCGTGGCATTTCCCGAACTGGCGGTCAGCGGGTACCCGCCGGAAGATCTCGTGCTGAAGCCGGGCTTCATCGCCGACAATCGCCGTGCTCTCGACGAGATCGTTCGTCGAACCGGTGCCACGACGCTCGTTGTCGGGTTCGTCGACCATGCGGAGATGACCGTGAACGGGGTGACCGAGAGGCTGCTCTTCAATGCGGCGGCCGTGGCTCGCGACGGAGAACTGCTCGGCATCTACCGCAAGCAGTTGCTTCCGAATTACAGCGTGTTCGACGAAGAACGCTATTTCGTGCCGGGCCCCGAGGATCAGCCGATCTTCGACGTCGCTGGTCAACGGATTGCCGTGTCGATCTGCGAAGACCTGTGGGCCGAGGGACCGGTTGCACACCAGGCGGCTCGGGGCGCACGGATCATCGTCAGCGTGAACGGATCGCCTTTTCATCGCGAGAAGCCCGAGGTGCGTCGCGATCTCGTTTCGGCGCGTGCACGTGCGAACGGAGTGGTACTTGCCTACGTGAATCAGGTTGGTGGCCAAGACGAGCTCGTCTTCGACGGCGGATCGCTCGTCGCCGACGCACGTGGCGATGTCATCGCGCAGAGTCCGTTCTTCCGCGATGATCTCCTCGTTGTCGACATCGAAGATGACGGTTCGGCCAGCAGAGTTTCCGGCGGGACAACCATCGCCGGCGACGACGAGCTTGCCGGGGTCTACGACGCCCTTGTGCTTGGCACGCGCGATTACGTGCGCAAGAACGGGTTCACCGACGTGGTGATCGGTCTGTCGGGCGGCATCGACTCCGCACTCGTCGCGGCCGTCGCCGTCGATGCCCTGGGTGCCGACCACGTCCACGGAGTTTCGATGCCGTCGCGATATTCGAGTGAAGGCTCGAAGACCGATGCGGCAAAGTTGGCGGCGAACCTCGGCATCGACTTGCGGACGATTCCGATCGAGCCCGCATTCGCCGCCTACCTCGACATGCTCACTGATTCGTTCGCGGGAAAACCGGCCGACCTCACCGAGGAAAACCTGCAGAGCAGGGTTCGCGGCACGGTCGTGATGGCGCTGTCGAACAAGCACGGCTGGATGGTTCTCACGACCGGCAACAAGAGCGAGATGGCCGTCGGGTATTTCACTCTCTACGGGGACTCCGTCGGCGGGTTCGCGGTCATCAAGGACGTGTTCAAACTGACCGTCTACGAACTGTGCCACCACGTCAACCGTCGAGCGGGCCACGAGATCATTCCGAGCGAGATCATCGACAAGCCGCCGTCGGCGGAACTACGCCCCGATCAACGCGACGATCAGTCTTTGCCCGCGTACGAGATTCTCGACCCGATTCTCGAGATGTACGTCGAAGACGACATGACGGCAACCGACATCATCGCGCTCGGCCACGACGAGGCTCTCGTCCGCAGGATCGCCCGGCTGGTCGACCTCAACGAATACAAGCGACGTCAGTGTCCGCCGGGTGTGCGCATCAGTACCAAGGCGTTCGGCAAGGATCGGCGACTGCCGATCACGAACGCCTACCGTGGCTGACGATCAGCACCGCCGTCGCCCCGGCGAGAATCGCCGCGCCGAATGCAGCGGGATCGATTCCGTGCTCGTCGTACAGGCGCGTTGCGGCCAGTGACACCGCTGCTCGACCGAGAGTTCCCGCACCGAGCAGCAGTCCCATGCCCCGGCCCCGCCGCCCGGGAACGAGCTGAGTCCCGATCGGCAAGAGACTGACGATCGCGAACTCGAATCCGAGGATGACGATCGCGAGGCCGATCACCGCAGGGCCGAGACGATCACCGAACAATGCGATGACGAGCGCAGAAGGAACCATGAGAGCCGCTCCGCGTGCAACGCTTCGCTGCTTGCCCCAGACATCGGTGAATCGTGCGCTCGACGTCGACGCGGCGAGCTCGACGATTCCGAGGGAGAAACCCATCGCGGCGAGTCCGGCCTCGGAGAAACCGAAGGTGTCCTCGAGGAACGGACCGAAGGTGACGAAGATGCACTGGATCGCACCCATGAGCGTGAAGCACGCAGCGATTGCGAGCCAGCTTCCAGGCTGGAGCACGCCGTGTTCGCCCGACACCGGTTCGTCGTGATGGTGCGACACGTCGTCGTCGACCGGAAGCCGATTGCTGACCTGCCACGCGAGAACGAGAACTGCGACCGCCCCGAACGCGTATGCGTAGCGCCAGTCGAGCGCAGCTGTGATGAGGCCGAGCGAACTGACGCCGACGAGCATCCCGAGCGCCCAGGACGTCTCGGTGAAACCGACGACCGCGCTGCGCCTGTTCCATGGCACGTGATCGGCGATCCATGCCCCGAGTGCGACGTCGTAGGCGACCTTCGCACCGCCGAGCAGGATGATGCCGAGTGTGAAGATCGCCAGGTTCGGAGCGGCACCGGCGAGGATCGCACCGAGGCCGACGCCGACGAGTGCGACCCGCATCGCCTGTCGGCGCGTCATCGAGTCGACGCGTTGGCCGATCAGCGGTGATGCGAGACCGGTCAGCTCCGAGACGGTGAGCGCGACACCCATCTGGGAGATCGACATGTCGAATCCACGGGCAATCGTCGCGAGAAAGGGTGGTGCGAAGCGGTACGACGCATTCGCCGCCGTGCGTGCAACGGTGAGAAGCACGACGTGATTGCGCACGGAAGGGGAGAACGAGTCGTCGAACAGTGGCATCGTCAGAGTGTGTTGCTGATGGTTGCATTGCGCAGAACGTTGATCGACTCCTCGACGTTCAACGTGCCGTCTGCGGAGACCGAGAACCAACAACCCTCCAGGTTGCGATGGTTGCGCTGGTCGGGATATCCGAGTACGCGACGCATCACCCTGATGACGCCACTGTGGGTGACGACGAGACCCGCCGGTGGCGTGTCGGGATTCTCTTGTCGGCGGTCGAACTCGACGGCAAGTTGAACGAGCACGGAACGAACCCGATTGAACACCGACTCATCGGGCTCGTAGCCCGGCGGCCGCATGTCGTTGTCGAGGAATCCCGGGTAGCGACGGTCGATGTCGCGTCGCGTGAGGCCCTGCCATGGACCGACATCGATTTCGCGAAGCCCCGGATGTGGCGCCAAGTGTGGAATCGACAGTTCGCGACTGATGATGAGAGCGGTGTCGCGTGCGCGTGCGAGGTCGCTCGAGGCGATCCAGTCGAACCCGGTCAACTTGCGAGCGGCCGACTGGGCTTGCTTGCGGCCTTGTGGAGTCAGCGGTGAGTCGGCGTGGCCCTGCATCCTGCCGACCGAGTTCCATTCGGACTGGCCGTGGCGCACAAGGAGGAATCTGGCCATCGACACGCCGTGAAGGCTATTGCGACGGGGCTCACCGAAGTGGGGACGGGCAATAATGTCGTACAGATGGCGACTCTGAGACTCTTCGCCTCCGCACGTGAGGCCGCCGGGCGCGGGTCCGACGAGATCGACGCCGTGAACGTCGGAGCACTTCTCGAAGAGGCCTGCCGACGCTACGGGCCCGGCTTTGCCGCCGTTCTCGAGACGTGCCGTGTGTGGTGCAACGGCGAGGAAGCCGATCACGCCACGCAGATCTCGTCGACCGACGAAGTTGCCGTCCTTCCGCCGGTTTCGGGCGGGTTCTAGAGTAGGAACATCGCCGCACACGAAGACCCCGTGTCGGACGCAACGATCGATGCGTCGTCGTTGTCGCTCGACGAGCTCCGCACGACGCGCGCGCGTCTCCAATCGGAAGAAGACGTCGTGTCCTTCGTGAGGCGCGTCGCGCAAGGTCGTCTCGACATCGTGCGCGAAGAACGTGCCCGTCGGGGCAGTGGCTCGCACGCAACAACCGCACCGGGCGAACTCGCGGCGGTCTTCGGCCAGCAGCAGGGCGCCGGTTCCGTTCGGCCACCCCGCGACACGGACGTGAGTGCCGACCATCCGCGCGTCGTCGAACTGGCCACCATTTGCGACCGTCGTCACTTTGCGGACTACGCCGACCTGGACGACGCAGAACTCGCCGTACTCGAAGCCGACCTCGTTGCGTTCGAAGCCGTTCAGTCGACTGATCGCAAGGCGCTCTTCGGGCGCATCGATGCGCTCAGTCGGGAACTCGTGAACCGTTACAAGACGGGCGGCGCAACGGTCGACAGTCTTCTCGACTGACGCGCGGCCTCGACGGGGTCGAAATACCCGCCGATTCGGGTATTTCGCCGGAGTAGCCATTCGGCGAATTCGTCACTAGACAGGCGGTGATGGACACACGTCTTGCCGATCTCGGTGACTTCATTCGCCAACGCCGCGAAGCCGCCCAGCAATCGATCCGCGACCTGTCCCGGCTTGCGGGAGTGTCCAATCCCTATCTGTCGCAGATCGAAAGAGGCCTGCGCAAGCCATCGGCGGAGATTCTGCAACAGATCGCCCGCGCTCTCCATGTGTCGGCGGAGACTCTCTACATCCGTGCCGGAATTCTCGATGGCGATGCGAATCGCGCGTCGTCGCAGTCGCCGTCGGTCGAAGAAGCAGTACTCGCCGATTCGTTGCTGTCGACCGAACAGAAGAGCACGATCCTCAGCGTTTACCGCTCGTACGTCAATCCGACGGCGGGTTGAGATGAAGCGCGTTGCCATTCTTTCGATGCACACGTCGCCCTTGGCGCAGCCGGGCATCGGCGACGGTGGCGGTATGAACGTCTACGTGCGCGAGCTTGGCTCGGCCCTTGCGCATGCCGGTGTCGACTGCACCACGTACACCCGTGCATGGCATGCCGACCTGCCGGAAGTCGTCAACGTCGAGCCGAACCACCGGGTCGTGCACGTTCCTGCCGGGAGTCACGACCTGCCCAAGGGTGAACTCGTGAGTGTTGTCGATGCGTTCGCCGACGGCGTCCGCAATCACATCTCGGCCAATGGTGGCACCGACGTTTTGCACGCGAACTACTGGTTGTCCGGAATCGCTGGCCACAGGTTGAAGCACGAACTCAACCTGCCGCTCGTCATGACCTTCCACACGTTCGCGCGCGTCAAGGCGCAGGGTGGCGACCCGGAACCCGAATCGCGGGAAGAGGCAGAGGCCTCCATCATCGGATGCACCGACGCCATTTGTGTGTCGTGCACCGAAGAAGAGCGTCAGTTCCGTTCGCTCTATGGCACGCCACCCGGTTCGATCGAAATCGTTGCCCCCGGGGTCGAGCATGCGTTCTTTGCACCGGGTGAGAAGCGTGGTGCACGCCACGCGCTGCGGATCGCGTTCGATGTGCCGGTCATGTTGTTCGTCGGCAGAATCCAACCGCTGAAGGGGCTCGACGTTGCGATCGAAACGCTTGCCCGTCTCGACGACCCGCGCGCACGGCTGATCGTCGTCGGCGGGGCGAGCGGCGCCGATGGCGACCACGAAGTCCGGCGCATACATGCATTGATCGACGCGCTCGGTGTGGCCGACAGGGTCGATTTCGTCGCGCCGCAGGCACACCACATTCTCTCGACCTACTATCGCGCGGCCGACCTCGTCATCGTGCCGTCACGCAGTGAGAGCTTCGGCCTCGTTGCTCTCGAAGCCGCCGCGTGCGGAGTTCCCGTGGTTGCCAGCGGTGTCGGCGGACTCATCACCATCGTCGAAGATGGAGTCACCGGTCATCTCGTGGCCGACCGCAGCCCCGATGTCTTTGCACAACATGCGAATCGCATCATCGCGAATCCGGTGGAGGCAGCCGCCATGGGTGCACGCGCGGCGGAAAAGGCCCGTCGCTACACGTGGAGTTTCGCCGCGGCGAGGCTGCGACGCATCTACGCCGATGTGACCACGCGCGAGCGCGTCGCTTGCAGGTGACCACATGAGCGAGATCTGGGCCGACACCGATCGGGGAATTCTCGCCCGACAGATCGACGAGTGGCTCGGCACCTACAGGGACAACAATCCGTTGTGTCTCGCCGTCGGGCGTGACCCCGACGACGACATGCACTGGTTCGTGCGGATGCAGGGCGAGGAAAAAGAGTTCACGACCGTGTGGTTGTCGCTCGGCCAGCGCACCTTGCGCTACGAGACCTACGTGATGCCCGCCCCCGAGGAGAACGCGGGGGAATTGTTCGAAGCAGCGTTGCGTCGCAACGACAAACTCGTCGGAGCCCACTTCTCGATCGGTGTCGAGGATGCGCTCTTCCTGCGCGGTGAGCTCTTGCTGTCGTCGGTCAGCGAGCCCGAGGTCGACCGCATTCTCGGAACGCTCTACGCCACCGTCGAGCGGCACTTTCCGGCACTCATCCGCATCGGTTTTGCCAGCCGTTTCGCCGGCTGATCGGAAGTAGTCTGCGCGCGTGGGTTCGGACGCGATCAAGGACGGCATCTCCATCATCGGCGGCGGCAACATGGGTGCTGCCCTCGCCCGCGGGTTGGTGGCCGGGGGTCTCGCCCCCGCCGATCTGACGATCGTCGAAGTCGACACCTCGAAGCATCCGGGGCTCGCCGCGGGGTTTCCCGGTGCCACGGTGACGGGCTCCATCGGGCGATGCACCAACG